>OCTX012234345.1_pt1 | contig 10317 bp, 7 predicted proteins | sample 1539691 | NCBI WGS metagenome assembly OCTX01 (sample SAMN02144231, study PRJEB22623) | gut metagenome | biome: sheep rumen | host: Ovis aries | place: New Zealand | reverse complement strand
GCCTCTTTGCGCCGGTGCAGGCCCACGGCCTCCACCTGCTCCGGGGCGGGGTACATCTCGCTGCCCACGTCGTAGGCCTTCCGCCGGCAGTGGATGACGGACTCATAGTGTACCGGCAGCTCCGTCCGGGCCTTGAGCCAGTTGTACATGGCGTCGGTGTTCCGGGTGCCCCCGGACTCGTTGCCCAGAGACCAGAGAAGAACGCAGCTGTTGCCGTGAAGCTTGTCCCGCCCGTAGAGCCGGGAGATCCGGTCCAGATACCGGGGCTCCCACTTGGGATCGTCAGAGATCAGATCATAATTGGGGGGCAGGTGCATGGCCCAGGTGCCGTGGGTCTCCAGGTCATTTTCGTCGATGATGTAGAGCCCCAGCTCCTCCGCCAGCTCCAGCAGCAGGGGATCAGGGGGATAGTGGGAAGTCCGGATGGTGTCGATGTTGTGCTCCTTGCAGACCAGCAGGTCCCGCTGAATCTCCTCCGGGCTCAGGGTATAGCCGCCGGTGGGGGAGCTGTCGTGATGGTTCACGCCCTTCAGCTTCAGCTTTTTGCCGTTGAGCAGGAAGACATCGCCCTGTATCTCCACGCTGCGGAAGCCCAGCCGCTCCTTGATGCAGCCGCTCTTTGTCTCGTAATATACGTCATAGAGGGTGGGGGCCTCCGCGTTCCATTCCGTCACCTCCAGCGCCTCGAAGCAGACCTGGGCCCTTCCGTTTTCCACCACGGCCTCCGCGCTGCGCTCCAGTCCGTGGCCGGAGAGGGTGAAGCGCACGGCGCTTCCCTCGCTGCCGCAGGCGGAGAGGGTCAGACGGTAAAGCCCGTTTTCCCGCCGGGTTTTCGCGTCAATGTCCCAGAGATCCTCGGGCTCTGAGATCCGCAGCAGCACGTCCCGGAAGATGCCGTTGTTTCGGAACATATCCTGGCATTCCAGATAGCTGCCGGTGCACCAGCGGCGCACCACCGCCAGCAGCTCGTTCTGACCGGGGCGCAGATAGGGGGTCAGATCGAACTCCGCCGTGTTGTGGGCTCCCTCGGAATAGCCCACATAGCAGCCGTTGCAGTACAGGTCCAGACAGCTGGCCACGCCTAAGAACGAAATGATATAGCGCCGGTCCCCGGGCTCCACCCGCAGAAAACGGCGGTAGACCCCCACGAAGTTGTATTCGTCCTTGGGCGTCCTCCACCGGGGCTTCACCCCCTGATCGAAGCCGATCCAGGAGAAGACCCGTCCCACCGGCTCCACCGTGGGGATCCTGGGAGGATCATAGGGGAATTGATAGCGGACGTTCACATAAAAGGGCCGGTCCACCCCGTGAAACTGCCAGCAGCCGGGGACAGGCATCTGATCGAAGTCCAGGCTGTCGGTGTCCAGCTCCGCGGGCAGCTCCACCGGGCGGGGGTAGAACCTGAAGTCCCATTCCCCGTTGAGGCAGAGCACCTTTTCCGAGCGGTATCGCTTCTCCAGGGGGGAAACCGCGTCCGCGGAAGCCCGGTCCGGGTAGGGAATGAAATAGCTCCGGGCAGGCAGCCGGTTTCGCTCATAGACCGCAAAATTCGCGTAATTGCTGTGATCCAGCAGGTATTTCATGGGGATTCCCTCCCGTATCAGTCACAGATGGCTTCGCCGGCCTTGTAGATGTCTCCCGCGCCCACGGTCAGGATGATGTCCCCGGGCCGGGCGATGGAGCGCAGATACGCGGAGACCTCCGGAAGCGTGTCGAAGCAGACCGCGCCGGGAATTTTGGCCGCCAGATCGCTGGAGTGGATGTTGAGGAGGTTCCGCTCCCGGGCGGCGTAGATCTCCGCCAGCACCAGCACGTCCGGCGCCTGCAGCTCCTCCACGAACTCGTCGAAGAGGGCCTTGGTGCGGGTATAGGTATGGGGCTGGAAGGCCACCACGACCCGCTGATAGCCCATGGTCCGCACGGCCCGCATCAGGGCCCGGAACTCGTGGGGATGGTGGGCGTAGTCGTCATAGACCTCGGCGCCGCCGCAGCGGCCCTTGTATTCCAGACGGCGTCCGGCTCCCCGGAATCCGGCCAGAGCCCGGGCGGCGGTCTCTCCGTCGATGCCCATGTGCCAGGCCACCGCGCAGGCGCCCAGGGCGTTGAGCAGATTGTACTCGCCGTAGACCGACAGGGAGAGGCGGCACCAGGGCTTGCCGCCGCAGATCACGGTGCAGCTCCGGTAATCCTGGGATACCTCCTCCGGATGGACGTCGTTGTCCGGGCCAAAGCCGAAGCGCAGGTACTTCAGACCCTTCAGGGCGTCGGCGGTGTTGGGGTCGTCGCCGTTGGCAATCACAGCGCCATCCGGTGGGATCAGCTGGGCAAAGTGCCGGAAGGAGGCCTTGATCTCCTCCAGGTCCTTGAAGAAATCCAGATGATCCGCCTCGATGTTGTTGATCACCGCCACGGTGGGGAAGAAGTTGTGGAAGGAATTGCAGTATTCGCAGCTCTCCGCGATGATGGTATCGCCGCTGCCCACCCGATGCCCCGCGTGGAGCAGGGGCAGGTAGCCGCCGATCATAACGGTGGGGTCCCGCCCGGCCTCCATGAAAATATGGGTCACCATGCCGGTGGTGGTGGTCTTGCCGTGGGTCCCCGCGATGCAGACGGCGTTCGGATACTCCTGCATCAGCACGCCCCAGGCCTGGGCCCGCTCAAAGACCGGAATGCCGGCGGCTCTGGCGGCGGCGATCTCCGGGTTGTCGTTGTGGGCGGCGGCGGTGCGGATCACACAGTCCGCGCCCAGGACGTTCTCCGCCTTGTGGCCGATGCAGACGCGGATCCCCTTGGCCTGCAGCTCCTCGGTGGAAACCGAGGCGTTCATATCCGAGCCTGTGATCTCCATGCCCCGGTCCCGCAGCACCAGGGCCAGGGGCCGCATGGAAACGCCGCCGATGCCCACAAGATGGATCCGCTTGCCGGGCTGGAAACAGGCTCTGATTTTTTTTGCGGTTTTTTCTTGCATAAAGAAAGCCTCCTGTATGGGATTCTCCGCAAAAGCGGAGGGAAAAAGCGTTAATTTTCTATATATTATAGTATGTTGTCACCCATTGTGCAAGTTTTTTTTCATGTTCTCCGGGGAAAATCCATATGCTTTTTCGGAATGAGCCCCGGATCGCGGGCCGGAAAGGAGAATTTCCATGGAAACGCTGCTGCTGCGCCTGGAACGGGCCCTTTGGGGCTGGCCGCTCTTGGTCCTGCTGCTGGGGTCGGGGATCTATATGAGCCTGCGGCTTCGCCTCCTGCCCCTGCGGCGGCTGCCCCTGGCGCTGAAGCTGACCTTTCGCCGGGGACGGGGAGCATCGGGAGGCGTCACGCCCTTCGGCGCCCTCTGCACCGCCCTCTCGGCTGCCGTGGGAACGGGAAATATCGTGGGGGTGGCCACGGCGCTCTCCCTGGGAGGACCCGGCGCCCTGGCCTGGATGGAGCTCAGTGCTCTCACCGGCCTGGGGCTGAAATACGCCGAGGGGGTCCTGGCTGTCCGATACCGCTGCGGGGAGGGGACGGGGAAGCCCTGGGGCGGACCCTTCGCCTATATCAGCCTGGGACTGGGGCCGCGCTATCGGCCCTTCGCCGCGGCCTTTGCGGTCTGCGGGGCCCTGGCGGGGCTCTTGGGGGTGGGGACCTTCGTCCAGGTGGGCAGCGTCAGCGCCTGTCTCGCGGAGCTGATGAACCTGGAGGGGCTGAGACCTCGCCTTCTGCGGCTGCCCTGGGGGCTCTCCGTACCGCTGATCTGCGTCCTGGCGGGGCTCGGATTGGCGCTGCTGGCGGCGGCGGTGATGCTGGGGGGCATGGAGCGGGTCAGCCGCCTTTCCTCGGTCCTTGTGCCCCTGATGGGGGGCCTTTACGGGCTCTGCTGCATCTGGATCCTTTTGCGCCATGCCCGGCTTCTGCCGGAGCTCTGCGGCAGAGTCCTCCGGGAGGCCTTCACCCCAGCCGCCGCGGGAGGCGGCCTTTTGGGCACCGCCGCGGCGGGGGTCAGCAGAGGCGTCTTCTCCCACGAGGCCGGTCTTGGCACCGCGCCCATGGCCGCGGCCTCGGCCCGGGGCGTCCGCCCCTGGGAACAGGGCCTGATCTCCATGACCGCCGTGGTCTTCGACACCCTCCTGATCTGTACGCTGACGGGGCTGGTGATCCTGGTGACGGGGGCGGAGGGCGCGGGCACCGCCGCTGCCATGACGGCCTTTTCCCGGGGCCTGCCCCTTCCGCCGCTGCTGTCCAGACTCCTGGTTTTCACCATCCTGGGTCTCTTTGCCTTTACCACCGTTGTGGGCTGGAGCTGTTACGGCACAGCCTGTCTGCGCTGGCTTGCGGGGGACTCGGAGCGCCTGCGGAGGAGCTATCTGCTGCTTTACGCCGCTACCGTGGCGGCGGCTCCCCTCTGCTCGGCCAGGGTGGTGTGGACCGCCGCGAATCTCTGCAACGGGCTCATGGCCGTCCCCAATGTGCTGGCCTTGCTGCTGCTGTCCGGCAGAGTTGCGGAAAGTTCCGAAGCAATCCTTGATTTTCCCCATGAAATGCGGTATAATGAATCATCATTCTGAGCTTTGGAAAAGGCGCTTTCGGAAAGGGTGATTGGATGCTGGAGAAGCTGATGGAACGCACGCTGGCCGCCGGGGAGCTGATTCGCTCCGCCCGGGACGTGGGCAGCTCCGTGCGGGAAAAGACGGGGCCCAGGGACCTGGTGACAAAATACGATCTGCTGGTGCAGGAAAAGCTGCGCCGGGAGCTGCTGGCCCTGCTGCCGGAGGCCGGTTTTTTGGGGGAGGAGGGCGACCAAAGAGAGGAGCTCTCCCAGCGGGAATGGGTGTTCATTGTGGACCCCATAGACGGAACGACGAATTTTATCCAGGGCTATCACAACAGCTGCGTCAGCGTGGGGCTGGTCCACAGGGGCAGCGTGGAGTACGGCGTGGTCTACAATCCCTTTGACGGGGAGCTCTACACCGCGCAGCGGGGCAAGGGAGCCTGGCTCAACGGCGCGCCCATCCGCTGCGAGGATCACGACCTGGAACGAACGATCCTGATCTTCGGCTCCGCCCTGTATTACCGGGAGCTGGTGCCCCGGACCCTGCGGCTTTTCAACGCGGCCTTTCCCCTGGTCCAGGATATCCGCCGCTTCGGCTCCGCCGCCCTGGACCTCTGCTATCTGGCCGCCGGGAAGGCCGGCGCCTTCTTTGAGGCCCGGCTCTGCCCCTGGGACTACGCGGCGGGCTCTCTGATCGCCCGGGAGGCGGGCTGTCGGATCAGCCAATTGGACGGAAGCGATTTGGACCTGTTTGGAAAATGCAGCGTCCTGGCGGGCAGCCCAAGGGCCTATCAGAGCCTGCTGGAACGCTTCACAGAGGAAATGGAGAGGGAAGCATGAACAAGAAAAAGCATAGAATGGCCCTTGCGGCGCTGCTGACCGCCCTGTCTGTGCTGTTGAGCGGCTGTCTGAACCTGGGCGTTCTGTCCATGAAGCCCTCAGAGAGCGCAGCAGTACCCGGCACAGAGACCGCTCCCAGCGCCACCCCGACCAGGCCATCCGCGACGGAAACGGGATCCACGGAGGCTCCCCCGGAGACGGCGAATACGGAGCCCGTCAGCACGGAGCCCATCGACCCCAACGACGAGGCCCTGATCCGCTGGCAGAACGCCGGGCAAAAGGACTATCTCCCGGACGGAGCCCTGGAAATGGTCCGCTTTTCGGAGATGGAATACCGGCGGCCCGACGTGGAACAGCTTTACGCGGATTTTGACGCGCTGATCCAGGAGGCGAAGCAGAGCGGCGACGCGGCGTCCCTTCTGGAGGACTATTACGAGCTCTACAGCCGCTATATCAGCTTCTATTCCATGGACACCCTGGCCAACATCCGCTACAGCCTCAACACCGCGGACAGCTATTTCAAATCCGAGTATGATTTCTGCCAGGAGCAGACCCCCAACGTGGAGGAGAAGCTGGAGGCCCTGAACAAGGCCCTTGCCGCCTCTCCGGCCAGAGATCAGCTGGAGGAGGAATACTTCGGCAGCGGCTATTTTGAGCAGTACGACGACTATGAGGTCTACACCAATCCGGAATACCTTCGCCTGTCCCAGGAGGAGGCGGCCCTGCTCAGCGAATACCGGGCGCTCACCGCGGATATGCAGGTGAGCTTTCAGGGGGAGACAAAGCCCCTGGACGAGTGGCTGGAGACCGACGATTACTACACCTATATCGGCGCGCTCCAGGCCTATTACGACAGCTACAACGCCTCCGTGGGAGAGCTGTTCGTGCGGCTGGTGAAGGTGCGCCAGCAGCTGGCCGCGGCCCTGGACTATGACAGCTACGCGGATTACAGCTTTGACGTGACCTATACCCGGGACTACAGCCCGGAGCAGGGCGTGGAGTTCCTGGATGGGATCCGGACCCACCTGGTTCCCGTCCTGGAGAAAGCGATGCCGCAATTCGGCTTTTCTTCCCCCTCCTTCGGCAGCGCCTCGGAGCAAAGCGTCATGGAGATGGTGGCCTCCGCCGCCCAGACCATCGGCGGCTCCGTCTGGGACGCCTATCGCTTCATGCGGGCCTACGGCCTCTGCGACATTGCCCAGTCCCCCAAGAAGATAGAGGGCTCCTTCCAGACCTATATCTATGATTATGAAGCCCCCTTCGTGCTGGTGAACGCAAAGGGAAGCGGGGAGGATTACACCACCTTCGCCCATGAATTCGGCCATTTCACCGACGCTTATCACAACTATGGAGCCAACGAGGACCTGGAGACCGCCGAGACCTTCTCCCAGGCCATGGAGTTTTTGGCCCTGCAGTACAGCGACGCTCTGTCCCAGAGACAGCGGGACAGCCTGCTGCGCTATAAGCTCTACGATCTGCTGGAGACCTTCGTGTATCAAGGGGCCTACGCGGAGTTTGAGGCGCGGGTCTACGCCCTGGACCCGGAGAAGATCACCGTGGAGCGGATCAACGAGATCTATCTCCAATGCTGCAAGGACTTCGGGGTCTATGAGGATGGCTTCGATTTCTACTACTCCCAGGGCTGGATCGACGTCCTGCACTTCTTTGAGGTGCCCTACTACGTCATCAGCTACTGCGTCTCGGCGGAGACGGCCCTCCAGGTCTATGAGCTGGAGACCCGGCAGAAGGGAGACGGCGTGGCCGCGTATTTCCGGCTGCTGGATCGGGATTACAGCGCCGGCGTTCAGCAGGTCATGGAGGACGCGGAGCTGGAGAGCCCCTTCCGGGACGACGTGATCGAGCAAACCGCGGAGTTCTTCCGGAAACAGCTGGGCTTGAACAGAAATTAAAGCGTGCCTTGTTTGAAATCTCCGAAATACGGGCATCCTCCCTTTGGACAGAAAAGCCAAAGGGAGGATGCTTTTATGCAAGTCAAGGATATGATGTCCAGCCATCTGATCACCGTGGACCGGGAGGAAACCGTCGCCGCCGCGGCCCGGCTTCTGAGCCGACATAACGTGGGCGCTCTGCCGGTGACCGCCTCCGGGGGAAGGCTGGTGGGGATGCTCACAGACCGGGATATCACCGTACGCTGTGTCGCGGCGAATTTTGACCCCAACATCACACGGGTCCGCACCGTCATGAGCAGCGGCGCCGTGACGGTCAACGCCGAGGAAAGCGGTCTCGGCGCCGCCAGGACCATGGGAAAGCACAGAGTCAGAAGACTCCCGGTGACCCAGGACGGGAAGCTGGTGGGGATGCTGAGTCAGGGAGACCTGGCCGTCTGCGCCGATCGGGGCGAGGAGGCGGCACAGGCCTTCCGAACCGTGTTTGAGTCGGACGGCATGGAAGAAAAACAGCCGTGACCACAGGGTCGCGGCTGTCTGAATTGGATCATGCGGCGCTTTTGTTTGCCTCCGCCTGCCGCCAGAGCCCCACAAAATAACGCACATAGAGGGTCAGGGCCAGGGCAACGCAGAGGATGCAGAGGACGATGAGGCCGGTGGAAAGCCAGCCGGGCATTTGGGGGAAGATCATCAGCGCCAGGGCGGAGGCGTAGAGCACCACCGTGGAGAGCTTCCCGTACCAGCGGGCGGAGGGGACCTGATTGGTCTTGCGGATGGTGATATAGCCCAGGATCGCCATGCAGGATTCCCGGAACACGCAGAGCCCCAGAAGGATCCACAGCAGGGGATAGGTGAAGGCCAGGCAGAGCACCACGCAGACCTGGGTGAGCTTGTCCGCCACCGGGTCCAGGGCCTTGCCCAGATCGGAGACCATGTTGAAGCGGCGGGCGATCCGTCCGTCCAGCACGTCCGTCAGCGCGGAGACTGCCAAAAGGATGATGGCCAGCTTCGTGTTATGCAGGCCGACGTAGGCCCACACGATGAAGGGGACCAGCAAAAGACGGAAAAAGGACATGAAATTGGGAATGGTCCAGATTTTTCCGTCCCGAAAGAGCTTCAGCATAAAACGCCTCCTTTCCAAAAACCTCTAAAAATCTATTATACTGAAAAAAACCGCTGTGTCAACAGGAAAAAACAAAAAAGCCGTCCGGCTCCCGAGGAAGCCGGACGGTTCGCTTATGGACGGGTCAGCGGATGTCTCTGTCGTCAAAAATGTCGCCGCATTCCGGGCAGAACTTGGGGGGATGCTTGGGGTCATCGGGCTCCCAGCCGCACTTGTCGCAGCGGTACAGAGGCTCGTCGGCAGGCTTCCTGGCGCCGCACTCGGCGCAGAACTTGCCCTTGTTGACCGCACCGCAGGAGGGGCAGGTCCAGCCGGCGGGGGCGGCGGGCTTGGGGCTGCCGCACTCGGCGCAGAACTTGCCGGTGTTCTCGGCGCCGCAGCTGCAGCGCCAGGTGTTGGCCTTGGGGGCCGCGGGAGCGGCGGGCTGCTGGGGAGCCTGCTGCTGACCCATGGCAAAGAGATTCTGGGCGTTGATGCCGCCGGCCTGCTGGGCCATGCCGTAGCCCATGAAGCCGGTCATGGCGCCGGAGGGATTCTTGGCGGCGTCCTTCATGGCCTGGCTCTGGGCCTCCACCAGGGTGGCGGCGGCCATTGTGGGATCGCGCATAATGGCGGCGTGCTGGGCCTTCTTGATGAGCTCCTGGTCCTCCTCAGAGAGGGTGATGGGGTTCATGGCGATGGAGACCACCTGCAGGCCCCGCAGCTCGCCCCACTTCTTGGAGAGGGCGGCGTTCATGGCCTCGCTGAGCTCCTCGGCGTGGCCGGGCAGGGCGGAGGGCCGGACCTCCAGCTCGGAGATCTTGGCGAAGGCGGGCTGCAGGGCGGAGATGAACTCCGTCTTCAGCTGGGCGTCGATCTGGTCTCTGGTGTAGGCGCGGTCCACGTTGCCGCAGACGTTGGCGTAGAACAGCAGGGGGTCCGCCACCCGATAGGAGTACAGACCGCTGCAGCGGACGGAGACGTCGATATCCAGGTTGATGTTGCGGTCCACCACACGGAAGGGAATGGGCGTGGGGGTGCCGAACTTGTTGTCGATGATCTCCTTGGTGTTGAAGTAGTAGACCCGCTGATCCTTTCCGGTATCGCCGCCGAAGGTGAAGCGCTTGCCGATGAGCTTGAAGGTCTCCTTGATGCTGCTGCCAAGGCTGCCGGTGAAGATGGAGGGCTCGGTGGAGGAGTCCCAGACGAATTCGCCGGGCTCCGCGCAGACCTCGACGATCTTTCCCTGCTCCACAATGATCATGCACTGACCGTCCGCCACCGCGATCACGGAGCCGTTGGAGATGATATTGTCGTTGCCCTTGGTGTTGCTGGAGCGGCCTGTGATGCGCTTCTGGCCCTTCACGGCCAAAACGTTCTTGTCAATGGCGTCGCAGTAGAAGAATTCCTTCCACTGATCGGCCAGGACGCCGCCCAAGGCGCCAAGTCCTGCTGCGATAAGTCCCATGGTAATTGCTCCTTTCAATACACAAAAGTGTGGTCGCGGAACCGATCCGCGCTGTCTGGGTCTATTATATATCATCTTTTTCCGTTTCGCAACGGAAAATATAAATTTTTTATTTTGTCCGCCGGGATGGGGCAGAAATATGATTGACGAAACAGAGAAATTAGAGTACAATAACAGCACGGGGGAATCCCGGATTTGACTGAAAGGATGGAGCAAAAATGGCTGAAACCAAAAAGATTCCGGAGCGCAGTGAGGTCGCCCTGGCGGACCGCTGGGCGGTAGAGGATATGTACCCCAGCGACGAGGCCTGGATGGAGGACCTGGAACGCATGAAGAAGCTGACCCAGGAGCTGTCCGGCTTTGCCGGGCGTCTGGGCGAGAGCGCCGCCACGCTGCTGGAATACGCTTCGAAAAACGAGCAGGCGTCGGTGCTTCTGAGCAATCTGTACAACTACTCCTCCCGCCGCAA
>OCTX012285891.1_pt1 | contig 10319 bp, 7 predicted proteins | sample 1539691 | NCBI WGS metagenome assembly OCTX01 (sample SAMN02144231, study PRJEB22623) | gut metagenome | biome: sheep rumen | host: Ovis aries | place: New Zealand | reverse complement strand
GTCGGAGGAGTGGCGGGAGCTGCCGATCCACTACATCTACGCGACCACGGGCAACTTCGATTTTGCGACGCCTTACATGCTTCCCGGCTACCGGATGCTCTGCGGGATCGAGCCGAGGCTCATCGAGGGGATCAACACCAGCTTCGACCTCTTCCCGATGCGGTATCATTCGATCGGGCACTGGCATCTCTCGCTGTACAATTTCCTGCTGAAAGTTTTTTGAGGGATTATTTATGGAAAAAAAGAAGAAAATGTCGATTGCGGGCAGAGTGCTGCTCATTCTGCTCCTGGTCATCGCGGCCTTGCTGATCGTCAACCGGTACACCGTCCGGCAGGTCTGGTGCAACATTTTCTCGCCGACGCTGCCGCTCGATGAGTCGACGGAGTGGGCCGGCGGCGAGAGTTATGAGCGCCTGCCCTACGCGGAGGATTCGGAGGCCCAGTATATCGACCTCTATGTGCCGCATACGGATGAGCCGGCGCCGCTCTTCGTCCTGATCCACGGCGGCGGATTCGCGTTCAACGACGCGCAGTCGCGTCAGGCGCAGTTCATGTACCGCTATTTCCGCGACCACGGGTTTGCCTGCGCGAGCGTGAACTACCGGCTTTCGCCGGAGGCAGGCTATCCGGCTTCAATCTGCGACGTTAAGGCGGCTGTGCGCTTCCTCTGCCAGAATGCGGACGAGTACGGTTATGACGCCGAACGCATCGCGGTCTGGGGCGAATCAGCCGGCGGCTACCTGGCCGTGATGAGCGCGTATTCCGCGCCGGAGGCCTACTCCGGCACGCTTGCGATCGGCGAGACGGAGGAGAACCGTTTCCCGATGCCGGCGTTTGACGCGGTGGTGGATTTTTACGGTGTCATCGATTTCGAGACGCAGCGCACCGATTTTGCCGAGGAAGGGCTCATCACCTGGATCCCGACGCTCGCGAACGGCTGGGCAAATGAGGTTCTCGGCGAGTATGACAGCCTCGAGGAGCTGTGGATGCGCAAAAACCATGCAGACTGGGGCGACGAGGAGAAGATCGAGGCGAGCCCGCTTCGCCGCGCCGAAAGGCAGGAAAATGAAAACCCCTCCCTGAGAGCCTTGCTCATCCACGGGGACGCGGACATCACGGTCTCGCACCTTCAGTCGGTGGACCTCTATGACGTGCTCAGGGAGAACGGGGAGGATGTGACGCTCAAGCTCGTTCCGGAGTGCAAGCATGCGGACGACCGGCTCTATACGGAGGAGCAGCTGGGGGAGGTTGCGGAGTTTCTGATGGCGTCGTTTGGAGGTTGATGGGGACGGTTCCTGGGGGACGGTTCTAGGCACAAAAAAAGTTCTCGCACTGTGCGAGAACTTTTTTTGTACAAGAACCGTCCCTGCAGTTGATTTTTGCTTGCTCAGCGGACGCTCACGCCCCTGTGCTGGTCGCCCTTCGGGTTCCTGCCGAACTCGTAGTCGTTGCCCGGAAGGACCGCGTTCATGACGATGCCGATGATCGAGGCGATCGCGAGGCTGGTCAGTGTGATCGAGGTGCCGCCGACCGTGAAGGTGAGGCCGTTAGAGAACCCGAGGCCGCAGACCAGGATAACCGCCGCGATGATCAGGTTGCGGCTCTTCGTGAGGTCGACCTTGTTCTCGACGATGTTGCGTACGCCGATCGCGGAGATCATACCGTAGAGGATGAAGCTGACGCCGCCGATCAGCGAAGACGGAAGCGAGGAGATGAGACCGGAGAACTTCGGAACGAAGGAGAGCACGATCGCGTAGACAGCCGCAAGGCGGATGACCTTGGGGTCGAAGACGCGGGAGAGCTCCAGGACGCCGGTGTTCTCGCCGTAGGTCGTGTTGGCCGGGCCGCCGAAGAAGGCGGAGAGAGACGTCGCAAGGCCGTCGCCGACGAGCGTGCGGTGCAGGCCCGGATCCTCAAGGAAGTTTTTGCCGACCGTCGCGGAGATCGCGGAGATGTCGCCGACGTGCTCCATCATGGTTGCGAGCGCGATCGGGGCCATGACCAGGATCGAAGTGATGTTGAACTTGCAGATCTGGAAGTCCGGGAAGCCGATCCAGGAAGCCTGCGCGGAAGCTGTGAAGTCGAGGATCGCGGAGCCGTCCGGGTTGGTCATCCCGAACACTTGCATGAGCAACGCGACCAGGTAGGAGATCACAACGCCCATCAGGATCGGAATGATCTTGAACATGCCCTTGCCCCAGACGTTGAAGGCGATGATGGTCACGAGCGCGACGAGCGCGATGAACCAGTTGGTGGATGCGTTGGAGATCGCGGACGGAGCCAGCGACAGGCCGATGCAGATGATGATCGGGCCGGTGACGACCGGCGGCAGGAAGCGCATGACCTTGTGGACGCCGATCAGACGGATGACGACCGCGAGGACAAGATAGAAGAGACCCGCGATGACCACACCGCCGCAGGCGTAGGGAAGCTTCTCCCCGTAGGTCATATCCGCAAAAATGCCGGTATTCAGCTCAGCCACCGTCGCGAATCCGCCGAGGAACGCGAAGGAGGAGCCGAGGAATGCCGGGACCTTGAACTTGGCGCATAAATGGAAAAACAGTGTGCCCACGCCTGCCATGAAGAGCGTCACCGAGACGGAGAGGCCTTCGCCGTGGAAATAGTTGTTGACCAGGATCGGTACGAGAATCGTTGCCCCGAACATCGCGAACATGTGCTGAAGACCGAGGATCAGCATCTTCGGCATGCCCAGAGTGGATGCGTCGTAGATGGCATCCTTCTTCTGTTCAAATTCACCCATAGTATTCCCTCCTCATTAGTTGAGATGTGAACAAGTCATCCTATGAAGGATATCACTTTGAAAGGGGAAAGTAAAGGGGAAAAATATAGCCCGCCTGCATCATTTTCATCTTGCAAAATGAACATCAATCCAGTAATGTGTGCCTTGAGAGGGAAATAAAAATGCCAAGGAGGGGCATATGTTCAGCAGAATACTATCGGCTGCGATCATCGGGATCGAGGTGATCCCGGTGAATGTGGAGGCGGACGTCGCGGACGGCCTGCCGACATTTTCCATGGTCGGGTGCCTGACCGGCCAGGTGCGTGAGGCGGAGGACCGCGTCCGCACTTCTCTCAGGAACATCGGGGTGGCGATGCCGCCCAAACGGATCACGATCAACATGTCGCCGGCGGACATCTTAAAGACAGGCTCGAGATTCGACCTGCCGGTCGCGCTCAGCGTGCTCACCGCGTCGGGCTTCCTGCCGGAGCATTCGCTCGAGGGCGTCATGGCGGTTGGCGAGCTGAGCCTGTCCGGCGAGCTCTCGGGCGTGACCGGCGTGCTGCCGATCGCGGTCAGGGCCAAGGAAATCGGCATCAAGGCCCTGCTCGTGCCCGCGGAGAATCTCGCCGAGGCGCGCACGGTCGCCGGCCTCAATGTGATCGGGTTTTCCACGCTCACGGATGTGATCACATTTTTAAAGGAAGGAACTCTTCCGGAAGAACCGGAACTGCCGGTGTTCGGCACGGAGCTGAACCGGTACCAGTACGATTTTTCCGACATTCACGGGCAGGAAGCCGTGAAGAGGGCCGCCGTCGTCGCGGTTTCAGGCTTCCACAACCTGCTCCTCATCGGACCTCCCGGATCGGGCAAGACCATGCTCGCGCGGCGGATCCCGACGATCATGCCGCCGCTCACGCCGGAGGAGAGTCTTGAAATTTCCCAGATTTATTCAATCGCAGGCCTGCTCACGCCGGAGAACCCTGTTATGGGGACCCGCCCGTTCCGCTCGCCCCACCACACGATGTCGCCGCAGGCGCTCGCGGGGGGCGGTGCGATCCCGAAACCCGGGGAGCTCACGCTGGCCCACCGGGGGATCCTGTTTCTCGACGAGATGCCGGAATTTTCCCGAAATGCCCTCGAGATCCTCCGGCAGCCCCTCGAGGACCGGGAGATCATCATTTCGAGGACGGCCGGCACCTTCCGGTTCCCGGCAAATTTTCTGCTGCTTGCGGCGATGAACCCGTGCCCCTGCGGCTATTTTCCGGATATGAACCGGTGCGTGTGCCAGCCGGGGGACATTTCCCGGTATATGAACAAGATCTCGCAGCCGCTGCTCGACCGGATCGACCTCTGCGTGGAGGCCCCGGCCGTGAGCTACGAGGAACTCACGAGGCGCGGCGGCAATGAGAAGAGCTCGGCGGAGATCCGGGAGGATGTGACGCGGGTGCAGGCGATCCAGCAGGAACGGTTTCGCGGCACCGGGATCGCGTTCAACTCGGAGATCCCGGCCAGCAGGATCGATGAATACTGCCCGATGGAGGAGCGCGCAAGCCGCCTCCTCGAAAATGCCTACCGCCGCATGGGCCTCTCCGCGCGCGGCTACCACCGGATCGTGAAGGTCGCGAGGACGATCGCGGACCTTGACGGGAGCCGTGAGATCCGCTCCGTCCATGTGAGCGAAGCCATCTGCTACCGGATGATCGACAAGAAGTACTGGAGGCTGTGAGCATGGGCGGAGAACATAAGGAAAATAAAAACCTGGCCCCGGAGGCCGGGCTGCCGCCTGTCCGCATCATCAGGAAGGGGACGGCAGAGTGGCCGGCAAGACTTAAGGATCTCGCCGGGATGCCGGAGGAACTCTATGTGATCGGGGAGCTGCCGCGGGACGACGTGCCGTCCGCGGCGATCGTCGGCTCCCGGCTCTGCAGCGCCTACGGGCACACGCAGGCGGACGCCTTCGGGCGGGTGCTCGCGGAGCACGGGGTCCAGATCGTGAGCGGGATGGCGCTCGGGATCGACGGGTACGCCCAGCGAGGGGCGCTCACGGCGGGCGGAAAATCATTCGCCGTCCTGGGCTCCGGCGTTGATATCTGCTATCCGAGGTCCAACCGGAAGCTTTACAGGGATCTGGCGGTGCAGGGCGGGCTCATTTCCGAGTTTCCGCCGGGGACACAGCCGTATTCCTACAATTTTCCGCAGCGGAATCGGCTGATCAGCGCCCTTTCGGACATTGTCCTGGTCGTGGAGGCCAGAAAGAAGTCGGGCTCGCTCATCACGGTGGATTTTGCGCTGGACCAGGGGCGGACGGTCTTCGCACTCCCGGGCCGCGTCGGGGACGCACTCTCGGACGGCTGCAACTACCTGATCGCGCAGGGGGCCGGCATCGCCTGGTCACCGGAAGCCCTGCTCGAGGAGCTGGCAGTGAAGGAGACGATGGCCTCCTACGCGAGGCGTGCGCGGGCTGAGCATGCGAAGCTCCTGAAGGACGCTCTCCCCGGGCTGGACGCGAGCCTCACCGGGAAGGACGGGGTGCTGCATTATAAGCAGGCGGAGCTTTTTAAGCTGCCGGATTCGGAGGCGGACCTTTCTGAAAATGCAAAGCTTCTCCTGCCGCACCTGTCCGCGGACCCGAAGGGGGCTGAGGAACTGAACGCCGAGACCGGGCTCGAGCCGGCGCGGATCATGGACGGGCTCATCGAGCTCGCGCTCTCGGGGTATGCGGAGGAGCTCGGGAGGGGGCGGTTTGTGAGGACGAAGTGACGGGTTCCGGGGACCGGTTCCCGAGGGACGGTTCCTGCTGATCGATTTTCCGGAGAAAATCGATCAGCTGAGAACCGTCCCCAAGGAACCGTCCCTGTATCTTGCCAATAATTTGTAACAATTGCCCAAAATCAGCCTTGCCAATTTGGAAATGATATCAAAATGTCAAAAAATACCGTATTTGCCTCTTGCCAGAAAAATCAGTTTATTGTATAGTCTTTGACGATACGCCGGACGCGGACTGCCGCGTCCATTTTTTCGGGAGGAATCTGAAGTGGCAAAGAACCTGGTCATCGTTGAGTCACCGGCCAAGGTGAAGACGATCAAGAAATTTCTCGGCTCGAATTACGAGGTCATCGCGTCCATGGGTCATGTGCGGGACTTGCCGAAAAGCCAGATGGGCATCGACGTCGAACACGACTTCGATCCCAAATACATCACGATCCGCGGCAAGGGCGAGCTTTTAGCGAAGCTTCGCAAGGCCGCGAAGAACGCGACGAAAGTCTATCTCGCGACCGACCCGGACCGCGAGGGGGAGGCGATCTCCTGGCATCTCGTTGCGGCCCTGAAGCTCGACGAGAAGAAAATGAGCCGCATCACCTTCAACGAGATCACGAAGAACGCGGTCAAGGCTTCCCTGAAGAACCCCCGCGGGATCGACATGAACCTGGTGGACGCGCAGCAGGCGCGCCGCGTGCTCGACCGCATGGTCGGTTATCAGATCTCGCCGCTCCTCTGGGCGAAGGTCAGGCGCGGGCTGTCCGCAGGCCGCGTCCAGTCGGTCGCGCTCCGCATCATCGCGGACAGGGAAAATGAGATCGCAGCCTTCATCCCGCAGGAGTACTGGTCGCTCGACGCGGATTTCACGGTTCCCGGGCGGAAGACGCCGCTGACGGCGCATTTTTACGGGACCGACAAAAAGATGAATATCGCCTCCCGGGAGGAGGTCGACGGGATCCTGAAGGAGCTCGAAGGGGTTTCCTACGAGATCACGGACGTGAAGCATTCGGAGCGCCAGAAGAAGCCGCCGCTCCCGTTCACGACCAGCACGATGCAGCAGGAGGCCTCGAAGGCCCTGAACTTCGCGACCGCGAAGACCATGCGAATCGCGCAGCAGCTCTACGAGGGCGTCGACGTCAGGGGAGAGGGCACGGTCGGTCTTATTACCTATTTAAGAACCGACTCGACGCGCGTCGCGGCGGAGGCCGAGACCGCAGCGGCCGCCTACATCCGGGAGAATTTCGGCGAATCCGCCGTCGGTGAAAATGCAGGGAAGCCCGCGGCCAATGCCCATGCGCAGGACGCGCACGAAGCGATCCGGCCGACGGACATCCGCCGCACGCCTGTTATGGTCAAGGATTCGCTGACCCGCGACCAGTTCCGCCTCTACCAGCTGATCTGGAAGCGCTTCACCGCGAGCCGCATGGCGAACGCCGTCTACGACACCGCCTCCGTGAAGATCCGGGGCGGAAAATACACCTTCACGATGGCGTCCTCCAACCTGAAGACCGCCGGTTTCATGGACGTCTACATGACCGACGAGGACGAGCGCTCCTCCGGGAGCCGCGGCGCGGAGAGCCTCACGACCGAGACAAAGCTTTCGCTCGCCGGCCTTAAGCCGGAGCAGCATTTCACGCAGCCGCCCGCCCATTACACGGAGGCCTCCCTGGTCCGCACGCTCGAAGAGCTCGGCATCGGCCGTCCGTCCACTTACGCGCCGACGATCACGACGATCGTCGCCCGCCGCTACATCTCGAAGGAGCAGAAGAACCTGTACATGACCGAGCTCGGCGAGGTCGTCAACAAGCTGATGTGCAGGGAGTTTCCGCAGATCGTGGATGTTCATTTTACGGCGAACATGGAGCTGCTCCTCGACGGCGTCGCGGACGGGAAGATCGAGTGGAAGACGATCGTGCGCAATTTCTATCCGGATCTTAAGGAAGCCGTCGAGAAGGCGGAAGGCGAGCTCGACCGCATCAAGGTCGCGGACGAGGAGAGCGACGAGATCTGCGAGAACTGCGGCCGGCGCATGGTCATCAAATACGGCCCCCACGGCAAGTTCCTCGCCTGTCCCGGGTTCCCGGAGTGCCGGAACACCAAACCTTTCCTCGAGAAGATCGGCGTGAAATGCCCCGAGTGCGGCGGCGAGATCGTCCTCAAGCGCACGAAGAAGGGAAGGCGGTATTTCGGGTGCGAACACAATCCGGAGTGCACGTTCATTTCCTGGACGAAGCCGAGCGAAAAGCGCTGTCCGAAGTGCGGAAAATACATGACGGAAAAAGGTCCGAATCTGGTCTGCTCGGATCCGAATTGCGGCTATCGTGAAAAGAACAATTGAATAAATTCAGAAAATACCATCAAGACAGTTGTTTTGGTGGTATTTTTGTGTTAAAGTGAGAAATAACGAAGAATGTATTTTCATCTTACGATGCAGATAGGAGAAAGGAGCATAAAATGAGCGTACAGCTTCTGGACAAGACCCGCAAAATCAATAAGCTGCTCCACACGACAAGCAGCTCCAAGGTTGTTTTCAATGATATCTGTCAGGTGATGGTGGAGACGCTGGGAGCCAACGTCCTCGTCATCAGCAAGAAGGGCAAGGTCCTCGGCGTCGGCCTGTGTGACGGCGTGCCGGAGATCACCCAGCTGCTCTCGAGCAGCGTCGGTGATTTTATCGACCCGCTGCTGAACGAGCGTTTCCTGGGCGTCCTCTCCACTAAGGAAAATGTAAACCTCATGACGCTCGGCTTCGACGAGGAGGCGGTGAAGGGCTACCAGGCCATCATCAACCCGATCGACATCGCCGGCGAGCGGCTCGGAACGGTCTTCTGCTACCGGGCGAACGGCGTTTTCGACATCGAGGACATCATCGTGAGCGAGTACGGGACGACGGTCGTCGGCCTCGAGATGATGCGTTCGGTCGACGAGGAGAACGCGGAGGAGCAGAGGAAGCGCGGGATCGTGAAGTCTGCATTTTCGACGCTGTCCTTCTCGGAGCTCGAGGCGATCACGCACATCTTCGATGAGCTCGGCGGCAAGGAAGGCATTCTGGTGGCCTCCAAGATCGCGGACCGCGTCGGCATCACGAGATCGGTCATCGTCAACGCGCTGAGGAAATTCGAGAGCGCGGGCATCATCGAATCCCGGTCTTCGGGCATGAAGGGAACCTATATCAAGGTGCTGAATGATTACATTTTCGAGGAGCTCGAGGAGCTGAAGGTCAGCAAGGACAAAAAGTAAAGACAGGGTGACAGGGAGACCGGCGGAGATTCTGCCGGTCTTTTTTTAATTTCGCTATTGACATTTACCGGGGCAGGTTGTATATTACTCTCTAGATGTTAGCACTCCAAACAAATGAGTGCTAACAGACAAACAAAGTTGAACATTTTGCAAGGAGGCAATATTATGAAACTTGTACCGATAAGCGACCGGGTCGTTTTGAAGCAGCTTAAGGCTGAAGAGACTACCGCGTCCGGAATCGTTCTTCCGGGCCAGGCGAAAGAGAAACCGCAGCAGGCGGAAGTCATCGCTGTGGGACCGGGCGGCATGGTCGACGGCAAGGAAGTCGCCATGATCGTCAAGGCCGGACAGAAGGTTATTTATTCGAAATATGCGGGAACAGACGTCAAGCTTGGCGAGGACGAGTACACGATCGTCCGTCAGAGCGACATTCTCGCAATTGTTGAGGAGGGTTAATCATGGCTAAGAATATCAAGTACGGTGTAGAGGCAAGAGAAGCGCTTCAGGCAGGCGTTGACAAGCTGGCGGACGTCGTCCGCGTGACGCTCGGCCCGAAGGGCAGAAATGTAGTTCTGGAGAAATCCTACGGCGCTCCGACGATCACGAACGACGGTGTCACGATCGCGAAGGAGATCGAGCTTGAGGACGGTTTCGAAAATATGGGTGCCCAGCTCATCCGCGAAGTCGCATCCAAGACCAATGATGTGGCCGGCGACGGCACGACGACCGCTACGGTCCTCGCGCAGGCGATGGTCAAGGAGGGCATGAAGAACCTCGCTGCGGGCGCGAACCCGATTATTCTCCGGAAGGGCATGAAGAAGGCCACGGACGCGGCTGTCAAGTCCCTCGTCGCGATGAGCAAGCCGGTCAGCGGCAAGAGCCAGATCGAGCGTGTCGCAGCGGTCTCCGCGGGCGATGACACGATCGGCGCGATGATCGCGGACGCGATGGAGAAGGTCTCCAAGGACGGCGTCATCACGATCGAAGAGTCCAAGACGATGGTCGACGAGCTCGATCTGGTCGAAGGCATGCAGTTTGACAGGGGTTATATTTCCGCTTACATGTGCTCCGACATGGAGAAGATGGAAGCGAACCTTGAGGAGCCGTTCATCCTGATCGTCGACAAGAAGATCAGCAACATCCAGGACCTCCTTCCGATCCTTGAGCAGATCGTGAAGAGCGGCAGCCAGCTGCTGATTATCGCCGAGGACATCGAGGGCGAAGCGCTGACGACCCTGATCGTCAACAAGCTGCGCGGCACCTTCAACGTTGTGGCGGTCAAGTCCCCGGGCTACGGCGACAGAAGAAAAGAGATGCTGAAGGATATCGCGATCCTGACCGGCGGCACGGTCGTCTCCGACGAGGTCGGTCTTGAGCTGAAGGACGTCACATTTGAGCAGCTCGGCCGCGCGAAATCCGTCAAGGTCCAGAAGGAAAATACAATCATCGTCGACGGCGAAGGCGACAAGGCTGCGATCGCGGCCCGCGTTGCCCAGATCAAGGCGCAGATTAAGGAGACCAAGTCCGATTTCGACCGCGAGAAGCTGCAGGAGCGTCTTGCAAAGCTGGCGGGCGG
>OCTX011744783.1_pt1 | contig 10319 bp, 7 predicted proteins | sample 1539691 | NCBI WGS metagenome assembly OCTX01 (sample SAMN02144231, study PRJEB22623) | gut metagenome | biome: sheep rumen | host: Ovis aries | place: New Zealand | reverse complement strand
TTCCATCATTTACCTGAATATTAATGTCAAGTTGCTTAATCTTCGGAAGGTATTCATCACGCAATTCACCTTGAGCATAGATGTCCAGCAGCCAATCTGGATGGCGCAAATGAACTCGTTTCCATATCTCCAAAAGATAGGGTATTCCTTTTTGCTGAGAAAAACGCGATGTAAAAATCACTCTTTTTAAAGACAAATCACTCACCCTGCCTGTGGGATTCAAATGTACTACGTTTGTAATTGCGCATGCATGGCTATTATACTTTTGCCATTCTTTTGCATCCGAGTCGGTTAATGCTACTAATATTGAAGCATGACGATAATTCCAAAACGTGTACCAACGATACAATTTGCGATGGAAATGATCTCCTCTTCTTATCATCGTTTGTCGACAAATCGAGTGAGATTCAACGACAAGAGGTAAATTCCCTTTTGCTAGCATCACCAAATTAGTGAAAACATCTGTATTACAAACCAAAACATCAGGTTTCTGGTCAACTATCAACTTCTTTAGACGCTTAACGAACAAATATTGCAAACGTATTTTCTCAAAAGCCCTTCTGAATATAGAATATTTACTTGCAGAATGGAAACGAACATGCAAATCATTATGATGAGCCCTCTCATCTAACTCGTATGAAAGTGGATGATCTCCTTGATCTGCTGTCACAAGCCAAACTTCATAACCATACAATTGGACAAGATAGTTTATCTTATCCACAAAAATACGCTCCATTCCCCGATAATGAGCTATGGCTCGATAAATGTAGAAAATCCTCATATGTGGCTTAAAATTTTGCCACAAAGATATAAAATAAAAAATAGTATCCAAAATTTTATCCGTAATATTTGAATAATTCAACGAAAATGCGTATTTTTGTCACTGAATTGAGCTAAAAATGAAAATTGTCTATATATACACTTCATTTACCATTGCTGGTGGTGCAGACAGAGTGGTCATAGAAAAGGCCAACTATCTGGCAGAGCACAATTATGATGTGACCATTGTAACTGACTCTCAACAAGAGAGGGCTCCATTTTTCCCTATATCACCAAAAGTAAAGCTTCACGATCTTGCTATAGATTTTGAAAAAGAGTATAAATACAATCCCCTTATTCGTATCTTTATCTATTTGAATTTGATGAAGAAGTATGAGAGAGTCTTAAAAAAATATCTCTATCAAGAAAAACCAGATATTGTCATTACAACTTTAGGGCGGAATATGGACTTCCTGGCTGATATTAAAGACGGAAGCATCAAGATTGGCGAATCTCACATAGCCAAACCTTATATTCGTAATTTTCACTTGTTGGAGAGTAAAGGCCCCATCTACAATATAATAGCAAAGATATGGATGCGGAAAATTACAAATAATTGCGGAAAATTAGATGCCCTTGTATTATTGACAAAAGACGACGCCAAGAACTGGGAAAGAACAATAAAAACACATATTATCCCTAATCCATTACCCTTTGCCCCATTCTCAGCAAGTACCACCGGAAACAAACAAGCTATTTTCGTAGCAAGGATGAGTGAGCAAAAAGGTTATGAATACCTCATCAATGCATGGGAGATTGTCTATGCTAAGCATCCTGACTGGATTCTCAACATCTATGGAGATGGGGAAGAAAAAGATATTATTCAAAGGACAATTTATCAAAAAGGACTTAATTCTGTTATCATTTTAAAGGGAACGACAAACAATATCCAAGAAAAATACTTGGAGAGTAGTATCTGTATCCTTAGTTCAAGGTTCGAAGGTTTTGGCATGGTCTTATTAGAAGCTATGGCATGTGGTGTTCCTTGCGTTGCATTTGATTGCCCATTTGGTCCTGCTGAAATCATTAATGATGGAGAAGACGGTTTCTTGGTTGAGCATTTAAATACTAATGCTTTGGCAAAACGCATTTGCGACCTCATTGAGAACGATGCATTAAGAAAGGAGATGGGAAATGCAGCAAGAAGAAACATCCAAAGATACGACAAAGAAATCATCATGAAAGAGTGGATTAACCTATTCAACTCTTTGATTTCTAAACGAGGAAAGAAGATTTTGTACGTCTTTTCTGAGTTGACTATTAAAGGCGGTACAGATAAGGTTATTACAGATAAAGCTAATTATTTGTCTACACATGGATTTGATGTTACTATTGTCACAGAAGCACAAATGGGAAGGCCCCCCATATTTCCTCTTTTGCCATCAGTTAAGTTAATTGACATCGGCTTAGATTTCAACAAGCAATACACACAACCTTTTCTACATAGAGCTTATACCTATTTGCATTTTATTCATCTATACAAGAAGAGACTTAAAGTGGTTTTTGAACAAGAAAAACCAGATATTGTCATTACCACTATGGGGAGAAGTCTTGACTTTATTACAAAATTAAAAGACGGAAGCATCAAAATTGGTGAGGCACACACTACAAAGTACCATTTAAGAAGTCTTCACCTTATGGAAGAGAAGGGCGGTTTCTATAAATGGATTTCTAGACAAATCCGTAAAAAGCAAATAACTAATGCTCAGAAGTTGGCTGCATTAGTCCTTTTAACTCCAGAGGATGCTAAGGATTGGGAGGGTGTTACTAAAACGTTTGTCATTCCCAATTCCATCCCTTTGATTCCGAATGACAACTCAAAACTAGACAAGAAAAAAGCTATCATTGTTGGCAGATATAATGATGCTAAAGGCTATGAATATTTAGTAAGAGCATGGAAAATTGTACATCAAAGACATCCTGATTGGATTATTGACATTTATGGTTCTGGTGAGCTTCACGATGACGTAGAGCAATGGATTAGAGATGCTCAACTTCAAGATTGCATGATTATGCATGAGCCAACAAGCCAAATTATGGAGAAATATCTTGAGAGTAGTATATGTGTCGTCAGCTCACGATATGAAGGATTCTCCATGGCTATTGTTGAAGCCATGGCTTGTGGTGTTCCCTGCGTATCCTTCGATTGCCCTTTCGGACCTCGTAATATTATTATAAATGGTGAAGATGGTATACTTGTAGAGTATCTAAACACACAAGCTCTCGCAGACAATATCTGCAAATTAATAGACAATGAAGCATTAAGGAAACAACTAGGAAGCAAAGCTAAAATTAATATACATAGATTCTCTCAAGAAGCAATTATGGAGAAATGGGCTACACTATTCTATTCTTTAACAAATAATCACAGGACTTCTTAACATTGCTAATAATATAGATATTCATCATACTTATTCCCTAATAGAAAAGTTCAAAGTCTTATCCATGAAGGCGGAGTAACATCATCTGTATCATATCCAGCCCACCAAATATAAGGTGCAATGACCACCTTTTCTGGATTTTGATTAAGATAAGCTCCCCACCAACTAAAAGAACTATTTGCAATAATATTATGTTTACATATTGACATTAAATACATGTCTTGCCAAGAATCAGTTTTTATATTAAAGTCAACATAAACAGCATTGGGAATAGAAAGATTATCACGAACATAATTGATATCGTCAGAAAAAATAAAATATGTAGGATTATTGACCTGCTTGTTCATTTCCTTAACGGCCCTTTTATAATAATCAAGATTACATACACAGCCGAGATTCTTATAAAAATAGGGTGTCAAATAATCACCACGTCTAACATGAATACTTACAGCATTATTAGTTTCCTTGATTTTACTTGCTACTGCTTTTGTTAGGGCTGATAACTTTAATTCATCAAATGAAAATTCTCTTATCAATTCATTCTTACAACATTCATAATATTTATAGCTCTGAAATACACCTATAAGATACTCATTTCTTTGAAGATTAGTAAAAACATCCAAACAATAGCTATACGCATTTGAGATAAACAGGCGTTTAAAGGGGAATAATAATATTCTATGAGGGAACTTCTTTTTTGAAGATAACCTCAAACCCCTCATGTACCCCAAAAACAGATAATATCGCCTTGCTATAAACGAAATACCCAAAAATGGGTTAACATTGGGGAATATTTTCTCTAATTCATATCCATTATGATGAACATTAGCATCAGATACAAACAAAATACTTCTTATGCCATGTTTGCGAAAAGCAACCACTAAAGCATAATTAAACATTGTATTACCTAAACCTCCTCCTGCAATTACTATTTTCATAATAAAACAATTAATATCTTCAATACTTACAAATACTATAAATAGAGGATCTTTTTAGTTGTCAAATTGAAGTCACCAGATTATCTTCACTATCGTCATAATGATCTCGACTATATAACACTCGCGACAACCCTTTTGCTTGTATTTTAACATGATGAACTAGGCTTTTCATTAAACTTTCTTCTTTAAGAGTACCATAACCTGTTATAGGTCGAGCTATTCGGTTGTATAGGAAAGCTATTTTTCCAAACTTTTTTAAAGACAGTGCCAAAGATCCATCCTCACCTCTACGAATATCTGTTCGGATTTTTACCTGACGGGCATAATCTGCATTAAAAGCAAATACCATTCCTCTGACACAAAGCTCTGGACGCTTGAAATGCTGAATAAAAAGAAATGCGTCTCGTATCAATTCAAAAAGGAATAATCCAAATGCAGAATGCTTCTCATCAGGATAAAAGCTCCAAAACGCACTTACACATGAGACATCGGGCTTCTGCAGTTTCAACATCATCAAGTCCACATATTTTGGAGGGTAAAAAGTATCCGCATCAATACAGAAATGATACTTACCCTTTGCATGATCTAATCCACACTGACGAGCAAAGCCAGGACTTTGTTTTGATTCATTGAAATAGGGAAGTCCTAAACGTTTATATATTTCTTCCGTTCGGTCTTTAGAATTATTGTTCACCCCAAGAATTTCCATGGGATAACTGGATTGGAGTTCACTCAAAGACCAAAGACAAGCAGCCAACCTTCGCTCTTCATTATAGGCTATAACTACAACTGAAACCAAGGGTTCCATGTCCTGTTTCGAAGCCAATTGGGCACTTATTTGGTCAAGTACATTATCAGGAATCTCGTTAAACGATTTACCATAAATCGACAGATATTTTTCGTACCACTTTGTCATTCTCATACCATTTTCTTCATTTTACCCAAACACCATACAATAGAAACACAAAGAAATGAAGGCATCTTACCCAAGAGATATAGGAAAAGGTTTTTCAATCTAAATTGTCTAAAATCACATATTTCCCAAACTGAAGCTGGATGTGAGAAAAGATCTCTAATCTCTTTGTTTGTTATTCGGGGAAGAAAATCTTTTCTTCGCTTAAGTATATTACAGGCAATATAGAAATCAGTCATAACAGCCACATAACATCTTTGAGGGAAATATGGCTTATCTTTTAATCGCAAGCTACCCTGCTTCATATACTCTGCCACGCCGACATTTCTTAGAACCTCAGACTTCTCAACATGGTCACGCTTTTGAAAATTAGATAGTGAATTCTGCCTACATATATAGGTATAGGTAATATCTGGTAATAATACCGCTTTATCTATATACGTCACTAAATCCAATACAAAAACAAAGTCCTCCCAATAATTGGAGTTATAGAAATAAAGGCCATTCTCTCGTACAATTGACAAACAAAATAAGAAATTACATGCAGACGCCTGAATACCTGCGTATCGACGATAAGAGTAATTGGCAAAATCGTTCTCCATATGAAAATGCATCTCAGGATACTGATATATGATTCTCTCACCAGATAGCAATATCTTCTCCATAGAACCAAATACAATATCCGCTCCATCTTTCATCACATGTTTCATCATAGTGGATATTGCATCCTCACAGATAACGTCATCAGAATCAAGGAAATACAAAAATTCTCCTTTCGCATCATCAATTATACGATTACGAGCTGTTGCAGGTCCAAAATTTTTCGAGTGGGTAATGATGTGAATATCATTTCCACGAGGATGTTTTGCCTGATACTTTCTAACAATATCTAATGAATTATCATCACTTCCATCATCCACTATTAAAAATTCGATGTTTTTATATGTTTGCGACAAGGCTGATTCCATCGTTCTTCCAATGAAATCCTCCCCATTATATAGAGGTATGCCTATCGTAACATCGTATTTCATCAAATTATTCCATTAGCGTGCCAAATAAATTAATCCATCGTAACGACAATACATCCAGAGAGTATTGTTTAGACTTTACCTTTGCATTTATTGAGAAATGTTGTATCTCTTCTTCATGATTTATGAAGTATAATAAACTATCTGCCAATTTCTCAACATCACCATTAGGAACAAGTATTCCGTCTGTATTATTTGAGATAATATCTTTTGGACCACATGGGCAATCAAAAGAAACAACAGGCAAACCACATGACATGGCCTCAACTAAAACCATTCCAAAACCTTCAAAACGAGAACTAAATACAAAAACAGAACTATTAAGATACTCTTGTTTTATGTCACTAGTTGGCCCGTACAAATGACATCGATTCCTATTAATCATTAATTCATCTATCAACTGTTCATAAGGATCTCGTTCACCTTGACCATATATTGTCAACTCCCAATCTCGGCATTGCTTTTCTACAATTGACCATGCATCAAGTAAAAGATCAAAGCCTTTCTGATAGACATATCGACCAACAGCAATAACACGTTTAGAAGTAAGAGGGCTAACTGTATCTGTATGAAATGACAATGGATCTGGAATGACTTCAATATTAGATAGCTCTTGCCATTGAGACTTATCCTCTTCCGTTAATACTACAAACTTTTCAAGTTTTCTTAAATGCCCGACAAGATTTTTCATCCATAATTTCGCAAAGAGATTCTTGATAACATTTGATTCATTTCCTTCAAAATTACGATAGTTGGCACGATTAACATGGAGCTCTCCAATTTTCTTGCTGCCGTCTTTAATACTTGTCAAAAAATTGATTTCACGACGTAAAAGACTGATTGTCATGTCAGGTCTTATCCGCATAAGTTCGGAAGTCAGAAGCTTTTTAAAAAGACGTTGTTTCTTCAAATACACAATTACCTTCTTGATAAAAGAACACGTCCATAGTTCCTCAAAATTGATATCAAGATTGATGACATTTATCTTATCTGATAATGGATAGAAAAATGGTTTATCCTTACCTTCAGTTAAGATAATCGTAATATCATAACCACAGTGCTCAGCAAAGTAGTTTGCCTTTAAAGTCAACACACGCTCAACCCCTCCTGCCATATACAAAGCAGGAGTACAATAAACGATTTTATAGCGCCTATCTTCAGCCATCACGTTGCAAATATACAAAAAAAAGAGCACACGTCTTTGAATATTGAAAGAAAAATTGTAATTTTGCCAAAAATATTCAAAATGAAACGGATTTGCTTCGTAGTTGACAGCATTTTTTCCATTGGTGGAGTGCAGAGAGTGACGGCAGTTATCGCCAAGGGATTAGCAAAGGATTATGATGTGACAATTGTAACTTTTGACAAACCAAAGTCGAAGGACACATCACTTTATGGACTTGATGAAGTCAAGATTAACTACCGTTTCTTTTCCTATCCGTCAATAAGTTCTTTCAAAAAAAGGTTCTGTATACTATATAGTGGTATATACCTAAAACTGCAGCCACAAGGAAGACGGTGGTCAGATTTTTATGCCAAAAGTTCATTCCCCTCAGAATTGAGAAATGCATTGACGACGGAACTACTAAAGGGGCAATATGACACAATTATCGGTGTTCATGCACCATTGGCAGCTAGACTGGCGACTTTGAGACCTTTGCTACAAAATGTTAAACTTATCGGATGGTTGCATAACTCATTCGAAGCTTTATTTGGTGAGACTTCTTTATACATTGGTTCTGAGAGAAAAAGACATTACATCTACCAGTTTATAAAATTGGATCAGATCGTTGTCTTAAGCAATTATGATGCTAATGAATACACACAGTATGATAAAACGATCACACCAATAGTTATATACAATCCTTTGACATTACTACCTGGGGAAAAGGCCACTGGCAATACGAAACGTTTTCTTGCCGTTGGGCGTTTTTCTCATAAACATAAAGGATTTGACTTGTTAATTGAGGCTTTCAACATTTTTGCCAATCACAATAAAGAATGGATTTTGAACATTGTTGGGGAAGGGTCGGAAGAAAAGCTTTATCGATCATTAATAACAAAGTATCACTTAGAAGAACGAATAACACTCCATCCATTCACCAACAAGATTCAAGATTACTACTCTAATGCCCATATATTTGTATTGAGTTCTAGATGGGAGGGATTTGGACTCGTATTAGTGGAAGCTATGGCACATGGGCTACCTGTTATCTCATCCGATATTCCTACAAGTAAAGAGATACTTGGAGATTTTGGTATATATTTCAAGAATGGAGATACCAACGAATTAGCAAAGAGGCTAGAAGATGCAACACACATTGACTGGCCAGAGAAATCTAAGCAAGCAATTGAAATTGCTCATCGATTTGAAGTTGGACCCATTATACAACAATGGAAGGATCTCATTGAGAAATAGTTATCAAGCCTCATCTATCACACGCTTCATTTGAACCTTCCAAGAAAGATGCTCTACCGTCTTTCGGATTTCAGATGGCACAAAATGATGAATATCCACATAATCCAGTATCTGCTGGATATTAATAGGTGTTTCATCAGGTAACGCCTTCAAAATATATGGTTGATAATCAAAATCGCTATCTTGTTCTGAATAAATAAAAGGTATACCTCGTGTGGCATATTCACGGTTCTTCAGTGTCTTAATCACAGAAATACCACTACGATGGCGGGCTAGACTTCCTATGGCGAAACAACACTGGTTGAAAACTTGATTCAGTTCTTCACCAAAAAGCTGATCATGGAATATCACTTTATCACGTATACCATATTTATCCATGAGTTCTGCAAAACCTGGGGCATGCATGGAATCGTACATCTCACTCTTCCATACACCTCCTACAATATGGAAATAGACTTGACGCGGATTAACCGCATTCTTGTAATACTCTCCTAATCCTGAAATCAGCCTATCATAACCATGCCAATAATGAACCTCTGCCACCCCAATTAGGTGAATAGAGCCATCAGATGGTGCATGATAATCATGTAATGGGATACTATCCATATCAACGCCATTACTAATTCGAATAGTACGTTGGCTGAATATTTGTTCCGCATCAGAAAACGTGACGATAGCGTTCATCTGCTGATAGAGTTGGCGACGGAAAAGCTGATCAATTTTCAAACCCATTCGCGTCATAAAAGGGAAGCCAACTAACTCAGCATCATAAGGATAAGTGGGAATCTCAGTAACAGACTTGATTCCCAAGTCTTTCATTCTTCTGAAAAAACGAATCAGCCAAGGATTTGCGTTTTGGAAACAACGAGCATAAATGAACTGAATGCCATTAAGTCTACAATAATCATAGATACAGGTATAATCGATACGCTGACATAACCCTGCAAAGATTCCTTTACCATAATCTTTTATTACCTGTCCATCAACAAACCGACATCGATGCCCTCGACTATCAAAATCGTAATAACAGAGATGTACTTCGTAGCCATTCTCACGTAGGCCTTTTACCTGATAGTGGATTTTCTTGCTGATGCCACTCACTTCTGAGAAGCCATGATAGACAAGGAAAAGGATTTTCATGCTTACACCTTAATATTTTATACAGGAAGAGACATTACTTTTTCGATAATCGGAGCAATATCATAATATTTATACTCAGCGAGGTGGCCACCTAAGACAAGATTGGGCTCTTGATTTGCTAGATCAAGATATCGCTGATAGAGCGACATATTCTTCTCGTCGTTAACACTATAGAAAGGTTCCATACCGTCTTTCCATTCTGCTGAGTATTCACGGGAGATAACTGTCTTGGGGCATTTGTAGACTTCATCGCCGAACATCTCAAAATGCTTGTGCTCAATGATGCGGGTATAGGGGACATCAGCATCTGTGAAGTTCATAACTGCATTACCTTGGAAGTTTGGTATATCGAGGATTTCTTCCTCGAAACGGACTGTGCGGTATTCGAGTTTACCCAAACGATAGTCATAAAACTCGTCGAGTTTTCCTGTATACAAAATCTTTGAACAATGAATATTGAACATGGAACATTGAACATTATAAGTCCCATGTTGTTCGTCGTATTGTCGATTACAGTCAAAAAAATCTACGTTTGCTAAGACATCTACTCCTTCGAGGAGACCATCGATGAGTTTGTTAAAACCACCAATGGGGATACCCTGAAAGCGATCGTTGAAATAATTATTATCGTGAACAAAACGGACAGGTAAGCGCTTGATGATAAAAGCAGGAAGTTCACTG
>OCTX012288004.1_pt1 | contig 10320 bp, 5 predicted proteins | sample 1539691 | NCBI WGS metagenome assembly OCTX01 (sample SAMN02144231, study PRJEB22623) | gut metagenome | biome: sheep rumen | host: Ovis aries | place: New Zealand | reverse complement strand
ATGGCAGAAACAGCTTTTACCGAAGCTGTGCAGGAAGCGGGAGAAACAGCAGAAACAGCTGTTACCGGAGCTGTGCAGGAAGCGGGAGAGGCGGCAGAAGCAGCCATTTCCGGGGCTGTGCAGGAGACAGAAGAAGCAGCGGAAGCGGCCGGTTTCGGAGCTGAGCAGGCGGCCGGGACGTTTAGCCGGGCGGAAGCGGATCCTTATCAGGAGGAAGCGCTTTCGGAAGAGATGCCGGATCCATATGCGGGAATCCGTACGGATTATGATCCGCAGCAGATGCAGGAAGATCTGATCCAGAGCATGCGGGAGATCGTTTCCGGAGTCGGGGCACGCCAGGAAGAAGACAGCGAAGAAGCCCGTCTGGATGAGATGATCGAGCAGTCCAAGGAGGACCAGGAGAATGCGGTGGCCGCCCGCGGGGCGGATATGACCTTCCGGGTCCCGGTCTCCAGAGCTTCCGCTGAGAGAGCGGAGGCTTCCAGGCTGACCATCGATGATATTCTTCTTGCCATGGGTGAAAAAGGCGACCATGTGCGGAAGATCACTTCACAGGGAAGTGTCCTGGCGGCGGACGAGGAAGCCAGGATGAACGCTCAGGCCTCCGCACTCACGGGCAGCCAGTACGGCATGCATCCCGTAAATATGGAAGAAGCAGAGAGCAGCAGAATCGCGGCCGAAGAGAAGCTGCCGGAAGCGGATACCGCTGCCGGGAGCGCCGCCGGTGCGGCAGACACGGAAGAAATTGCTGTAAATGAAGCGGCCGCGGAAGAATCCATTATAAATGAAGCGGCGGCGGACGATGCTGCAGTAAGCGGAGCGGCGGAAGACGGCATGGCAGGCGGAGAGGCCCCTGCCGCGGCACTGCAGACAGCGCCAGAAGCAGCTGCGGAAGAAACTGTTATAAATGAAGCAGCTGCGGAAGAAACCGTTATAAATGAAGCGGCTTCGGACGAGGCCGGAGTGAGCCGGGCCGCGGACGCCGGCACAGCAGGAGAGGCTGCGGAAAAAGACAGCAGGCAGGGCGAGGCCGCAGCTTTTGCGGGGATGGAGGCTCTGTATGGTCTTCCGCCGGCCGCAAAGGTAACATACACAAAGGAGATTGCGGAAGCCAAGACAAAACAGCTTCCGGTGGAGGAGATCCGAAAGCTTCATGAAGCTTTCCTGATGGATACGCCGGTAAATGAGGCAAGACTCCAGCCAACCGAGCCTGTTGCTGGATCCCGTGCGCAGAGCACTCTGATCCAGGACAGCGCGCAGCCGGCAGACGCGGCGCCGTCAGCCCTGTCCGGGAACGCCTCCGGGGCAGAAGCTGCACAGCAGGCGGAACTTTCAAAGGCAGAGATCCCTGCGGAGGCGGAGCTGAGCGCCGGCAGGGACGAAGACATGCAGACGCAGGTCTATCCCGGAGAGAACCGGGCGGCAGATGCCGGAAGCGTAACTGAAACAGAGAAGAAGCCGGCGGCAGATGCCGCGGGCACAGGTGCCGGGCCGGATGCGCAGACAGCCGTATCCGGGCAGCAGGAAGGCCCTGTTCCTGCAGTGGGAACAGTGGAAGTAAAAGCAGATCCGGATGTCTCCGGACCTCAGATCTACGGGGCGCGCCCGATCCTGAAGGAGTACCAGAAAGACCTGTTCCGGGGCTTCCTCGGAGTCGGCAGCCTGGAGGAGCAGATCGCGAACGCGATCATGCAGGCCGAGAGCAAGAACGGGGACCGTACTTCTCGTACCGGCAATATCCTGATCCTGGGCGGACATGGCTGCGGCAAGACGACCATCGCCACCGGAATCGCCAAGGCGGTGGCGGAGGATATGGGAACCCATTCCGTGAAGATGGCCCGCATCTATGCGGCGGACCTGAACCGGAAGGACATCGCGGCGACAATCGCCAAGATCGCGGGCGGAATCCTGATCATAGAGGAAGCCGGAGATCTGGAGGACGCCGTGGTCGACCAGCTGACGACCGCCATGGAATTCCGCACGGACGGCCTGATCGTGATCCTGGAGGATGAACAGCGCTATATCCATGATATGCTGATGCGCCATCCGCGCTTCACCATGAAATTTACGGCGCAGATCTATATCCCGGTATTTACCAATGATAATCTGGTGGATTTCGGCGTGATCTATGCGGACAGCCAGGACTATGTACTGGATGAGCGTGCGGAACAGGTCCTGTACGACCGGATCGACGCCGTCGCACAGAACGGAGGCGCTGTCTCGATCACCAATGTAGTGGAACTGGTGGACCGCGCGATCCGCAACGCGAATAAGTTCTTCCGTAAACTCGGCTCACAGAAGAAGCGTTATGACTCACTGGACCGCATCATTCTGAGGGAAAAAGATTTTCGCTGACAGCAGAAAATAACTGAAATCTCGGCGAATATCACCGAAAAATATGTCAAAACAGACGGTAAAATGCTTTTTTCATGGTATTTCGCCTGATTGACAGACGGTTGGTTCATTGTTATACTGAAGTGTAAACTATTGTAAATTAATGCTTTTTGTCGAAGCCTTGTTCCGCGGAGAGCGCGGGGCAGGGGAAACCAGGGGCCTCATGCCCGGACTATTTCATTTGCGCATATGCACAGGGAGGGACGAGAAGATGAAGAGATTTTTGGCACTGGCTATGGGGGTTATGATGGCTGCAGCTGTTTCGGCACCGGCATTCGCAGAGGATGCAGCTGTTGAGATTCCCGCAGATATGAAGGTTGGATTTATTTTCCTTCATGACGAGAACTCCACCTATGACCTGAACTTTATTAATGCAGCAAAGGAAGCAGCGGCGAATCTCGGTATGTCTGAGGATCAGATTATCCTGAAGACCAACGTTCCGGAAGGACAGGAGTGCTATGATGAGGCGGCTGATATGGCGGACGCGGGATGCAGCGTCGTATTCGCGGACAGCTTCGGCCATGAGGACTTCATGATCCAGGCTGCGCAGGAGTTCCCGGATGTACAGTTCTGTCATGCGACAGGAACAAAGGCGCATACGGAAGGACTTGACAATTATCATAATGCCTTCGCTTCGATCTACGAAGGCCGCTATCTTGCAGGTGTTGCTGCAGGCATGAAGCTGAATGAGATGATCGCGGACGGCCAGTTTACGGAAGACGAGGCCAAGATCGGCTATGTCGGCGCGTTCACCTATGCGGAAGTTATCTCCGGTTACACATCCTTCTTCCTGGGAGCCCGTTCCGTGTGCCCGAGCGCTACCATGGAAGTTACCTTCACAGGATCCTGGTATGACGAGACTGCTGAGAAGGAAGGCGCGACCACGCTGATCAACAACGGCTGCAAGCTGATCTCCCAGCATGCCGACTCCATGGGTGCTCCGACTGCCTGCGAAGCAGCAGGCGTTCCGGACGTATCCTACAACGGAAGCACCAAGTCTGTAGGCCCGAACACTTACATCATCTCCTCCCGCATCAACTGGGTGCCGTACATGGAGCATATCATCAAGTGCGCGGCTGCAGGCGAGCCGATCGAAGCTGACTGGACCGGAACGATCCAGACCGGTTCCGTAGAGCTGACCGAGCTGAACGAGGATGTTGCCGCTGAGGGCACCGCAGAGAAGCTTGCGGAAGTTCAGGCAGAGATTGAAGCAGGCACACTCCATGTATTTGATACGGCAGCTTTCACTGTGAACGGTGAGAACCTTGCCTCCTATATGGCAGACGTCAACACGGATGAGAACTATGAGAAGGATACAGAAGTGATCGCTGACGGCTACTTCCATGAGTCCGAGTACAGATCCGCTCCGTACTTTGATATCACGGACGGCTTCGACGGCATCACCCTTCTTGATACTTCCTTCTGATCAGGACAGACAGAGACGATAAAACAGAAAGGGACCGCCCTGAGCGGGCTCTGACTGGCTGTAAAATGGCAGCGCAGCGGCGTAGTTCCTGCGCTGCCATTCTTCAACTCAGTCGTGAAGCCACCCTCCGCTTCGGGCGGCGGGTTATAAAAGACTTGACTCAGAGGCGTTCTTGAACTGAAGGAGGGCGAATTGGACAGAAAAGAACCTGCCGTAAGACTGCGCGGTATTACGAAGACATTTGGCCCTGTGGTTGCCAACCATAATGTGTCGCTGGACATCTGCAGGGGAGAGATCATAGCGCTGCTGGGAGAGAACGGCAGCGGCAAGACTACGCTCATGAATATGCTCTCCGGGATTTATTTCCCGGATGAGGGACAGATCTTCATAGACGGCAGGGAAGTGGTCATCCGCTCCCCGAAAGATGCCAACAGCCTGGGAATCGGCATGATTCACCAGCACTTCAAGCTGGTGGACGTGCTCACGGCGACGGAGAATATCATTCTCGGCCTGAAAGAAGGGGGAAGGCTTGATTTAAAGGCGGCCTCCGCCCGGATCCGCGAGATCTGTTCCCAGTACGGGTTTGACCTGAATCCGGACCAGAAGATCTATGACATGTCCGTCTCCCAGAAGCAGACCGTAGAGATCATCAAGGTTCTCTACCGCAACGCGGACATCCTGATCCTGGACGAGCCTACCGCGGTTCTGACGCCGCAGGAGACCGAGAGGCTGTTTGCGGTTCTGCGCAACATGCGCGATGACGGAAAAGCCATTATCATTATCACCCATAAGCTGAACGAGGTGATGGAGATTTCCGACCGTGTGGACGTTCTCCGGCACGGGGAATTCATCGGCAGCCTGATCACCAGCGAGACCAATACCCAGGAGATGACCGACATGATGGTCGGCCACACGGTGTCGCTGAATATCGACCGGCCGGATCCTGTGAATCCGCAGCCGAGGATCGAGGTGAGAGGGCTCAGTGTCCGCAGCGAGGACGGCCTCCAGAAACTGAAGGACGTCTCCTTCGATATCCGCTCTGGGGAAATTCTCGGAATCGCGGGGATTTCCGGCTGCGGCCAGAAGGAGCTGCTGGAAGCCATCGCCGGCCTGCAGACCATTGAGGAAGGCGATATCAGCTATATCGGAGAGGACGGAAAGAAGACTTCTCTGATCGGCCTGGATCCGCTGGAGATCCAGAAGATCGGCGTGGCCCTCTCCTTTGTCCCGGAGGACCGCCTTGGCATGGGCCTGGTCGGAAACATGGACCTTACGGACAATATGATGCTGCGCTCCTTCCGCCGCGGGAAGTCTTTCTTCACGGACCGGCTTTTCCCGAAACAGCTGGCCGGAAATGTGGTAAAGGAGCTGTCTGTCAATACGCCGGGTCTCAGTACTCCCGTGCGGCGGCTTTCGGGCGGAAATGTACAGAAGGTCCTGGTAGGCCGGGAGATCGCCAGCGCCCCGAGCGTGCTGCTTACGGCCTATGCGGTCAGAGGCCTGGACATCAACTCCTCCTATACGATCTATGATCTGCTCAATGAACAGAAAAAGAAAGGCGTCGGAGTGGTTTATGTCGGCGAGGACCTGGACGTGCTTCTGGAGCTTGCGGACCGGATTCTGGTCCTGTGCGGGGGCAGAGTCAGCGGCATCGTGAACGGACGCACCGTAACCAAGCAGGAAGTCGGACTGCTTATGACATCGCTGGGAGGGGAGGATAACAATGGATAAAAAGAATCGCGGCCCTCTGTGCCATATCGTAAAACGACCCGCGATTCCCTGGTATCAGGCCTGGGGGATCCGCCTGGCGGCACTGATCCTGGCGCTTCTGTTCTGCGCCGTCGTGACCATGGTCCTGACCGGGGATAATCCCATCAGCATCTACCTGACGATCTACGAGGGAAGCTTTGCCACCCCAAGAAGGTTCTGGGTACTGATGCAGAACCTGGCGATTCTTCTCTGCATCTCACTGGCCATGGCGCCCGCCTTCCGCATGCGCTTCTGGAATATCGGCGGCGAGGGGCAGGTCATGATCGGATGTCTGGTCTGCGCGGCCGAGATGATCTACTGCGGAGGAAAGATTCCGAACGCGGTCCTGATCGTTCTGCTGGTTGTCTCCGCCATTGCCGCCGGCGCGGTATGGGGGATGATTCCCGCCTTTTTCAAGGCGAAATGGAACACAAACGAGACCCTGTTCACGCTGATGATGAATTATGTGGCCACCCAGCTGGTCGCCTTTTACATCATTATCTGGGAATCGCCGAAAGGCTCCGGAAAGGTCGGTATTATCAACCAGAAGAGCATGGCGGGCTGGCTTCCCACCATCGGGGGCAACAAGTATCTTCTGAACGTCATCATCGTCGCGGTTTTAACGGTTGTGATTTTCATCTATATGAAATACAGCAAGCACGGATATGAGCTGGCCGTGGTCGGCGAGAGCGAGCGCACCGCGCGCTATGTCGGCATCAAGGTCGGCAGAGTCATCATCCGCACGATGGCCCTCTCCGGAGCGCTCTGCGGACTGGCGGGCTTCCTGCTTGTATCCGGTACCGACCATACCATTACCACGACCCTTTCCGGCGGGAGAGGCTTCACCGCGGTTATGGTGGCCTGGATGGCCAAATTCAATCCGCTCGGCATGATTTTCACCAGCTTCCTTCTGGTTTTCCTGGGCAAGGGAGCGGGAGAGATCTCGACGAATTTCGGACTGAACCAGTCCTTCTCGGATATTCTGAGCGGAATCATCATCTTTTTCCTGATCGGCTGCGAGTTCTTCATCTCATACAGGATTGTCTTCAGAAAGGGGGAGAAATAAGTTATGTTTAATTTTGCGGCATTTATTCCCCGGGCGGTTATGCAGAGCATCCCGCTTCTTCTGGGCAGTACCGGTGAGACGATCACGGAAAAATCAGGCAACCTGAACCTGGGTATTCCGGGCGTGATGTACGTGGGCGCCATCAGCGGCGTCATCGGAGCCTTTTTCTATGAGACGTCCCTGGAGGATCCGGCGAAGATCAATTCCTTCCTCGCGATCCTGATTCCCATGGCCTGCTGCCTGCTGGGTTCCTTCCTGATGGGGCTGCTGTACTGCTTCCTGACGGTAACGCTCAGGGCCAACCAGAATGTAACCGGTCTTGCCCTGACGACCTTCGGAATCGGCTTCGGCAATTTCTTCGGCGGCTCCCTGATCAAGCTTACCGGGAGCAGCGTACCCTCCATCGCCCTGTCGGCGACCAACAGGGCCTTTGCGGCGAAGCTTCCGCTGGCGGATAAAACCGGCGTGTTCGGGAAGATTTTCCTCTCCTACGGCTTCCTGGCCTATCTGGCCATTGTCATCGCCCTGGTGACCTCCTTCATCCTGACCAAAACCAGAGTCGGGCTGCAGCTGCGGGCAGTGGGCGAGAATCCGGCAACCGCCGACGCCGCCGGCATCAATGTCGGGCGTTACAAATACCTGGCGACCTGCATCGGAAGCATGATCGCGGGCCTGGGCGGCCTTTACTACGTGATGGACTACGCTTCCGGCGTCTGGTCCAATGACGCTTTCGGCGACCGAGGATGGCTGGCGATCGCGCTGGTTATCTTTACCATCTGGCGCCCGAATATCGGAATCCTTGCCTCCATGCTTTTCGGCGGCCTCTACATCCTCTATCTCTTTATCCCGACCGGAACGAATCTGGCCATCAAGGAGATCTACAAGATGCTGCCCTATCTGGTGACGATCGCGGTACTGGTTCTCATCAGCCTGAGGAAGCGGCGCGAGGACCAGCCTCCGGCAGGGCTCGGACTGCCCTATTTCCGCGAGGAACGGTAAAGACTTTGCGTGCATTGCGCGCTCAAAGATTATACAGGGAAACGCTGTTTCCGGGGCAGCTGAAGATGCCGTGCATCCGGGCACAATGTTTCCGTCATGGGGAATCAGGCGGACAGTGCCGCTGAAGCTCCATGCGTCCGGGCGCAATTCTGCCAGGGCGGAATAGATCATAAATCAGCGTATCCTTAAATCTGAATCAGAACACGGCGCCGGACCCTGCGTCCGGCGCCTGTTTACTTGTTTAGTTGACTTTGAAAAATGCCGACTGTATAATGGATAGATACATGGGGCGCCGGCTGCGGCACCTGTGATTTCCAGAGAAAAGAGACTATAGAATCAGACGATGAGCAAATGGTATGAAAATGTAATATTTTACCACATCTATCCCCTCGGCATGCTGGGGGCGCCTATGGTAAATGAAGGCGGGGATGTGGTTCACAGACTTCCCCTGCTTGAGAACTGGATCGGGCATCTGAAGGCGCTCAGGGTCGGGGCAGTCTATATCGGACCCCTGTTTGAGTCTTCGGCACATGGATATGATACGGCGGACTACAAGGCCGTGGACCGCCGGCTGGGCGACAATGAAGACTTCCGCCGCCTTGTCCGCGCTTTTCATGAGGCGGATATAAAGGTTGTGGTGGACGGCGTGTTCAATCATACCGGGAGGGAGTTTTTCGCTTTCCGGGATATCCGCGAAAAGAGGGAGAATTCTCCTTACAGGGACTGGTACAAAGGGATTAATTTCGGCTGGAACAGCGCCTATAACGACGGCTTTTCCTATGAGAGCTGGAGAAACTGCGGCGATCTGGTCAATCTGAATCTCTATAACCGGGAGGTAAAGGACTATCTGTTCGACGTGATCCGCTTCTGGATCCATGAATTTGACATAGACGGCATCCGCCTGGACTGCGCGGACTGCCTGGATTTTGATTTCCTGAAGGAGATGCGCTGGATGACCGGCCGGGAGAAGGAGGATTTCTGGCTGATGGGCGAGGTTATCCACGGCGACTACGCCCGCTGGGCGAACGGAGAGATGTGCCATTCCGTCACCAACTATGAGCTTAACAAGGGGCTCTGGTCCGGTCACAATGATCACAACTATTTTGAGATCGCCCACACGATCCGCAGACAGTTCGATGAGAACGGAGGGATCTACAGAGGCAGGGTCCTCTATTCCTTCGCGGACAATCACGATGTGTCGAGAGTCGTGAATAAACTGAATGACAGAGGCCATCTGAAGCCCCTCTATACGCTTCTTTATACACTTCCCGGAGATCCGTCCATCTACTACGGCTCAGAGTGGGGAATCGAAGGACGCAAGGAGCAGGGGGATCCGGCGCTTAGGCCGCGGCTTGATCTGGATGAGATCAGCAGCCGGCCGCCCGTTCCGGGACTTGAGGAATATCTGGAACAGCTGGGACAGATCCGCTCGGAGAATCCCGAGATCGGACTGGGATGTTACCGGGAACTGCTGCTCACCAACCGGCAGTACGCCTTCGCAAGAATCCTCGGCGGCCGGGCGGTGATTACCGCTGTGAATAATGACCCGGCGCCGGCTTCGATGACGATCCGCCTGCCTTTCGCCTGCGCGAAGATCACGGATCTTCTGACCGGAGAGAGCATGGAGCAGGAAAACGGGCAGCTGGCGGTCACGCTGGAAGGAGACGGGAGCGGCATATATCTCACGGAGCAGGGATAACAGTATCATTCGATTAACGATGTTGGATGCTTCCGCGTGAGGCGGGAGAAGAAGGGAATACGGAATCTGCAGACAGGTCTGCCGGCCGGAAAGCGGGCAGGCCAACAGGAAAAGAGGGGGAAGTCCGATCGTGAGTAAAAATGAGACAAAAAAGACAGTTGAGAGCGAAGCTCCGGTAGTGAAGGAGAGGCCCGGAGTGGGTTTTGAATTTCTTCATGAACTGGACCAGTATCTCTTCGGAAAAGGCGTTCACTACGATATTTTCCGCAAGCTTGGCGCCCATCCTTCCACGAAGGACGGGAAGAAGGGATACCATTTTGCTGTCTGGGCGCCACATGCCGCGGGAGTCAACCTGATCGGTGAATTTAACGGCTGGGATGAGGAGAGCGTTCCGATGGAGCGCCTGGATCCCGTAGGCTTCTGGGAAGCGTTTTTACCCGAAGCAAAAGAAGGCCAGATGTACAAGTATCTGATTCATACGGCGGACGGCCGGAAGCTCTACAAGGCGGACCCCTATGCCAACCAGGCTGAGAAGCGTCCCGGAACCGCATCCGTACTTACGGATATCAGCCGGATCCGCTGGACGGACAGCGCCTGGATGAAGAAGCAGGAGACTTTTGTCCAGGACAGCGCACCTATCTCCATCTATGAGTGCCATATCGGCAGCTGGATGCGCCATCCCCACGGCAACAATGAGGACGGTTTTTACAATTACCGCTATTTCGCCCATTCTGTCACAGATTATCTGAAGAAGATGGGTTATACTCATATCGAACTGATGGGAATCGCGGAGCATCCTTTCGACGGCTCCTGGGGCTATCAGGTAACAGGTTATTATGCTCCGACCAGCCGCTACGGCACGCCGGAAGACTTTGCCTATATGGTCAACTACCTGCACCGCCACAATATCGGCGTGATCCTGGACTGGGTGCCGGCGCATTTCCCGAGAGACGCCCACGGACTGGCGGAGTTCGACGGAACGCCCTG
>OCTX012115991.1_pt1 | contig 10320 bp, 22 predicted proteins | sample 1539691 | NCBI WGS metagenome assembly OCTX01 (sample SAMN02144231, study PRJEB22623) | gut metagenome | biome: sheep rumen | host: Ovis aries | place: New Zealand | reverse complement strand
CACGCGAACGGCGTCGGCTACTGGTTCCATACGAGCTACTGGCTGATCCGGCCGGACGGCAGCGAGAAGGAATACTGGAAGCGCACTGATGCGGAGAAGGCTGCTGAAGGAGGGACGAACGGATGACGCTTGACGACATCAAAGCCATGCAGGACGACTTCATCACGCCGGCCACAGCCGCTTCGGTGATGAAGATGGACGCCGGCCGACTGATCGGATACGCCCGCGGCGGGCAGCTTCCTTTTCCGGTTGTGATCAGCGGGAACAGGGTGAAGATCCCGCGTGCCGGTTTCCTGAAGTTTCTGGGAGTCGAGATCGAAGAACACCAGCGGAAGGACGGCATCGAGGAACAGCTGCGGCGGATCGCGGACGCACTGGAACTAATCGAACATATGTTCCCGTTTCTTATTGAACATGGAAGACTGGCAGCCCTGGAGCAAGTGATAGACCAACTGAAGGAGGCGGCACAATGAGGTACAAAACGTATAAGACCACCATGGGCCACAAATACCAGATGCGGATCTGCGAGGATGAGCTGCGGGAGCGCAGGATCCTGAAGGCTGCCATCGCGCTTGCGCCCCTGGTGATGGTGTTCGGCTTCGCCCTGGCGGCGGGGGTGATCTGATGGAGGATCTGAAGTGCCCTGTCTGCCACAAGACATTCATCGTGCCAAACAAACGCAGCTGGGCATACAAAAAGATGAGTCAGCTGATCTGCAGCTGGACGTGTCTGCGGGCGCTGGAAATGAAGAAAGGAGAGGACAAAGGAATGAGAGCGAAGGTGCCGGAGGAGGTAAAGCAGGATGCCATCCGGGTGGCGATCGCCGGCGGGAATCCGATCGAGGCGCTGGAACCGCACACGAGGAACCCGAAGGCCATGTGGTGGGCCATCAAGGCGAAGGTGAAGGAAACGGACCCGGAGACCTATGCGAAACTGCCGGATCTGCGGAACACACGGAAACCGGCGAAGGAAGAGAAACCGGTGACGGCTGCGGATGCCATGGCTGCGTGCCAGGATTCCGCGGACACGTTCTTCGGACAGTGCCGGGACATGGGACTGCTGAAGGATCAGCCGGAGGAGAGCGAGCCGGAAATGGAGTACAAGGTCACCGGGATCCGGACGGAGCTTGGAGACTTTCAGTACTACAAAAAGACCGGCTTCATCGACTGGACGCCGAACGACGGCAACGACACCGCCAGCCTCAACCTGGACGAGTGGAAGCAGTTCATCAACGACTGGCCGAAAGTGCTGAAGGTGCTGGGGGTGAAAGAATGATCCGGATCATGCCGAACATACCGAAGATCCAGGCACGCTGGGCGCACCGTGCGAGCGAGATCCCGGATTGGTTGGAAGTTCCGATGGCGAACGGCGAAATCGTGCGCTATTACCCGCACATCGAGCAGCCGGCTTTCCGGAAAAGCCTGGAGATCATCCAGAACATGAAGAACGTCGAGATCGGATACGAAAGAAAATGACCGGCGAGCGCTACCTACACCCGACCGGCCTGAGAACAAAAGATACCGTGGTTAGTATACCACAGAAAGGAAAATTGAACAATGATAGACATTTTCAGCAGATCGGTTGCAGAGGCAGCCGAAGAACGTGCAGGAAGTCTTCTGTCACGGAAGGACCTGAAAGAAGAACGGCACGCAAAAAAGAAAACGGACGAGGATGTTTTTGAAGACTTTATTCATAATATTGAACACCCTTTCATGACCGTTCTGAGAAAAGAAGCGGCTATTTACGCGAAAACCGGCGAGCCCTTTGTGGTTCGGAACAGAATCAGCGTATTAATTGACGACCCTGAAAGTTATGAACGTGCCCTCTACTACAACAATGGCGACACATGGCGCCAGTCTGGCGACGCTCTTGTTGGTAAATACCTGAAGGAGCTTTTCCCGGATCTGAATATTCCCGGCATGAAGTTTGGATGCAAGGGAGAGCAGATCATGCTCGACACATACCCGGACAATTTTAAATGGGTACGCGATGAATACAAAAGAAGAGCTGAAAAATCTTTGACGGCGGGCAAAAAGTTGCTGAATGGGCAATAAGAGCGTGAATACATATAAGTATGGAGGGAAAACAATGAGCGAGACACACTGGAAGAAACTGATCAATCCGGACTATCTTGGCGCCTACAGCCTGGAGGCCGGGAACGACATGATCCTGACGATCAAAAGCGTGAAGCGCGAGATGATCACCGGCACGGGCGGGAAAAAGGAAGAGTGCCCGGTGTGCCACTGGCAGGAAAACCAGAAGCCGATGATCCTGAACGTCACGAACATGAAGTCCATCGCGAAGATGTACGGGCCCTATATCGAGAACTGGGCCGGGAAGCGCGTCCAGATCTACGCCAGCACGACGAAGTTCGGCGGCGACACGGTGGAGTGCCTCCGGATCCGGAAGGACCCGCCGGAAGAGGTGCAGATCCCCTGCGAGGAATGCGGGCAGATGATCACGCCGGCCTTCAGCATGAACGTCAGCCAGCTGGCGGCCTACACCCGGAAGAAGTACGGAAAAACGATGTGCGCGGAGTGCGCGAAGGCAAAGAAGGAGGAACAGACGGATGCAGCTGAACAGTGAGAACTATTTCAGCCAGGAAGCGGATCAGGCGTTTTTCTCCGCCAGCCAGATCAAGAGCTTCAAGCGGTGCGAGGCCCAGACGATGGCAGCGCTCCGCGGTGACTATGTCCGGCCCATGAGCGAGGCGCTGCTGCAGGGCCAGTTCGTGGACGAGGCGCTGACGGGGAATTACAGCGAATGGGTGCTTGGGCATCCGGAGATCTGCAAGCGGGACGGAAACCTGAAGGCGGAGTTCATGAAATGCCAGGAGATGGTCAGCCGGGCCCGGCGGGACGACCTGTTCATGAGCTTCATGGAAGGCGAGCACCAGGCGATCCTGACGGCCAACCTGTTCGGGGTGCCCTTCAAGGCAAAGTTTGACGTACTGGGGGCGGATAGGATCGTTGACCTGAAGACCGTCCGCGACCTGAAGAGCCAGTACCTGCCAGGCCAGGGGCGCGTGGACTTCGCGACGGCCTGGGACTGGCCGCTGCAGATGGCGATCTATCAGAAGATCTACGAGAAGAACGAAGGCGTCCGGCTGCCGTGCTATCTGGCGGTGATCACAAAGGAAAACCCGCCGGACATCCGGATCGTGCAGATCGAGCAGGAGCGGATGGACGCGGAGATCGCCTGGCTGGAACAGATGCTGCCGCGGTTCGAGGCCGTCAAGGGCGGAGCCATCGATCCGGAGCGGTGCGAGGCGTGTGAATGGTGCCGGCAGAGCCGGATCCTGATGGGGCCGGAGCTGCTGGGGGACTTTGATGAAAACGGAGGAATCGAAGAATGAACAAGATCATTATCAAAGGAAGACTGACACGTGACCCGGAGATGAAGACAGGCGCCAGCGGCGTCGAGTTCTGCAAGTTCACGGTGGCGGTGGACAGGAAGCTCAGCAAGGACAAGATGAAGGACAAGAACGCGGACTTTTTCGACTGCACGGCTTTCGGGAAGACCGGAGCGGCGATCCACGCCTTCATGAAGAAGGGCCGGGAGATCCTGGTGGAAGGCCGGATGGAATCCAGCACCAGCGAGAAGGACGGCCAGAAGCGGACGTTCTGGGGCATCGTGGTGGAGACCTTTGACTTCTGCGGAAGCAAGGGAGACAGTCCCGCGCCCGCTGCGGCTCCGGCAGACGCCAGCGGCTTCACGCCGGTGGAGACTGAGGAGCTGCCGTTCTGATGGTCATCATCGTGGACACCCGGGAAAAGCCCCGGGCCATCGTGAAGATCCTGGCCGAGTTCGACCGGCAGGGGGTGAAGGTCGTCCGCAGGGCGCTGAACTTTGCGGACTACTTCAACCCGGATCGGCCGGACGTCATCATTGACCGGAAGCAGAATTTGCTGGAGATCGCCGGGAACGTCATCCAGGGAAGGGCCCGCTTCATGCGGGAAGTGGAACGGTGCAACCGTGCCGGCTGCCACATGATCGTGCTGATTGAGCACAGCAGCCGGATCCACACCCTGGAGGACGTGATCGGCTGGAAGAATCCCCGGCTGAAGGTGAGCCCGCTGGCGGTCAGCGGTGACCGGCTGTTCCGGATCATGAAGGCGATGGAGATCAAATACGGGATTGAGTGGCAGTTCTGCAGCAAGCAGCAGACCGGGAAAAGAATCATCGAATTGTTGAGGAGTGATCAGGATGCCGAGTGAAGACGAGAAGATCTTCGGGGACATTTATCGGATATATAACGACTACCGCTGGAAGATCCTCCAAGGGGAGGACTTCATCAGCCTGACCAACGCCGTCGCGGCCTTCGCTGAGATTCACAAATGGAAGCAGAACCCGCTGGCGATGCACCTGGCGGAGGCCGTGCTGGACACGTTCAACGACCTGTATAAGGATGGCAGCGTTCCGAAGATCCCGGACTATTTCGGGAGGAGTGATCTGTAAATGGATCCAAAGAGCGCGGCCCAGGTGATCCGCGACACGGTCACGATGGACCAGGTGCTGGACCTGTACGGATACAAGGCCCGGCACGGCTTCATGGTGTGCCCTTTTCACGGCGACACGGACGCCAGCCTGAAGGTCTACAAGGGGACTGGAGGGTGGCATTGTTTCGGCTGCGGAAAGGGCGGGTCCGTGGTGGATTTCGTCATGGAGCAGGAAGGATGCGATTTCCGGACGGCCGTGATCGCCATCGACAAGGCGCTCCGGATGGGGCTGACAGATCCGCACGAGGATCCGTATGAGGCCGAGAAGGTCCGGCGGATGCAGAAGTGGTTCGACAGCTTCGTCGCTGCTGTGAACGCCTACCTGGACGCCGTCAGGATGAAGATCGAGGCGGACATGCGGATCGACCTGGCCAGGCTGAAGGAGCTGGAGATGCTCCGGCGGATGGAACCGCCTCAGCTGACGGCTGCGGACTATGACTTCATCAGCCAGTGGAGCGAGGAAGCACAATACAACGAATACCGGCTTGAAAAGATCGAAGAACTCAGGGAGGAGGTGGCCGCATGGCGGAGGAAGGCCAGAAGAGTGAAGTCAGTCTGATCACGGACGACGTGAAGGCCGCCAGTCTCCAGATCAAGCCAACTATCAACAATTTTTATTCCCTGATCGCGAAACACTACGGCGACAAGCTCCGGCTGAATGAGATGACCGGGAAGCCGGAGTTCAAGCGAAACGGATTCTGGCGGGAATGGACCGACGCGGAGGAGAGCCGGATGCGGTCCTATTTTGAAAGCACTTATTCCATGTACAGCCAGAACAAGCTCCAGGACGCCCTGCTGATCTACTTCCAGAACAACAAGGTGAACCCGCTGCTGGACATCCTGGAGGGGCTGAAATGGGACGGGAAGCCACGGGTCGAGCAGTTCCTGGTGGACGTCATGAAGGCGGACGACAACGAATACACCCGGGAGTGCAGCCGGCTGATCTTTGCCGGCGGGATACATCGCGCATATTCGCCCGGGTGCAAGTTCGACGACATGATCGTCTTGATCGGCGGCCAGGGCACCGGGAAGACCACCGTCACGCGGTGGCTGGCGATAGAGGACCAGTTTTATCAGGAGATAAAGACCATCAACGGGAAGGAGGGGATCGAGGCGATCCGCGGCGTCTGGATCGGCGAGGTGGCGGAGCTGATGGCCATGACCAGGGTCAAGGAAGCCGAGGCCGTGAAGGCGTACATCACCAGCCAGAAAGACAGCTACAGGCCGCCGTACCAGAAGAACGTCCAGACGATCCCGCGGCGGTGCGTATTCATCGGGACCACAAACAACCCGCAGTTTCTGACGGACAAAACCGGGAACCGTCGCTTTTATCCAGTGAAGGTGAACAGCGACGGATACAAGCTGCTGGATCACGAGAAGGAGGTCCGGGAGTACATCCGGCAGGCCTGGGCGGAGGCGGTGCAGCTGTACAAGGAAGGAAACCTGCAGCCATTCGCGAAGCGTGAGGTGCTGGACCAGATCCGCGCGGCACAGGAGGCAGCCCTGGAAGACGACTGGCGCGTCGGACAGATCGAGCAATACCTGGAGGACACGAAGAAGGCACCGAACAGCACCGTCAGCGTGATCGAGCTCTGGCACCGGGCACTGAATAACCCGGAAGAGATCAAGCCCACCAGGAAGGACTCCATTGAGATCACCCAGATCATCACCGGCGTCCCTGGCTGGGTTGCCTGTCAGAATCTGATATCAACGCACTGGGGAAGACAGAAAGGTTTTAAGAAAACCAACCCGTTTTTCCCGTCCTGGCGGTGAGTCGGTTTCACTTAGTATCAACTTGGTATCACCTTGGTTTCACTAAGAATCCTTATATTTCAACACTTATATAGGAATGATACTGAGTGATACCAATATTCCGAAAAACATTATTTTAAAAATGGTTATATATAGAATTTCGGTTTCTTGGTTTCCTTGGTATCACCTGAAAGGAGAAAAAACATGAGGGATGTGAATATTCAGCTGCGGAAATGGTGGCTTGATGAACTGAAGACAATTTCCGCGAGAGTGCTGAAGGAAGAGGAAAAACGCCAGGCCAGGCAACAGGCAAAGGCGGAGAAGCTCCTTGGAGAATACAGGACATACGCGGATGCTCAGGATGCCTACGGATGCGGCGTGATCACGGAGAAGCAGTTCGATCGGATCGTTGACCTGCAGGAGCGGGCCAAACCGGTGGAGAGCGATCTGTACCGGGCAAAGGTGGAGCTGCTGACGGAACTGTACCAGGAACAGAAGAAGATCCTGGAAGACGCGGAGAGATGGGAGGCGCTGCACGAAAACGGCTAACCATTCCGCACGGCCCGGCGGGGCAGTGCCGGAGGCCAGGTGAAAATGAAAGGAGTCGCTCCCTGTTCCTGGCTGATGGAGCGTGCCGCTGCTGACCGGTTCGACTCCGGTCCCGTGCAACTTTTCAGAAAGGAGAGAACACCATGAAAGAACAGCTCGAAGTCCTGGTGGAGGACATCGCCGACCGGCTCCAGCACGAGGCGAAGACCAGCACCGGGAACTATGAGACATTTTACACAGCAGCCAAGCTGCTGCGGGCGTTCAATGATTTGTTCGCGCCGACCTGGTCGGACGTCCAGCTGGCGGAGCAGATGAGGATTGACCGGGAAGCGGACCGGCGGGCCGGAGTGCCGTGGATCGGCGACACACTACAATGATGGAATCGTGGAATTTTAACGCACATATTAACGCAGATTTGCGTTAAAACTGCGTTAGAACTGCGTTGAAAAAGGGGAGTGCTGCGAAGTATGAAACGAGGATATTTCGGAATTGGAGTATTCCACGGAAAGAATGAACAGAACATAGGGACGCTGTGGAGAAGTGCAAATATTATGGGTGCTGATTTCATTTTCACCATCGGGAAACGGTACACAAGACAGTGTAGCGATACGATGAAAACACCACGGCACATTCCGCTTTTCAACTTTGAAAGCTGGGATGATTTTGTGAACCACATTCCTTACGATTGTCAGGTTGTAGCAGTTGAACTGGACGAGGATAGCATACCGATTAAACAATATGTGCATCCAGAACGGTGCATTTATCTACTTGGAGCAGAAGACACAGGAATACCGAAAAATATTCTGGACAAGTGCTGTGATATTGTTCAGCTTCCGGGAGATTTCTGCATGAATGTTTCCGTTGCAGGAAGCATTGTAATGTATGACCGGATTAACAAACAGTAATTCATGAAAGACAACTTTGAATAAGGGGAGAAAGTATTATGAAAATAGTCAAAGAAGGGGAAACTGTGTGGTTCGATTGCAAATCCTGTGGCTGTTTATTTAGAGTTGGAATTCGCATCGTTCAAACGCCAGACAATGGTGAAAATTACTATGCGGAATGCCCTATGTGCGGTTCGGAATGCCATGCTGACGTTTTTGCAAGGGATTCTAACAAACGAACCAATGAATAAAGATAAAGGCAACTATAACGCAAAAGGAGCGGCAGGAATGGACAAAGATAGAATAAAAATGTTGCTAAAACAATTATTTAGTGAAAAGGTTTGTTGCAGCAATAAATCTTGTAACAGGTATTGGGGATGTGTAAATAACTGTGACTTAGGAACAAAGAAATGCCTTATGCGTAAAAGGGGAGTATTGCAAAGTATGGATGAGTTAAAACCATGCCCGTTCTGCGGAGGGAAGGCGAAAGTAGCAAAAGTACATCCTTTTTTCATGCTCAAGAAATTACATGACTTATACATTGCTGCAGGTTGTCCTCAATGCGGAGTGTCTACAACAATGTTCAGAACAAAGAAAACGGGGTCGCCGATGATGAATGAATGGTACGACGATGAAGCAAAACAAAAAGCAATCGAAGCGTGGAACAAAAGAGTTTGAAGGCGGTGAAGTGGGAATGAGTAATTGGTATGGAAACAATGAAAAAGATTATTTGCTTGATGAAATGAAAGAGTTTCTAAATAACCATTCTGTCGGAGAATTGTTGGACATTGTTACAACTGCTGTCGAGCAAAAAGAGGATGGATGCTGAAACTTAAAGGCAACATTAGTTTCGTGAAAGGAGCGTATTGCGAAGATGATTGACAGGGGGAAGGTTATCAGACACATTGTGGCTGAAATCAGCATTGCAAAAACGTGTAAAAAGGATTTTGCATCTGTTGATATTGATATGCTTTCAGATGCGCTTGAATTGCTGAAAGAGCAGGAACCAAGGAAAGCTGAATATGTTGGCAGAAATGGAGTCATGAGTTGGGAATGCCCACAATGCAAAAACCTGTTGGATATGTTTTGCAATGGTGAATTTGTTAACTACTGTTGGTACTGCGGGCAAAAGGTTGTGTTTTAAAGTATCTTTGCAAAGGAGTGATTTTAATGATGGATACTGATGAGGTCAGAAAAGAGCTGGGCGCGACCATGATCCACCTGGCGATCACCGGATACTCCGAAGACCCTGAACAGCGCAAACGTGTGGAGCGCATGGCCACCGGGATCAGCTATGCCATTTCTATGATCGAAGAGCTGGAGGAGCTGAAGGCGAAACTGGAAAAGATGGGGGTGGAGACGTGAGGAATAAACTGGTGGAGAAGTTCATCTGCCCAGGTTGTGGCGAGCGGTGCGCTGGGCGGATTAGCTGGGAGATCTTCAAGTATGAGTCGTTTTACCGTTATAGGCGGTGTGAAAAATGTGGGGCCATGATTGTGACAACTGAGCGGGTCAAAGGGTTGTCACATAAGAGCAGGAGGCGGATAGGATGAGCCACGAGCAGGAGATCTTGACGGACTACAGGCTGATCGTCATGGAGATCGAAACACTGGAGCGGCAGTCGAAGTTCCTGAACAAGTACATCGGCGGACCCAGGCCGGTCCGGTCTGTGCAGCTGACGGGGATGCCCAGGGGAACGAACGACCCGGAGGCGGCCATGCTCCAGCAGATTGACGACGATCCAGTGAAGAACATAGAGAAGCTGGTCGAGGATCTCCGGGATATGATGGATGAGTTCGAGACTCTTGTGAACAGGATCAAAGACCGCCGGCTGTTCATCATTGTGCGGAACTATTACGCCCTGGGCTGGACGGATGAAAGAATCGCGGAGCAGCTTGAGCTGAGCCACACACATGTGAACCGGCTGAGAATGGAATACTTCAACAGTCTAAAATGATGGGCAAAAGTTTATTGAATGGGCAACGGATATATGATTTAGTATAAGATGAAATAAGTCCGACAGGGACTGATTCACCTACAGGCAGCAGCGTTTGGACATGGCGCTGCTGTTTCTTTGTGTTCAACATTTGCGGGGGCGGCGGTGCTTCTCCTTCATCGTCCGCGGGTCGCACTCATGAAAAGGCGAGGCGGGTCCAGAGTGCATCATGATGAAGCCATTGAGCGCTTCTACACGACGAGAGCCTGGAGGAAGTGCCGTGCCGCGTTCCTGCGGGACCGGGGAGGGCTGTGCGAGAAATGCCTGGCGCGCGGGATCATCGAGGCCGGGAGCAAGGACCGGCCGCTGGAAGTACACCACAAGGTTCCGCTGACATCTGAAAACGTGAACGATCCGAATGTGGCGCTGAACTGGGATAACCTGCAGCTGCTGTGCAAGGATTGCCACGAAGAGGAAAAGGACCGGGTGCAGAAGCGCTGGCGGTGCGACGCGCTCGGTCGCGTCCTCCTGTGAGCCCCCCCTGGCCGAAAACGGCACCGCGAGGGGCGACAGGGCCGGGGTGAAGTTTCGAAAAAAGCTCCGGGTTTTCACGTGACCCCCTACCTTATCAGAAAGGAGGCAGACTTATGGCAAAATCGGAAATGATAGCGAGTATTCACGTAAAAGGGCCGACGGAACT
>OCTX011719428.1_pt1 | contig 10320 bp, 8 predicted proteins | sample 1539691 | NCBI WGS metagenome assembly OCTX01 (sample SAMN02144231, study PRJEB22623) | gut metagenome | biome: sheep rumen | host: Ovis aries | place: New Zealand | reverse complement strand
ATATAGATAATCCATTATTTGAAGCAGAAAATAATAAAAAGAGTTTATATTGGAAATCTCAAATAAATAACTTACTTGATTATAAGGACTTGCTATTAGAAGCAAAACAATTTATAGATAAACAAAAAAAGGACTAGGTATTACCCTAGTCTTTTTATATGTAGTTTCTTCTAAATATATTAATAAAATCTTCTCTAGTTCCTATATGTTTTTCAAAATAACTTTGTGCTTTTCTTTTCCATTTCTTATTAAAAGAGTTATCTTCTTGTAGTCTTTGATGACAACTTAAACACAAAGGTAGTACAAAACCATATATCATAGAATTAACTCTATTTCTACCTTCAAAGATTTCATGTTTTGTAGGTTGATATGTACTGCCACAATTCATACATACACTCAAATCTTCATAGAATACACTAAATCTATTTCTTTCTAATCTTGCTAACTTATTAGACTTGTATCTCATTTATAACCTAATACCTTATAAACAGTTATATTGTTAGTTGTATCTATTGTAGCATTTGTATCATGTGAGTATTTGTAAAATCTTCTTGCTGATATATATTCTAGTTCATTGTTATTATTAAGTCGATAGAATGCTCCAAATACTCCACCTGCTATATTATCTTCCCAGAAATAAGATATTCCAAATGTAGAACCAGCATAGTAATCTGTGTCCATTGTATATACTTGACCATTATTAAAGACAATTTCTATTCTTGAATAATTTACCCAGTTTCTACTTAATGGTACTGACATTCCACTATAACCTGTATCATCATCAAATAATACATCTGGTTTAGTTATTCTATTGTCTATTTCAGCTTCTACATCTTCTCCATTTAATACTAATGTACCATCTATCTCTAAACTTTCATCATTTAAAGGAAAGCAATTAACACCCATTGACCTACGTTTTCTATCAAAGAATACAATAGGAATTCCCCTATCTATTGTTAAGTTGTATGTTGTACTACCTATTAAATCTTCTACTAAAACTTGTACATCCCATTGATAAGTATTATCTAGTTGTAATATAGTAGTTACATTATCTTGTAGAGTAGTATATGCTCCATAAGATGATTCCCCTACTTTCTTTGATCTAACTTTTAATGTAAGTACATTTTTATTATCTAAACTTGAATAATTAGCATCTACCTTAATATCAGTATCAGTATAGTAATTATTTTGTCTTGATAGGTTTACTATTCCTGTAGGTGTTTCCCAGTTAAGTATCTCTAAGTTTAATGGGTTCATAGAACCATATCCCCTACTATCATAAATATAGACTTTTGCTCTAGTTTCACTTGATAAATTTAATGTTCCTACGTTAATAGTTCCTGTAGTTCCTGATAATGTACCTGTAAATGTTTCTCCATTTATTTCTGCCTCTAACGTGCTTAATGTAGCTTCTTTCATTGCAGTTGCTCCAGTTACATTAATTTGTAATGTAGAGTTATTTCTTATTATTTGCTGGTCATCGTTTGTAATTGCTAATGTTGTAGCATTTGTATCTTCATATGTTGCGGTAAATGGAATTACATAACCATCAACTGTCATAGTGTAGTTTTTATAACTTGCACTTAATTCAGCATCTCCATTCATAGCACATACAGTTTCAACTACTGGTAATGTAGTAGAATTAGGTGTTAATGCTAATAATGTAGTTCTTTCAGCATCAGTTAATTCAAGTGTATATGTACCACTATATCCTGCTGGTAGCATTCTAGTTATAAGTTGTGTATTTCCACCTGCTTCTAGTTTTACCTTAACAGGATGTGTTGTATCTGGATTTGATATTGTATATACAGGATTTGTATTATCAAAGAAGTTAGTACCACTTGTTAAGTATGGGTATCTTGCTATTTTAGGTAATGTAAATGTACCAGAAGCAGTACCACCTGTCCAACTTGCAGATAATGTTCCTGATAATGTTCCTGAGTAAGTACCATCGTTATTATGTGTAATAACTACATCTTGTTGTACTACTGTATGACTACCTCTACCATAAGAAGTTCCTAAACCCCATGTAGTACCCCATACAGAAGCATTTGCCCATGCCCAAGATATTTGATTACCTGTAACATTTAAAACTCCATAGAAACGTACTGTAGAGGTATTATTTTCTCTACTTTGACTTATTAAATCATAACCTACTTGATAATTTGCCCAAGTATCAAAATAACTTGTTCCTACTACTTGCATACTATACACCTCCTGCAACTGATACTAATCCAATTCCATCATTGACTAGTGTTCCATTGTCATATACTTCTATTGGAATAAATCTCATCTTATTACATAACGTTATTTCTTCTTCTACTACTGATTTCTTCATATGGAATTCATCACCATTAACCCAGTAAATAGGATTATCATTTCTATCATATCCACTAAATCCTACTTGATTATTCATTAAAACGTATGATCCATCAGCACCATACATCTTTAAACCATTTTTATTTAGTTCTGCTATTAATGAATTTGATTCATCATAAACTTCTAATACTCCATTTTGATTTAAAGTATTACCTAATTTTAATGTTCCACCTTTAATTAAATCAGCAGTTAAGTTAATAACATTTATTTGTTCCATATTTAAGGTGTTATCTATTGTCCATGCACTTTGGAATGTTCCATTGATTCCACTTTGACTAAATCCTATACCACCATTATTTATCATAATTACATTAGTTGCTGTTTCTTTTGGTAGTCTATCAACTACTAGGATTTTATCTCCTTCGTATATTACATATGAATTACCTAATGCATTCCATATTCTAGATGTAGCTTCATCAAGTTCATTTCCAAGTGTTACTCTTAATGTTTGATTATTTTCTTCTACTATTTTTTCAGTTTCAGTATTAATTGTATTCATTAATCCTGATAATGTTTGTGTAAAATTACCAAATGATAATTCTTTGTATTTACCTAAAATGCAGTCATAATCATAACTAATTATTCTAGTAAACACATCTATTCCTAAATATTCATCAGTAACCTCAATTCTATCTCCTATATCACTTACTTTCTCTACATTAGCAGATAATGTGTAATTAACTTCTGGTGTAGAGTTTTCATTAACATAAGTAGTTGCCTGTACTAATAAATCATCTATTAATGCCTGTTTATATGCATCTTCATCAACTATTCCTGTATCTTCATCCTTATAATCATCTTCATTGATTTCTTGATTAAATGATACTGTCTTTGTGTATGGAATATCGTATTGTGTACCACTTTCTACATATAGACTTGCATCTGGATCAAGTTCATTTAATAATATTCCATCTTTTCCTACTGGTAATAGTTTAGTAACTACATTATCCCAGTTGTAAGTTGCTGTTATGCTTTTTAAGTTTTTAGCATATCTTACTACTACTCCGTTGTCCTGACCTATTGTATCTCTAACTTGAATATTCCAATTATCTCTTACTAGGTGTCCACCCCATCGTTCTAAAACCACATTAATTGCCTCATATAAAGACTTTCTTACGCACCTATAGGAATTAATCGATGTAATGTTAGAAAGGGTTGTAAATGGACTTAAATCACTTGTAGCATTGTTTAAATGGTCTAGTGCATCGTTGCAACTCTTTTCTACTACATAACTATCTTCTATTAAGTAGTCTTTTGAGTCATAAAAGACATGATTTGCCTTAAAACTTATCTTTCTTCTAGTTTTCTCTACGTTAGATATTCTAAATGCCTGTTCTCCCTGTGGAGTAGGTGCTACTAATATATTATTTGGTTGTAAATATTCATCATAAATTAAAGGAGCTTCTATATCTAAATAGAATGCTCCATTATCTTCTTTATGTACTACTGCTTTTGTAGGTTGAATTATCTTATCTCCATTTGAATTATATATCTTATCAGTTATTGAAAATACTTTAATCATAATTCATACCTCCTAAATCCATCTAATGTAATTTGTAAGTGTTGCACCTGATACGTTACCTGTAAATGTTATTGTGTTTTCTCCTTCGTTGATTAATAACTTCATATAATCTCCAGTAACTAATCTATTAAGTAAAGTATCATCATCTGGATTATATGCTTCTAGTTTAGGTACATCTATTGCTATTTTTCCATTGTTTGTTAAGTCTATGTCTAGTATTTGAATATCATTTAATACTACTCCAATGTTTCCTGTACCTTCTATTGTCAAGATAGGTTTAGCATATATATTACCTATGTTGTTTATTTCCATTGGTGTTAAGAATGTTACTGATACATCTAGTTCGAATGGTAAGTCATTATTTGTTTGACTAATGTTTGTTTGTCCTTCTTTCGATTTTTTCATACTTTCTAGTTCTTCTATTAGGGTACTATCTTCTATTAGGGTATATGTTGGGGTAAGCATTTGATAATACAACATATTACCACTCATAGCGTCTTTAAATTCACTTGCACTATAAGAATTATAATCTTCCCATCTTGCTCTAATTAATGGTGTTGTTTGTGAATTTGTCACTGCTATTTTTCCATTTTCCATACTTGAACCAACACTACCTTCTTGCCAAATAAATTGGTTACACTTTAAAGCACCATTAAACAATGGTAAATTAGGTAAGTTTGCACCATGTGTTCTAAATTGTCCTGATAAATAACTTGTTTCACTTATCCAAGTTAAAGTTCCTAAATCAACCTTACCTATTTCCTTTTTTAAATACCATAAATTATCTTCTAAATTACTATCATAATCAGTTGTATTTGGTGTATTCTTAAATATTCTATCTTGATATGTTCCTATTTTTAAGAGTTCTATTGGAGTAATATACTCTGCCCAAGTTGGATTTTCTATATTTCCTTTTTTTACTAATATTTTTACTTCACTATCGTATGTAGTTGAATTATCTATAAAGAATTGAACATTTTTCAATGTTCCTGATTTTGTAGCAGTTTTAACTACCTTATTTGAAGAAGTATTAGCATTTAAAGTTACTCCCCAAGTATAATCTTGTGAAGTACCATCATCTGGATAAAAATATGTCATAAATTTAACAACTGATGTTCCTGATACTCTTTCTATATAAAATGTAATACTTTCTCCTGCTTCTACATGTACTAATGATGATGTATATGGAATTATATATAAATTTGAAGCATTTGTTGAAGTACCACTTAATTTAAAAATACCATTAATATAATCTGCTATTACTCCTGCTTGATATTTAGGCAATGATACATTGTATAGTAAATTACTAGATAAACTAATAGGGTAACTTTCTCCTGTATAGGGTTCATAGGTTGTTGCAGAACTTCCTACTTCAACTTGTGCAGTATCTATATCAGCATTTGCTATTGTAGTTCTTATATATCCATCTTGTGTAGGTGTAAATGTTTGTGTGCCACATATACCTGTAAATGTTTTAGTTCTATCATAATATACTGAATAATAATATGCACATTTTGTTTGATAATATGTTGTATTTGCTTTTACTGGTATATAATCACTTGCTTGATAAGAAGCATTGTTTACTAATGTACCATCAGTTCTTGATACCAATTTTCCAGTAGTTGTAGTTGTTTTATTAAATAAATTCTTCCCACATACTACTATACTATTATCTCCACTTACTACGTGAATAGGTTGTGGGTATGATGGACTAGGACTTCCTTGCCCTTCCGTTGGTCTTACCCATTCAGTTTGACTGCTTCCTAATTCTAATTGTGGGTATATAGTTGCATCTATACTAGCATTAGTGCTTCTCTTTGCAATAATTTGTAGCCACGAAGCACTTGAGTTTGTTGTAAAAGAACTGCTTCTAATATTATTATGTTGAGCAATTTGTGTATTGTTTGTGTCATATTCATAACAATCATATACTAAATAAGCACTACTTGGTATTCCACTTAATCTATATGTTGTATTCGGTTGTACATATAATTTTTTAGTAGCATTTGTCAAAGCGAAATCCGAATAACCTGTGGCAGTTCCTCTTGCAGTAATACTTCCATCTCCGTTATCAGTCCAAGTTACTCCTGCCACAGTTTTTGGACTATTTGGCGTGTCAACATAAGGGTAGTATAAGAGGTTAGTCCCTGTTGTACTATCTTGATAAGTATTTCCTTTATATACTAAACTCATTGGTGCTTCTTCGGTATTATTTAGGGTTATGGTTTCTCCTGTTCCAGTTAAGGTTGTTATTTCAGCTTCTACTGGTTCTTCTTCTACTGGGTATTTAAAAGGTTGACAATGAAATGTTACTGTTGCTGTTTTAAACTTTAATAGTTTTTGATAATCTATTTGATCTAAAATTTTAAAGTTATAATACTTATCTTCTTCGTTTGAAAATACTATTGTACCTTCTCCTGTAAAGTATTTGATTATATCGTTAATATCATAAGTTCCCCATAAACCTATCTCAATTTGTTTATCATATGCAGAATAACCTAATTCAGTTACTATATCTCCATCTCTACCATCTATTTCTTCTCTTTGTGTTCTTATCATAGGTTTAGTAATAGGAGGTAGATTATTTATTGCTAATCCCTGTATCGTTAATGAATTAACTCCATTTATTATTACATAGTTTCTCATTATGAATATACCTCCTCTGTTACTGTCTTAATAACAAACTTACCTACATTTTCATCATCTAATTCAACTGTCATATCTTGTAATGCTTCTTTCATTGCTAATGCCATTAATTGATAATTACTTTCATATGTCATTGAAGGATTTATTGTAGGATTAACACTTGCTTCTATTCCAGCATTTAATTGCTTCATTGCTGTATCTACTTCTTTTAATGCTTTTGGTACACCTTCTTCGATACCTTCTCCAATTCCTGCTGTGATATTTAAACCAATGGTATCTCTCATCAAAGTTGATGGGGAATGAATACCAAATATACTCTTAAACTTATTAACAATTTGATTTTTAACTTCTCTTACTTTTTCAGTTATATAACTACCTATCTTTAAGAAACCTTCACATATTCCTTTTAGAATATTCTTACCAATTTCTCCCCAGTTAGTATTTCTTACTGTATTTACAAAACTTGTAAATAAACCACTTATTAATCGTGGTACTGCTGCAACTAATTCAGGTAATGCCTTTATTAATCCTAATGCTAATGCAAGTATTAACTTTAATGCTGCCTCAATTATTTTTGCTAACATCTCTGGTTTAGTTAATGTTTCTACTATCTTTATAATTATTTCAGGTAATTTTTCAATTAACTTTGGTAATGCTTCAATTAATCCTTCTGCTAATGCAATGATTATTTCAAGTGCAGCTTCTATTATCTCATCTAAATGATCTAGCAATGTTTCTACTATTGTAATGATACATTCAATTATTGATGGAATCATCTCTGGTAAGGACTGTGCTATTCCTAATGCCAATGCTTGAATAATTAATAATGCAGCTTCAATTATCTTTGGTAGATTTTCAGTTATAAATGTTACTACATTATCTATTAAACTTGATATTGTTTCAGCAATTCCATCAGTATTATTTCTTAACATTTCAAGTAAACTATCTATCATTCCTGTAATAGCAGTTAATAATTGTGGTATTAAGTCAGTTAATAACTTAACAACTTGTGGTAATAGTGTATTTATTAATTGTACTATTCCATTTAAAATGTTTGGTGCTAATTTACTTATTGCATTACCTATATTTGATAATACATTAGTTACTGCTTTTGCCAAATCTTCTGGACTACCACTACCATTTAAGAAGTTATCAAAAGCTGCTTTCATAGAAGCAACTGATCCAGATATTGTCTTTTCAGCTTCTTCTGCTGTAGTTCCTGTTACACCCATTTCTTCTTGTATAACATGGATAGCATTGTAAACATCACTTAAATTATTTATGTCGTAATGTACTCCACTAAACTTTTCAGCATCTGCTAATAATCTCTCCATTTCAGTTTTAGTTCCACCATAACCTAACTTCAAGTTATCTAGCATCGTATAGTTTTGTTTTGCAAATCCCTGATAAGCATTTTGAATACTAGACATATCAGTACCAAACTTATTTGCATTATCAGACATATCTCTAAATGCCATATCAGCAACATCTGCTGCTTTTGCTGTATCTCCACCTAGACTTTGCAATAGACTTGCACTAAATGAAGTTACACCCTGCATGTATTCGTTTGCACTTACTCCAGCAGTTTTCCATGCATTTTGTGCATTCTTTACTACTTTATCAGCATTTTCTCCGAATAGAGTTTCTACTCCACCTAGATTTTGTTCTAATTCAGCATAAGACTTAACTCCTGCTGATACTACTGCTGTTAATGCTGCTCCTACTGCCAATGTTACTTTTGCCATTGAAGCTGCAACCTGTTTAGCAGTTTCTCCTACATCTTTTAATCTTTCTTTCCAGTTTTTAGTTTCATCTTTTGGATGTTTTTTGCCTTCATTATTTAATTGTTTTAGTGCTGCTTCACTCTTTGCTATTTCAACACTTAATGCCCTGTAGGACTCCTTTTGTTCCTCAGTTAAGGAATTATAACTACCCATTTGTCTTTGTGCTTCTTTAAGGGTATTTAATCGTTCTGTAGTTGCTGCAATATTCTTTTTTAATACATCTTGTTTTTGTGCTAACAATTCAGTATTCTTTGGATCAAGTTTTAATGCCTGATTCAAACTTTTCAATTCACTATTGGATTTTGCAACGATACCATTGACATCTTTTAATGCTTTAGATAATTCAGTTGTATCTCCACCAATTTTAATTGTAATTCCTTTGATGTTCTTACTTGCCATATTTTACCTCCTTTTGAATACTAAAAAAGGCTACTATTTAAAAGTAGCCTATTGTACTACTCAAAAAGAGTAGTTTTTATTCTTATGCTTCATATACTTCTGTAAAGAAACCATTATAAGCAGTTTCATTAGTTGCATTCTTTTCCATATGTACTTGTACTGCTCCATCACTAATTCTAGCTGCTACATTGATATTTAATGTATCAGTTACAGGTGTTTTAGATGTTTCTATTGTTTGACTTGATACATTTGGTCTTGATACAGAACATTGATAGAACCAATATCTAGTTCCTGTTGAATCTCCTTCAAATTGACATCCTAAAGCAAAATCACTTAATACATCATCTTTATTCTCAACAAATGCACCATTAGTATCTTGTGTTTGTCCTAATATATTAGTTCTAAATTCATCATTGATTAAAGCTATTTCTAAAGAACCTGTATATCCTTGATTTGCAGAATCACTAAAATATTTAGTGTTATCAGCATAAAAATCAGCACTTTCTCCAGCAGGTTCTAATGATAGATTTACTGCACCTGGTAATGCAAAAGGTGTACCATATGTTACAGTATTATTTGCTCCATAAGTTATTTTAGAAATATATACATTTGATAATCCAAATTTGACTTTATTTGCCATGTTTTTACCTCCTATTAAATTTCATAAAAGTTATGATATATTTTCTCATCATCATCCCATAATTCATTGTCCATGTCATATGGTATGTTGTTTTCAGTTAATAATGTTTCTACTTGACCTTCTAGTGAAACATCTTTAATTTCAGTTACTAGTTCTATTTCAAATTCATATGGTCTATAGTATGTTATTCCATCAGCTTTAAATGTTTCAGGTGCTAACTCTCTATACACTATAAATGGTGGGTTGATTTGTTTGTTTGAATCAAAATGGTCATATGCTACTGGAATATTTAAAGTTTTTAATAGGTCGAATAATTGTTTATGTTTCATAATCCTGCCTCTATCTTTCTTGTTACTTTTTCTTCAAACTCTTTGATACATCTTTGTTCGACTGGTGCAATGTGGACTTTAGGTTTAGAAGTTCCCCACGTTCCATAATGGTTTCGTATTACATGTGGTCTTTCTAGTAAATGGGTTAATTGATAATCAGTTTTGTTATGTATAATTGCTTCTACAGTTCCAAAACCTTTTTCTATATCCATTCTCCACCCTCTACGATATTTACCCTTATGTGAGGTCTTATTAGGACTTACAGGTGATGTTCTTTTTAATTCTTGCACTCCATCTTTTGCTATTGTTTTTGCTTCTTCATATACTGCATCATCAAGTTCTTTTGAATATTCTCCTAGAATTTCGTTAATATCTAGTATAGAACTATATGCCATTAATTAACTCCTATTTTTTTAGCACATACTAACACTATGTCAAACTTATTCTTCGGATCAACTGTACGAATTATTTCAAATCTTTCGTTATTCCATTCTAGTTCATTTTGACCATTATAGTTTAGTCTTTTGACTACAAACTCACAACTTGGAGTTAATCCTACCATTGTAGCATTATAGAATTCATTAGTTCTTAAACTTTGCTTTTTAGCATAACATTTAGTAG
>OCTX014565548.1_pt1 | contig 10321 bp, 5 predicted proteins | sample 1539691 | NCBI WGS metagenome assembly OCTX01 (sample SAMN02144231, study PRJEB22623) | gut metagenome | biome: sheep rumen | host: Ovis aries | place: New Zealand | reverse complement strand
CAGCAGATGGGTTGTGTCTCGCCGGGACAGTTCCGAATGTTAGGTATTCCGTTGACAGAAGATTTTTCGGTCTTTTTTGCCTAAAAAATACATAATGTCCGTTTTTTCATATACCATTTTCGCCAAAAGCAGTACTTTTGCACCGGATTTAATAACTTGTTTATATGAAAAAATTCTTTTTGGGTATATTGCTGCTTTGCTCCGTAGTTGTTAGTGCCGAAACAATCAAAGGCTCTGTGGTGGACAGCCGCGGCGAAGCCATGCCGTATGTAACAATCTCCGTCCTTGCAAAGGATTCAACCCTCCTCACAGGTGCGATCACCGACGAAGAGGGGAAGTATATAGTAACCCCTCCCGACCTCCCCTCAAGGGAGGAGAAATATATTATTCAGGCTTCGTATGTGGGGTATCAAACGGCGTTCGGCGGACCGGATTTCGTGCTGCGCGAAGAGACCGAGCGGCTGAAGGAAGTCGAGGTCAAAGCCAAGAAGCCGCTTATCGAACGCCAGATGGACAAACTGGTGGTGAACGTCTCCGCTTCGCCGCTCGCGGCAGGTTCTAACGGAAATGATATTCTCCGCCGCGCGCCGGGTGTGCGGATTGACAAAGACGGCAATATAACGGTCAACGGAAAGGGAGTGGAGATTTGGATTGATGGCAAACCCTCGTACCTCTCCGGCCAGCAGCTCAAAGCCATGCTGGACGGTACAGACGGAAACACGATAGAGAAGATAGAAATCATTTCTAATCCTTCCGCCAAATACGACGCTTCGGGGCAGGGCGGAATCATCAATATCAAGACCAAACGCAATATGATGAAGGGCTTGAACGGAATGCTATCTGCCGCCTACGGCGGTATGTATTTCGGCGATGTCAAACGCTGGCTGAATCAGGAAATGGTTTCGCTCAACCTCAATTACCGAAGCGAGAAGACATACACTTTCGGTCAGTTCACGCAGGTGTTTGCGCAGAATGACATCGACTTCGAGTCGTACCGCGAGACCCCGTTCCTCAAGAACTATTCCTATTCGGATTACGCCATGAATTTCCAGTACTACATGCTCAAAGTGGGCAACGACTGGTATATCGACTCGCTCAATACGTTTGGTTTCATTCTTAACGTGCCTTTCATGGACGTGGACCAGCATATCGTGCCCGGACTCAATGCCGCGTATATGATCCAAGGCACGGACACGACGAACAGTACCACCAATTCGCAAAACCGCCTCAAGGCTCCGCAGCACACGGCAAACCTCAACTACACCCACACGTTCTCTGAAGCACTGGAGCGCGAACTGACCGTCAACATCGACTACAACCGCTATAACAACGGCTCCGTGAACTTCCAGGAGACGAATTACGACAAGCCCTTCAAAGGCATCAGCGCGCTCGGTATAGACATCAAAAGCAAACAGATCGTCAATATCTATTCCGCCAAGATGGACTTCCAAACCAAGTTCTGGAAAACGGGTATGATTGAAGCAGGCGTCAAGTACGCGCTCTCTTCGACCGACAACAACATGACGACCGACTCGACGCGCAACGGAATAGTCCGTCCCACGGACCATAATGCCTTCCTTTACAACGAACATGTCGCGGCTGCGTATATATCGGTTGGCAAGCAGTTCGGCGAACACTGGTCGGTCAAACTCGGGCTTCGCGGCGAATACACCTTCTCCCATGGCAAATGGCGGGACAACGGCTTGGATTCGGTCATCAACAAGTCTTATTTTGACCCGTTCCCAACGGCATATATAGGATATACGTCCAAACCGCTTGGCAAACTGCAACAGCCGATAGCCGTTTCGGCGAGTTACACGCGGCGCATCAAACGGCCGTCTTACTGGATGCTCAATCCCTTCACTTCCTATGTGGACGCCTATTCGATCCAGAAAGGAAACACCAACCTCACGCCGGAGTTCAACAACGACGTAGAGTTGCATTTCTCTTGGACGCAGTACCTCAACATGACCTTCAATTTCGCGCATACCCAGAACATGTTCTCGTCCAAAGTAACGATTCTCCCCTCAGGTATCGGCCTCTCGCAATGGACGAATTTCGGTACCTGTACCACCCACGGCGCGAATATCTCTCTTACGGAACTTCCTCTCGTCCCGAAATATGAAAAATGTGAAAATGGTAAATGTGAAAATGCGAAAATTGTTGGTGCCTGGCTGGCGCTCACGGTCAATGCCGGATGGCTGCATTTCATCAATAAATCTTACGAAAAACAAGACGACGGCACGCCGGATTATATTATGAAAAGTCATTACGGCTACGTTGGCGGAACGCTCTCGGCATATCTGCCGAAGGACTGGACCATGACGTTTGATGCGAACTGGTCATCGCCGATGCTTACCGGTTATAACCGCTCCGGCAGCACCTATTTCGCTTCTTTCGGAATCCGTAAGATGTACATGAAAAAAGGCCTGATCTTCAACCTTAATGTCCAGGACCTGCTGCGTTCGCTCAGTTTTCACAACGAAGATATGGGACAGGAACCGGGTAACAGTTCATGGTACAAGAACACCGTCCGCCAGCAGCGTGTCATGTTCTCGCTCACATGGATGTTCGGCCAGTACCAGCAGCACAAGAACCGCAAAGTGGGATCTCTCGATGAATCTTCCCGTCTCGGCGGCGGAGGCACCATCGGACAATAAATCTGAAAAACGGCTCCTCCTTTCTCCTTTTGTGCCCGATTGAATCGGGCTTTATATCCTTGGTAGTTGCGCCGTCTGCCATGTGGCTTTATATCCTTGGCGGTTGTGCCGTCTGCCATGTGGCTTTATATCCTTGGCGGTTGTGCCGACTGCCAGTCGGCTTTTTCTTTCTTGGTAGTTTCAGGGCAATAATATTGCCCGCCCATTCCGCCCACCGTCTACCTCTCGCCGATGTACCGGCGAGCCTGTTCCTATCATTCCGCGAGGAAAAACAGAGGTTCCAAACACTCAAAAGGGGGTGATAAGGGGGTGATTAGGGGGTGATTACCGGGTGATTAGGGGGAGATTCGGCTGCCGTGACCGGGAGAAAAGCGCAAGAAAAGGTCGCAAAGAAAAGTTTCTCCCAAATCCGGTACAAAGATACAACAAAAATCCCATATATCCAAATTCCGGCTTCGTAAAATTGCACTTTTTTTCATAGAAAACGCGCGCGCACTTGCATATATGAAAAAAAAGTAGTAATTTCGAGGGCACCGACACGGCGGAAACCGCCGTCCCACCTCGAAGTACAGTCGCGTCCTGCCGGACATATACCACCGCGGGCATTTTTTTGACGAGCCTGTCGGCTTCCTATTTTGCGCGTACATATATCGTCTTATGCAAGCATAGCCGCTATCTATCCGCACAAAATAGATAGAATTTATTCTATTCGTCAAAAAAAATGCCCGAACGCTTGCATATGTGCAATTTTTTTTGTAATTTTGCAGGCAAAATTGACAGAGGCGAAAGAAATGTACCCGAAAATAGATAATCGCCCGTGGCGGGTGGTGCATAGCGAGAATATATTGCGGCTGGGACCGTGGCTCTCGGTGCGGCAGGAATGTGTGGAGTTGCCTTCGGGCAAACAGATACCTACGTGGTATATATTGGAGTTCCCGGACTGGATCAACGTGATAGCCATTACCAAGGACGGCAAGATGGTCATGGAGGACCAGTACCGTCACGCGCTGGGCGAGACCCATTATGAGTTGGTCGCAGGCGTGATTGATCCGGGCGAGACGCCGCTGGAGGCTGCCAAACGCGAGTTGAGCGAAGAGACCGGATACGAGGGTGGGGAATGGAGTCTCTTCATGACCCTTTCGCCGAACCCGACGAACCATAACAATCTGTCCTATACCTTCCTGGCTACGGGAGTGGAGAAACGCCGCGAGCAGCACCAGGAGGCGACAGAGGACATCCATGTGGATATCATGGAGCCGGAGCAGGTGCTGGAGATGTTGCAGGACGGAGAGATCGTCCAAGCCCTGCACGCCGCCCCGCTCTGGAAATATTTTGCACTTAATCAACCATAAAAACACACACAATAATGAAAGTACAAGACATTATGCAGCGTCTGGCTGCGAAACACCCGGGGGAAGCAGAGTACCTGCAGGCGGTTCAGGAAGTATTGGAGTCTATCGAAGAGGTGTACAACCAACACCCCGAGTTCGAGCTGGCGAAGATCGTGGAGCGGATGGTAGAACCCGACCGTATCTTCACCTTCCGCGTGACGTGGATTGATGATCAGGGCGAGGTGCAGACCAACCTCGGCTACCGCGTGCAGTTCAACAGCGCCATCGGCCCGTACAAAGGCGGTCTGCGTTTCCACAGAGCCGTGACGCCGTCCATGCTGAAGTTCCTCGGTTTCGAGCAGACTTTTAAAAACGCGCTGACGACCCTGCCGATGGGTGGAGCGAAAGGCGGTTCGGACTTTGATCCGGTGGGCAAGAGCGACGCGGAGATTATGCGTTTCTGCCAGGCGTTCATGTTGGAGTTATGGCGTTGTATCGGTCCGGATCAGGATATTCCGGCAGGCGACGTAGGCGTAGGCGGACGGGAGATAGGTTTCCTCAACGGCATGTACCAGAAACTGGCGCGCGAATACCATACAGGCGTGCTGACCGGCAAAGGCATGACATGGGGCGGCAGTATCCTGCGCCCGGAGGCAACAGGCTTCGGAGCACTCTATTTCACGCAACACCTCCTGCACAAGGCAGGCAAAGATATCAAGGGCAAGAAAGTAGCCATTTCCGGCTTCGGCAACGTGGCATGGGGTGCGGCGACGAAAGCTGTAGAGTTGGGCGCAAAAGTGGTAGCAATCAGCGGTCCGGACGGCGTAGTGGCTATTAAGGATGGTATCACCAAAGAGATGATCGACTACATGCTCGTTATGCGTGCGTCGAACCGCAACAAGGTGCAGGATATGGCGGACAAGTTCCCGAGCCTCTGCGTCTTCACGGAAGGCAAGAAGGCATGGTCGATTCCGTGCGACATCGCTCTGCCGTGTGCGTTCCAGAACGAACTGAGCGAAGAGGACGCAAAGGAACTGAAGGCGAACGGCTGCTGGTGCTGCTGCGAGGTATCGAACATGGGCTGCCAGCCGGGAGCGATCCATTTCTTCCAGCACAACGGAGTCCTCTTTGCGCCGGGCAAGGCGGTTAACGCCGGAGGCGTAGCAACGAGCGGTCTTGAGATGACGCAGAACGCCGAGCACCTGAGCTGGAAAGCACAGGAAGTGGACGAGCGTCTGCATCATATCATGGAGTCCATCCACGAGCAATGCGTCCGCTACGGCACACAGCCGGACGGCACGATTGACTACGTGAAGGGCGCTAACATCGCCGGATTCATGAAGGTCGCTACCGCGATGCTCGAACAGGGAATCATTTAAAGGGACAAAGGGACGATGTACGATGTACGAAGGATTTTTCAAAGTACCAAGGGACAAAGGACCAATCGTAAATGAACCGCGGAGCGGAAAAAATCGTATATCAATCGTACATCGTAAATAAGTAAATCGTAAATTTAGTTTATGTATCAGGATTTTCAAAAACACCTGCAGGAGACCTTGGCGGAGATCAAGGACGCAGGACTATATAAGAACGAGCGGGTGATCATCACTCCGCAATCAAGCGGGATTAGAGTAGAAGGCGGGCAGGAAGTGATTAATTTCTGCGCAAACAACTACCTCGGTCTGGCGGATAACAAAGAGCTGATCGAGGCAGCCAAAGCGCGTATGGACGCACGCGGTTACGGCATGGCGTCCGTGCGTTTCATCTGCGGTACGCAAGACACACACAAAGAACTGGAACGCGTCATCTCGGACTTCTTCGGCACAGAGGACACCATCCTTTATGCCGCTTGCTTTGATGCGAACGGCGGACTGTTCGAACCGCTGCTGACAGAAGAGGACGCTATCATCTCCGACGCGCTCAACCACGCTTCAATCATCGACGGCGTGCGTCTGTGCAAAGCCGTGCGTTATAGATACGCCAACGGCGATATGGCTGATCTGGAGGAACAACTGAAGAAAGCACAAGCACAGCGGTTCCGTATCATCGCTACGGACGGTGTGTTCTCCATGGACGGCAATGTATGTCCGCTGGACAAGATCTATGAACTCGCGCAGAAATACAACGCGCTCGTGATGGTGGATGAGAGCCACTCCGCAGGCGTAGTCGGCAAAACCGGACACGGTGTGACCGAACTGTACAACATGCGCGGCAAGGTGGAGATCATCACCGGTACGCTTGGAAAAGCTTTCGGCGGCTCGGTAGGCGGTTTCACCACCGGTAAGAAAGAGATCATCGACCTCCTGCGCCAACGCAGCCGTCCGTATCTCTTCTCGAACTCCATACCGCCGATGATTGCTGCGGCAGGTATCAAGACCTTTGAGATACTCACCCGTTCCAACGAACTCCAGGACCGCCTGCACGAGAACACGGCGTATTTCGTAGAGAAGATGAAAGCGGCGGGCTTTGATATCAAGCCGACACAGTCTGCTATCTGCGCCGTGATGCTCTATGACGCGCGCCTCTCGCAGGAGTTTGCAGCCAAACTGCAAGACGAAGGAATATACGTCACGGGCTTCTATTATCCGGTAGTGCCGAAAGGTCAGGCGCGTATCCGCGTGCAGGTTTCCGCAGCGCACACGCGCGAACAATTAGATAAATGTATCGCCGCTTTTACGAAGATTGGCACGGTTCTTGGTGTATTGAAAAAGAACTAGGGCCCTAGAACCCTAGGAAACCTAGTATCCTAGAAAAAATGAAAGCATTAGTAAAGAAATATGCGGAGCCGGGCATCTGGATGGAAGATGTGCCGATGCCGGAAGTGGGTGTGAACGACGTACTGATCAAGGTCATCAAAGCCGCTATCTGCGGAACCGACTTGCACATGTATAAATGGGACGAGTGGTCGCAAGCCCACTGCAAGCCGCCTTATACGATGGGACATGAGTTTGTGGGTATCGTAGCCGAAGTAGGCGCAGGTGTGCGTAACTTCAAGGTCGGCGAACGTGTGACTGCCGAAGGACATATCGTCTGCGGACATTGCCGCAACTGCCGCCGAGGCATGGGACACGTCTGCGAGAACACGATCTCAGTGGGAATCATGGGCAAGGACGGCTGTTTCGCGGAATACGTGACGATCCCGGAGAGCAACGTAGTCAAACTGCGTCCGGAGATACCCGATGACTTCGCAGCCATCATGGACCCCTTCGGCAACGCCACCCATACAGCACTTGCTTTCCCACTCTTGGGCGAAGATGTGCTGATCACGGGAGCAGGGCTCATCGGTACGATGGCAGCAGGTATATGCCGCTACGCCGGAGCCAAACATATTGTGGTGACGGACATCAATCCGCTGCGGCTGGAGATAGCGAAGAAGATGGGTGCCACGCTGACGGTAGATGGCAGCAAGGGCGAGACGGTAGAAGGCGCGATGAAACAATTAGGCATCAAAGGTTTCGATGTGGGACTGGAGATGAGCGGTGCACCGGCGGCTTTCAATGATATGATTGCGCACATGTACAAGGGAGCGAACATAGCCCAATTAGGTATTCTGCCCTCCAACACGCAGGTCAACTGGTCCGACGTCATCTTCAACGCCCTGACCATCAAAGGCATCACCGGACGCCGTATGTGGGAGACTTGGTACCAGATGGAGCAGATGCTTCTTGGAGGACTCGACCTCAGTCCGGTCATCACCCACCGCTTCAAGTTCGAGGATTTCCAGAAGGGCTTCGATGTCATGGTGTCCGGCCAGTGCGGAAAAGTGCTGCTCGAATGGTAAATTATCTCGATATATCGAAATTTCGATATCTCGATTTATCGAAAAATAGTTAACAAAAAATAATTAACAACAATGAGAAAGTATTTACTTAGCGCTCTGCTGCTGGTATGCAGCATCGCATTTCTCTCCGCTCAATCCCGTGAGGGTTTGACAGAGTACAAGTTGGAAAACGGTCTCACTGTGCTTTTGTGGGAAGACCACGACGCACCGGATGTAACGGGCTACGTAGTAGTTCGCGCAGGTGCTGTGGACGAACCGGCAGAGTACACCGGTTTGGCACACTATCTGGAGCACATGCTCTTCAAGGGCACACAGCGTATCGGCGCCCTCGACTGGGAGAAAGAGAAACCGATCTATGACTCGATCATCGCGCTTTACGACCAGTACAGCGACGCTACCGATCCGAAAGTACGTGAGCAACTCGCAACCCAAATCAACGAGTGCTCCATGCGTGAAGCGAAGATTTCTTCTACCGAGGATTTCTTCAACATGCTGGACCTTATCGGTGCCGAGGGTGTGAATGCATACACTTCTTTTGACCTCACGGCGTACCACAACTCGTTCCCGGCTGCAGAGATGTACCGCTGGCTGACGATCTTCTCCGACCGTCTGATTGATCCGGTCTTCCGTACGTTCCAGGCTGAGTTGGAGAACGTGTTCGAGGAGTACAACATGTACGCCAACGAACCGTCTTCCCAGGCGCAGAAGAAACTGATGGAGGATGTGTACAAAGGTTCTCCGTACGAGCGTGACGTAATCGGTCTGCCCGAGCACCTCAAGAACCCGCGTCTGAGCCGCCTGATTGAGTTCTACAACACATGGTATGTGCCTAACAACATGGCGCTGATTATCGTGGGTGATTTCGATACCGAGAGCACGAAGCCGATGATTGCAGAGACCTTCGGCCGTCTGCAACCGAAAGAGTTGCCTGCTCGCCCGAGTTATCCGTCTGTTCAGCTGACCGGCAAGAAACACTACAACTTGGGTTACACTCCGCAAGTAGCGTGGGTTTACCAGGGTGTTAAGGAAGGTGATCCGGACCAGGATATATTGGAGTTCGTATGCAATCTCCTCTATAACGGCCAGACCGGTCTGCTGGACCAGGTGAACACCAAGGGTGACGTAGGACAAGCATATGCCTTCTCGGATTCCCGTCGTAATGACGGACGCGTATTTGTGATGGCTGTTCCGTACTACGATGCCAACCAGCAGATGTATGAGTCTGACAAGGCTACCGAGGCTATCATCATGAAAGAGATTGAAAAAATCAAACGCGGTGAGATATCCGATGAACTGATTGCGAACGTAAAACACATGTATGCGCAGAGCAACAAGAGTTTCAATGAGTCTCCTTCTACCAAGATGAACGTCCTCGTAGATGCGTTCACATATGCGAAACCCGTAGATGACATCTTCACGGCTAACGAGAAGATTCAGTCCCTCACCAAAGAGGAGATCGCACGCGTAGCTAAGAAATACTTCGATGCAGACCACATGACCATCTCCTTCGACGAGGATACCAAGAGCATGAAGGCAAAACCGCTGCCGAAGCCGAATATCAAACCGCTTGATCCGGTGAAGAACGCCAAGACCGCTTATGCTGAGGCTTTCCTGAAACTGCCGAAAGGTACGCTCAAACAGACCTTCAACGATTTCAATGATGTGAAAGTCAGCTCGTTGGGCGAGAACGTGACGCTGCGCTATACCCCGAACAACAAGAATGATATCTTCTCGCTCATTCTCCGCTATGGCGTAGGTGAGCATGAGATGCCGCTGCTGCCTTATGCTGCCGCGCTGATGAGCAACGCCGGTATCATGGGATCTCCGGCTACTGAGGGTAAGGATTTCAAACAGCAGATGGCGGAACTGGGTGCTTCGGTAGAATATGGTAGCAACGACTCCTATTTCTATATCGCTATTACCGGTGAGGACGGCAACATGGCTAAGATCATGAATCTGGTTAACCGCCAGCTCCTCATGCCGTATCTGGAGCAGAAACAGCTGGATGCAGTAAAGGGTAGTGTGTTCGTTTCCCGACTGATCCGTCAGAAACAGACAGCCGTTCAGAAATCCGCTTTGATGCAATACGCTATGTACGGCAAGAAGTCCTCTTATCTGGACGAAGTACCGTTCGCGGACATCTGGGGCATGGGTCTGCCGAAAGTGCAGTCGCTCATCGCTCAGGCTCGTGAGTACGCGCTGGATGTGTTCTACTGCGGTACTCTGCCTCAGGACCAACTGGTGGCTAACCTGCCGCTGACAGAAGGTATGAAGCCGTCTAAATCGCCGTTCGTACAGGACCGTCAGAAATATGACAAACCGACTGTGCTCTTCTTGCCGAACAGCAACGTACAGCAGGCGGACCTCTATTTCTACATCAACGGTCGTCCGTATGACATCGCTTCGGATGTGGCTTCTGACGCCTTCAACCAGTATATGTCCGGCGGTTTCACAGGTGTTATCATGAATGAGATCCGTGTAAAACGCTCCATGGCTTATTCCGCTTATGGTGTGGACGCTACGCCGGAACTGCCGGGTAAGGACTGCTA
>OCTX011399396.1_pt1 | contig 10322 bp, 9 predicted proteins | sample 1539691 | NCBI WGS metagenome assembly OCTX01 (sample SAMN02144231, study PRJEB22623) | gut metagenome | biome: sheep rumen | host: Ovis aries | place: New Zealand | reverse complement strand
TGCATGGAGAGGAGCAAGAGTGGATCAATGATGCTTTTGCCAAGAATTGGATTACCACAGCCGGTGAGAACATCAATGAAATTGAAAAGATGGTGGCTGCAAAGATTGGCAGAAAGCAGGCAGTGGCGCTTAGTTGTGGAACGGCAGCACTTCATCTTGCTATCAAGCTTGCGGCAGAGAAATTTTATGGAATGCCGGCAGTTGGTCATGGATCCTTAGAAGGCAAGAAAGTATTCTGTTCCGATATGACCTTCGATGCTACTTTGCAAAGCGTGCTTTATGAAAATGGAACCCCTATTTTTATTGATACCGAATATGATTCCTGGAACATGGATCCCGTAGCCCTCGTGAAAGCATTTGAGATGTATCCAGAGGTTAAACTGATAGTGGTTGCTCATCTTTACGGAACTCCCGGAAAGATTGATGAAATTCGAAAAATTGCGGATGAGCATGGTGCGTTAATAATTGAAGATGCTGCTGAAAGCTTAGGTGCAACTTATAAGGGTATCCAGACAGGTTGTTTCGGTGATTTCAGTATTGTTTCTTTCAATGGAAATAAGATTATTACAGGAAGTTCGGGAGGAATGCTTCTTTGTGATGACGAAGAAGATGCCAATAAGATACGTAAATGGTCTACACAAAGCCGTGAAGAAGCTCCCTGGTATCAGCATGAGGAGATTGGTTACAATTACCGAATGAGTAATGTGATTGCAGGTGTTGTCAGAGGACAGATTCCTCATTTGGAAGAACATATTGCACAGAAGAAGGCTATCTTTGAAAGATACAAAGAAGGTTTGAAAGACCTGCCGATTAAGATGAATCCTATTCCGGGTAATTGTGAGCCCAATTATTGGTTGTCCTGCATGATTATTGATGAAGAAGCAATGTGTGAGACGGTTCGCGGGGAAAAGAAGGCAGTATACAACACAGAGCCCGGAAAGAGTTGCCCGACAGAGATTCTTGAAGCACTAAGTGCTTTCAAAGCAGAGGGACGACCGATTTGGAAACCGATGCATATGCAACCGATGTATCGCATGCATGAGTTTGTAACAACCGCCGGAACCGGAAGAGCAAGAAGCAATGCCTATATTAAAGAAACCGGAATGGTGGATGTTGGAGCTGATATTTTTGAAAGAGGATTGTGTCTGCCGAGCGATAACAAGATGACGGAAGAGCAGCAAGAAGTGATAATTGAGATTATTTGCAGTTGTTTTCGATAGAAGGGAATAGTGGATGTACGCTAAGTTTTGGAAACGGATATTAGACTTCATACTTTCACTGTTGGCTATCATTATACTATCTCCGGTACTTATCATCTTGATAATTGTTGGTGCGATTGCGATGAAAGGAAATCCGTTCTTTATGCAAGAACGCCCTGGATGGCATGAAAAGATATTTAAGTTGGTTAAGTTTCGGACAATGAGTAATGCGAAAGATAAGGATGGAAATTTATTACCAGATGAAATACGATTAAATAAGTATGGAGAGTTTCTTAGGGCATCATCTTTGGATGAACTACCGGAGCTCTTTAATATTTTGGTTGGAGATATGAGTATAATTGGTCCGAGACCGTTGCTTGTCAGATACTTAACAAGATACAATGAGGAACAGAGACATAGACACGATGTCAGACCAGGACTTACTGGTTACGCCCAGGCGCATGGCAGAAATGCTGTGACTTGGGAAGAAAAATTTAAGATGGATCTGTGGTATGTGCATAATGTTTCGATTAAAACAGATGTGCAAATTCTCGTTGATACTATAAAAACTGTCTTAAAAAGAGAAGGAATAAGTGAAAGCGGGAGCGCAACAATGACTGAGTTTATGGGTAATAAGAATGAATAGAATAATTGTAATAGGTGCCTCAGGGCATGGAAAGGTTGTTGCTGATATAGCAAAACTTAATGGCTATGATGAAATAGTCTTTCTTGATGATAATGATAAAATTAAAGAATGTGTTGGATGCCCTGTGTTAGGACCGTTAGAAATGCTGAGAGATATCGTTGGAGATGTCTTTGTGGCAATTGGTAATTCGAAAATCAGAAGAATGATAATGGAGAGAGAAATAAATAGATCTTTTCCGGTACTTATTCATCCGTCTGCAGTTATTTCTGAAGATGTGGTTATAAATAAGGGCACTGTTATAATGGCAGGAGTCGTTATTAATCCATCAACAGTAATTGGAAAAGGTTGTATTATAAACACAGCTAGTTCGATTGATCATGATTGTATGATACACGATTATTGTCACATTGCTGTTGGATCTCATTTATGCGGAACTGTAGTAGTTGATAATAATACTTGGATAGGAGCTGGTAGCACTATAAGTAACAATGTAATTATTTGTAATGACTGTATTATAGGGGCCGGCTCAGTAGTGTTACATGACATAGTTCAATCTGGAATATATATGGGTGTGCCTGTTCATAAAAAACAAGAGGTAAGGAATGACTAAAAGAGTACTCATGATTTCTACTGTCCCATCAATGATTGGACAGTTCAATATGAACAATTTGCATATTCTTTTAGATATGGGGTATAAGGTTGATGTAGCAGCTGATTTTCGGGATAACAGTGTATGGCCAGCTGAAAGAGTATTGCAGTTTAAAAAAGAAATGTGCGATTTGGGGATTGATTGTTTTCAAATCGATTTTTCTAGGAAACCATTAGGGTTAAAGAATCATATTAAGTCCTTTAAGGAAATAGAGAGATTAATCCAAGAACGTCAATACTTTTTTATTCATACGCATACACCGATTGCTTCGGCTATCGTTAGATTGGTCGCGAAAAGAACTAAAACAAAAGTAATTTATACAGCTCATGGTTTTCATTTTTATAAAGGCGCCCCATTAAAAAACTGGATTCTCTATTATGCCATAGAAAAAAAATTATCGAGAAATACGGATATACTTATTACTATCAATAGAGAAGATTATGAGAGAGCTATAAAAAAGTTTCATGCAACAGAAATCAAATATATTCCAGGTGTTGGAATTGATTTGTCGAAGATTGACTCGATTAAGGCGAATCCAAATACTGTTAAAGAGTCTCTTGGAATTCATCCTAATGATATAATGATACTTTCCGTAGGTGAATTGAGTTATCGAAAGAATCATAGTGCTGTCATTGAAGCATTGAATAGAATTAGGGCTGAAAAAGAAAGTATTGACAATGTGCATTATTTTATATGTGGAAAAGGGGCTCTGGAAAAGCGATTGTTGAATGAAAGTCGGGATAAAGGTGTAAATCTTCATTTGTTGGGATATAGAAACGATATTATTGAATTATGTAAGGGTAGCGATTTGTTTATATTTCCTTCAATTCAGGAAGGTCTTCCGGTTGCTTTAATGGAAGCAATCGCATGTAAAACACTTGTTATGTGTAGCAATATTAGAGGAAATGTAGATTTGATTAAGGATAGGGAGTATTTATTCGATCCACAAAATGTTAATGAAATTAAAGATATGCTTATTCCGATTATTAGTGGACCATACGGACAGTGTTTAAAAAAGGAAAGGTCTAGTATTATTGAAGAAAATTATAAAAACATTCAGCAATGCGATATTTCGTTAGTCTCAAGGGAAATGAGAACTGTATATAGCATAATAATTCAGTAATAAGGAGAGAGAAGTCTTAAGTTAGATTTTAGATTGATTTGAGAAAAAAGGATAAATGAAACGAAGAATAGCTAATTTTTTAAAATATAATAAGGTGGCCTATTTCTTTTATTATTGTCTTATGAGTTTGTGGGTTAATATTTTGAAGATTTTTGTGAAACCGAACAACAAGCTTATTTTTTTTAATTCATTTGCAGGACGTAAATATGACGATAGCCCCAGAGTTATATTTGAAACAATGAAAGAAGATCCGCGTTTTTCAGATTATTCTTTTGTTTGGGCATTTCATGAGCCAGATAAATATATGGTTGAGGGAGCTAAGATAATAAAGACAGATGGCATTAATTATTTTAAAACGGCTTTGTCTGCTCGAGTTTGGATAACAAATTCTTCAGTTGAGAGAGGCTTGGGATTTAAAGGGAAAAACACTTTTTATCTTAATACTTGGCATGGTTCACCAATTAAAAAAATGGGATCTGATATATCTGCAGAGAATAAATCGTTTAAAAGTAAGAGTATAAGAAATGTTAATGCTATGAATACTCAGAGTTATTTTGAAGCAGAAATCTTCTCTAGATGTTTTGGTATACCGCGTGATAATTTAATAGAAATAGGTTTGCCAAGAAATGATGTTTTAGCCAATTATTCAAAAAGTGATAGGGAAAAAATCAGGAAGAGTCTAGGGATTAGTAATAAAAAGAAGATTCTTTTATACTGCCCTACATTTCGAGAATACGAAAAAGATGAAAAATATGGTGTAGTTATGGCACCGCCCATGGATTTAAAAAAATGGGAGAGAAAACTAGGATCGGAGTATCAACTATTGTTTCGAGCGCATTATGAAGTGGCAAAGATAATGGAGATTAAAGAAGATGAATTTATAAGAAATGTCACAGATTATCCATCTCTAAATGATTTGATGATTGCCTCGGATGTGTTGCTATCTGATTACTCGAGCATCTATTTTGATTATTCAATAATGGATAAATGCATGTTACATTTTAGCTATGACTATGATAAATATGAAGAAAAAAGAGGAATGTATTTTGATATTAGAAAATGTATAAGCGGTGCAGATACAGAAGATGGAGTTATTCAACTTTTGTTGAATATGAATTATGATGAGGAAGTCAAGAAAACATTAGATTTTAGAAATAAATATATGAATTTTTACGGAAATGCAGCCAAACAAACAGTTGAATTAATAGCAAATAAGATTTTAGTTGAGGAGAAGCAATAATGAAGGCTTTGGTTATTGGTGGAAGTAATGGAGTGGGCTTGGCAATAGCTAAGAATTTAATAGATAAGGGTTATTACGTTTATATATTGGATAGATGTATACCTGAAGATGGAATACTATCACCACAATCTTATGAATATCATTATTTTAATCTATTGGATTTTGATGAAGATTTGATTAATATATTTACCTCTGATCGTGAAATGTCAGTATTAATGATTACAGCGGGATTTGGAAGAATAGCGGATTTTGAATTCTTTCATGTTGCAGAGATTAAAAATATGATGACTGTAAATGCAACATCCACATTGCAGATTATAAGTTTATTTTACCATAGAATAAAAGGAAAAGAACCTTTCTATTGTGGGGTGATGGGATCAATTGCCGGATTAATGACATCCCCTTCTGCCGCAGTATATTCTGCATCTAAAGCTTCTGTATGTCGATTGATTGAAAGTGTTAATATCGAATTAGAAGTATCAGGAACAAATAATCGAATATTAAATGTTTCTCCTGCTACATTCAAGGGGTCTCGTTTTTATGGTGAGAAGAATGATTTAGTATTATTGAGTGATTTGGCGAATAATATTATTAATAATCTTTTCTCCTCAAATACATTATATATACCTCAATATGAAGAAATCTTTAAAGATGTTTTAGAAAGATATCATACTGATCCGCACGAATATGGTCTTCATAGTTATCGGTATAAAAAAGAATCGGGACGCCTAGATAATACATTAAGGGTGCGAATAGGATATCTTTCTGGAACATTTGATTTGTTTCATGTTGGTCATCTTAACTTATTGCGACGTGCAAAAGAAAACTGCGATTATCTAATAGTTGGCGTTCATGATAGTGGTGCTTGGAAGGGTAAAGAAACTTTTATTCCGTTGGAAGAGAGAAAACAAATAGTTGCTGCCTGTAAATATGTAGATAAGGTGGTGGATTCTTGTAGGGAAGACTCAGATGCTTGGAGTGTGTGGCATTATAATAAGTTATTTGTTGGATCTGATTATAAGGGTACAGAGAGATTTCAAAGATATGAAGAGTACTTTAAAGATAAGGATGTAGAGATAGTATATTTTCCATATACGAATGGAACAAGCAGCACACAGATTCGCGAAAGAATTAAAAATACTTGATAGATTATAGGAGGAAGAGAAATGATTCCAGCAATGAATATTGAACGCCAATATGCTTCTTTACAAACAGAATTGGATACAAGAGTATTGGAGGTCCTTCATAGCGGACAATATATATTAGGAAAAGAAGTGGAAAACTTTGAAAAACAATTTGCATTATATTGCGGAGTAAAATATGCGGTTGGTGTTGGCAATGGTTCGGATGCTCTCGTAATTGCGTTGAAAGCTTGTGGAGTAAAAAAAGGTGACGAAGTTATTACTACTGCAATGAGTTTTAGTGCTACAGCTGAAGCTATTACATCCGTAGGAGCGACGCCTATTTTTGTTGATTGTACCAGTGATACATATACAATCAATCCAGAGGAAGTGGTAAAGAGGATTTCAAGTAGGACTAAAGCTATAATACCTGTACATTTATATGGTCAGTGTGCGGATATGAATACAATTAATAAAATCGCCAGTAAATATGGATTAAGAGTTGTTGAAGACTGCGCTCAGGCGGTTGGGGCTACATATCTTGGAAAGAAAGCAGGAAGTTTAGGGGATGTTGGATGTGTTTCCTTCTTCCCTACAAAAAACTTGGGATGTTCTGGAGATGGAGGAATTATCATAACAGACAACGAGAAAATATACCGTCAATGTCGGGCTCTTCGAGCTCACGGAAGTGGTTTGGATGGTCTCTATACATATGGAATTCAAAATGGTATAGAAATGTCTGAGGATGATATAAATTTTAATGGAAATCTACCGAAGTATTATAATTTCGTAACAGGATATAATTCTAGGCTTGATGCTATTCAAGCTGCAATTCTATCTGTAAAGCTTCCATATCTTGATTCCTGGAACGAACGTAGAAGAGAAATAGCAGAACAGTATAATGAGTGTATAATTAATCCTGCGATAAAAAAACCGTTTGTATCTGATACTAACGAACATATTTATTATGTTTATACAATTATTACAGAAAAGAGAGATGAATTGCGTGATTATCTAAAAAACAACGATATATCAAGTGGGGTTTATTTTCCAGTTCCATTTCATCTTCAGCTAGTATATAAGTATTTAGGATATAAGGTTGGGGATATGCCTAATGCAGAATATGTTGGCAATCATTCGCTGGTCCTTCCGATGTTTCCGGAATTGACGCAGGATGAAATAAATAGGGTTATTGATGTTGTTAACAAGTGGAAGGGATGATTATGATTCATGAATCTGCAAACATTTCATTGGCTGCCAAGGTAGGAGACGGTACATCGATTTGGCAAAACTGTATTATTCAAGACAATGTTACTATTGGGATAAATTGTAACATTGGCGCCAATGTCTTTATAGAAAAAGGCGTTAAGATAGGAAATGGAGTAAAAATAAAAAACAATATTGCAATTTATAGTGGTGTAATAATAGAGGATGATGTATTTCTTGGACCCAATTGCGTGTTTACTAATGTAATAAATCCTAGAGCATTTATAAGTAGAAAAAATGAATTCAAAAACACTATTGTTGAAAAAGGAGCATCCATTGGGGCAAACGCCACTATTGTATGTGGGCACAAGATTGGAAAATACGCTATGGTTGGAGCGGGATGTGTTGTTGCCCATGATGTGCCAAATTACAGTCTTGTTATAGGAAATCCAGATAGAATCATAGGATATGTTTGCAAGTGTGGATGTAGATTGAATAAAGAGTTTTTCTGTAAGGAATGTGGTAAAGAATACACAATAGTGCAAGGAAGTGTTTATTTGAAAGGAGAAGAAAAATGAGATATGCGTTGATTGGTTGTGGAAGAATATCTCCAAATCATGTTATGGCTGCAAAGAATAATGGATTAGACATAATAGCGGTTTGTGATATTAACAGGAAGAATGCAGAGGACAAGATTCTTAAGTTTGATTTAAATGAGGAAAAAGTTAAGATTTATGAAGATTACCATGAATTGATAGAAAAAGAAAAACTTGATTTAGTGGCTATTGCAACTGAATCGGGGAAACATGCTCAAATTGCGATTGATTGTATTAATGCGGGATGTAATGTTATTATTGAAAAGCCTATTGCGCTTTCACTTTCAGATGCGGATGCAATTATTAGGGCAGGAAAGGAAAAAGGAGTATTGGTATGTGCAAACCATCAGAATCGTTTCAATAAGAGTATTCAAGAAATAAGGAATGCACTTGAAAAAAATAGATTTGGAAAACTTCTCTACGGAACCGCCCATATTAGGTGGGCTCGCAATCATGAATATTATGATCGTGCCTCATGGAGAGGAACCTGGGAACAAGATGGTGGAGCGTTGATGAATCAGTGCATACACGATATAGACTTATTAAGATGGATGATGGGTGATGAGATTGATACTGTATATGGAATGACCGATCGATTGATTCATCCATATATTGAAGCAGAGGATTTAGGATTAGCTATTATTAAGTTTAAAAATGGAAGTTATGGAACTATAGAAGGGACAACAAATGTATATCCTAAGAATTTGGAGGAAACCCTATATATTTTTGGAGAGAAAGGTACTGTAAAAGCAGGCGGAGAAGCTGTAAATATTATTGAAGAATGGAAGTTCGCTGATTATTTTGGAGACGAAGAATTAGTGAAAAGAGAATGCGCTGAGAATCCGCCTAATGTCTATGGCTTTGGTCATACAAAACTGTATAAGAATGTGATAAATGCTATTGAAGGAAAAGAAAAACTTTTAGTCGATGGAGAGGCGGGAAAAAGAGCGCTTGAATTGGTATTAGCGATTTATAAATCTGCAGCAGAAGGACAAGCGGTCAAACTTCCTCTTGAAAACTGTTCTACACTAGATTTTGTTGGTAGGTTTACAGATTAATTCATAAAGCTTATATAACTGATTCAGTAAAATAGATTTATTAAGAGGTGGTAAATGAACGTATTTTTTCTAATGATGTACTTTATAGACGAAACAAATAGAAATAATACAAAACTATCGCAGCAAATGGAGTCCGTTGCTGAAATGGGCCATAATGTTTATTACATTGGTTTAGGAAACGATGGTATTTATCTCTGTCATAACGGAGAAAAGGATTATTTATCAAGAATTCATCATTCTCGGATCAATCTATTTTACAGAATACAAATGTGTAATACAGCGTACAAGGCGTTGAATAAGCAGAAAATTGATTTTGCATATGTAAGGAGCATGACTGCTGTCCCTTCTTTTGTTAAAGTTCTAAAGAGAATGAAAAAAAAGAGAATAAAAGTGGTGGTTGAAATTCCAACATATCCGGATTATGAAGAAGCAAATAATGAACGTAGATTATCAAGAAAAGTTGCAAAAAAGATGCTTATGCCTTTTGAAAAGAAAGCAACTATGTATGTTGATTTATATACACTGATTGGAGAAAAAGCCTCTTTTTATCATGGAAGAAAAGCAATTAATATTAGTAATGGTATAGATGTACGTAGAGTAAGGCCTTGGAACAAAAAAGGTAGTAATCAAAATCAAATTCACTTGATTGCGCTCGGAAATTTCTGTTATTGGCATGGATATGAACGATTGATAGAAGGGTTATATGAGTATAATTTAAATAATGGTGAAAAAGAAGTATTTTTTCATCTGGTTGGTCCAGATAAAGATGGATCGCTGAAGAATTGGGAGGAGTTGGCAAAAACCAGGGGTGTAGATAAAAACGTTATATTGGAAGGCAGTCTATATGGAGAGACACTAGACAAAATGTTTGATGCATGTGATTTCGCAATCTCTTCTCTTGGTGAATACAAAAAGGGATTATCTGTTGATTCTGCATTGAAAAGTTTAAACTATATGGCAAGGGGCATTCCCTTTATGCATACAGGAATTGCTTATGAAGCAGAGGAAATAACACCATTTACCCTGAAGGTTCCAAATGACTCAACAGTTATTTGTATAGATGAGATAATTGATAAAATTGATTATTTTAGAAAACATGAATATGGAGCGAAGGTTTTACGAGATTACTGCGCTAATAATTGTACTTGGCGGGAGCAGTTTACAAAAGTGTTTTCGGAGTTGAATAAAAATGAGGATTATATTTAAATTAAAAGAAATACTGTTAGTTTTACTATTCTTTTTTTGTATTTCCTTTAATACAGTATATCTTGGCCCGAAATCACTTAGGCTTAATCCATCAAGAATTCTTTTTTTACTATTAGTAATAGTATCGTTAGTTTCTATAATTGTTAATAGAGGTAGAATTATTTATTCTAGATCTAAGCACAGAAAGATTGTCACAATTGCTTTATTATATATTATTTATGGTTATATTATTAGCCTGGCTGAATCTATTGATCTTTCTATTTCTTATAGATATATCT
>OCTX014528171.1_pt1 | contig 10326 bp, 16 predicted proteins | sample 1539691 | NCBI WGS metagenome assembly OCTX01 (sample SAMN02144231, study PRJEB22623) | gut metagenome | biome: sheep rumen | host: Ovis aries | place: New Zealand | reverse complement strand
AAAAAATTTTTTATCTTCAAACCTCAATTAATTTATTGTATTTTTTGTATAATGTTTAAAATACTTTGAATAATAGTTTTTTTTGAAAAATGAATGTTTTAAAAATAGTTTTTGGGAGGGGATGAGTAATAAATAAAAATGTTTTTTTTTATTTATTCGTTTTTCCATTGTGTGTATCCACAACGGCCACATGCGTATCTGTCACCGTGGTCTGCCATGAATATGCCGTGTGAACATCTTACACATTCAGGATTTTTTCTTACGATTTTACCATCTACTACATCGTATAATTCATATTTTTTAGACATTATCTCATAACCCCTACCGTATTTATTCTGCATCTTCTGCAGCTTCTTCTTCAGCTTCTTCTTCAGGTTCTTCGTTTTTAGCGAGAACTGCTTTTGGTTCAATTTCTTGTAATTTTTCTACGGAATCGTACACTTTTGCTAGTCCAACTGCTTTTGTAGCTCCATAGCTAGGCTTCATGCTGTCCACCACGAGGAGATCGTTGGATGAGTCTTCAAGTGCTACTAATTTGTGTTTCACATCTAATATGTTAGGTGTTCCTTCACTAGGATAGTCACATTCAAATTCTATTTCAGTCCTGTTTAATAATGGGTTTTCTTTTTTTGATATGATTTTTATTTCCATATTATCGTTATTCCTTAATTAATTGTTTATAATAATTTAAAGCTTTATCATAAGCTTCTTCTACTTTTACCAATACAACTCCTTCATTCGGTTGTCCATATAATATGAAGGCGTCTTTTGGTGAGTTTATGACACAGGGTAATACTGCCAGATCTTCTTCCCCATTTACCTGTATTATAAGGGGATTTTCTGTTGAAGCCTCATTTATTGATTTGACACACAACCCAATAAATTCGTCAGTCAATACTCCTGCAGGATTATCTACGTATTTTATGTTTTCTGTATGATTTAAGTTATGCTCTATAGGTTTCCTTTTTGTCAGGTTGTCAACGATACATATCTGTGGTTGAATATTGTTTTCAAATAGTTTCATTGACGTTACGTCACCTATAGATATAATCAGTTTATCTTCTTTCAGTTGTTTTTGCAGTGATTCTTTTATTGAGAAAACGGATTCGTGCAATTGACCTAAAGGTTTTTTAAGTTCCTGCCTTAAATGTTTTGGTAGTTTGAGCACTTGTTATTTCTCCTATTTTTTTCTCACTTTCAATGCATATCTTCCTGGTGTATTAATGTTTAGCTCCTGTGCTAACTGTGATTCATCAGGGTCAACCACTACTATTAATCCTGTCCAATCAGATGTTGTTTCTGTTCCACATAATGGACATGTCTTATCATATGACACGTAGTTACATCTTAGACATGCTCTTTCAGCCATGATTAATTCTCCTTTAACTTGTTCATACTATTTTTTGGATTTCATTTTTTCTTCTTCAATCCATTCGAAACGTCCTAAACCAGGTTGTCTCATTGTTAAACCGATTTTGCATTCTTTTGTAGAATTTCCTTTCATACTTAATGCTACTATTCTTGCCCTTACATAATCTGTTTGTTCGAGTGACTTGTTTGTCTCGTTTGCAACGAGAGCTCCACGTCTTTCATCATATGTAATATAGTCATTGGTTACTTGTGATACGTGTACCAAACCATCTAATGGTCCTATTCTTACAAATGATCCGAATTCGATTATTTCTATTACTTCACCGTCAATTACTTCATGTAATGTTGGTTTGAAGAATAATGCATCAAATGTTACGTGATAAAATGCTGAACCGTCACCTATTACTACTGTACCTTCTGAATGTTCAAGTACGTCTGTAACGGTAATTAAGATACCTAACTTTTTATCCAGTTTTCCAACGTATTTTCTGTTAAGTATTTCAGCTGCCACTTCTTTTAGCGGTCTATCAAACATATTAGGTGGTACTCTTACTGTATCTTCGATAGTTGTTATTTCGTACACTTTGATACCTCACATATGTTTATTCATGTTTTTCTTCATATAATTCAATTGCATGTAAAACAGCTTCTTTTGCAGCCTGGTTGTCTTCCCAACCGTTGATTTCAACTGTTTTATTTTCTAATGCTTTGTATTGGCTGAAGAAATGTTCGATTTCTTTTAGGTAATGTTCTGGTAATTGAGAAATATCGGTTATGTCGGCAAATCTTGGATCTTCTACCGGTACTGCCAATAGTTTATCGTCACTGTCTCCCTGGTCGATCATTCTCATAATACCGATTGGTCTTGCTTCAATGATGCATCCAGGAAATGTTGGCTGATCCATTATTACCATTACATCAAAAGGATCTCCGTCTTCCCATAAGGATTTTGGCATGAAACCATATTCTGCTGGGTAGTGGAATGGTGAAAACAACACTCTGTCAAGAGCGAATGCTTCTTTTTCTTTGTCATATTCATATTTGTTTCTAGATCCTGTTGGAATTTCTACAACTACTGTGATTTCATCAGGTACGTTGCTTCCTGATTCTATGTCTGTCCAAAGATTCATGGTTTTTCCTCCAATATATATTAAGTCAAACAGTAATCTGCACTTTTATGTCGTGCTTATATAACCGTCCACTTCTAAGAATCTGTGTTGTCTTAGGTATACAACAGTAATTCCTCTTTTTTTGGCTCTTTTTCGAAGAATTTTATCGTTAGTGCAAAGGACATCCTTATCACCACACATATTCAGCAGCATGTTGTCGACATGTTGTGTTTTATCTATGTCCTCTATGATAAAACTGCCTCCTTGTGCTATCTGTAGTGCAATACTACAAGCCAGTTTGTCCTTTCCTTTAACCTTCTTCTTTAAAGATATAAGTTCATCGATTACAATTGATGGTACAACTAAATCGTAATATGATGGTAAAAGCATCTTAAGCTCCTCTACCACATCAACGCCTAATTGAATCATCATCATCAAAAATTTGTATCAACCACTGCCTTATGCTTTGATGATACCATAACCAATAAGCCTCCATCTAGCTCCCACTCTACGACTTAAAGCTACACGTTGACCTTCTTCTGCACATACCGGTAACTTAAGCTGTACATCCACCACATTATCTCTTGCACTTGTGACAAGACCGACAGTAGTTGAAGTACCAATGTTTATCATCAGGTTTTCAGAAGAATGTATCGGTTCGACATCTGTTTCGTTTTTAGTACCAACAACCCTATCAAGCAAGTGTGTTTGCATGGTGAACTCTTGTATTGTTGGTGGTAAAGTTCCAGGCTTACCTGCAATAGAACCGGATAATGAATCTGCTTTTGTAAGAGCAGGATCTAAGAGTAATGCAACACCTATTAAACCTCCAGGAGCAACTTCATCAACAAAGTTGTCTGCAGCTTCCAGTCCTGTTATGGTACTGGTCAAACTTCTCCATTCAGATTTACCTTTCTGTTTAATCTGAATTCCAGGTTTAATCTCTATTTCATCACCGACTTTGAGTTTTCCCTGTATGAGAGAACCTCCAATGATTCCACCATTGATTTTTTTAGGATGTGTACCAGGTTTGTTTATATCAAATGACCTTGCTACGAAAAGTTTAGGATTTTTACGTAATGATCTTCTAGGTGTCTTGATATGCCTTTGGATTTTTTCAATCAATATGTCTATATTTGCACCCTGCTGTGCTGATATAGGAATGATAGGTACACCTTCTGCACAGGTTCCCTGTACAAATTCCTTAATTTCATGATAGTTTTCTATTGCCTTTTCCTTAGTAACAGTATCAATCTTGTTTTGAACCACGATAACGTTTTTTACACCAATAACATCAAGTGCCATAAGGTGTTCCTTGGTTTGTGGCTGTGGACATGGTTCGTTGGCTCCTATAACCAATATTGCACCGTCCATTATAGCTGCACCGGAAAGCATTGTTGCCATGAGCGTTTCGTGTCCCGGTGAATCTACGAATGATACTTTTCTAAGTACTTCCGTTTTAGAACCGCAGTGTTCACAAGTTTCTTTAGTAGTGTAACATTGAGGTGAATCACATTCATTACATATTCTGAATGTTATGTCAGCATAACCTAACCTTATTGAAATTCCTCTTTTTGCTTCTTCACTGTGTGTGTCAGTCCATATTCCTGATAAAGCCTTTGTAAGAGTAGTTTTACCATGGTCTACGTGACCTACTAATCCAATGTTTACTTCGGATTGTACTTTCATTAGTTACACCTCCACAATAGATAATAAATTATCCTGTAATAATCAGTAGATAATTTAACACCTATTCTTCTTGTACTTCTTCTTCAGGTTCTGCAAAGATTTCAGCTAGTGTTTGTTCTCCTCTTTCTGAAACTTTTACGTTGATTTGTGAGATATCATCTGCAATTGTGTTTCCACGTACAGTTTTTCTTCTTCTTAAACCTTTTTTGGTAGGTTTGAATCCTATACCTTCACTTACTAAACTTTTGAATCTTCTTGTACCGTCAACATCTGGTTTCATTGGGAAACCGTTTTTGTCACTACCACCGGTAATTTTGAGTTTGTAACCTTTAAGTCCTAAAACTCCACCGTTGAATTCGTCTCCTATTTTAAGACCGTTTACAATTTTTGCATCTTTGTCGTCTAATTCTAATTGGTATGTTACATCTGCATCTGATACTACTACTTTATATGCCATTATAGGCCTCCGTTTATTATTTTTAAGTATTCTTTATTGTAGTTACTTAATACTACATCACTAATTCATAATTAGTAAAAGTCTTCATATTCGTCCTCATCCAAAGTGTCGAGTTCACTCCAGTCGGTATTTACAACTCCCCAATTTGGATCTTCACTTTGTTGTTTGATTTGCTTTAACTCATCAAGTGTGTGAAGCTCATCATCCAACATCTTGTCCCCTAATTCGTTAATTACTGCAAGGAAATTACGTTCGTCCATGTCTACGTATAAAACGTCACCCTCTTCAAAGTCCTTCTCGAAGGTTGCATCGGCTATTGCCATTGCCACCTTGGAACCTCTTGCTGATTTTGGAAGGCTTTCCCCATTATCTTCCATACTTTCTACACGACCAACATACATTCCCCTGTCATTGATTAATGTGGCACCCTTTTCAATGATACCTGACATTATTTCAACACCTGCTATTGCAGGTTTACTATTACGGAATACAAGTTTTGGTATTATACGTATGGTTGATGGACGTACAATGGATTGTAATCTTTCCTTTTTCTGACGTTCCTTGGCTGTTGTTATCCATTCTATATAGTCTTCGGTTAACTGATAAATTACCGAATCCTGGAATACCTGGATATCCTGTCCATTTAATTCCTCTTCAGCTGATGGAAGTATGTTGACATTGAATGCCACAATTACCCCATACTTTGGATCCTCTTCATACATGATTGATGCATTGATAATGTCACGTCTTGAAATGTCTCCTATTTCAGCGGATTTTATTGGAATGTCATTTTGATCCAATATGTTAACAAGTGCCTCCAGAGAACCAAGGGTGTCTGCCTTAACAATTATACCAATATCATTGGTTTGAATACGTATGTTATCCACTTCTGACAATAAGTCCTCTTCAATTCTTAAAGAGTTATCGTTAGCCACTTTCAATGGTGAACCGCTTACAACATCATCCACTTTAGGTGCCACAATTTTCACACCTGCTGCGGCAACTATTTGGTCCACATCTTCAAACATTGTTTTGGATTCCCTGATTTCTTCAAGTGCCTTAGGTTTTAGCAAGCTTCTTATCTTTGTAGATATTACCTTATTGTCCTTGGTTAACATCATGATTTGATCGTTTTTGGATAAAACACCATCGTATAATATGGTATCTATCGTTAATCCAAGACCTTTTTCCTCTTTAATCTCTAAAACCGTTCCGGATGCAGGTGCATCCTCTTCAATTTGTAGCTGTTCTTTGAGGTACTGGTAGGCTAAACCTAAAAGCATGGTTAACAATTCAGGAAGTCCTTCACCGGTTTGAGCACTGATAGGAACTATTGTAATTTGACTGGCAAAATTGCTTATCCTATCAAAACGTTCAGACTCAAATCCTTCCTCGTGTAATGTTCCAACAATTTCATACAGTTTCTGATCCAGGTCGAATGCGACTTTGGAATGTTGATTTTGAATTACTTCAGTAAATGAAGCGTTTTCAGTAGAATTCCAACCAGCAATCCTGTCTATCTTGTTGGCAGCCACTACAAAAGGTGTTTTTGATGATTTTAAAATATTTAAAGCTTCATATGTTTGAGGTTTAAAACCTTCATTAACATCCATTATTAAAATAGCCAAATCAGCCAATGAACCACCACGCTTACGTAGCGTCGTGAAAGCTTCGTGACCTGGCGTGTCAATAAAGAATAATCCTGGCAACATATCTTCTATTTTCATTTTTTCAAGAAATTCACCACATATTGATGAAATAACATCCATAGGTATTTCAGTTGCACCAATGTGCTGAGTGATTCCACCAGCTTCCTTGGATGCAATGGTACTTCCCCTAATATGATCAAGAAGAGTAGTTTTACCATGGTCCACATGACCTAAAACTGACACTATAGGTGATCTAGTTTCCATTTTACTATCCCCATAAAAAAACTTTTATCTCCCACAAAATATGGGATTCAAATTATATTACATAATATTTAACAGTAGGTTAAATAAGAATGTTCTATTGCCATATCTGATATCTGAAATACTGAAAATATATTCGTTTGAATGTTCTCTGAAAAAACTTTACAATAGCTTGTTTTTATTATCATTAGTGTAGAACACGTACTTATTTTGAATATTGAAATTATCCTAATTAATCAACAAAAATTTTATTTTTTTATTATTTGCGCAAATTAAAATAAATATTGTTAGGGTTTCTGAAGTTATTGATTAAAAAATACTAAACTTCAATATTACTAATTATATTATTACAATAGCAAAAAGAGCAAATAAAAGAAATTATATTCTTATGGCTCTTATTCATATATAATATCTTCATCAGGTAATTCATAATCACAGAATTCTGATTCATCGAAGAATAAACCTATTTCTCTTACTGCTGATTCTTCAGAATCTGAAGCATGAATAACGTTACGACCAAGGTCTATTGCATAATCTCCACGGATTGTGCCAACATCTGCTTCTTTAGGATTTGTTGCTCCAACCATTTTTCTTACTTGAGCTATTACATCATCACTTTCTAAGACCATTGCAAATACAGGTCCGGATGTGATGTATGAAACTAAGTCATTGAAGAATGGTTTTTCACTATGTTCACCATAATGAGTTTTTGCAAGCTCTTCTGAAATCATAAGAGTTTTAGCTGCTATTATTTTAATACCACGTTGTTCAAATCTTGATAAAATTGTACCTGTTAATCTTCTTTTGACTGCATCAGGTTTTAACATGGCGAAAGTTCTTTGTCTCATTGTTTAACCCACTTAACTTTTCTTGGAATTCTACCAAGTTTATTGTTTTTTTCACATTTACTGCTACAGAAGAAAGAAATTGATCCATCTCTACGGACATACATTTTACCTGTACCTTCTGGAATTTCTTCTCCACAGAATGAACATGTTCTCATTTTTAAACTCCTAAAAATTCTCTTGTAATAAAAGAATAATCATTACAATAAAAAAAATTGTTAATCAAAGACTCCCTACCTATGGAGTTCTGATTTCTTTAGCTTCTCTTATTGTATCTAGTAACATTAAAATGTCGCCTTCTTTGATAGCGCCCATAACGTTTCTAGTGAGTATTCTTCCTTTATCTCTTCCATCAAGTATTCTGCATTTTACTTGCATTACTTCTCCAGTCATTCCTGTTCTTTTTAAAACTTCAATAACTTCAGCTGGAGTACCGTCTTCCATATAATCACCTTATATATTTTGATTGGTTAAATAAAAAATAAATTACCGAAGTGACACTAGAATTATTTAAAATAAATTAATAGAAAGAATACTTCTTCTAAATCAGTATACCCATAAATGAATATTCAATTTATTATATTAACTTATCTTTTAATCATTGTAAAATTTAAATAACTGCTAAGAGTTCCAACTTCTAAGTAAGATTGATTATTTATTAATATATTACTCCAATCAGATTAGTTTTTGAGTTCTGCAATTTTTTCAACGATTTCGTTTACTAATTCTTGACCTTCACCAGCATCAATGATACATGCGGATGCGGTACCAACTTTAAGTCCTGCAGCTTCTCCTAATTCTTCTTTGGTTGGAAGGTATGCGTAAGGAATTTCTTTTTCTTCTGCTAAGATAGGTAAGTGTGCAACAATTTCTGCTGGTTCAATATCTTCAGCAATTACTGCTAATGCAACATTGTTTCTTTCAATGTTTTTAGTAACTTCGTTAGTTCCTTTTCCAATTTTACCTGTGTCTCTTGCTACTTCTAAAGCTTCGTAAACTTTATCAGCTATTTCTTTTGGTACTTCAAATTTTACATATACTGAATTTGCCATTTAATTGTCCTCCAATTATCATCTGGTTTTTTAACCATCCATACCCATGACAAACAATTCAATAGAAATTATAATAAATTAAAAAATCCACATACAATCATTTGACACTTCGTTGTCTGATTAAATGACCATTCTACTAAAATATAATTTTATATAATAAAAAATATTCTAATTTAAAACTCCTTAATGAGTGATACTCATTCGCTCACAGTTTTAAGTATGTTAAAAATTAGTTATTTAATACTATGTTCATCAATATATATAAACTTTAGTAAAAGAGAAAATAAAAAAAAGTCAAAGGAAGGAATTTTACAAAAAAACATTAAAATATACATGTTATAACAAAGGACGGAAATGTGAAAAACTAACCACAACAAAGTAACATTGGCATGGTCCTCCCCATAAAAAAATGCATCAAAAAAAAATCAGGGTCTTGTCATTAATAATATATTATAAACATAGATTGAAAAAAAAATTTAAAATAAGTAACACATATATTATTAATAATATAATACTTAAGTGATTTAAACTATGAACTCATATATTGAAATTCTTAGACCAGGTAATGCTATTATGGCACTCATTGCAGTTGTCCTGATGGCTATTATTGGTAAAACTTATTCTATGGGAATTATATTGGGTGCTGTTAGTGTTTTTTTAGCAACGGGTGCCGGCAATACTATTAACGATTATTGTGATTGTGAAATAGATAAAATCAACAAACCGGAAAGACCCATACCATCTGGTAGAATCAAGCTAAAAAATGCCCTGTATTACAGTCTTATACTTTTTTTAGTTGCGACAATTATGGGATTTATGATATCATTTGAAAATGGTGTTACGGTAATAGTCTGTTCAATCCTTATGATTCTTTATGCATATGATTTTAAACAAAGATGTCTTATAGGAAACATCTGCGTGGCATTACTGACCGGTCTGACATTTGTTTATGGTGGACTGATTACAGGTGATGTGAATCTGGGAATATTTCTGGGATTCTTCGCATTTCTCATGACATTATCACGTGAAATAATCAAGGATGCAGAAGACATTGAAGGAGATAAGAAAGAAAACGCCAACACTCTTCCCATAAAATACGGTGTAATGAATGCAGTGAAAATTGCAGTGATACTAAATATATTGACTTGCCTACTCAGTCCCATATTATATATTTATAATGTATTTTCATTGGTCTACCTGATAATTGTTCTAGTGGCCGACATAATCTTCATATATTCGGCAATTTTAGCACTTAAAAGTCAATCCAAGGAAAATTTACATAAAGTATCGAAACTTATGAAAATAGCTATGTTAATTGCATTCATATCATTTGCGATTGGTAGCATTATATGATAACGGAGGAGAAAAAATAATGGATCTAAACGATTTTCTAATGTACGATGAGACAATATTTCAGGACATGACAGTATTCAATTCAGATTATCTGCCTGAAAACTTCAAGTTAAGACAACCTCAAATGGCAGAAATGGCGCTTTCATTAAGACCTGCTTTAAAAAAGGGTAAACCTATCAACAATCTCATCCTCGGTCCGCCTGCAACAGGTAAAACAACTGCAATAAAGAAATTATTCGAAATGGCCGAAAGTGACTGTGAGGACGAACTGATTTGTGTATACATAAACTGTCAATTACATTCCACAAAGTTTGATATATTCTCACAGATACACAAAAAGATATTCGGACACGCACCTCCAGAAACGGGTGTGCCGTTTGCACGGGTTTACAACAACATAATGAATGAATTATATGATTCAGATAAGGCTTTGATTGTGGCTTTAGATGACATCAACCATTTATTCCAGGGAAACATAATTAGTGAAGTGTTTTATGACATTTTACGTGCACATGAGTCATTTGAAAGCGTACGTACAGG
>OCTX011919968.1_pt1 | contig 10327 bp, 7 predicted proteins | sample 1539691 | NCBI WGS metagenome assembly OCTX01 (sample SAMN02144231, study PRJEB22623) | gut metagenome | biome: sheep rumen | host: Ovis aries | place: New Zealand | reverse complement strand
TACTGGCCAGTATTCGTGCGGAAGATACGGCGGCTGTACTTGATGAGATTTATAGTAAGATCCTCGGAGACGATATCAAAAACAGTCCGTTTAAGGATATGGCGAGCGATACCATCAAGACACTGAACGATTACAAGAATACGCTTGAGGAAGGAACGCCGGAGTTTGAGGCTGTCAGCGCATATCTTGAACAGTGTGCGATGAACCTGTTTGCGGCAAGCGACTACCTGAATCAGCTTGATCCTGCGACCATCCAGAGATGGCAGGATATGTTCTTTGGTGACGGAAACGTTGATTTGAATAACCGTAAAACAATTGATGCCAGAAAGCTGACAGAAGCTGGCTGGGAAGGCGCGGGTAGTGGAATTGCAACAATATTCAGTGGAACTTACAGCGCAGGCGGCGAAGGTGCAGATTTCCATTGGAACCAGAATGTTGTGTTTGATGTAACGCCGATTACGCCGGATGGCAAGGTGTTAACTCCAGAAGAACTCGAAAACTATATGGCGGAACTGTTTAGTAAGAGTGCCAATATGGATGAGCTTCTGGCGAATGATGCAGCTGGTAATGGAATACTTATTAAGGTTCGTACATTGCTTGATGATGAGTCTTTTGAGGCTGCAATGGATAATGAATCCAAGCAAATGGAATTGCTTCATTTGTTGCAGGAAGCGTTGTATGGTGTTAACGAGGCCGAGCAGACATGGCTACAGACACAGGCACAACAGGCTCAAAATGATGCAGAAGCGAACTGGGCAGAAAGCAACGGATATATTCAGCAGATTACCGGGTTGCAACAGGCGCTTGAAGAAGGCGGACCAGAGGCTGCACTTGCAACATTTAATAGTTATCTTGAACAAAACGAAGATCTTGTTGAAGGGCTTGCTGATACATATCCGATGCTTGTTCAGCGGTTGGCGGAGATCGAGACTGCACAGAACGCTTATAACGAAGCGGTTGAGAAATCAGGACAGAATTCTGAAGAAGCGCAGGAAGCGATGGCAAAACTGCAAAAGGCCACGCAGGGTTTGGGCGGCGAACTGAACAAGACACAGAAATATCTTAGTACCAAACATTTCAAGACTACTGCGGATGCGATCAAGAAGCTCGGCGAAGGAACGATCAGTGCTACCGATGCTTATGACACGTTTGCTGCCGAATGTGATAAGGTAACCAAAGCGCAGGAAGATGTGAATGACGTTACGCAGAAGCTCTCCAAGAATACTGATGTTACTGTTAGTGATGTAAGCAATCTTGCTGATGTGCTTGGAATGTCAGCTGATCAAATTCTCAGTGACTGGCCTGCTGCCGTTGCAGAGTTTAATGATCTGATCAGTGCCGGCGGAGAACTTGAAAGCGTGTTCAATGCGCTGAATGAGGCGGCATTTATCAAGATTACAGGTACTTCAGAGTGTGACTTTAGTGCATTGCAAAACGCATTACTAAGCACACAGAATATGGCCGAAGAAACAATAAAAATGCTTGTTCAAACAGGCCAATGGGAACTTGACACCCTTTCGTTGCCGCAAGAGGGATTTGTGTTTAATCCAATTAATGGCACATGGACCAGGTCAACTATTACAGCGAAACAGACTGTATTAAAGCCAACAAATAATAATCCATTTTCTGGAGTTTCTTCATCAAGCGGAACAAGCAGTAGCGGGTCGTCCGGTGGCGGCGGTGGTGGTAGTTCTTCCAACAGTGGTTCCACCGAAGTAGAAAAAATGCTTGATCTGATGGAACAGGTAAAAGATATTCAGGATACGCAAAAAGATTATTATTCTACGCAGAGAAGTTATTATAGCCAGACTGGGCAACTTCAAGGCGTGATTGCGTATGCGCAGAAAGAGAAGGAAGTTCTTGAGGACCAGAACGCAACACTTCAGGATAATATCGACAACATTGAAGAATACATGAGAGCGAAGTCCGAAGAGCTTGCTTCGTTGAGTACAAGTGATGAATCGTATGAAGAAGTTGCGGACGATCTGGATAAGCTTCAAGACGCACATGCTGATTATACTCAGCAGATCATTGAAAATAAAACTGCTATCGAAGAACTGAATGAAGCGATTGATGATACCAACGATGCAATCAGACAGATGGAGATTGACCTGCGCGATTTGATCTATGGCGCGATTGAAGACCGTGAGGAAAAACGAGCGAACATGCTCGAGAACGAGATCGAGATGGAGAATATTATTATTGATCTCCTCAAAAAGCGTTATGAGATAGAGCGCGACGATATCCTTGATGCTACAAACGAAAGGATTGATGCGCTTCAGAAAGAACGGGATTTACTCGACGAACAATTGGCCGCGAGAAAAGCTCAAGCGGAAGCAGAAGACAAAGTAGCAAAGCTTAAAGAACTTGAGGTTAAATATCAGAGAATTATTGCAGACCCGACAAGAGCAAAAGAAGCAAAACAAATTCAAAGCGAGATTGAGGAACTGCGCACAGACATGGCATGGGACCTTGCCGAAGAAGAAGTTAAAGCACAGCAGGATTCTATTGATCAGCAGATTACCAGTCTTGAGGATTACGTAGAATACGTTGAGAATTATTATAACGATCTGTTTGAGCATCCACAAAAACTGATCGATGAGATGCGCGAAATAATTACTGGAACGCAGGAAGAGATTCTGGAATGGCTGAAAGAAAATGATGAGGAATATCAGAATTCAACCGAGAATACCCAGCAGAGTATGGTGGAAAGCTGGACAGAAACGTATAATGACATGAAGGGAATTATCACTACATACTGGGACGAGGTTGAAGAAATTATTGCCCAGGGTGATGAATACATTATCGAATTCCTGAAAAATAACAGCGCAGATTACGCGGCAGCTGGTAAGCTACAGGCAGAAGCGTATGTTGACGAATGGATGGAACAACTCGAAAATCTGAAGAAAGCATATCAGGAAGTATCTACAGTTGTAGCAGCGAGCTATGAAACCATTGAAGAATCAACATACAGCGGGAACAACGGCGGATCGAATAATGGTGGCAGCAGTACCGTCAGCAGTGTGCTTGGGAATATTAGTTTAGGTTCTGCAATTCTTTCCGGTGTGAAATCCGGAGTTGGCACAACCGGATCGTATGCTAATAGCTCAAGCAAAAAATCTGGATATACGTCGGATGCTAACAGATACTCATCCAAAGTAACGAAATATGCATCTGGTGGTGTGGCAAGTACAACAGGTATTGCATGGCTTGACGGATCTCTCCAAGAACCAGAACGTGTTTTAAGCCCTTATCAGACGAAGCTGTTTGATTCAATGGTTGAAGCATTACAGAATATTGATAAGATCGCAATTCCAGGAATGTCGAACCTTGGCAATATTCAGTCCACAGGAAGCAATCCTGTATCGGTCGGCGATATCATCGTGAATGTTGACAACCTTGATACAGACGACGATTATGAAGAGCTTGCACGGAAAGTTAGTGAAGTACTGATGGATCGCATAGGGAAGACATCAGTAATTGGGGGACTTAGAATACGGTCCATATAATATAAGGTATTCGGCGGCGGATGAATTAACATCCGCCGCCTTTTTATGAAGGAGGATTTCCAATGTTTGGGTTTACATATAATGGAGTACATAGTAGCGAATTTGGATTGTATTATACGCAGTCTGCTGAAGACAAGTGGTTTGTCGATCCGGAATATGAAGTATATTCTGAGGAGATTGGCTGGAAAAACGGTGGATACTATTATGGCAGTAGTGTAAAAATCAGAAAATTTACAATTCAATGCTACTTTGAAGAAATTGATATTGCTACCAGGCAACGTATAAAGCAATGGGTGAAATACGGAACATACGGCACATTAATTTTTGATGACAAACCGTTTGTGTATTGGAATGTTCGCCCTGGAAAGGTCCCTGTTGGCAAATGGTATCTGGATAGCAATGAATCGCATAGTGGCACTGTTACTATTACATTTGTTGCATATGAGCCTTTTGGATATCTTACCAGAAAAAGTAATAGTGCAAATTTGCCGGATGATGGCGCAGAAGATTATTGCAATATTATAAACAGCGACGAAATGCCGGAAGCGCCAAGCACATCTAAGAATGCGTTTGATATATATAATCCAGGGACGGAGGATTGTGGGTTGAGTATTGAAATCAGCGGCACAACAAGCAATCCTATTCGTTTCATTAATAATCAGAATTCAACATTTTGCGAATTTTCGTCTCTTCCTTCTGGAAACTTACATGTTCGTATTGATGGCGACACTGGATATGTTTCTACGCTTATCGGGGGCGCAAGCAGTGGCGAAAATGGTTACGCATATCACGAAAAAGGCGTTGTTAAACTTTCGCCGAATGTTGGGTTTAGTAATATTCAATTTGTATATAACGGTTTAAACGGAACCACATATACTTTTACTTTGAACGGTGTAAATGTAGGAAATGATTATGTTGGTGGAATTATTACCATATCCGGATTAGACAATACAAGTTTTACGGTTATGGGAATTAATCGTTCGAACAACCGGATATATTGTTCGCGTACAGGATCTGGCACACCGGCAAGCGCCGGCGTATGCAGTATGAAGACGGTCAATCATATATCAATTCAGGAAAAATCAAACAATTCTTGGGTGGCTCCGTCTACATTATCTTTGTCTTATATATCAGTTGATTATAATCCAAGGTTGTTGTGAGGTGATCATAAGTGAACAAACACGAATCAATTAGTGTATATGACTATGACAGAATTAAGTTATGTGATTTATATGATTCTAACAATGATCTTATTGGTCAGGCTTATGATATTACCGTAACAAAAAATATAGATGGCACACATGCGCTTGAATTCAAGCTTCCATATATTATTAATAGTGGTCATGTCGGTCCGATAATTAATGCGGCGAGATATGGCGAGGGTATTTATGGCAGCAGCAAATATGGCATAGTGCCGTACAAATTTGATAACAACAATTTTCGATGGGATTATTTGAAAAGCGACTTTTTGATTCGGTATACTTGCGACAATAAAAACATATGGTTTGTTGCCAGCAAGCCACAAAAATGCAAGACTAATAAAACAATATATGGTCTTGTCTCTTGCAACGGATTTGAAAGCTTATTGAAAACCCGTGGTATTTATAAAACATTTGACGATACAAATGGTATTGGGACTATAGGATATATCATGGGCCAGATACTTTCCGGTACAGGATGGACATATAATTCTAATGCTTCTGACACAATTTTAGAAAAAGACGGGACAACAGAGAAAGTACGGTCACTAAAGAGTGATGGCAAAAAAGGCGTCATCGATTTAATTACGGCTGCATGTAATTTGTTTCAGGTAAGACCTATTTACGACACGGATAATCTTACTGTAACAATCAAATCAATGAACAACAGGATCCAAGTTTTAGAAGGTGAGATCGGCAGAAATCTTAGCGCCATTTCTGAAAAGAAAGACGCCAGCAATATTGCAACACGAATTTATATTGAGGGCGAGTATGGAGATTATGGATACGTTGGTATTGATGATGTTAAGGTAGACTCAAATGGAAACATTGATCCAAACGGTACAGAGTGGGGACTTCCTTTCCTTGTAAATTTTGATTATTACCGTAAGCTTGGTGTGTTTAAACAGCGGCACGAGACAGCTCTTGCGACATATTTAACAAACATACGCGCAAAGAAAAAACAAATCAACCAGAAAGGTGCAGAACGTATTGTCTGCGAGGATACAATTAATGAATTAATCGGGCAGTGCAAGCTTGTTGTGTATTACAAATCCAATGGGTATAATACGCCAGAATATATCTATGGCGATATGACAGACGAACAGCAACAGCTTAACGAGGGAGACGAGGTTGTTATTCTGAATAACAACATGACATGTAATTATACAACATGGCCAAGCAATCCGAGTTCTGTGATGTCTAGTGCATATGGTGTTGCGAAGTTTGTAACGAAAGCTTCCGGGAAAATTGGTTCTGCCGAAGTACAGATTGAGTCGAAGCAAAAAACAATCGAAAGTATCCAGAGGAAAATAAATGCTCTCCCATCAACAAGCCCGAAAATTGCGGAATATCAAAGCGAAATAAATAATCTACAGACAGAGATTAATAATATTCGCACAAATTCCCTGTATGGAATGATACACTCTGTGATGAAATCAGATGGTTATCTTTATGATCTGAAAACACTTGATGATGCGATTGATAATCTGAACGCACAACAGGACGATATTGAGTCGGACTTTATTGTTGCGATGGGATTTATGCTAAGGGATGGATACTGGAATAATACCAATTATGTTCCTGGACAAGAAGAGCTGTTGTATGCCGACGGATTAGATATGTCCGTGGAGATGGGAAAACCAGCTGTTGAGTATACGTTTAACTTTTTGCGTGTTGCAGAAGATTTTGATATCCCAATAGAAGATTTTCAGATCAATGCAATTATAAAGGTATATGATCCTGAATTACAAATCGATGACAAGATGTTTATCAAAACCATTGTGTATGGCGTTGATAATAAAAGTCTTGGGAAAATCGATGTTTCCAATCAGGACATTACGCTTACCGGCAATGATCTTGGATCGTTGTTAAGCCGCATGAGCCAACTTGCAGATTTAATTGATCAAAAAAATTCTTTGTATGATCGTGCAAAAGCAATAAACGCAAGCGGCGGGCTTTTTACAAAACGACTTGAAGGACAAATTGATGTACTTAAAACACAGCTTCTTTCAACTGTATCAAACTGGTATACAGACGAAAACGGGAATATTATTTTTGTTGCGGCAGACGAATCAAGTGCGATGATGTTGTGTGGCGCTGGATTCATGATTGCGAACAGCAAGGACGATCAAAACAATTGGAACTGGAGAACATTTGGGACCGGGAGCGGTTTTACTGCGGATGAAATTGTCGCCGGGTTTATCTCTGCCGAACGCATTGAGGCCGGCAGCATTGGTGCAGAGAAGCTTGACCCTGGTGTCGGAGATACACTTGTTATTACGAATAATCCGGCAATTACAGGTATTAATGCACAAATTGCTTTGCTGCCGGATAGCATTCAACAAACGGTATCGCAGAACATGGCACCAGAATTTAGCACATCAACTGCATATTCCCCAGGCGATATTGTTTCATACAAAGGGAAAATATATAAGTTTACTGTTGCACATTCGGCTGGCGAATGGAATGCATCACATGTTAGTGAAATAAATATTGCTGATGGGTTAATTGCCGACACAGATAATAAGTTGGCAAGCTATAGCACAACAACACAGACTGCCTCACAAATATCGTCTTCAATTGCGAATGCGCTAAAAGATTACAGTACTACAACTCAAACAGCATCCACTATATCATCTTCGATTACTAATGCGCTAAAGGATTATAGCACAACAACTCAGACAGCTTCAACTATATCATCTTCGATTACTAATGCGCTAAAGGATTACAGTACTACAACTCAGACAGCAACAGCGATCTCTACATCAATTTCGAGTGCATTGGGAAACTACAGTACAACAACTCAGACAAATACTTTAATATCAAATTATGTAACGAACAACGCATATGGTAAAAAAAGTGGTGTTTCGATAAATGCAAACCAAGTAAAGATAGAGTCTGGATCAACATATTTGCTACTATCTCATAATGGAATGACATTTAGTGGTGGAAATGCAAGCTTGAATACACCGGATGGTAAAACTATAAATATTAATGGGTTTACTCTTTCAAGAACAAAAAACTATCAAAATATATATTATTATGAGATGGATATATGGAATGATAGTAAGCATTATTTTACACTCCATTCAGACACCACTCTAACATCTTTTTCTTCATATGGGTATTTCGTACTTAATCCGAATAATCAGTCAAATTATTCATTGCGTATAAAATACGACCCAAATGAAACGTCTGTTTGTTTATATGGAGATAATCTTATACTTGGTAATGCCGACTCGGCGAGCTATCATATTTTATCAATACGTGCGGATTACATTTACTGGTATTACCACTGTGGACAGGTATCTTCAAGAGATATTAAACATAATATTCGAGATATGGAAAATGTAAGCCAAAAGATAAGTGCATTAAACCCGGTGCGTTTTGTTTATGATGCGGACGTAAACGAGGAAGAACAGGTTGGTTTGATTTATGAGGATGTAGTTAATATTATTCCGGAAATTTGTTTTGAACAAAACGGAGAAAAAGCAATTGATTATATCAAGCTTGTTCCATTTCTATTGAAAGAAGTACAACGTCTTCAGAATGAAATAGAAGAATTACGGAGGTAATTGTATATATGAATTATGTTGCTATTGAGTTAAAGGTAAAACAGGACGGAACATTTGAAGTATCAACATATAAGAAAGACAACAAAAACGATGCAGAAAAAGCGTTTCATAGTATTTTGTCAGGTGCCGCCACATCCGAACATCCGTCTCATGCAGCTATTGTTTTGAATGAGTTTGGGAATGTGGTTCGTCAGCCGGAATGCTATAAACATGAAAATAATGTGTCTGAAGAAATTGGTAACAACTAAAAATGCCGAATAAAGGAATAAAGGAGAAATTCAAATGAAAAACGGACAGGTCGTAGCAGTATACAATATTATTGACAGGTTTATGAATGACGCAGATATGCCAAGTGATATTAGTTATGCGTTCTTCAGGTTGCGGAAAATTATCGAGAACAATATTGAGTATCAGGTTGAACGCCAGAAAAAATTTGTTGAGAAACACCATGGTAAAAAAACAGACGATAATTCTGTCGTGTTCCCGTCAGGAGAAGAACGCGAAGCATTTGATCGCGACGTGTATGAATTTGCAAACAGCGATGTTGAGCTTGAACCTTTTGAAAAGATCCCGTTCAAGAATGACGGACGGTGCAAACTCTCTATTGGTGAGCTGATTATTTTAGAAGCCTTCCTTGAATACCAGTAACTGTTGTTTGATTGCTAAACTAGCCAGTTATTTAATATTTATAAATGGAAGGATATATTGGGGTGGTGATTAAATGAGCTATCAGGTCCATAATTTTCAGACTGGCGATGTAATTGAGGCGTTTCCAGTTAATGAAATGGATGCACAGATATTAGAAAATTCACAGCAGGTCGCATTAAAAATTAACGCGTCCGAGAAAGGTGCGATAAATGGTGTTGCCTCGCTTGACGGCAACGGGAAGGTCCCTAGTGCACAAATCCCAATTACTGTGACAGACGACAATAATGGTAATGTGACTTTGACAATATAAAAGGAGTGATTGTTCGTGGCATGGCATGTTTTAAAAAAAGGGGAAGCGTTTGGCGAAAATTCTAACTATATGGAATTTCTAATCGATTCAGTGAACGATATCGAAACGCCTCCAACAGATCAGTATTCGTATTCACCTGCAAGCATAGCACATACGCCGGGGTGGAAACATGTGTATGAGGCAGGATCAGATGGCGCATGGACAGAGATAGGAGAGTGATTGCATGGACAGATCAACACTCGCGGCGCTGATTGGAATGGTTCGAAGAATTCCAAAGGGTGATGCGGCGTCGGTCAGGATTGGAGAAGTGACGTCTGGGGAACAGCCGTCCGTAACAAATAGCGGCGACAATAAGGACGCTGTTTTTAATTTTACAATTCCGGCTCTGCTTGTCACAGATGATGGCAATGGGAACGTATCAATCAATTAAGGAGGTGTGTATTGAATGGCGATAGTTAATAAACAAATGAAGACATTCAATGTGCCGAATGGCAACAATACAAATCGATACGAAATTGTTGATGACAAAGGCAGAAAATGTATTGCATTGGATTGGGATGCGAACTCTACTCGCGCATTTGCTGTCGGTGAATATACTATAAAGGATGGCGTAGTATATAAATTTAAGACGGCTCATGCGGCAAATACATCATGGTCTGCAAGCGAGGTAACTGCAACTAACTTGGGTGCAGAGATTGGTGATTTAAAACTGGCAATAAATGCTGACGAAAGTCAGATTTTTGAAGGAATAAGTGCAAGCTGGGAAAGCGGTGGGCTTAATGTTTCAACCGGGGAACTTGTTTCAAACAATTCACGGATCAGAACGCTAATACCAGATAACGCAGACATGATAAGCATGGCATCAGATTATTTTGTTACAGTTCTTGCGTTTTCTGGAAGTACATATATTGGCGTATGGAATGAAACAACATTCAAAAAAGAAGGATATCGTATAAAGCATAATATTGATGTCACTTTGTTAAGGCAATATGATTATGAATATTGGCTTATGTGCGGCAAAGACAATAACGGAACAATTACGCCAAGTGACGGGTCAAATATTCAGATTTTTACAAACCTTATCGA
>OCTX012022639.1_pt1 | contig 10332 bp, 9 predicted proteins | sample 1539691 | NCBI WGS metagenome assembly OCTX01 (sample SAMN02144231, study PRJEB22623) | gut metagenome | biome: sheep rumen | host: Ovis aries | place: New Zealand | reverse complement strand
TAATCATTTCTCGGGAGAACTGAATGTTTCCGGCTGTCAGGAGTTGGAGGGCTTGCAATGTATGTGCTCTAACATATCGTCGCTTGACCTTTCGAATAATACTAAACTGAAGGACTTAGCCTGCGAAGGAAATCATTTGACAGAGCTTGATTTGTCTGCCAACACTCAACTAAAGGTGCTACATTGTTATGACAACCGCATCAGCTCTTTAAAACTTCCGGACAGTTTGGAGCAGCTTCTTTGTTGGAATAATCCTATAGGAACCCTTGATTTATCCGGTATGACGGAGCTGTACGACTTGGCCTGTGCAAATATCGGTTTGGCGAAACTTGATGTAAGCGCTAATGCAAAACTAAAATACCTTGCGCTCAACGACAATGACGTCAAAACTATAGACTTGTCCGGCAATCCTCTCCTCGAAGAGCTTGCTTGTTGGAATTGCGGACTTGGGAACCTGGATGTTTCCCATAATCCGAATCTGACGTGGTTACGCTGTTGGGCAAACAATATTACCGTCCTTGATGTTTCGCACAATACGAAACTTGGCACTCGTTCGGCAGGCGGTGAGCACGAGAACGGCCTTTTGTGTTCTCCTATGAATGATAATGAAGGGAATAACCTTCTGAAGTCCTTGTTTGTGAAATCCAATCAGGTTATACCCTTTGTTACACGTAATAGAAGTACAGAACATATTCCCGCTCAGACTAATATCTGTTATGTCGATGATCCTCTCCCGATTGAGGACCCGGCATTCAGAGCGTGGCTTGTCAGCAATTTCGACACCGATGGCAATGGCCAGATAAGCTATGCTGAGGCGGAGAGAATAACGCAGATCTGGCTGTCACCTTCAAATGAAATCAATCTTCAGTCTCTTCAGGGAATCGAGTATATGCCTAACCTGGAGGTCCTCTGCTGTATTGGTGAATGGTACAATTACAGTGACGGTACCTTACCCATTGACAAGCCATATTATTATATCGGGCCATATCGCAACGGCGGCCCGATAGGGACGATCAATAAAGTTGATGTAAGTAACAATCCCAAACTGCGTCTGCTTAATCTTGCCAATAACAGCGCCCTGGGTGTGGAGATGGAGACTATTGATTTATCGCATAATCCTTTGCTGGAAGAATTATGCTTGAACTTGACCTATTTGAACTACCCTGATATTAAGCATAATCCTCGTCTGCGTGATATTCAATTATCAGGGTTGAGGGGTAATATGCCAGATTTCTCGTCTTTTACTGAATTAAGACGCCTAAATATTGAGTATCCTCAGGATGCTCAAAACCAACGGGCCCACGATATAGATGTGTCAAAAGCCCCACATCTGGAATGTCTGATAGTCAGTGACGCCGCCCGCTCCCTGTCCGACCTGTCGCTGAACCCCGAGCTTAAAGAATTACATTATCCGAGTTGCCCAGAAGTCGGTCTTGTCGATCTGAGTAAACTTGTAAAGTTGGAGGTCCTTGGCTTGGCAGGCAATGGCATTACTTCAATAGACTTGTCTGTATTATCTTCTCTTAAGCGTTTGCACATAGACCATAATGCTCTTATACAGCTTGATTTGACTTCCAATACACAATTGGAATATCTGGACTGCAACTGGAACAGTTTATCCGAGCTTAATTTGAGAGGCCTGTCGTCATTACGGGAGTTTTATTGTGACGGCAATCCATTGACGTCGCTTGATGTTAGTGGCAATGGCAATCTGGAGGTGCTCGGGTTCTCAAGTACTCAAATATGTAATATTGATATTTCCAACAATGCTAAATTGTGTAAAATTGGTTGCGACAATATTTCCGGCTTGAGTTATCTGGATTTAAGCAAGAATGTCAATCTTCAGGAGCTGTTTATTAATGGCGACGGTTTTACTTCCATTGATTTGAGCCACAATGCTAAATTGGAGGAATTAGGATGTCGCGGAAATATGATGACGGCTTTGGATGTTTCATTCAATCCTCTTCTGAAGCGCCTGAGTTGCGTTCAAAAGAACCTCCCCGATGGGACCAATTACCTCAAGACTCTTTATATATCAGAGGGACAGTCCATACCGTACGTTACAGTAAACAGGGATATTGACCATATTCCTGCGGAAACATATATATTGACCAGCCCTCAGTCTGGTGGCGGTGAAGGTACCGGCACAGAAGAGTGGTAAATGCATTGTCTTGTGTGTAATTCTTTAATAATCAGTCAATATGGATATTCTAACAATCGACACAAAAATCAAGAAATCATTTCCGAAGATTCAGCCTTGGAGCCCAAAGAATAACCGATGGAAAGGACGCAGCATTTTAATTGGGTACAAGGTTAAGATTAATGATATAGAGTGCTATGCGTTTATTGGCCGGAATGGTTTAGGCAAGCAAATAAACCATCAGCCTTCGTATATTCCGCTTTATTGTGAGATAGCAGTCGTGCAAGGGGGTAATATAGAGTCACAATTAGGAGAACACTTAAACAGTGTAATCCGTTTGTTGCCTCAGTACAAAAAGAGGAATTCGTATTATCGTTTCTCTTCATTCAGTGCAGATGAAATTGAATCCGCAGGACAAAAACTTATAGATGTGCTCTTGTTGATTTGAGATAGTAACACGGATGAATATCAGATGAATTCTTCTCCTTCTAGTTTTGGTTAAGATTCCTTGTGAAGACGGTCGTTTTTCGTATAAGCCGTTCCTTTGAATCAGAAAAGATATTCTTATCTATTTGCACTAACGACTCTGCAAAGCGAGTTTGGTTGTATCGCGCCAAGCTCGCTTTGTGCGTTAAAGCTTTACTATTCTTCGGGAACGAATGACCCAATATGAACTTGATAATCCCGAGATTGTGCGCTACCTTTGTTCAGTATGCCAGTAAACCAGATTCCCGAAATTACTTCCCTCCTTGAGGCTGTAGAAAAGAAGTACGGCCGCGGAGTGAATACCTCCACGGATTTTGAGTCGTTGTCCGTGGTGATTGAGCACGAGATAGGGGAGTACATCTCGTCATCGACGCTCAAGAGGCTGTGGGGTTATGTGAACCTGAAGCCTGTGCCCAGGATTGCAACGCTTGACGTACTCTCGCGCTTTGTGGGATTTGAGTCCTTTGCCGCCTATCGTGACGCGTTGAAAGCCTCCCCAGACAGGCCGTCGGATTTCTTCAGTACGCCTTACCTTTCTTCTGCCGACTTGCAAGCCGGTGACAAAGTCCAGATCGGCTGGGCGCCCAACCGTCTGGTGACGCTGGAATACGAGGGCGCCGACACATGGCGCGTACTCGAAAGCGTCAACTCCAAGCTCCTGCCTGGCGACAGCTTCAAGGCAGCGCAGTTCCTGCTGGGGTACCCGCTGGTACTGGACGGCATCACCCGCGCCGACGGCTCCGTCACGCCATTGTACATCGCCGGCAAAAACGGCGGGGTGACGCTGCTGGAGACAGAATAGTCTGAAGTTACTCATTGGTTTAATAAATCGGCAATAATTATTGTTTATTGCCGATTTATTGTTATATTGCATCCGAAAATGAATTGCTTATGGAATGGAGAAAAGAAATAGATAAAAAGCTCCTCAGCGCCACTGAATTATCGGCTGCAGACTTTTTTCTGGCTTATCCCGATTTGCCTAGAGCGACTGTTTATTCCCGTATCAGAGCTTTGGTGCAAAGAGGAAAACTGGTTGCTGTTGGGAAGGGCCGCTATCGTCCTATCGTTAAACAGAGTTACAAAGTCGAGGTTACAAATTGGATGCGGGACGTTAATTCATTTCTAATCGACGCCTGTGAAGGAATTAATCATTGTGTGTCGCAGTATAATAGACAGTTGATTGTTCAAGTTCCCAGGAATGATATGCCAATCGTGTTGAAGGCACTAAACTCAAAATATGACAAAGTGATTCCTAAGAAAGTAGATGGGATGATTGCCATAGATTTTGATGGTTATATTATTGTCGATGCCCTTGTCAGTGACGCTCCGTTGTTGACACAAGGGGGCGTAAGAGTATCTTCTCTTGAGAAAACAATGGTAGATATGATTTGCTCTAACAGAGGATCTCTTGGTAACTTGAGGGTGCCTTTCCAAAAACTGATGGATGTGTATCCGGTCAATTACAACCGCTTGAATCGTTATGCTTCAAGAAGAGGGGTATCAAAAGAACTCTCGGACTGCTTGTCTTTTATTAATATGACTCGTGTCGATTCATTCACTCATCTTCAAAAGTATTTTTCCGGGACCTATATAACGAAAGCTTGGGTTTTTGGCTCTTTTGCCCGTTGTGAGGAGAGTCCGTCAAGCGACCTTGATCTATTGGTAGAATATGATCATAATTCTCCGCTTTCTCTCATTGGATTCAATGGATATAAATTAGATATAGAGAAAATAATGAACCGTTCTGTCGATTTGGTGGTAGATGGAACACTCCTGCCCTTTGCCCGCCCATCTGCAGAAAGAGATAAATATTTGTTATATGAGAGATAAACAAAACGACCCGCTTCGGCTGTCACTTATGATGGAGTCCATCATAAACATAGAATCATTCCTGGCCAATGTGAATAATTACGATGAGTTTGTCGGGAATAAAATGCTCTGCCATGCAGTGATATATAACATTCAGTGTATTGGCGAAAGTGTCTATATGCTTTCCCGTGATTACAGGACAAAGAATAGCCAGATTCCGTGGAAATCGATTGAAGGGCTTCGTCACATATTAGTACATGATTATTATCAATTGGAGATGCCACTGATATGGTCAGTGATTCAAAATGACTTGACGCCTCTGAAACAATTCCTCACCGAGCAAAAAGTTGTCCCGTTAAATGAACTTGTTGCTCAGCAATAACCTACTCAAACAACTCCGTAGCTTGCCGGAAGAGGTCGTCGATGGCGGCGCCGTCAACGCTTTCTTCGGGGGCGTTGTCGGAAGCGGCGGAGGGCCCCCGCACCGTGGCCTTGTCGGAGACTTTAGGCTTAACGGGGCCCGATGAAGAGAACGGCGGGTCTGCGGAAACGGTATCAACCGGAGTCGAAGCTGTTGAATCGATGGGCGCAGAGACTTGTCCGGGCGTGCCGGCAGAAGGTTCCTGTTTTGAGAACCAGCCGCTTACATAGGGCCACAGAGAGAATGCTGCAATCAAGACAATGAATGCAATCCCCGAAACCAGCGGCCAGCGGCTATGCAGGGCCTTTTGTACCTCTGCCACCGAAGAATAGCGCCTGGAAGGCCGTTGCTCGCAGCATTTGCGCACGATGTTCCTGTGCCGGCGCGAGAGGACGGAGATGACAAGGCCGAGCGACCAGATGTCGCTGCGTACGCTGGCCTGTCCTCCTGCCAGCACCTCGGGCGCTGCATAGGAGACCGTGCCGGCAGAAGCTTTGAGCACCGAATGGGTGTCGGAGTCGGAAAAACCGAAGTCGATGAGTTTTACCGTGTTGCCCTTGAACGTGACCAGGATGTTGGAAGGTTTTAGGTCACGGTGCAGTACCTGCTTTGAGTGCATGTAGGATAGCGCAGAACAGAGCTGGTCGATCAGGCTGTCCTCCAGCTCGGCTGAATGCTGCTCTCCTGAAGCAAGTTCTTCCAGGGTGCGTCCGTCTATCCACTCCATCTCTATGCAGTTTCCCAGCGACTCGACTTGGCTGAAAGAATAGTACTGGCAGATGTTCGGGTGGTCCAGACTGAATCCGATTTCGAATTCTTTGCGGAGCATGCCCTCGAAAACCTGATTGCCGCGGTACTCCGGCTTAAGGCACTTGAGCACACGGAACCGGCCCAGACGGTTGATCCTCCACAGTTCGCAATAGCCGCTGCCGGATATGTGCACGGGGTCGATGAACTCCTGCCCGCCGCCCGTTGTTTCGGGGGCTGTGAAAAATGAGGATGTCTCTTCTGTTAGCACTTTCAAAGGTAATGATTTTTAGCTAAATTTGTGCTCTGTGAAGCGACTGTGTACTGTTTTGATGCTGTTTATCCTGCTTCCTGCCGTCCTGAGCGCGCAGGAACTCAAGTGGGATGCCGCATTGGGGCAGTACCAGCGGATATGCGACGAATGCATCATGCTGCGCATGCGAGCCGTTTCGGGCGAGGCCATCGAGGCTTCTGAGCTTACATCGGTCCTGGCCCGGCTCGCCAGCCTTAAGCAGACACTTCAGGACGCGAAAGGCCAGATGACGCCAGCTCAGCGCCTGCGTTACGACGCCATCCGTCTGCGTTATGAAGAGGTGTTCGGCCAGACCGCCCCGGTCAAGATGTCCCGGCTCGAATCAGTTCCTGCTTTGCTCACGGACGCAATGCAACAGCACCCAGCCACCTGTCTGCCTCTCAAAGAAATGCCGCCACGTGTTCCCAAGCCCCATGTCGGCCTTATCTTGTTCGCAGGCGTTCCAGACATGTACTACGGTGCCATGGCCTCCGTCTCCGGCCTTCGCTTCGGAGGCTTTGTCAAAGCCTCCGCCAGCATTCCGTTCATAAAATCGGCTTATGAGTGCCTGTCCGACGGGACCACCCCTTCCGGAGGCTATATATGGACGAGCGGTCAGGAATGCATTTCCCGATGGGCGGTGACGGCAGGGGCGAGTTTCATGCCGTGGCGCTTCCTCTCGTTCTATGCAGGCGCAGGTTACGGACACCGCAGTCTTATGTGGCAGGATGTGTCCGGTTCATGGGCTGCAGTTGCAGACCACTCTGAGGCAGGAGTAGTAATTGACGCAGGAGTGCTCGTGCATATCGGCCGCCTTCGTTTGTTGGCCGGGGCTTCTTTCATTGGATTTGTCTCTGCAACCGCCGAATTCGGCCTTGGCTGGTGTTTCTGACATTAGAGCATAATTCCCAATCCTGCCAGCACCGACAGGACGAAGGTGCTGATGACCAGCATGGGAAGCAGGTGGTCCAGGGCTCTGCCGCTATGTGTCCATACGCCCTTCAGGTGCAATACGTACAGCGGAAGCGTAACAAGGTAAATCCATCGCCATGCTGAGGCCCCTGCGGCGTTGACAAGCGAAAAGACGCACATCAGCACCCAACCGAGAGCGAGCAGGACTGTCTGGTATATGCGGGCACGGCGCTCTCCCAGCAGGATTGCAACCGTTACGCGGGTCGCGGCATCTGTTGCAGCGTCGCGTATATTGTTGACGTTCAGCACCCCTATGCTGAAAAAGCCTATGGCGCAGGCGGGCAGTGCACTGGCTTTGAGAACGGTGGCAAGACCGACGGAGTGTGCCGCCACGAAGCACGCTCCGCAGCAAGATACAAGTCCGAAGAAGACGAATACGAACACATCGCCGAGTCCTCTGTAGCCGTATGGATTCTTGCCGAGGGTGTAGTGCATGGCTGCCCAGATTGCAGCGGCGCCAAGCAGCAGCAAGGCAAGCGGGGCCGGAGCCAGAATCGTTCCGAATGCCGTCCATACCATGCCAAGACCGCTTGCGCAGCAACATGCGGCGATACCGGCGATCAGCCCCTTCATCTCGCCGATGCTCATGCCCCCGTCCTGCAAGGAGTAGTGCATTCCCTGCCGTTCTGCGGTGTCGGTGCCGCTGAGGGTGTCGCCAAGTTCGTTGGAAAGGTTGGAAAGGATCTGCAGCAGCGCAGTAGTGAGGGCGATAAGCCATGTTCCCGGTGCCGGAGAATCCGTGATGGTATAGGCTATGCACACTCCCATGACAGTCCCGGAAAGGGAGAGGGGCAGAGTGCGCAGGCGCATCGAACGAATGCAGGAACTTACTTTCATTTGCTGCCGGTGTACATGCGGCAGAGGCCGAAGGTGAACGCTTTATGTGTGATCCCGCCGTAGCCGCAGGCCTGCATGGTTGCGCACCACTGCGCCGGACCGGGGAATTTGAGCACCGAGGCGGGAAGGTAGCGGTACGCCGACTTGTCACCCGAAACGAGTCCTCCGATTACCGGGAGTATCTTGGTAAAATATACGTTGTACAGGGCTCTCATGGTCTTGTTTTCCGGTACGCTGAGTTCGAGCACGACAAGGGTCCCGCCCGGCTTCAGAACCCGCAGGAATTCCTTGAGTGCGGCCTCCCTGTGCTCGAAGTTGCGTATGCCGAATGCAATGGTGACACGGTCGAAACTGCAGTCATCGAAAGGCAGTGCCTCGCAATTGCAGCGGATGGTGGAAATCTGCTTCTGGCAGCCGGCGCGGGCAACTTTTCCGCGCATTACTTCCAGCATGCCTTCCGACAGGTCGGCACCCGTTATCCGCGTCTGTGGATGTGACTTGAGTGCAATCGCGATGCTGAAGTCTCCTGTGCCGCAGGCCACGTCGAGTATCCTCTGTGCCTTCGACGGATCGACTATCAGCTTCAGGGCACGCCGCCGCCACAACCTGTCGATACCCAGCGACAGCATGTGATTGAGCTTGTCGTAATCCGGGGCTATGGAGTCGAACATCCGCTCCATTTTTTCTGGTGATGGTCCGTTCATACTGCTGCAAAGATACTTCGTTATTGCAAAACCAGCAAGTGGGGCTGAATCTTTACGTTTTTTTACCATAATTCCCTAAAATTGACTAAATTTGCGCCGCAATCATGCACCAAACACTAATTTTTTAACAATATTATGAGAATTATCGAAGTTACAGGCAGGGAAATCCTCGATTCAAGAGGCAATCCCACAGTCGAGGTTGAGGTTACCCTCGAGTCAGGTGTCAAAGGCGTAGCGGCTGTTCCTTCCGGAGCGTCCACCGGCGAGAACGAGGCTCTCGAGCTTCGCGACGGCGACAAGAAGCGCTACCTCGGCAAGGGCGTCCTCAAGGCAGTTGCCAACGTCAACGACGTCATCGCTCCCGCCATCATCGGCATGTCCGCTCTCGAGCAGCGTTCCATCGACAAGACCATGATTGAGCTCGACGGAACCCCCACCAAGAGCAAGCTCGGCGCTAACGCCATCCTGGGCGTCAGCCTCGCAGTCGCACATGCAGCGGCAAATTACCTCGACATCCCCCTGTACCGCTATATCGGCGGCACCAATACCTATGTCCTCCCCGTTCCCATGATGAACATCATCAACGGCGGAGCACACTCCGACGCTCCCATCGCCTTCCAGGAGTTCATGATTCGTCCTGTAGGCGCACAGTTTGAGGCAGAGGCGGTGCGCTGGGGCGCAGAGGTCTTCCACGCCCTCAAGAAGGTCCTCAAGGACCGTGGCTGCAGCACTGCAGTAGGTGACGAAGGCGGTTTCGCTCCCGCTCTCAAGGGCATCGACGACGCACTCGACTGCATCATCGAGGCCATCAAGGCAGCAGGCCTGGAGCCCGGCAAGGACATCACCATCGCAATGGACTGCGCTGCTTCCGAGTTCTGCTTCAAGGGCGAGGACGGCAAGTTCTACTATGACTACAAGCAGCTCAAGGACGGCAAGAAGAAGGATCCCCGCGGCCGCCGTCTTACCACCGACCAGCAGATCAATTACCTCAAGAAGCTCATCGAGAAGTATCCTATCGATTCCATCGAGGACGGTCTTTCCGAGGAAGACTGGGACGGCTGGGTCAAGCTCACCAAGGCTATCGGCGACCGTTGCCAGCTCGTAGGCGACGACCTCTTCGTAACCAACGTCAAATACCTCCAGAAGGGTATCGAGATGGGTGCAGGTAACAGTATCCTTATCAAGGTCAACCAGATAGGTTCCCTCACCGAGACCCTCGACGCCATCGAGATGGCTCATCGTCACGGCTACACCACCGTTACCAGCCACCGCTCCGGCGAGACTGAGGATACTACAATCGCCGACATCGCAGTCGCTACCAACAGCGGCCAGATCAAGACCGGTTCCCTCAGCCGTACCGACCGCATATGCAAGTACAACCGTCTCATGAAGATTGAACTTGAGCTCGGCGATACCTGCCAGTACGGTTACAAGAAGCTTCGCTAGTCAAGAAAAGGTTCAGGCTTCCTGCAAGTCTCCTTTTCTCAACTCTGAAATGCATAGGCCCTCAAAAGCCTGTGCATTTTTTCGTGCGGACCATTTCCCACAATACCACTCCTACGCTGACGCTGACGTTGAGCGAGTGCTTGGTGCCGTACTGGGGGATCTCCAGGCATCCGTCGGCTGCGTCAACTACGTTTTGCTGCACCCCGTCCACTTCGTTGCCGAAGACGATGGCATAACGGGCCCCTTCCGTCCGGCGGAAGTCCTGGAGCGGGATGGCCTTTTCCGTCTGCTCCGCGCAGAGTACAGTGTAGCCTTCCGCCTGAAGCTCGCGGACCAGCGAGAGCGTATCGTCCCGGTGTTCCCAAGGTACGCTGTCCTCCGCTCCGAGTGCGGATTTGTGGATCTCCGCCGACGGGGGAGTGGCGCATATTCCGCACAGCCACAGTTTGTCCGCCTTGAATGCGTCTGCCGTGCGAAA
>OCTX011957680.1_pt1 | contig 10333 bp, 6 predicted proteins | sample 1539691 | NCBI WGS metagenome assembly OCTX01 (sample SAMN02144231, study PRJEB22623) | gut metagenome | biome: sheep rumen | host: Ovis aries | place: New Zealand | reverse complement strand
CTAATAAAACCATGGAAATCATTCAAATATCTAAATATAATTCTGAATCGATATTGACATCAAAAAGTGCTTCAATTGAGCCTAAAGCACTTGCAATTCATCATCGGATTATACTTCAAGCAATTCATCAAAAAACGATAGCTATAAATAAACTAGTTCGAGAAAATCGAATTTTTTGTTCATGTTTTTTGTGTAATAATGCGATAATTAGTGGAATTCAAAGTAAGACTAAAGGAAGAATTCGTAAATATAGCAATCATTCAGAATAAGTGAGGTCATCAAGTTCAATATTGTATAGGACAATATTGTACAATCATCATAATATTACAGATCAAATTTGAAGAATTCGATTAATCAGATTTTTATTCTTTATTTCACTATAAATGAGAAATAGTGGTCAATAACAGCTAATTATGAATGCAAAAATTAAACTGAGTATTATGTCAGGGGAGTCTAAATCGATAATTCATTCGATTTGTAAGATTCAAATGATGGTTAAAACTACTAATAAAATATGAGAAACAGGAAATGTTTCAATTGCACTAGTCCAGTTTCAAAATAGTTTTTTTAATCTCATTTTTGCAATAATTCAAAATAAAACCAAAGCAATTCTGATTATATTTAACTGTATTTCAAGTGATTCTTATTTAAGAACAACATTACAAAAATGTTTAACTATATAAATTTTCTATTGATTTAAAAAAATAAATCATTATACATGACTCCGTGTTTGAGGGACTCCGGTTTTCATATTTTCGGGGAGTGTTTGGGGGCGTCTTATTAGATGCTCCCTTTTTTTAATTTTTATATTTTGTAAAATTTGTAAAAAACGATGATTTTTTATCAAAAATACACAAAATATCATATTTAGATATATCAATTTTAATCTCTCAGTATCATTTCTTGAATAAACAAAATTAACAAGCTATTAATAATATTTTTCAAAAAAATCTATTGAATATTGTTCTGATTTTACTATATAGACAGTACACGTTTTCTAGTATATTTCTCCCAGATTCTCCATGAGAATCTTTGATGTTAATGCTGTCGCGAGATTATGCGTTAACTAAGAGCTTGAGTTTTCTCAGGCTCTTTTTTAATGCTTTATAAATCTATCAATTTTTTACTTTCTCTTGAAAGTACATATTTTTTATATATACTCACGAAAGTCAATATAAAAATATTGCTTTATATCTTACTTTTATAAAAATGAAACATACTTTTTTGTTAACCATTTTTATTATCTGAATAATACTTTTATCATGATGTTATGATAAGAATTCAAGTACATCTACAACTACGTATAAAACTACTCGAAATTGCATAGATATTACATCTTATGATCATGATCGAAATAACGATATGAAATGTACATCATCAGATTGAGATGTAAAATATACTAGCTATGAATGAGCTAGAGTGCTTGAAAGTTTATAAAATCATTTATCCGTTACTACGAATAAAAATGCCTCTACTATTATGAATAAGATATATAACCATTCCTGCATTATTTAACTTTACAAAAAAGACTGACTTTATTTGAAATTTTTGAAATCCATATTTTTGAAATCTCAGAAAATGAAATGTTTACTGCTTTTTCACGCTGTTTTTCATCCCACTAATCCCATTATTCTGTAGATATAGTGTTCGAATCGATGAAGATTGAAATCCCGTTTACAAAAGGAAAGTATCAGCAATATGATGGATACTAAATCAAGCATTCTGAATTATTTGATTATTTATTTTAATGTGAATCATTTGAGGTTTATGAAGTAGCTTCAGCGGATGACATTTCAGAGTTCGTGCTTATTAATAAAGTATTTTATCACCTACATATAATCACCATGAAAAAATTATTCTCTATTCTAGCTTTGTTACTCTTCGCAGTAACTCCATTAATATCTTCAGGATATTATTACTACCAATCATGTTCTTCTCTCTATGGATATGGAGCAATTGATGCATGAAATGGATACTGTAAATGTATGGCATGATACACACGATATGGAAATAGATGTGTTTCATGATACACTTACTGTCAAAATTTGTATGGATTTAATGCCACTTACAATTCATTAAGTAATTCATGTCAATGTCGTTACGGATATTGATTCTATGGATGAAGCTGTGTAAGTTATAATACAATTTGTCAGAAATTATATGGTCGAAGCTACCATTACAATTCATTTAATGGATATTGTGAAACATATTATTAATATTCAATCTTAAAAAAATGACTATCCTGAATAGGGTAGTCATTTTTCATATTACTTTATTAATTAATTAATATTTAACATATCAATACAACAATTCAAATCCATAATTCTCTGCGAATTTACTCTGAACATCTTCCAAATCTTTAGAACTTTTCTCGAATTTTTCACTTAATTCATCCAATTCTGATTGAAGTGATTCATATTCCTTCTCCTGTGAATATGTAACCTCATCCAAATCTCGATATGAAGTAAGCTCTAAAGCTTTATTATAATATAAAATACTATAAGATATCAAATTTAATACAGCCTTCTGTAAAGAATCATCACCATCCCAAGCTCATAAATCTTTCACTTCCTTTTCAGATTCTTTACACACATTTACTACTTTTTTAAATGCTGATTGTATCTGAGCAGTTGTTCAATTTTCGATAATATCTGATACATCACCTTGAACATTTACACAAGCATTTACAGAATTAACCATACTATCATTATAATCAATAGCAGGAGAAATTTTGTCATCTGCACTATAAATTGCTTTATAAAGAGTATAAAGAATCAACGCCATATCTCACCTAGTAATATTCGTTTTATCCAAACTAGATAAATCAAAATTTCATCGTTTCAGCAATCAATAACTATCAGCTTTATTATAATAATTTGTATATCGAGCTCCCGCACTCTCATCCAAATATCAATCTATCATCCTTACTACAACTGCAATCGCTTGTGCTTGGGTCAATTTATTAAAAGGCATAAATTTTCAGTTTGATCACTGGAATAATCACATATAATTTGCCTGTATAATATAGTATGTTAATGTAGGATCAGCATTTTTAATATCTGGAAATTTATTTAAATCTACATTATCCGTAAAAGACTTATTTAAAACCTTTGCAGCAAATTGAGCAAAAAATTTAGAAGCCTGTTCTCTGGTCAAATTATCATTACTCATAAATGTAGAAGGAGTATTAAATATAGTTAATCAATTAGCATACATCCATTCAATAGCTTCTTTTAATTCTTGATCTCTTGTATTTCATTCATTTACTTGTTCGCTTCCAATTAAAATACATTTTGTACCAGCTGAATTCCACTCATATCATTCTCTACAAATGCACAAGGAATAATCATCAGGATTTGCTACAGAATAATTTCCAAACGCATCCTTACAATCTCTATCAGCAGTCTCCTGTGTGTACTTTTCACATGATGTTTTATCTTTATTCCATGTATATCAGTCAATACATTCACACAAAGAATAATCATCTTCATCTACCTCTGAATATTTTCAAAAATTTTCCTTACACATTTTATCTCAATATTCTTTTGAAACTGCACATTCCATTCAATCCCATTCATATCATTCTTTACAAATACAATTTTTGTAGTCATCTTCTTCTGATTCTGCACCTGCTCAATAATCATACATACACCAATAATCTCCAAGTTCTTTAGTTTCTTCTACACATTTCGTCTTAGATTTATTGAATATGTATCCAGCCTTACATACACATTGATCATCTCATCGACTGATTGAATTTGCTCAATACAAATCAGAACATCTATCCGCAAATGTAAAAGATGTTAATCAAAAAAATAGCAATAAACCCAAGAAACCTCCTAAATACTTTTTCATAAGCATTAAATAAAAAAATAAAAAAATTCATAATCAAGTATGTAATTATTTATCATAATTTCAATGGAAATTATAAAAACATTTTAAATTTTAATTAGAAATTTCATTTTAAGAAAGGATTAATTCTGAGGATTTCTCAATAAGTCATAGCTTCTCAATGTCATGGATAGCATAAAGTTCACAAATCGATTCATAGATGTTTGAATTTTCATAGTGAAGCTTGCATTTTATTTATATCTCATGTTGGAGTGCGTAGAGTTCATATGCTATCACCCATAACTGTATCTCAGAGGAATAATGCTGATAGCTTTTCAAAATAATACATTACACATCAGTCAGTATGTCATGGGACGTGGATTACCTGAGTTGGTAATTCTCAAAAATCATAACTTCACTGCTCGATAAAATTTACATCAGATTTTATTTCGATAGCTTCTCTTCAAACCAAAAAAGAGCAATTCAACTCTGTATTAGTTAATAATTCTTTATCGAAATGATGGATGTAAACATTAGTGTTAGGGTAGTCTTTAACTATTTTATCAACACATCTGATATGATCTCAATGTCCATGAGTTAGTAAAATCGAATCGACTTTTCAGAGTTTAGCTAGATATTCTTTGAAATCTCAATCATAAAATCATGGATCGATAACGATTACTGTATTGTTGTATGTGATTACATAGACTTCAGATGTGAATATGTTTGGATTGCTGAATGTTTTTATGCTGGATTCCATTTATAGTTTTGGTGTTTCAATATGGTAAAATATGAATTAGTATTTCTTATATAAATCTGATTATTATAATCAATGATAAGTCTTATTATTTTTTAAGTAAACTGACAATTTACTGTGTATCCCAAATTTAAGTTGTTTATAAAAAAGGAAATACACCCAAAGATTAAATCTATTTCTTTAATCAAATAATTGCAAGATAAAGAACTACATTATTCCTTTCTCATGTATATTTATTTAATAATGGATATACGATTCTTTGATAAACATTACAAACTCTTACTTCATATCATTTATCTAAGTATTGTTGCAGTTGTTCTTCAAATTTCCTTGAAAATTTTATGACTGTTTTTCAGTTATAAGATAAACCTTCAGGACTGTACTCTAATGGTGTTCAAATAGGTAAATAATTATTGCTTAAATTAAATTTATGGTTGTAAGATAAAACAACATCACTTAATCATGTCACTAAATCTAAGAAAGATCAATCTCAACTATTTATTACGTTTGTTTCTTCTTTATTAGGGATGATTCTATATAGCTCATTGAAGAAAGTGAAGCTTTGTTTTCATAATACGATTAAATTATTTTTTGCTCTGGTTATACCTACATAAATTAGTCTTCTTATAGCATCATTTTCATTAAAACTATTCCATCAATAGTTTTCATCAAACATTAAAATAACACTATCAAATTCTCTACCTTTAGCTTGATGGAGTGTAGATATGATTATCTTACTTTGTTTAGAAAGATCTGATTCTTTAATTCATTTAAAGAAATCTACTATATCTGTATAATAGATTTTTTTGTAAGAATCCAAAAGATCCTCTATAGCAATTCATAAGTTCCTGATATTTCTATTCTCTCAATATTTTTTCTTTAATGATTCATAAGTATCTTTTATATCTTCTCTTTTAATTTCGTTAAGATCTTTGAAATTATTAACAAAATCATAGAACTCTAGTGATAAATCTAAAGTATATCATTTATCTTTAAGGGCTATTTGAACATCATTATATCATGCTTTTTTAAGAAGATGTGCTAATTTTAGAGCTTCTTCATTAGTATAACATAAAATTCAAAGTGTTTGATTATCATCATGAATTGGTATTATTTCTTTAGTATAGAATGCTATGTCATTACAATAATTACTTCAATTAAATTTTACAATTTTAATAATTTTTTCTAATTCTTTAGCATCTTTTCTGGCTGTAACAAAATGTTCACCAGCTTTAATTCTATTTTTAGCTGGAGTAATAAATGCTGAAGAAATATCAATAATGTCCTGATTGGATCTATAATTTCTTGTTAGGAAATAAGGTTTAACTTTATAATCATCTTCAAAAGCTCTGATATATTTTACGTTACCTCATTGGAATTCGTAAATATTCTGGTCATCATCTCATGTAGCTATAACTCTCATCTCCTCAATTTTAGATGATTGTTCTTTAATGGTAGTTACAAATTCATATTGTTCATCATTGATATCTTGGAATTCGTCCAAAACGATAACGGAGAAGGGGAGTTGTATATCATTATTTTTTATAAAGTTTATAGCATCTCTTATAACACTTTCATTATCTCACTTTTCTTTATATTCTTTTCACAGTAATTTATAAGCATATGAATGAAATGTATGAATGTTTAATCAATATCATTCCCATCCTAACAATTGAATTATTCTCTTTTTAAGCTCAAATTTCGCAGCTCTTGAAAATGTTAAGAGCAAGAATTCATCATTTCTAACTCAATCGTTAAGAATTAATGAAGCAACCTTATGAACAATTGTTTTCGTTTTACCAGCTCATGGTCAGGCAATAATCAGTTCATTACTTCTTTTCCTTTCTAAAACTCTTCTTTGTTCATCCGATAATTCTCTTATTAAGACGTTATATCTTTCTTCAGTCATAGGACGATTTAAATCTTTTCTTCATGAAAAATATTTCTCTTTAAATTCTTCTTCATTGTAATTAAAATAATCTTCAAGATAATTTTCAGAAAGCTCATTCTCATCTGCTAACATTAAAGCATATTCTTGCATATATTTAACTTGTCTAATTTTACTTTCATAATAATCCTTAAATATAATAAAGTCTTCTTCTGTAAATTGCTTTCAGAATTTTAACCCTTTATCAAATACATAACTTGTCCAATACATAAACAATCCTGATTGAATTTTTAATACTCATAGTTTATGGAGGAATACTAAAGCTTCTTCAATATCTTTTAATTTAATATGTTTATCAACTTTTTGTCTCATTTCTTGTATACATTCATTCATTGATAATTCAAAGTAGATACTCCTATTTCAGCGTTGTTCATATGAAGATGATATTTCATAACAATAACTAAGAATCTTTTCGGAAAGTTTAAGAAGCTGATTAACTTTTTTCTTAAGGTCTAGAACAGATTTATTCAGAGTTAGTCTATCCTTTTTTAGTGTAATATATTTTCAATGAACAGGTTTTTCTTCATCTTGTTGAGCTTCCATTTCTGCATATTGATCCTGCAATGATGAATCATCCGTTTTCTCTTCATCAATTTCTTCAGAATTGAACTTAAGATTTTTTAAAAAATTAAGAACATCTCAAATTTCTTCTATTAAAGTATCTTTTTTAAGTTCATTTGATATTTGTGTATTAAGTTCATATCTATCGAAATCTTGTATAACAAAAGTGGGAGTTCAAAGACTAGGAACTTTTCATTGTATATTTAACAAAACTTTTTCAATAATTTTCTTAATGAATTCAAAGTATATTATTGATGTTGTTGCTTTATCATCACTTATGTTAAGAAATCACGAAACATCATCATCCTTTTCTATCAACTTCAATCCCTGTAGAACATTAATTAAACCTCTAACTTTGTATTGATTTAATCATGTCTGATCAGGAATTTCTTCTACACACATAACTCTTCAAGATACAATTAATTTTAAAATTTCTATTGCTGAATCTTTATCTTCATCGGATAAATAACTAACATTATTAATTATCTCCATTCATTCTGATAATGATTTAATATTCTTAGAAGTAGCAAAAACTCTAGTGTGGTTAAATTCTCTCTTAATAAATTCTAACTTTTCTAGTAGATATAAAGCTCTCTTCATTTTATTCTCTAAGATTTCTTTTTCTTCTTCCCACCTTTCTGAATCTTGTTTAATATCGATCCATGAAGAGTCTAAGATAAGCTGTCTAATAGAAGACATATATTTACGTTCTGGATCTGTATTATTGTTATCAAACTTTTGCATCTTATGGGTGAGTCATTGGACAAGCTTTTTAACTTGTTTAATATTAATCTCACTACGTTTTTGAAGTCTGAAGTTTTCATCGATATCTTTTGTTGTATAGAAAATTATACATTGAGAATTTCATCAATCTCTTCCTGCTCTTCATGCTTCTTGAACATAGTTTTCTAATGATTCTGGAATTTCATAATGAATAACAAATCTCACGTTATCTTTGTCTATTCACATTCAAAAAGAATTGGTAGCTACTATGATTTTCTTTCATCATTTTTTCATAAATTCATTTTGAATTCTTCTTTTTTTATCTATATCAAGATTTCAATGATAGAATAATGCTACTTCATCATTAAATTCTTGGTTAATGAATTCACATAATTCTTTGGTTCTTCTCCTAGTTCTTGCAAAAATAATACAAGACTGATCATCATCTTTTGTTGTAATTTCATCTCTAAGGATTGAGATTAATCTTTCTTTTTTCTCTGATTCATTTTCAAATTTATAAACAGAATAGTGAAGATTATTTCTTTTAACTGTTGATACATATTCTTTTAATTCTACTCATAGATTATCTTTGAAATAACTTTTAATCTCTGCTGTTACTTCTTCTTTAGCTGTAGCAGTAAAACATGAAATCTTTACACGGTAATTTCAATCTTCATCTTTAATACTATGGTTCTTTTCACCTAATGCCTTAATAAAATCTCAAATAAAGAGATAATCTGGCCTGAAATCATGTCACCATTTACTAAAACAGTGAGCTTCATCGATAATAATTCTATCAATATTCCTTCATTCCAAAATACGTAAAGTACTTCTACTTCTTAGCATTTCAGGAGATACATAAAGAATATCTACTCAACCTGTTTCTATTTGTTCGATAACCTCTTTTCTTTCTAGTGGACTTAATAAACCATTTAAGAATCAAACATTTTGAATATCTTTTTTATTTAAACTATCTACCTGATCTTTCATAAGAGATTGGAGAGGAGAGATAACAATACTTAAACTTCATACTTCAGCTGAGATTAAAGCTGGAAGTTGAAATGTTAGAGACTTACCTCATCATGTAGCCAAAATTGCTAGTATGTTTTCTCATTTTAATGTATCATCAATAATTTCTCACTGAGAAATATCATCTCATGAAATAGTTTTATAATGTCTAAAGTCATCATATCAAAAGTATTCCTTTAGTTTTTTATGAAGGTCATATTTCCTATGTTTTCTAATCTCATCATAGATTAAAGCTGTTTTAGGAAGTACGTGATTAATCCATTTAGGGAAAACAGAAAGATCCAAATGCTTTTCATTTTTTAGTTTCAATAGTCTGTAGAAATAAGCAATTTCTATAGGCATTTCTTTGATAAAATGAAGTATATCAAATCTTTCATCAACAAATTCAGAGAAAACTGTATTTAATTCTTTTGTAAGTTCATCATCTTCATAGATTTCTAATTCTGAGAATTCCTTATTATAAAACCTAAAGAAATATTCAAATTCTTCTCTATTATGTAAGAGTGAATAATAAATATTTCTATCATTCATAGGAAATTTATTGAATCAATTCATGCAGTCTATGAAGAGTTTTCTACATTTTAATGCATCTTTTTCTGGATCGTTCTCCTTATCAATAAATTTGTAATCTTTAAGAAGTTTATGATACGGCTTTTCGATATTAACAAGAGTTGAAAGATAAAGAGTATCAATAACTCATCTTTTGAAAATCTTATAATCAATGGCTCATTCTCTTCATAACTGTTTTAAATCATGATGAAAAATATTATGTCATACTAAGTACTCATACTGCTGAGCTATATTATTAAATTCATTAATATATTCTTGATAATCTTTGAAATTTTTACGTTGTATTTTATTATGTTCTCATGGATGATTTGTTTCTGGATTATACAAAAAATCAACCCATCAAATTTCTTTGATGTTTTCTTTTTCTTTAGTTCATGTCTCTAAATCAAAGAAAAGAAGATCCATATGCTTTGTTTTCTTTCGGGATGTAAATTATTTCCAGCATATGAATTATAATCATAACTTAAAATTTTGCAAAAAAAGGCTGTTGAAATTTAGTAAAATTAAAATTTCAGATTAAAGATTTTTTAAAACAACGCCCCTTGCTTAAACCTCACATTCTGTAACCCACTAATCGTCATTCAGACCAAATTTATATCTTTTTTATCCCATAACTCATCAAATAACTTGGTAGCATATGTATATAATTCTTCTATCGTATTAATCGGATTTGGTAGTTTCATCTGATGAGATTTGTAAGAAAAATCTGTATATCTCACATGGACACTTAGCCTATCTCATGCTAGGTCTCTTTCTTTTAGAGAGAATGCAAGTTCACTGGCAAATCACTCTAAAAAAGTCAGAATATATTCTCTATCTTTTGTATCCATTTTGGTAATCGAGGAAGCTCAGATACATTTTCTTTCATCGTAGTTATTTTCTACTTTGCTGTCATCAATTCAATTTGCATAATC
>OCTX012217728.1_pt1 | contig 10335 bp, 7 predicted proteins | sample 1539691 | NCBI WGS metagenome assembly OCTX01 (sample SAMN02144231, study PRJEB22623) | gut metagenome | biome: sheep rumen | host: Ovis aries | place: New Zealand | reverse complement strand
TTGTCTCTGGTGTGCTGCTGGTGCTGGGTGCCCTCAGCGTAACAGTGATTAAGAAGTAAGAGGTAAGATGTAAGAAGTAAGAAATTAAAAATTATATAACTATGAGATTACTATTTAATGTAGAATACCATACCAGTTTCGGTGAATTCTTGGTATTGAATATCCTGAGTGGCGATGATGCCAGCAAGGTGTCACACCATAAGATGACCACGCTCGATGATTCCCATTGGTTCATTGAGTTGAACAAAACGTTCAAGGCAGGTACTTATATTGACTACTATTACAGTGTGGTGCGTGGCGACGATGAAGTGCGTCACGAGTGGCTGGTGGAGCCCCACCGCCTGGAGTTTGCAGCCCAGAAGGGCATTCGCTATGTGGTGTACGACCATTGGATTGACATTCCTGAGGATTCCTATATGTATTCGTCGGCCTTCACCGATTGCATCATGGCTTGTCAGCGCGAGTTCAGTCCTACTTCTGAATTCCAGCAGACCGTTCGTCTGAAGGTTCGTGCTCCCCAGCTCCGCATTGGTCAGCAGTTGGGCATAGCAGGTGCTGGCGATGCCCTGGGCAACTGGGACATCAACAAGGCACTGCCCATGTACGAACACGAATATCACGAGTGGGTGATCAGTCTTGACGTAGCCCAGCTGCCACAGACTTTTGAGTTCAAGTTTGTGCTGTTGGGTCTCGACGTCCCCGTATGGGAACAAGGTGGCAACCGCACCGTTTCGCTTCCTCTCATTCGCGACAACGAGGTGTTTGTCTATGAGTTGAGCCAGGTTTACTTCCCCGTATTCCCTTGGAAGGGTGCAGGTACCGTTATTCCTATCTTCTCGCTCCGCAGTGAGGGCTCGTTTGGCGTGGGCGACTTTGGCGATTTGAAGAAGATGATAGAGTGGGCTGACAAGACCCACCAGCGTGTCATTCAGGTGTTGCCCATCAACGATACCAACATCACCCACACTTGGCAGGATAGCTATCCTTACAATTCTATCAGCATTTATGCGTTACATCCGCAATACACTGACCTTAGACAGTTACCTGAAATCAAAAATGAAGAACGAAAAACACATTTTGAGCAGCTGCGTCAGGAATTGAACGCCCTGCCACAGATTGACTACGAGCGTGTGAACAACGCCAAGATGGAATATCTGCGCGAACTGTTTGCACAGGAGTGGGCAACCATTAAAAAGAGGGCCAGCTACAAAGACTTCTTCGAACAGAACAAGGAGTGGCTGGTCCCCTATGCTGCCTTCTGCTACTACCGCGACCAGTATGGCACTGCCGACTTCTCGCAGTGGCCTAAGGAGGCTACCGTTGCTGCTATCAAGGCCACTAACAAGGAGGTGCAGTTCTGGTATTTCGTTCAGTACAATCTGGATCAGCAGATGCATGCTGCCCATGAATTTGCCCGCGACCATCATGTCATCCTCAAGGGCGACATCCCCATTGGCATCTCGCGCGATGGAGTGGAGGCTTGGGTAGAACCTAAGTACTTCAACCTGAACGGTCAGGCTGGTGCGCCCCCCGATGCGTTCTCTGCCGATGGCCAGAACTGGGGCTTCCCCACCTACAATTGGGACGAGATGCTGAAGGACGGTTGCTCATGGTGGGTACGTCGTTTCCGCAAGATGGCACAGTATTTCGATGCCTATCGTATCGACCATGTGCTGGGCTTCTTCCGCATCTGGGAAATCCCCGTTCCTGAGAAGTCTGGCTTGAAGGGTCAGTTTGCTCCAGCCCTGGGCTTGAGTCGTGAGGAGATAGAGGGCTATGGCATTTATAACCATATGGAACTCTTCCTCGTCGACCATAAGCGCGCTGACCGCTGGCACCCACGCATTGCCGTGCAGTTTAATGAAGACTATGAGAAACTGAACGATGAAGAGAAGTACAATTTCAATCGTCTGTACAACGACTATTTCTATCGTCGCAACAATCAGTTCTGGTATCAGGAGGCTATGAAGAAACTGCCTCGTCTGACGCAAGCCACCCGTATGCTGTGCTGTGCCGAAGACCTTGGTATGGTGCCCGACTGTGTGCCCTGGGTCATGAACGAGTTGCGCATCCTCTCGCTGGAAATCCAGTCCATGCCTAAGGACGACAAGGTGCGCTTCGGACATCTCTCCCAATATCCTTACCGCTCTGTCTGCACCATCTCTACCCACGACATGCCTACCTTGCGTCAGTGGTGGGATGAAGACTGGGACCGTACACAGGACTATTACAACTCCATGCTCCATCGTGGAGGTGGTGCGCCCCATCCACTGCCAGGCTGGTTGGCTAAGGACATAGTCAGTCGTCATCTGACCTCTCCTTCTATGCTTTGCCTGCTGTCCTTGCAAGACTGGCTCTCCATCGACGAGAAGCTGCGCTTGCCCGATGCCAATGCCGAGCGCATCAATATCCCTGCTAATCCTCGTCACTACTGGCGTTATCGCATGCATTTGACGATCGAACAGCTCATGCAGAGCGACGAGTTCAATGAGACTATCAAGACATTAATTATTCAAAGTGGACGCAGGTAATATGAAACGACTTTTTTTGCTTATAAATTTCTCATTCCTCATTTCTCATTTCTCATTTGGCGCAAGCGTATTGTCCCCCAACGGACAGATAGAGCTGAAGTTCTCAGTCGATGAGATAGGTCGCCCCGTTTACGAGATGTCGTATAAGGGTCGTCCCGTCGTCAAGCCCTCCCATCTCGGATTGGAGTTGGCCAAGGACAAACATGCCTCTATGGGTATGCAGGAGCGCGACCTGATGGATGGTTTCAGCATCATCAAGGAGGAAACCTCCACATTCGACGAGACGTGGCGCCCTGTATGGGGCGAGACAGCCACCATCCGCAATCATTATAACGAGTATGCGGCAACTTTGTCGCAACACTGGCTTTCTGCACCTCCTGCTGTTGCCAAGGGTGGTCCTCGTCTGCAACCCCGTCAGCATCGTCGTACCATCATCATCCGTTTCCGCGTCTATGACGATGGCATCGGTTTCCGTTATGAGTTCCCCCAGCAGGCTGACCTGAACTACTTCCTCATCAAGGAGGAGCGCAGCGAGTTTGCCATGGCTGGCAATCATACGGCTTGGTGGCTCCCTGGCGACTATGACACGCAGGAGCAGGAGACACAGGAGTGTAAGCTCTCTGAGATTCGTGACCGTTTCCAGAAGGCTGTCAACTGGGGCAATTCTTCAGTAGCCGTCTTCTCACCCACGGGTGTGCAGACATCGCTGCAGATGAAGAGCGACGACGGATTGTATATTAACATCCACGAAGCTGCTTGTCTGGACTATGCCACCATGCACCTGGAACTGGTCGATGCTGAGACCAAGGCACTCACCACCCAATTGCAGGGCAACAGCAATGCCTATACCCCCAATCCGGCACCCTCTGCCTTCCCCTTGCCACAGCCTTTCACCTTTGTCAGTCATCTGACACCCGATGCTACGGGTCTGAAGGGTTGCATGCAGACACCTTGCGAGACACCTTGGCGTACAGTCATGGTCAGCGACGATGCTCGTGACATGCTGTCCAGCAATCTTATCCTGAACCTCAACGAGCCCTGCGCCCTTGACGATACCTCATGGATTCATCCTACCAAGTATTGTGGCGTGTGGTGGGAAATGATAGTAGGTCGTGGCTCTTGGCATTATACCAACGACTTCCCCAGCATCCAGCTCGACAAGATTGACTGGACGAAGGTGAAGCCCAACGGCACCCACAAGGCCAACAACGAGAATGTGAAGCGTTACATCGACTTTGCTGCCAAGAATGGTCTTGACCAAGTGTTGGTCGAGGGTTGGAATGTTGGTTGGGAAGACTGGGCCAACATGTGGAAGCGCGACGTCTTCGACTTCGTGACACCTTATCCCGACTTCGACATCAAGATGCTCAACGACTATGCCCACGCTAAGGGTGTGAAGCTGTTGATGCACCACGAGACATCATCCAGCACGCAGAACTACGAGCGTCACATGGAGGATGCCTTTAACCTGATGAACAAATACGGCTACGATGCTGTGAAGACGGGCTATGTGGGCGACATCATCCCACGTGGCGATCACCACTATTCGCAGTCTATGAACAACCACTATCTGTATGTGGTCAAGCAGGCTGCCAAGCACCATATCATGGTCAATGCCCACGAGGCTACCCGTCCTACGGGTATCTGTCGCACCTATCCTAATCTGGTAGGCAACGAGTCGGCACGTGGCACGGAGTATGAGGCCTTTGGTGGCTCGCGTCCTGACCATACCTGCATCCTGCCGTTCACACGTCTGCAAGGTGGCCCTATGGACTATACCCCAGGTATCTTTGTTACCAAACTCTCTGAGTGGAGCAACAATACGTCGTGGGCCCGCATCACGCTGGCTGGTTCGCTGGCACTCTACCTCACTATGTATTCACCCTTGCAGATGGCTGCTGACCTGCCCGAGAACTACGAGAAGTTCGACGATGCTTTCCAGTTCATTCGCGACGTAGCCTGCGACTGGGACCAGAGCATCTATCTCGAGGCTGAGCCTGCCGACTACATCACCGTAGCCCGCAAGGCCAAGGGCACTGACAACTGGTTTATTGGTGGCAAGTGCGACGAGAACGGTCACAAGACCAATATCAAGCTCGACTTCCTGGACAAGGGTCGTAAGTACGACTGTACCATCTATGCCGATGCCAAGGATGCTCACTATGAGACGAATCCTCAAGCCTACACCATCACCAAGCGTGTGGTCAAGGCTGGCGACGTGCTGAAACTGACGGAAGCCCCTGGTGGTGGTTTCGCTGTATCACTGATTGCAAAATAATGCATAATGCATAATTCATAATGCATAATTCATAATGCATAATTCATAATTCATAATGCATAATGCATAATTAAAAGATGAGAAAGATTCTGTTATCCCTGTTTATGCTGATATCCGTAGTTGCCTCCGCCCAAGATTTCGATTTCCGCGAGGTGGAATATGGCCCCTACCAGACTACCTTCCATCTCTTTGCTCCTGCCGATGCCAAGAAGGTGGTGGTAAGAATCTATAAGGATGGGCTGGGGGGCAAACCCCTGAAGACCCAGAAGATGACCTATGAAGACGGGTTGTGGACAGCCGTTGTGAAGGGCGACCTCATGGGCCGTTTCTATACCTTCGACATGGGTCGTGGCGAGTGCCCTGGTGTCTTCGCCAAAGCGGTGGGTGTCAATGGTCAGCGTGGTGCCATCATCGATTTCGAAAAGACATTCCCTGACGATTGGTGCTGCGACTATCATCCCGTCATCAAGTCGCCTGCCGACCTCGTCGTCTATGAGCTTCACCATCGCGACTTCTCCATTGCGCGCCCTGATGCCAAGTATCCAGGCAAGTTCCTGGCACTCACCGAGCCTTGGGCCATCCAGCATCTGAAGTCGCTGGGTGTCAATGCCATCCATATCCTGCCTTCTTACGACTATGGCTCTGTCGATGAGACCCGTCTCTCTGACAATAAGTATAATTGGGGCTACGACCCTGTGAACTATAATGTGCCTGAGGGTGGCTATAGCACCGACCCCTACAATCCTGTTGCCCGCATCAAGGAGTTCAAGCAGATGGTGCAGGCCCTCCACAAGGAAGGCATTGCCGTTATTCTCGACGTGGTGTATAACCATACCTACGACATCGACCACTCCAATTTCCAACGCACCTATCCTGACTACTACTACCGCAAGGAAATGGTAAATGGTAAATTGTCAAATAGTAAATATAGTAACGGCTCTGGTTGTGGCAATGAGACGGCTTCTGAAAAGCCTATGATGCGCCGTTTCATGCTCGAGTCGGTGAAATACTGGTATGAAGAATTCCACGTCGATGGTTTCCGTTTCGACCTCATGGGTTGTCACGACATCGAGACCATGAACCAGATTCGCCAGATGGCTGATGAGCTCAACCCCTCTATCTTCATCTATGGCGAAGGCTGGAGCGCAGGTCAGTGTGCCCTGCCTTCTGAGCAGTTAGGTATCAAGGCCAATATCCCGCAGATGCCTGGTATTGCTGCTTTCTCCGACGAGATTCGCGATGCCCTGCGCGGTCCTTTCTCTGACGATACCAAGCCCGGTTGGCTGGGTGGCGCTCCCGATTGCGAGGAGAGTCTGAAGTTTGGCATTGTGGGTGCTATTCGTCATCCGCAGGTCGATATGTCCAAGGTCAATTATTCCAAGGCACCTTGGGCGTTGCAGCCCACCCAGATGATGTCCTACGTCTCTTGTCACGACGACATGTGTCTCGTTGACCGCCTCAAGGCTTCCATCCCCTCCCTCCAAGGTAATCATAAATCTCAAAGTTCAAAGTTCAAAGATCAAAATCTCGACGAACTCATTCGTCTCGACCTTTTGGCTCAGACGGCTGTCTTCACCTCTCAGGGTGTTCCCTTCATGCTTAGTGGTGAGGAACTGCTTCGCGACAAGAAGGGCGTTCACAACTCCTTCGAGTCGCCCGATAGCATCAACCATCTGGATTGGACCAATCTGCAGCGCTATCCGCAGGTGTTCAAATACTATCAAGACCTCATTGCCTTGCGCAAGCATCATCCTGCCTTCCGCTTGGGCGATGCCGACTTGGTGCGCAAGCACCTCGAATTCCTCGATGCCCCCAAGGGTGTCGTAGCCTTCCGCTTGAAGAACTATGCAGGTCGCGACGATTGGCGCAACATCGTCGTCATCCTCAACGCCTCGCGTGAGGCGCAGCAGGTAGCTGTTCCCAAGGCCATGTACACCATCGTCTGTCAGAATGGCGAGATCAATGAGCAATCCACCAGCAAGACCTTCGGACGTCGTGTCAATGTCAGTCCTCAGTCTGCGCTCATCATGTACGAATAAACGTGATGAGAGAAACAAGATATTATCAAGTAGCAGAACACGCGTTCAGCGTCAGTGCGGAGACAGAGTTCTTTTCGCTGATGACGAACTATGAACCGTTTGAGGTGAAACAGGGGGACAGGTTGTTTGATTTACAGCTGTGCTGTAATCATGAATCTGTCCCTGTGATTCATGAAGAACTGCGCCAGGAGGACGAGGGTCAGGAAATCATCTGCGGACGAACAGACGCGGGTGAGGTCGTGTTCGAGTTCCGCTGGTGGCAGGAAACGGCGGGGTGGCTGGTCTGCACGGACCGTTATCACGAAGGCCGACTCCTCATGACAGGCAAGCACACCAAGATGGCTATCGACAATGCGCTGATGGTGCTCTTTGCGCTGGCTACTGCCGATCAGCATACGGTGCTGTTTCATGCTGCTGTGGTAAGCCATCAGGGCAAGGGATATATGTTCCTCGGACCTAGCGGAACGGGCAAGAGCACCCACGCCCGATTGTGGCTGAAATATATCGAGGGCACTGAATTGGTCAACGACGATAACCCCGTGGTGCGCATCAGCGACGAGGGCTACATCATGGTCTATGGCTCGCCCTGGAGTGGTAAGACACCCTGCTATCGCAATGTGAGCTATCCCATAGGCGCCATCGTACTGCTGAGTCAGGCGCCCTACAACAAGATACAACGCATGGGTGGCATCCATGCCTATGCCTCCTTGATGGAAAGCATCAGTGGTAAGCGGTGGGACAGTCGCATAGCCGACGGATTGCACCAGACGCAGAATGCGCTGGTCATGAGCGTTCCCATGTGGCATCTGGAATGTCTGCCCGACGAAGCTGCGGCGGCGATGTGCAAAGCACATCTAGTGAATAGTGAACAGTGAATAGTGAAACATCAATAGTGATGAGTGAGAAGTGATGATAACTGACGATAAGATATTAGAAGAGGCCATCCGTCTGGTCCGCGAGGGCGTCAGCGTCACCCTGCCTGTCAATGGCAACAGCATGCTGCCGTTTATCATTGGTGGGCGCGAAAGCGTCATCCTGAAAAGGGCTGGTCTCATACAAGAGGGCGATGTGCTTTTGGCTTGGGTCGATGGCTGTCGCTATGTCATTCATCGCGTTATCCATATTGAATACGACCGTCTCACCCTCATGGGCGATGGTAATCTGATGGGTACCGAACATTGTACCGTGTCTGACGTCAGGGCCATTGTAACCCATGTGGTGGATGAGAAAGGAAAGATACGTGACATCAATAGCAAGTGGCGCAGAAGGGCTGCAAAGGTGTGGTTCTGGCTACGTCCAGTGAGAAGAATTTTACTAGCTATATACAGACGATTATGAATATTAAGAAAGGATTTGTTTTGCGCGAGGTGTGCGGTGAGCACGTAATAGTAGGCGAAGGACTGGGAGCCGTCAATTTTGGCAAACTGCTGGCCCTGAACGAGACGGCAGCATGGCTGTGGAAACAGGCTCAGGAGATGGGTGAATTTTCCGTTGAGTCGCTGGCCAGTCGCCTTTGTGAGGAATATGAGGTGTCAGAGGCTGAGGCCCAAAAGGATGTCGCTGATATCCTTAATGAATGGCGCTCAGTTGGAGTCATCGAATAATTATGCATTCTTTGACCTAAAGGTACAAAGCGACCAAGGTCGAGCGATGCATTATTAATTATGCATTATGAATTACCTCTCTTGGTTCTGGCGTAACTCACAAGGCATCCGTTGGAATTCCTTCGTACGCATCGTGGTGGGCATCGGGCAAGTAGTGCTCGGTCTGACGATGGTATGGCTCAGCAAGCGTTTCATCGACGAGACCATCCGCACAGGCTCTACCGACGATGTGTTGCGCATGGTCTGCTGGCTGGTGCTTACCGTTGTGGGTGGCGTATTGCTCAGGCAGGTGGGCTATTGGCTCACCACCGCTGCAGGCGTCCGTCAAACCAATGCCCTCAGGTTGCGCATCTTCAGCGCTCTGTTCCGTCGTCAACTCTACGCTGGCGACCCGCTCCATTCAGGCGACGTCACCTCACGACTGAGCAAGGACATCGAGCAGGTGAGCACCGTCTGCACGGAGAATGTGCCCCAGATGGTCATCACCCTCATTCAGCTCTGTGGCGCCTTCCTCCTGATGCGCTGGTTCGACGCCCGCTTGGCTTGGGTACTGCTGGTGCTCACCCCCTTGGCCATCGTCTTCGGCAAGCTGATTGTCAGGCGCCTGCGCCAGATGACCCTCGACATCCGACAAGACGAGAGTCAGATACAGATGCAGGTGCAGGAGGGCATGGAACATAATGCCGTGCTGCGCTCGTTGGGTGCTGAGCTGTGGGTAACCGACCGTCTCGACACCATGCAACAACGCCTGCGTGGCAATGTGATGCGTCGCACCCGCTTCACCGTCATCGCCCGCATCGTCATGGGCTGTGCCTTCGGACTCGGCTATCTGTTAGCCTTCGTATGGGGAGGTATCGGCCTACGCAATGGCACCATCACCTTCGGTGTCATGACCTCCTTCCTGCAATTGGTAGGCATGATTCAACACCCCATCCTGCAATTGCTCAACATGGTTCCAGGGGTTATTCACGCCACCGCCAGCATCGACCGTCTCGAAGAACTCGAATCTGAATCAAATGAATCACAGGGACTGGTTCGTGATTGTGAATCTTGGGGACCGGTGCGTGATTCAGACTTGAATCATGACCCTGTCCCCCATGATTCACGCGCAGCCATTAACTTCGACGACGTAACGTTTCGTTACGCCACGGGCGACCGCGAAATCCTCTCTCACTTCACCCACCATTTCCAGTCTGGCACCAAGACCGCCATCATGGGCGAGACCGGCATTGGCAAGACCACGCTGTTCAGACTCATGCTCGGCTTTATGCAACCCACGCAGGGCCGTGTCACGGTGGGTGGCGACATCTGTTTCGTACCACAAGGCAATACCCTCATGAGTGGCACCATCCGCTACAATCTGCTATTGGCTAAGCCTGATGCCACCGACGATGAACTGCGCCACGTGCTGCATATCGCCTGTGCCGATTTCGTGTTCGACCTGCCCTATGCACTCAGCACCGAACTCGGTGAACGGGGTGGGGGACTCAGCGAAGGACAAGCTCAGCGCATTGCCATAGCCCGTGGTCTGTTGCATGGTGGCGACATCTTCCTGTTCGACGAGATAAGCAGCTCGCTCGACGAGACCACCGAGCGCGACCTCTTTGCCCGCCTCTTTGCCACCTATCCGCAGAAAACTATCATCTTCATCACCCATCGCACCTCCATCGCTACCCTTTGCAACGATGTGGTACGGTTGTAGACACATAATAGAGTAGGGGACCGACAGATTTTCTGTCAGTCCCCATTCTTACCTCTTACCTCTTCCTTCTTCCATCATCCATCAATTCTGCCCCAAGTTGTCACCGCCACCACCGTTGTTTCCACCGGTGTTGCTGCCACCCTGGTTGGTTCCACCGCCCTGGTTAGATGATGCCACTTTG
>OCTX011941116.1_pt1 | contig 10335 bp, 9 predicted proteins | sample 1539691 | NCBI WGS metagenome assembly OCTX01 (sample SAMN02144231, study PRJEB22623) | gut metagenome | biome: sheep rumen | host: Ovis aries | place: New Zealand | reverse complement strand
TTCATTTTCTCACGCATGGCCATATAGGCCACATTAGTTGTTTTCGTAACCATCGTTAGTTAAAAATTTTTGGTTTAATAATTTTTATTCTAAATAGAACGGGCAAAGGTACGAATAAACGAGCAAAACGCAAAATTAATCGCGATTTAATTTCATTTTCGAACCTAAAGTTCAGCGAGACCCATTAATCTCGACTTAAATAGAGGGCGCAGAAGAGCCAGGCCCCTTTGCGCCCTCGGAAGAGCACGAAGATAAAGACATATTCTTTTCATTCCATGAGTTCAAAGTTGTACAAGATTAAATTGCAAAGTAGAGATATATGCCAAAAACGGTGTTATATCTCTTCTTTTTTTCTTTTGTGTGCCTTAACAGCAATTTTTATTGTACTAAAGCTTTGTTTTTCAAATTCTTTTTCCTAACTTTACCCCCGCAAACTGAAAGCCCCCGTTGTAAGGGAGGTGAGGTTGCATATATATGACATGGCGTTTACAGACGCTTGTTGAGCAGGCCTTCAAACTGCAATCTTGAAAAATCTCCTGTAAAACAAGCATCGTGTGACGCCACTCTAGATATGCTCTAGTAGGAGCTGCATCATTGTATATTACATTGGGCTGCTCATATAATCATATCTATGCGTGGGGTCTGCGATTGCTCGTTCATCAGGAGAGGTAATTGCAGACCGAAGGCCGTGAGCGAGCGAATTGTATGAAGCCCACGCTTTTTCGTATATATAAGAAAATCGATATCAATAACCAACAATTGTTTCCTCTGGGCTTGATGAACATTATGAGATGAAAAATGAAAAGTAAAACGACAGCAGGTTTATTAGGCATATTCTTAGGGGAATTTGGCTTACATTGGTTTTATTTAGGCAAAAACAATAGAGGTATATGTTATTTGGGAATCTCTATAGTAGGTATGTTATTATGGTTCTTACCTTTCATTGTAGTAGGCATTGTGGGCTTTATTGAAGGAATTATGCTCTTATGTAAAAATGAAGATGATTTTGACGAGGAATATAACTATGACTATATCCATGCAAACAAGTATCAACAACCACAGCAGCAGTTTTATCAGCAGCCACAACAACAGTATACAGCCCCCCAACAACCAACTCAGCAACCACGGCCTAAGAACGACTTTAGTTCAAAGACTGACAAGCTGAAAGATTTGAAAGCCTTGCTTGACGCAGGAGTTCTCACACAAGAAGAATTTGATACAGAAAAAAAGAAAATATTAAATGGGTAAGGTTATGAAACGTGTTGTGGTATTAGCCCTATGCTTTTTCCTAGTTATGATTACAAAAGCAAATAGCAAGGATAAAGTTAGGGGGTATATAATCGAAAAAGATCTAATAGGCCTAGTTTTATATTATAACTCTAATCCTGATTCGAAAAATGAAATCGAGGATGCAATTGACGGATATTTGAATTGGGATGAATATACATACGAACAAGTTAGGACGGCATATGAGAGCTGTCAGATAAATGACAGCTATTTAAAGAAAGAGTTGGGACGCGTGACAATAGACAAAGAATGTGAATTATATCAATTCTTCTCCACAATCACACCAGAACAACTTTTTGTATGGTCACGGCTTTATCCTAACAGGAAAGATCTAATCGAAAACTTTCTGACTAATATTTTATATAAAGGGCTTGACGAACATACATATGCAGAGTTGATGTCCCTTGAATCTGGTCTTACAGGATTAGAGGTATCGGAATTAAAGAAAGCTGTTCAAGAGAGAGAAGATGAGAAGGCGTCATTGGCACAAGAGAAGATAGATGATTATGCCAAATTTGAGATGAGTTACAAAAACAGGCTTTTGTTCGTGTTAAGATATCGCTCTTGGCAATATTTTATAGTTAGATACAAAAATGTAGCAAATATTTATTCCCAAATCGGTATTGTTCCAAGTGATCCAGACCAAATGGCCTCACAGTATAACAACATTGTTCAAACCTGCTTTACTAAAGAAGATTTTAAAAAACAATTAAAGAAAGATATAGATGCTTATAACAAAGCAATTAATAGTGCTAGAAGCGAGTATGCAAATATGGCAGGAATCAAAGATTATATTAAATCTGACATAACGATTCCGAATATTGGCAGTTTTTCAATAAAGCCCAATTTGTCTATTGCAAGAAAGATTTCCACTGCACGTAACAACTATGAATCATCTAGGGGAACTGCTAAGACTGTTGCACGTGTAGCCAGTTTCTTTGTCGGAACAACACTATCTAGTATTGGTAGGGGGCTTTATGATCTAAGTGCCGTATCTGATTTGGCTGAACAGGAAATGCTAATACGACGTGAATATATGCGAAATGTGTATAATCAACTCCATAAGGTTTTCGAAAGTTATTATAGGACAATTGATAAGGAGGTCTCTAGCCAAATACAAACAAACAACCTAAAATTCAAGAATTATGTTAAATCTCAGAAATAAAAGAAACTTTATTGTCGGATTATTGTTCCTGATGCCTCAATTATCTTCTGCTCAGATTGAAGATTTGATTGAAGAACAAATAAAGGGTTATGTATCAAATAAAGCAGAAGATTATATCGACAATCTTTCTGGAGGGCTGTATAGAAAAGCCCAAAGTTTTTATTATAACCCAATTGGAACCATTTGGGAGTCATATATTCAGTCAGATGTTCAAAGATCAGTAAATGCAAAGGCTGGAGAACTTAAAGACTTCAAGGTAAATGAAAATGAACTTTCAAGACTCCGAACAAAATTTGGTATTGACGAAAGTATGCCAACAGATCAAAAGACTATGTTTATGCCTATCAGATATGGCATTAGTGAATCTTTTGCGAAGTCTCTGATAAAGCCTAATCAGTCATTATCGCAAATGATTAACAAAGAAATATTGAATAATTATATTGATTCTTTAAAGACGCCATTAATATACAATTATCTGGAAGAGGTTTTAAACCAATCTGTGATAGATTCTATAGAGTTATTCAATAATATAAATATCAAGGAGATATTAATCAACGATATTAATAATAGTCGTGGCCTTGCTGGATTGTTAAATAGACACCCCGAAATTGTGAGAGTTTATTCAAACTCGATTAATACCAAATATCGAACCAGTACTTCTCACCTGTATTATTGGGGAGTTTTGGCTGATTCGCATAAACATAAACTATCAAAAAAAGCAAAAATAATAAATCCAAGAAATATAAAATTCGAAGCTATACCAGATGAAGACAAGGCTGTCGCTCTTGTTTATGAGAATTCCATTATTGGTACCTATTCGGAAGTTGTGATTGGAATCGTTTCACCAGAGTTGTTAAATTTAATACCCAAGCCAGGATGTTGTTATGTATACAAAGACACTTATATGATGATTGACGACTTGGGGAGACTTCTTTCTGCAAGGCTCTCTGTAAATACACAAGGAAAAGCAATTGAAAAAACTAAAACGAAGTTTAAAGACTTGGCAAAGTCTGTAGATATCACTAATAAAAATGATTTGTACACAAAGTTGTTAAAAAAAATCAAGGAACAACCTTCTATGGCATTCATCGTTGATACTGGTAACCAACTTAATGACACAGAATTGTCACGTTTAAAAAAAATGATAAAAGAATTGCAAAAGAAGGCAGCAAACAGCTATATTGATATTGCATTAAGCTACGAATCTGGCTCATCTGTTGCTTCAACTGTCAAGGTTGAAAAGTCCGATACAATAGAATTTGCCGAAACGCTTCAACTAAACTATACGGACAACTGTTTAGGGGTTAAGGAAAATAAGCAAAGGGAACTATTAAGTGGGATTAGATCCATAAAAACCGTCTATCATGGATCAATTGATGGGAAATATCCAATAGTGATGAACTTCAACCTTTTGGGTAATGAAGAAATTGGGGAAATTACTGGCGACTATTTTTATCCTAAGTTTGGTAATACAAATAGAATGACCATTAAAGGAAAATATACAAATAGTGACATTGTCTTTGATGAGTTCGATAATGCAGGGAAAAAGTTTGGAATCTTTAAGGGAACTATTTCTGGGAAAAAGATTAGCGGTAAGTTTATTAAAGACGGAAAGGAAATGCCTTTCTCAATGGATAGTAACTAAATAATATTTTTGTATGAAAAGATTTATAGGTATTTGTTTAATTTTGTTCAGTTTGGCTTCTTGGGCAGATAGTAATATTCGTGATTTATTCCGATCAAATAATCCACATGATATCGTTGGATTATGGAACCTATCTCTAGAAGAAGATGGTCTTGAATTTAATTGCGATCTGGGATTTAACTCTTCTCATAATGTCAAGATAAAGTTTTGGGCTGAAGGGTTTGATCCCAATCTTGGTTCTTTTAAAGTAATCATAGATGAAGAGGGGAAGTACAATATTCAAGGCAATACCCTTATAACCGACTGGGATGGTAATACAGCGAAAGTTTCAATTGCCGATTTACAATATACTGATGCTATAAGCGATTACATCAAAGAACATCCTGAAGCGGAAAAGAAGATACAAGACACAGCAAATCAATTACTAAAAAAAATGTTGATGGATTTAGTAAGCGATATGAACTTAATAAATAACAAAATGACAATCTATAGCATTTCTGACAAAGAACTTGTTTTAGGGGATTCAAAAAAGTCGTACAAATTTAATAGGACAAACCGTTGAGATCCAAATATTACTACCGATAATTAAACTTATATTGAAAAATAATTTATGGTGGTCACCATACATAGAAATGGACGGAGGATTTATCAAATATGAAGTATATTGCAATAATCGTAATAATCTGGTTTCTGTATAGAAGAAACAAAAGGGGTAGAAGACCTGTAACACTTTCAGGCAACTGGCTATTTATATGTTTACTAATTCTACCCATCATACAACTACTTTGCAGCTATGTTACACTACAACTTAGCTTCGTATCTATTAATCTTTTAGCAAGTGAAAGCCAAATACTAGGGCCTTTAATTAAGGAGAATCTTGGTGTCTTTAATACGATAGCAAATGATATATTTAATGAGTATAGATCTGATGCTCTTGCCCCATATATTTCAGATGCAAACAAATATCATGGATGGAGCATTTATCTGTTTTATGCAGCGGTTGCTTTGGTAGTAATTCATATATTACTCTTAATAAAGAGAGCGGTTTGTAAAGAAATCCTTTCAGGATTAACGTTCTTCTTTAGCATTGCATTCCTTGTTGTTTCATATTTTGTTTATTACAATTATTCAATGGGATTTAACAAAATGATGTCGGCAGAAACATTAGGCCTATTGTCTAGTAGTAGTGATGATATTATAAGTGGAACCATTGATTATTGTAGCTTTTTTGCATTGATACTATTCTTTTCTCACTATTATCACAGTATATGGCTGCGTCAATATTATGGGGAAGATGATACAAATGTAGCTTTAGTAGAACCATCTACCGATGTTGAGAACAAAGTAAAACAATCAGATGATAACAAGTATCAGAATCTTAAAGACCTAAAATCATTATTAGACGCTGGAGTGTTAACACAAGAAGAATTTGATGCTCAGAAAAAAGAAACACTTAATTCATAACCACTATGGCAAAATCGAATATTGATAAGTTAATGGAGTTGAAGCAACTCTACGAACAGGGTATATTAACCAAGGAGGAAATGGAAACTGAGAAGAAAAAGATTTTAGGATCTGTTTCAGATGCCCCGAAATCAGAATCTCCTCAAATAGTAGAACGGCAACTATCTGTAGAAGTAAAAGAAACAGCCAAAGATTCTTTTGCAAATAGTAAGGGTTATATTTGGGGTGGAATAGCATTATTACTTATTATAGCTGGTCTTATCTTTGTACCTAGGATTATATCACATTCCGATAACAATCCTGTATCTGATGAAAAAATTATTGAAGTCAGCACTCCACAAATCCTAACATTAAAAGGAATGATTAAGGACAATATAGGCTTTTCAATGCACCTCCAATGCAATGGAAATAAAGTTGAGGGTAAAGAACACTATGATAGTCAAAAGTCTGATGTAAATGTTTCCATCAAAGGGACTATAGATGAAAATGGATATATGATATTGCATGAGTATGACAATAATGTTGAAAGTGGCAAATTTGAGGGTACTCTAGATGACATTTCTTATTCAGGTACATTTACAAATTCCAGGGGGAAGAGCATGTCCTTTTCTGCCAGGACAGTAAGTGAAGAAGATCTAGCAAAAGAAGAAGATGCAATTAAAAAGATAGGAAGTAAAGGAACTGTCATCGCAGAGGTTGATGGTAAAATATACTACTTCGATAAACTCAATTCCGAAACTAGTTATGAAAGTGAAGGGGATAATTGCGGGAAACTCTATATTTATGACATTGAAAGTGAGTCAACATCCTCTGAAAGAATCTTGATTCCATCTGGCGAGATGTATTCTATTGAAGGGTATAATTATTGGGACATGAAAATCACTTTTGTGTTGTATGATGTCGGACGAAATGGATTTGGAATAGGAAACTATTGTACAGAAGTAAGTCAATATAATATTAGAACAGGTAAGTGGAGAGCAATAGCAGAAGGATGTGCAAAAGCAGAATTTGTTGATAATAATAGAAAAATCAAAATTACGACGGCAACACTAATTAATCCTGAAGCCGAATATGCATATGAATATAAATATGAATACTCTGATGAAGTCATTGAACTTTAATAAATGGTTATAATTATCTTCAACTAAATATTCATTGACAATGGAAACAATCATATTTTTTGCAGGAATCATAATCTCTGTGTATGCCCTAAAAGAACAGTTTAAGAAAAAGAATCCCTTTGTAAGAGGAAGAAGCGTTGCGGGGTTATTTGTTGCTCCAATTCTATTAATAGCATTTACAGGTGGCTTTTTGTATGATGCACTCCATCTAAACACTATAGATTCCCAAAGTTGGTGGGGGATGGCTTTGTCTTTTATTAATGAGCAGCGTGGAAGTGCCGCAGAAAGCATTTACTACGAATCGGCAGAAACCTATGCTTCCGTTGCGAAGATATGCTTTTTTGTTACCATTTGTTCAGCGGGTTATCTGTTGTTTAAACTGTTTGACGATAAGGAGTGTAATAAGTCGATAATGCATACCCTTATTGGGATTGGAACTATTGCCTGTTCTGTAACCGTTTATTATAGCGGGAAATTCGGCGTAAGCGCCATGCACTATCTAGGTCAAGACGGTCAAGAAGAGCTCATTATTTATTTTTTATTGGCAGTATTGGCTTTTTTGCTATGGGCTTGGTACTATTTCAACGTATCTTTAAAAGATATTCTTTCTTTTTCAACAGCTAAGAACAATGATAGACCTATAGAAAAAGGAAAAAGTGAAGTGTCAATGACAGAAAAGACTCAAAACTTAATGAATTTGAAATCTCTTCTTGATTCGGGTGTATTGACTCAAGAAGAATTTGATGCCCAGAAGAAAGAAATATTAAACTCATAACAGATATGGCAAAGTCGAATATTGAAAAATTGATGGAGTTGAAGAAACTCTACGAGGAGGGAATACTGACTAAGGAGGAAATGGAAGCAGAGAAGGCTAAGATTTTAAATGCTTCGGCTTCAAGTGATGAATCTACAATTAAGGAAACTCCGTCAGTTGACACATCAGAATCTTCGAATAGTATTGACAAAGGGAACAGTCACAATAAGAAGGTTATTTGGGGCGCAGCAGCTGTTATTGTTGTGGCTATTGTTTCCGTTATTGGGTTTTTCTTGAATAAACAGACAGAGCCGAAAGAAGCGGTAACAGATGATATAGAACTGCCACAATTAACTGAAGAGGAACCATACATTGATTGCATAAAAATCAAAGATCTGTTTGAGATTATTCGCAAGGATGATAGCAATGAATTGAGAACTTTTCTCAAAAATATTGGATTCAAAGTTAATGGGAAAGACGAAGAATACTCTTCTGCAATATGGAGCAAGGTTTATGGTTTGGGAGCTGAATCTGATACTGTCTCAATTCAGATGGAGAAAATTAGAGAGTTGGTATATCTAGACCTTATATGTACTAAGGATGCCATTATGAATAAATGGATCTCAGAAATCAAGGAACTTGGCTACACTTTCGAAGAGTCATCTGTAGAAGGTGAGGACAAGACCTTATCGTTCAACAAATCTAATGGAATAAGTGGCCTTGTTCAATATATGTCTTCGCCTAAAAGGAACCGTTTAAACGTAATAACTAATTTCGCATTGATTGTAGAAAACGATGACAATAGTGATGATGTAATAGCCAGAGACGATGCATATAAATATAACTTTGTCGGAAAGATTAATGGAAGTACAGCTCAGTATCCATTCAGAATGGCGATAAATATTAATGACGACGGTAATGTTTCTGGTTATTATGTTGTGACTGACGGAGACAGTGAGCGAGTATCGTTAAAGGGGTCAGTGAGAGATTGGCCAGATAAGTTCGAAGGAGTAATAACCCTTCATGAATTTGATGAATCAAAGAATGATTATACAGGGTTTTATTTCGTAGGCAGTCTACTTATAGATCATAGTCAAAGTGGATCTTTTGCAGGCTATACCATTAAAGGAAGATATAGGAATGACCCCGATATTGCCTGGCCATTCTTTGCGGAATCAATGTAATATTCAAACTAAAACAACAATGGAGAAGTCAAACATTGATAAGCTAATGGAGTTGAAGCAACTCTACGAGCAGGGTATTTTAACAAAGGAAGAAATGGAAGCTGAAAAGGCTAAGATTTTGAAGGCATCAACTCCAATGGTTGAATCTTCTGTAAAGGAAACACAACAAAACGAGGCAGTAGATCCTTCTAAAAATAGAAATATAAAGAACAGTCGTAACGATAAGCTTATATTAGGAACAGCTGTTATCGCCGTTGTGATTGTTGTAGCCATCGTTGTATTATACTTGAATAAACAGGAAGAGCCAGCACAGATTTCATCAGATGATATTGGGCTGGTTAGTGAAGACGAGAAAAATAATGATGATGAAGAAGCTATCTTTATTGAGTGTGTCAAGAACTGGGACGAAATGCACAACAATAAAGGATTTGACGATAGCAAGAACTGTCCCTATGCTGAGACGGTCTATTTCTTTGAAACAAAAATGAGCGGGATTGAGGCTTCAAAGGCAAAACAGAAAGCAGTAATGGCCAATCCAGACTATAGGCAGGAGAGTAAAAATATAAAAGTAACTAAAATTTCGGATAAGCTTGTGGTGTGTGATTTTGAGAAGCACACTTGTTCCAATAATAAGTCAAAAGTACATCCAGGCAGCTATCTCTTCCTGGTTGACGAAGGGGGTATATGGAAGATAAAGGAAGAAAGTGATTTTGAAAGCGACAGCAACCTCCAGAAAAAGAGAGAACAAAAATCTGCTAAAGAAGATGGCAAAGTAGTTCAACCAATTACTTTGCAGTTGACGAGGGAGATCTGCGATTTGCTAAAACTGCCTTATCACTATTGGGACTATGTAAGGAATGAGATAGAAGAACAAGATCTAAATGTCACATACAAGGGGGGAAAACAGAGTAATATTGCCCCTTATGAGTTAAGAAGTCATATCGCCATGAAGTATAAATACAAGAATGGAAATGCTATTCTTGACGGATTTACCCATTACTATAATTACCTTGGTTTTTGCGAAGCTATTGGTAGAATTAAAGACGTTTGGAATGTAGTACCTGTTAGAATAGAAAATAATGACGAATATGAATCACCGCTTTTCCAATTCCGATATGAAGGAAATGGATTAGACGATATAATTATCACAGCACAGCATGTAGAAGGTGAAGAAACATATAAGTTTATTCGGGAGGATAACCAAAAAGAGATTTCGTTGGACTTGATATCTTATTGATTTCCCATCTATCTACAAAACCCATAGCCATCCTCAGAAATGATGATGGCATTTTTTTTGAAGGGCAAACTTCAATCTGTTGCGATACAGTTCGTAAAGGGCGTTAAAACAAAGCCTCTTTCTCTTTTCATTCAATCTGCAAACCGAAGACCATTCATTACACATTTTGTACACACCCCTTTACGCTTGAAACGACGTATTCTACTGGGGTTACCGCTATCTTGTAAAAGCGTAAAGCAGAAAAGCACAAGGGTGGGTGAATAGCTATTATCCCCCTACCCATAATATCGCCTTTGACATTTTACAATCGCCATCGTACAATAGACTCAGACGGGACGGTTCCCAAAGAGTCCTCGCTCTTTCAGAACCGTCTATGTGACTGATCATTCGCAGGATTACTGGGGCCAATAACAATCAAATTGTTCGTGTAAAAGGAATAAATCTCATTGTGGAGTGTGAGGACTTTGACAGCGACAAG
>OCTX012279954.1_pt1 | contig 10337 bp, 4 predicted proteins | sample 1539691 | NCBI WGS metagenome assembly OCTX01 (sample SAMN02144231, study PRJEB22623) | gut metagenome | biome: sheep rumen | host: Ovis aries | place: New Zealand | reverse complement strand
CTGGAGCCACCTAGCGGAATCGAACCGCCGACCTCATCCTTACCAAGGATGTGCTCTACCTACTGAGCTAAAGTGGCCACCCGTCTGGTGCGAAAACTTGGATAGTATATCAAAAACGCGCCGACAGGCGCAAGGGGGTATTTTAGGGGTGGTGGCGAAGGAGGGGTTCGAACCCTCGACCCAAGGCTTATGAGTCCTTTGCTCTACCGACTGAGCTACCTCGCCATGTGTCTTAGACGACAACAGGCGCGTAGTTTACCAAAACCACGCGCCTGCCGTCAAGGGTGTTTTGCCGCTTTTACGGCAAAAGGACGAGCGAACCGAACGAGGACGGAGTCCACGATTCGAGGCCGCGACCCCAAGCCGCCGCGCCATGCGCCGCGCCAGAGTCGGCGTCGGTGAGCCGGAGGGAGAGTCCGAGGCGCGTGCCAGCCTGCGGACGAACGCCACCCGCGTCGCGCCACGGGATCCTGAACTCGTAGCAGGTATCCTTGCCGTTGCGCTTGACGGAAATCTCGTAGACTGACGAGTCCTTGGCGAGCTGGCCGCTCGCAAGACCCGCCGCATGCGCCGCCGGACGAAAGACCGTGTGCTTGCCCGAGCCGCTGCCCGGGTTCGCGGCAGATACGTACCACTCGATCGCGGCGTTGTCGGCGCCAACGAGGCGGTTCGCGGGATGAAGGCCGATCTGCAGGGCGTCGCCCTTCAGCGTGTCCGCACCCGTCTTGACGACATGAACATCGTCGCGCACGCGCGCGGCAATATAGAGCGCCTCGTCGTCCCACGTGAGCTGCGCGATGCCGGAAAGGTTCTCGGGCGTCCACTTGTAGCCGCCTTCAGACGTGATCTGGTTCGCGCAGAGGAGCGGAATCGGATCGGCGAAGTCCCAGTCGGAGAGATCGCCGTCGATGGTCTTCGGCTTCGCGGTGCGACGCGCCTCGGCCGCCCAGTCGGACCCGTCGTAGAGCGTCACACGGATGTTGTCGTAGAGGGCGGACCCGTGTTCGCCGCAGGCAACGGGCTGGACCTGCACCCCGACGTCGTCCGCCGTAGTGCCAAGGACCTTCACCATGAACTGCCACGCGCCGGCAGTGTCCCTCGGGGCGGCGAAGATGTCCGGCATGTAGAAGTCGCGCGAGGGGCCGTTGCGGCGGATGAGCGAGGCGTTCGAGCCAGCGTTCATATTCTCCGTGCGCATCCACGCCGTGTAGAGGATCTTGCGCCCGGGAGCTGGGTGGTTGACGCGCTGGAATAGCTGCATCCAGCCCTTGCCGTGGTCGAGCGAAAGAGCGTTTCCGTACTCGCCCGGGCGGGCACCCGAGAGCTTCACCACCTTGCCGCCGCCGTTCCAGCCGTGCTTCGAGCCGCCGTTCGCCTCAAAGCCGCCGTTCGAGAGGAGGTTGCCAAGCGTCGCCGGATCGACGACATCGACTGCGAAGTCAGTCTGAGCGACAACATTGCCCTTGGAGAGCTTCCAGCCGATGCGGGCCACGCCCTTCGAGGGACCAGCGGGGAGCGCGGAGGCCGGGAAGTCGAGGATAAAGTGCTCGCTCGCTCCAGGCGCGAGCTTGAGCGCCTTGGTGCTCTTGCCGCCGTTGCCGATCGCAACGCCAACCACGCCCTCGATAGGCGTGTTGAGCGGGTTGCGGGCGGAGATACGCAACTGCGGCGCAGCGCCCTTCACGAAGCTGACGGAAGGCTTGGGCGTGAGCGGTCCCTGGCCCTCGATCGTAAGCGCGCAGCGGACGGCGAGGGGATTGAGCGGCAGCCCCTCGTAGATCAACGGCATCGCGCCGGCCTTTATGGAAATGGTGTCGCCCTTGGCGGCGATCGTACGCGTGTTGCCCTGATGGTCGGTACTCACGACGGTGGAGCCGGGAGTCGCGGGAATGGCCACCTCGACAGGCGCGGAATTCTCGTCGCCGTTCGCGGAACCTATCACGGCGAGCGCGGAACCGTCCTTACGCTCGAACACGACGATGCGCGCGCCAGGTTCGGCGTAGTAGGCGCCGACAGGGCGTGCATTGCCGAGCTTCGCGGACATGACGGCAAGCGTGGCGGCGACGGGGCGCGGAGTATAGTCATCGAGGAGGTACTTCCAGTTGCCGGCGGGGTTCGCCTCGCCGCCGAAGTAGATCATGCCCTTCACGCCCGCCACCAACTGCGCGGGCCACGAGCGGAGCACGCTACGCGACTGCAAGACACTGCGCTCGAGCGCCTCGCGTCCGCCCATGCCCCACACGGAGATTCCCGCTGCGGCCTCGTCGTTCCAGACGGTCTTGATGCCGCCTGCCGCGGCGTCGGCAATCGCCTCGGACGCGCTTTCATATTCGCCGTAGTGGATCGGGAGGATGTCGACGTGCTTGCCGATTCCCGCACCGAGGACGTCAAGACGGAAGTTGCGCGGCCAGAGGCCACCGGCCATCATCGAATGCGCCTTCGGGTTCACCTTCCAGAGCTCCTCCGCGCCGATTTCGCAGAAGCGCTTGTAGTCAGCCGTCGGGTTGGAACACTTGCTGCCGGGGGTGATTTCGTTCAGCCACTCAATGCCGAACACGCGCTTGCCGAACTTCTGCGATATCGCGCGGATCGCCTCGCGCCAGCCGGCTTCGTCGAACGGGAACGGTTCGAAGCCAGGCGAGTGGACATGCGGCGGCAGGACCCATTCAGGCGCACCGATGAGCATGAGCCACGGCTTGATACCGTGCTTCTCCTGACGGTCCATCATTCCGGAAACCCAGTCAAAATGGTATTCGCCGCGGTTCGGGACGAGCCCGCCCCAGCCGACGAACATACGGTTCACCGAGAAGCCGAGCTTGGCAGCCGTCGCGCATTCAAGGTCGGTGTGGAGGTCCGTCGCGCCGAACTGCGAACGCTTGCCGCCAAGCGCCTTGTCGACGTCGGGAATGACACCGAAGAACGCGTCGACCGACTTGTCACCCGAGCGCCCTTCCGCGAGGAAGCAGCCGAGGCGCTTGCCAACGGCGCTCGAGAGATCGACCTTGGCCGTCTTGCCGGGATCTGGCATCGTAGTCGAGACAGTGCCGACTTCCTCGATCTTGCCGACATCGTCGAGGCCGAGGATCTTGATGGCGACGGGAGAGCCGGCCTTCGCGTTGGAACCGGCAATGAGGTCGACGACTGGCTTCTCGCGGCCCGCAACGAAGAGACCGCCGGCCGTAGGCGCGATTATGTCGAGCCCGTCGATCGGGCGAATCATGTACGGCGCGCCGCATGTCTTCGTCCACGGGAAGTCCTTGTCGTCGCCGCCGCGGTAGCGGATGTGGAAGAAGAGCGAGTTGTAGCGGTAGAACTTCTTGATCTTCTGCGTGACGCGGATCGTGCCCTTGCCGGGCTTCACTTCGCGGAAGGCCCATCCCAAACCCGGGTAGTCGATGTGGTGCGCGTGCTTCTCGTGGACGCCGTCGGGGTTGTCGATCCACGGACCGCAGCCGAAGACCACGACGTGGCACTTGTTGTTCCAGTATTCGGAAGAATCAAGGTAGTAGTCCGCCACGACGTCGAACGGCTCGCCCTCGCGGATCTCCTTCATCGGCTCGTCCGTTCCGGGCTTGAAGCATCCGCGCGGAACAATCCAGCTCTTCTTGTAGGTGATGCCGGCGGGCGGCTTGGAGCGCGCTGCGGCAGCTTCTGCCTCGGCCTTCCGCTTAGCGGCTTCCGCGCCAGACATCGCCCATGAGATCTTTCCGCAGAACATCCTGTGCGTCGCCTTGTCCCAGTTTCCGCCCGGCGCGGTGAACACGATCGGGCCGAAGTGTCCGACCTTGTCGCTCCCCTTCGCGGTGAAGGCGAACTCCTTCGTCTCGCCCTTCTTCATCGTCTGCGGCGGACGCCACTCGCCGGTGCTCATCCAGCCGCCGTCGGGCTTGAAGGTGTGCATCGCGACGGTGACGTTCTCGCCGGCTCCGAGGTTTTTCTTGAGCGTGACCTTCACCAGAAAGCCGGAATCGGGAACGACCTTGTCCGGCGTCTCTACCTTGAGCCAGTCGTCCTCGTGGACGGCTGCATGAAGTGCAAGCACCGTGCCTGCAACCATCAATGCGGAAACCAATTTCTTCATTGTTTTTTTTCCTTTGTTTGTTTTAAGTCGTTTGTTTAGTTGTGTAAATGAAAGTTGGAGTGAAGAGTTGGAGTTGGAGAGTGGAATTTGAGATTTTTTGTTTCGAGATTTTTATCGCAGAGGCGCAGAGACGCAGAGAGCTATTCGGATGTAGATTGTTAGCGCACTCGGATGCAGAATTCGGCGGCGTTGGCTTCGTAGCAGCCGATGTCAATCTTGCTGCCTATAAGGCGCTTGTTTCCGCCAAGATCTTTCGCTGGTGTCGGCTCGTAATTTTGTCCCTTGTTGACAAGCACTCCACCTGTCTTCGGGCGATAATCGCCCTCTTCATATTTCTTGAAGAATGTTGCCGCAGTTCCAGTAATCGTGCCTGTCGGCAAACCCGTCACGTCGCCATCGTATGCGCTGGTCAAGAAATTCTCAACATGTCCCGTCGGCGGACATGCCGCTCCGTCGATATTGTTCGTCACACCCGCGATGACCGTATTGATAACCGAGGCCGATGACGAGTGAATCCGGATCGACGAGAAGACTTGGCACACATCACTTGTTTTAGCTATACCGGAATCGACGATGGTGCAGTTCCGCATTAGGGCGCTGTCGCCCATCCAGACCAGAACAACAGCCGTGGACTGCGGGTTGTCGACGAGCAGGCAGTTTTCCGCCCGGCTGCTTTTCCTGAGGCACAGAACAGCGGCCCTGTTTCCACTGCCGTCGCTGTAAGGCGAGGAGTTGGGCGCCTTGTTTTTGCGGAACACCGTGTGCGTCACGAGGCCTGCATCCAGGGTGGCACCGCCGCCGCCGGCATGATTCGTCCGCTGTTCGCCCGCCTCGACCACGCAGTTGGACACGGTGCCGCCCGCCTCGCCGATATAGAAGTTTGCCCCCTGGGTCCAGTCGCCGCCAACCGACCCCTTCTGCATCGTAAGGTTCGCGACGAGGGCGTCCGGGTGGTTGATCGTGAAGACGCGGAAGTTTTGCGCCCAGCCGGCCTGATGCAGGTTGGACACGACGACGCGCGATGGATCAGGATCATCGCCAATGACGCTGATTGCGCCCGAAACGACAATCGGCTGCGAAATCGGATAGAGCCCAGGCGCGACATGGACCGTGCATGACCGCGTTTGCGCGTGAATGTCGAGCGTGGCCACCGCGGCGGCGATTGTCTTCCTCGCATGGTCTCTGGAATAGCCGGTGTCCGTATCGTCTCCGTCCGGCGAGACATACTGCACCGTTTCGTCGGTATTTTCGTCCAGGAATTCGGCCACGAGCGAAACAGGCTTGGTAACAGAAGGCAGGACAACTGAGGCAGACGTGGTGTCGATACCGGCCGTGTCTCCCGTCCATCGCAGGAATTTATATCCACCATACGGAGTGGCCGTCACCGTAAGCGTTTCTCCGAATCCGACCCAGCCGCCTGGCGTGACGGCTCCGTACTGTCCGGCGGTCACGCTCACAAGATTTGACTGCACCCAGTGCCAGACAAGATGCCCTGCGTCCGATCCGTGCGTGTAGGTAAAGGACGTCAAGGTGCTTTCATCGACAAGGGTCTGCTCACCGTCAGACGCGACCGAATAAAGCGAGTAGCCGATCGGGACGGTCTTTGTCGTCTCCGTCTCCTCGCCGACCGCGGAGCACGCTACTTGATCTCCCTGCGAAAGCCCAGACATGACGCCGTAGGCGGGGACGACGGTTCCCCAGTGGCCCGGTGCGCCAGATACGATTAATCCGTCAGAAACCGCGGAGAGTCCGTATTCAACGGCGATCGCCCTCATCTGGGCTGCCGTCAGCGCCGCTTCGTGGATGCGCAGGTCGTCGATGCAGCCGCCGAGCCTCGCCTCGCCGTCCTTGATGGCGTTGAGATGCGAGCCGAACTGCATCTGCTCCACCTTGCCCGATGCGCTCCACGGGGTGAAGGTCGTCGAGGAATCGGCGAGCACACCGTCCACATAGAGCTTCGTACCTTCCGACGAGCCTACGACGGAAACGAGGTGATAGGCGGAATCTCCCCCGGAAAGAGTTGCGTTGAGGAAGTGTGACGAATCTTGCTGCTGCCCGCCGAAGGCGACCACGAGCGAACCTGCAGTGGCGCCGCGGCGGATGATCAGATCGCCGGCGGTCGTGCGGACGTTCAGCGTGATGCCGTTGGGGTTTGAGCCAAGAGTCATCACAAGGGAAACAGTAATCGGATAACCGGCCGTCGAGTAAGTGCCCGCCTTCGAATATGGCGTGTATTTCGAAGTATCAATCGCCCATCCGTTCGTGACACCCGTCTGGTAGGTCGCGGTTCCCTCGCCTGTGAACGAGATGGACTTCGAACCTTTGTTCGTGCTAGCGAGGCCCGAGGCGCTGGGCTGTGTCTCGAAGTCCCACCAGATCGTCGGCACGAGGCCGGTGATATCCGGATCCGCCGCTCGTGCAGCGGACGAAGCCAGCAAAAATGCCGCGCAAAGCGCTGCAGCAAAACTACAGTTCAGATACTTGCCAGAACGGACAACATCGGTAGACATAACCCTCCCCTTTCGCTTATTTTTCTACCATGGTGCCGTGATTCTATCAAAAACCACCCGCCCCCACAATACACGAAAGTGTAGCCCGCCGTCCGGCTATTGCCGGTAGAGTCAGCGGGCGGGTTCGGCGAGCGGAGCGGCGGGATCTGGCGCAACAACGTCGACGCGCAGCCGGCAGACGATCTGCCGCGCGTCATTGCGCGCGAAGTAGACAAGGAACTCGCCGGGCTTGGTCTTGGCGGGGATCGACAGGACCTGGTCGAGCTCAATCGGACGAAATGTCGGCATGTTGCCGCAGTACCAGTAGAGGTTCCGGTCGGTGGCATTCGCGGGATTGATCCTGTACTCAAGCTTCATCGATTCCCCGGGGCGCATTTTCGTCTCGTAGAACCCGCGCTCCTCGTTCCACGAAATGCCTTCGTTGAGCAGCTCGGCCGAAGCCGTACGCACGAACGCGGACGCCGCTGCCGGTAATGCCGGCGTTCAGAAGGTTCGTGACGCCGAGTTCGCCGAGATACCACGCCTTTTCGGCGTCGTAGGTCGGAACGTAGCGTCCGGCGGGTTCACAGAACGCGGCCGCAGGCAGCGCGAGTGCAGCAAGGGCCGCCAAGAGGAGCATTGCATGGCGCATGTCAGGCTCCTTCCGTCAGCGGACGATGATGATGAACGCGGTCGAGCTCGCCTCGTAGCATCCGATGTCGATTCTGCTGCCGACGATGCGGTTCTGCACGCCAGACAGATCGAACTCCGACTCTCCGCCCGCCGATGCATAGTCCACGCCCTTGTTGACAAGCGGCGAGTTCTTAGCAAGCGCGTAGTTTCCGTTCGCGACATCCACAAGGCCAGGGTCCCCCACTGCCGGCGATGTTTCATTGATCGTCAGCTCCGAGTAGCAGTTCACGTAGCTCGCGGCCGACCCGTTCCAGACATGGCGCTGCTCGTCGCCATCCTTGGTGACGTTGCCCCAGATCAGGCAGTTGACGAACCGGGCATTTGCACTTGCGGAGGTCGCCATCGGATATGCCCCGTTCCCGCTCGCATCCATGCGTTCCGGATTCGTACAGACGTTGTTCGCGATCGTGCAGTTGATCGCCTTTGCGTCGCCCATCAGCTTCACGCCGAGCGCCGTCGTGTATTGGCCTCCCCAGTAGCTGACGCGGTTGGTCGCGACGAGGCAGGTGTCGATGACGCCACCGCTCGCGTTGACCCCGCCGGCGCAGTTTGCATTCCAGGAGATGCCTCCGGTGTTTTCGACGATCCGGCAGCGCATCAGGCGGCCGCCGCTCATGCAGACCGTGCCGCTGCGACCCTCGGAATCGCGGCAGCCGCCGATTCCGTTACCTGTCATCGTGCAGTCGCGCACGAGACCCGCCGTCAGTGTCAGCGCCGCGCCGAGTTTCGACGCCGAGCCGCCCGTGAGCGTGACACCCGCGAGTTCGGCACCTTCGTGCGAGACCGTCGCGACGCGCTCTCCCGAAACAGTGTTCTTCAGGATCACATCGGCCGCGTTTGTCGTAGTACTCACAAGAGTGATTGCCTTGTCGATCGTGAACGGCGAGGTCTGGGAATACGTATCCGGAAGGACACAGACAACACATCCATCCGCAGCCGCCTCTATCGCCGATGCAATCGTTGTCGCGGCCGTCGCAGGCGTTGCGTATGGATAGATGCCTGATCCATCAAGCGCCACATAGACATCCTTCTGGATAGGCACAACAACACCCTGCTTGCTGGCCGAGGCCGTTTCCTGTCGCGAAATCGCCGTTACAGTGACATCGTAGGCCTTGGCAACGGAAAACTCATGCGTTATCGTCGCCTCCGTGGTCTCGAGGTCCACATTGCCGTCACTGTCGAAGTCCCATTGATACGTGACAACGCCTGACGCATTCTCAGCCACAGCGGAAAAGGTGACCGAAGCAGGAAGGAGACGGCGGTTCACGGTATATGAGAAATCGACGCCAAGGCCCACGGTGGGGACGTATTCAAATGCGCCGACGTCGATCGTGTCGTTGAGAATGCGCGCATTCCCCTTGAGGTCCGTTTCCGAGACGGCGGCGGCGTAGTCTGCGTTCGAGCCGGCGTCACGCAGCGGCGAGGCATAGGTGGGCGCGTAGTCCCCGTTCGCGGCATCGGCGAAGCCAGGATCGACGGCTGTCAAGCATGTCGCGTTGATCGCCGCGGCCGAATCCGAGACGCAGTTGACGTAGTTGGCCGCCGTGCCGGCCCAGACCGTGTAGTCCGCGACGACGCAGGAATTGCCGAAGATGACGCAGTTGACGATCTTCGCGCCGGACGCCGCGTAGGTTGTCATCGGCTTCTGTCCCGAGCCGTTCTGAGTCGCGTTGTTGCCCACAACGGTGCAGTTGATCGCCTGGGCGGTCCCTTCGACGCTCAGAGCAGAAGTCTCCTTGCCCCCATTGTCGTTGTAACAGCGGGCCGAATTACCCTTGATCAGGCAGTTCTCGACGATGCCCGCCGTCGCACGGACGCCCGCCGAGAAGGCTCCGTTCCAGCCGGTGCCCGTAATGGTATTGTCGTCAACCACCGAACGCATGAGGCGTCCGCCGCTCACGATGACTGTTCCGCCGGGTTCGTTTTTGTTGCAGCCATACGAACATCCCGTCACTCTGCAGTCGCGAACAAGTCCCGCCTCGATGCCAAGGCATGCCGGACCGATACCGGCCGAGCCGCCGGTCAGCGAGACAAGTGCGAGCTCCGCGTCCGCATGGGCAAGCGTGATGACGTGCTGGCCCGATGTCGTGTTACGGAGAACAACGTTGGTGGCCGCCGCGCCCGTGCCGCGGATCGAGAGCGGCGCCTCCACGCGGATGGCGGCCGTCTGCAGGTATTCGCCCGGGGCGATCAGAATTTCGGCTTCGTCCGCACCCGCAGCATCAACGGCTTTCGCAAGCGAAGAGAACGCCGTCCCCGACGAGAGACCGTCGTTCTCGTCGCTGCCGGATGTCGATACATAGTACGTTGTCGCGTCGCACACCATGGCCATAACGCAAAGAATCACAGGCAGAATCTGTCTGTTCATACAACCTCCCATAAGTCTTTTGGTAGTATAATTCTACCAAAAGCGCGCGAAGGCGGCAATACACGAAAGTGTAGTCGACCCGAATGCTACGGCTCGAGATAGGCCTTGAGCGCGAGCGCGATGTCGCGGCCGAAGAGTCGGAACGCGGGCGGAGTGAGCGTCATGCGGCGCGCGTTGGCGAAAGGCACCTCGAAGCAGATGACGAGCGGCGCGTCCGGCCAGGTGCGTATCGCCCACTGCGTGAGCGTCGAGCCCGCCTTGTAGTTGGCACCGCTGTTCCAACCGCGTCCCTCGGCGTAGTAGTCGGACGCGAGAAAGCCGGATCCCGACTCCTGGACGCGCTCGAGAATCTCGCACATCCTCCTCTGTTTCGCCTCGACTTGCTTGATGCCGACGGCGTAGATGTACTCGTTGGACTCGTCCTTCTTGAACCAGCTGCCGCGGAGCCACGGGCAGTGCAGGTCCATCACGACGGACGGCGCCCCGCTCTCCTTCGCCCACTTCTCCAGCATCTCGCGGATTGCCTTGATCTCGGGGTGGATGGATGGTCTGTCGTCGTTGTAGTCGCGGCAGTGGTCGTAGGGCCTGCGGTTCTTCCCCTGGTCGCCGTCAACAACTCCGTCCTTGTCGACGAACGGAACGGCGCGTATCTCGATGTTCTCGCGCATCCAGCGTCCGAGTTCGTCATCGCCGAAGACGGCCGACA
>OCTX012271955.1_pt1 | contig 10337 bp, 7 predicted proteins | sample 1539691 | NCBI WGS metagenome assembly OCTX01 (sample SAMN02144231, study PRJEB22623) | gut metagenome | biome: sheep rumen | host: Ovis aries | place: New Zealand | reverse complement strand
GGATCGTAATAGAAATATCCGTCGTCGGTGGTTACGTCCACACCGTCAATCACCGTCAGGTCAGCGCAGTTTCGGTTGGTCACCTGAGTTCCGCAAATCCAGAGGTCGTAGGGCTGAATCTTCGTGAAGTAGCCGTTGTCGGGATTGGCATAGGTGGCATCCACCTTCTTGCTGTCGTACTTGATGCTGCCTTTCAGCTTCTCGCATCTGTAGAACATTTTCTCGGATAGCACATCCTTCGTCCAACTCTGATTGCAGTAGATAGTGGTGAGGCCGGTGCAGTAGTAGAACATCTGCTTGAAACTACCAGCACTCTCTGTGCTGAAATTGTCCACGTCAATCGTGGTCAGCGCGTAGCACCTGCCGAACATGTCGGCGAAATTCTTTACCTTCGACGTGTTGAATCCGCTCAAGTCAAGCTCTTCCAGCTTCTGGCAATCGTTGAACAGGCTGTCCATGTCGGTCACGCTGGACGTGTTCAGGCAGCTGATACCGTCCAGCGACTTGAGGCTTGTGCATTGGTTGAACATATGGCCCATGTCGGTCAGCTCGCTGGTGTCGAAATTCTCCCATCCCGTTACGGACTGAAGACGGGAACAGCCGTCGAACCAGCTCCTCACGGACTTCACCTTGTTTGCTGCGTTGAGGAATTCTTTGGTGAACACCACTGTCTTGAAGCTGGTACGGTTATAGCCGTTCAACCATACCGACTTGCCCAGTTTGCCGCAGTCCGTCAGTTCCTGGCACCACCACCAATCGGTAATAGGGGTTCCGTTGAAGCTTGCGCCGATACGGAATGGAGTCTTGGTGGAGGTGAGGTACAGCGTTTCGCTATCCTCGCACCATACGGCGCAGGCCTTCGGCTCGTTGAATGACGAGGGGGTGAAATAGCCGTTGTAGGTATTGCCAAAGAGAAGGCCGGAATATTTTTTTGGGTCGAACAGGATGGAGCCCGACAGCCTCGGGCAGTTGAAAAACAGGATGGATTCCACTTTCCAGTCCTTGTCGCAATAGAGTTTCTTCAGCCTTAAGCAGTGGCTGAACATCTCGCTTGCCACCTTGAGACTGCTGGTGTCGAACGTTCGCAAGTCCACTTCCTCGAGCGATGAGCAGAACTCAAACATATATGACATGTCGGTCACGTTATGTGTGTTGAATCCCGAGAGGTCCACACCCTTCAGCTGGGTGCACCTATAGAAGAGGTAGGACATGTCGGTCAGGTTGGGGGTGCTTTCTTTGGATAATTTCACCGACTTGAGGGCCGAACATTCCTGAAACATACGTGACATACTCGTCACGTTCGAGAAGTCCAGTTGGCTCATGTCCACACTCTCCAGTTTGCTGGCTCCATAGAACATGGATCTTGTCGACAAGAGGCTTCGCGTGTCGATGCTCCCGAAGTTCACGCTCTCCAGTGAGCTGCAGTTTATGAACATGTTACTCATGTACTTCACATTCTTGGTGTTGAGGCCCGAGAGGTCAATCTCCTTGAGCGATGAACAATCCGAAAACATGTATTGCATATCTGTGACCTCGTTGAGCTTCAGACTGCCGGTGCCTATTAACGACGTGAGGTTCTTGCAGCCAGAAAACCAGGCATATACCGTCGTAGGATGGAAAAGGGCGAAACTGGGCTCGAATATCACGGTCGTAATCTCGTCCTTGTATGCCAGCCACGGAGCCTTCTTCATCTGGCCAGTGCGCATTTGTTCCTCACCGCTCCAGGCGGCCTGGGGATGCTCTGCCAGGAACTGCGAGGCGTCAGCGTCGCTGACTACTCTGAATCTCAGGGTCTGGCTGGACGCCTCATAATAGGCCAAGGGGGTGTCTGCCATGACTGTATGGGCCGAAACGCAAAACACCAACAGTGCAACGACCCTTGCGGCCAATGCCCTATTCGGAATTTGAAAGATTGTTTTCATATAGAAAGTGGGATTTTGGTGAATAATAAAGGTTTGCAAAACTGGCTTGCAGCCAATCTTTCAGCAAATATAACCAAAATTCCACTTACAGACAAGTATTTAGAGGAGAAAATGCCAAGAATCTCCTCTTTTTTCTTACCAGTCGTCGTCCTCGTTGCCCACCATGCCGTTTTTGATAGTGTCGTTGATTTTGTCGAGAACGGCGTTGGAGTAGGCGTTGACCATGATGAAGGCCTTCGCGCAGGTGCGCTTCTGGGGGTCTTTCTCCACGTAGGGGTAGTGGCGTGCTATCTCCCACTGCTCGTCGTACAGGTTCTCGTTCGTCTTGTCGTCGGCTTTGCGTTTGGAGTCTCCGCTCGTGCGCTCTTTCTTGTCGGGCATGCTCAGCCAGCCCCCGCTGCGGTCGCCAAGGATGTCGTAGTTCTGAACGGTGTAAGTCACTCGGATGCGGCCTTCTTTGATGTCGATTTTGATCACAGGAGTGATGCTCACGGAGTAGGAGTTGATGGTCCCCATATGCTCGGCGATGTTCTTAATCGTGGACGAGATGATGATGCAGCCGGCCTCCTTGTCGTCCAGCGTGATGGCCTGCTTGTCCTTGAAGGTAGCAGTGGCCCAGTAGTTGAGGGCCACGTAGAGTTGCTGCTTGCTCTTTCCGGGAGCTTCTATCACCTCCTGAAATGTCAGTGACTCGTTCTTGTCGAGTTTCACTTCGCGGGCCAGGTTGGCGGCGGCGTCAAGCCATTTGTCGCCATATCGCTGTTTGGCATAGGCCTCAAGATCGGATGGCTTGATAATCTGGGCGTTGATGGTGGCGGTGCAGGCAAGGAATGCTGCAGAGAGAATGAGTGTGAATAGCTTTTTCATGTCGTTTTATAGCCGTTTAATAAGATTAAAATAATAAACTTGCCTTAGCCTCTGTTTTTTGCAATGTTGGTCATAGCAGACTTTTGTCTTGTATTCTTGTCTTCTCGTCTTCTTGTCTTCATGAAAGTGAGACAACTTATTTTTCCGGTTACTTAATATTTTCGTCTTTGGTTCAGGTATGTGAAAATATGTAGGATAAATCGTGAGCGGTCTTCTTCCAACACACGAATTTCTGCAAATTTACACAAATTTCTTGAATTATGTTCCAATCGGATAAAGAATTTTTTGTAACTTTTCATATTGTTCGCCATGTTTCTACACTTTTTGAGAATTAATTTCTACGTTTCACTTGTCATATAAAAAATTTTGATTATTTTTGCAGTACGAACCGGAAATGAGCGGTTCGGAGAACGAAAACACTTGTGTAACCAATCAACTGAACACTTATGAAACGAACCTTTTTATTTCTTATTCTGTCGGCTTGCATGACGATGACGCAAGCGGCAGAGATGGGGCGGCCCGCCTCACCTGTCTACAATGTAATCAATATGCAGAAGGCCGGCATCAACTTCTTCGTCTGGGGGTATATCGGCGGCGCTCACTGCGAGATGGAAATGAACGGCACAACCGGCACTTTCGAGTACTCGGGCATCAAGCGCAAGCTGAAGTTTGTCTCCTACAACAAACGTACGAAACAGCTGGTGCTCAACGAATACGATTTGAAAGGACGTTATGTCGGCAAATTCGTTGGCATTTATGATGAGTTCTATGAGCCAGCCAAGCAAATGACCTGCATGACCTACAGCGGAACTTTCACCAACACCAAAGGTAAGAAAGTGGAGTTCTCCATGTATTATGATTAAAATAAATGCCTTTTTCTCGGAATATCCGGTTTCTCCGGAATTTCCGGGTTATCCGGGCTATCCGGATCCTCCGGGTTTTCCGGAATATCCGGGTTATCCAAGCATCTGAGTTCTCAATCTTTGACTTCAACCCCAAAAAATTATGAGCACAAAACAAATATTTCTCCTCTTGGCGGGCATCCTCCTGCTGACGGTCTCCTTCATCACGTCAGCCTGCAAAAATCCTAAGCTGGCGGGCACATCGTGGCGTCTCCACTATGAGATGCTGGCCATGGACGACGGACCGAATATCAAGTGCGACCAAAAACTGAACTTCATCGATGATACGAAGGTGGAACTGACCGATATCACTGAGCGTAGTGGATACAGCGCATCCTACATGAACGAGGACGGAACCGTGAACTACACGCCAGGCTCAACTTCCGAGGAAAAGAAGACGGGAACATATGTGGTGAAGGACGATGTGGTTGAAATCACGTTCGGCGAAGAAACAACGAAATACTATCTCCACGGTCAATACCTGCTCGAGGCTACCACTCCCGAGGAATACAAAAAGATGGAAAAATATGAACGTGAGATGGTCGCGTTCAAGAAGATGTAATAAACTGCTCTGCTTGCTCAAGTGTGTCGAGCTTACCTACATCGAGCAGATGGAGACCGGGAATTTCTATGCCTTTGATCCGACGCCCTTTCGAGACTGCGTCGAGGTAGAAATTGATGATGGGGAATTTCTCCGGCCAGGACTCCATTAGCGGGAGCAGTGCGGGGGAGAAGATATGGATGCCTGAGAACGGATATGCGTTGAACGACTGCGGATTCTGACGCACCTCTGCAAACGGTGTGTCAACTTCCCCGGTTGTGGTGTTGTCGCGTCCCATGAGCATGCCTTCCTCGTCGAACAGCAGGTGGCGGTTGGACCTCCGCTGGCTGACGAACAACGTGGCGTCTGCGTCGGACGAATGTTGTCGGCAGGCCTCTGCCAGGTCGAGATTGTGGAGGATGTCTACATTGTGGATGAGGAACGGTTCTCCTTCAGGAAAGAGTGGGGCTGCCTTGCGTATGGCTCCTCCCGTGTCGAGCAGGCAGTCGCGTTCGTCGCTGATGCGTATGTCGATGCCGAACTGCTGCTTGGCGTCGATAAAGTCGATAATCTGTTGGGCGAAATGATGCACATTCACCACGATATGACTGAAGCCGCTGGCTTTTAACTTCAGTATCAGATGCTCAATCAGCGGCTTACCTGCCACAGGCACCATCGCCTTAGGCATGTGGTCGGTCAGGGGCTTCAGGCGGGTGCCAAGACCCGCAGCCAGAATAAATGCGTTCATGTTTTTGGAAGTTTAAAAAAATGTTTCACCTTCTGCTCCATTGGCATGAAGGTTATGACGGACTATCGTCTTGTCTTCTCGTCTTCTTGTTTCGTCCGGATGGCAAAAATTTCAAATTTCAAATATTCTTACTTCAGTTTCTTGAGGTTGTTGACGATTTGCATGGCCAGGGTAATGACGGTGGTGATGGTGATAAGCCAGAAGAAGATATAGTACGCTTCGGTACCGTTGTCAGCTACAAAACGCACATTGTGAGAGATGATATGCCTGATGAAGTTGGGAACGACGAAAATGCCATGCCAGATGCCGCTGAGCCAGCGGTATTTCTCTCCCGGTTCGATGTCGCATACCCACATGGCAAGAAAGCAGGCGACTGCCGTGGGCAGGACGAAGCGGAAAAATACGGAAAGTGAACAACCAATAAGTTTCATTTTTTTCTTTGTTTTGGGGTTTCTTACTGCGAATTTAATGAATTTTGACGACCCTGCGAAATAAAAACGGCTGAATTCTTTGCAAATCGCACTTTTTTTAATATCTTCGCAACAAGTTTCGAATTATTAACTGTTAAAAAGCAACGAATATGGCAAAGTATGTATGCGACGTATGTGGCTGGGAGTACGACCCTGAAGTGGGCGTGCCAGAAAAAGGTATTGAACCTGGAACCGCTTTCGAGGATCTCCCTGAGGACTTCGAGTGCCCTCTCTGTGGAGTAGGCAAGGACGAGTTCAGCCCGGCTGAATAACCTATGCGTCGGAAAAATGACGGGGCGTGTCAACGGCAGTTGACACGCCCTGTTTTTTGCTGATAATCCTTGATATTCGTTGGCTTCTAAACCTCAAATTTCAAATCTCAAACCTCAAATTATATGACTCACCAAATGCTTCTGCTCATCTGCATGAGTTCGCGGTCGTGGTGGTGGAGGGGCTTGCATTCGTTGCCGAGAATCATGGTGGTGCCGTTCTGCTCGTCGTAGGCATCCCATTGTGGAAGTCCGGCTACGTTGGGATTTCCTGTCTTGATGAACGAAAGCCAGATGCTGCTGATGAGTTTCTCGAATTTGTAGGCTTTCTCAGATGCCCCGGTCATCTCACGCTGCAGACTGACGTTGTGGAGCATGAACGGCAGTTCCATGCCGTGGGATGCCCCCAGCGCGTTGCTCTCCGGCTTCCAGGTGAAGAGATAGAGCCATGCAGGTGCGCCCTGCTGCTTGCTCTTGGCTGCTGCCTGACGTACGGCTCCGGCACGGAATCCGGTGTCCACGTAGGTCAGCTCCTTGGGTTCCGCGTTAGGGTAGGCTTTCTTGAAGGCGGCGATGAAGCGGTTGCCTTGCTCTTCGCCCATACGCTTACGCACGGCGTCCTCTGCCTCCTGCCAGCTCATGTTGCGGCTGATGTCGAACGTGAACTCGTTGAAGTCTGTACCGATGAGCATAGGCACGTCTTTCGATACCTCTGACGCTGGCTCAAAGGGATGCTGCGGCAGAATCTTACCGTCCACCACGGGCGAGAATCCGCCGCGGATGCCCTGACGGGCGAGTCGTCCGGCTGCCTCGTTCAGCTCTTCGTACGAGAACTTGGAGAAGTCGGCCTGCTCGTTTTCAGGTTGTCCCAGCTCCTTGGCAAATGCCAGTCCGTATTTGCGTGTCCCTTCCGGTTCTGCCTGACGCAGCGTCGATCCGCTCTGCACGATGGCGCGCTTGAACAGCCCTTTGGCCGACGGCATGGCCAGCAGCGTGGACACTTTGCCACCGCCACCCGACTGACCGCCTATGGTGACTTGCGAAGGGTCGCCGCCGAAGCGGTCGATGTTGTCGCGCACCCATTCCAATGCCTTCACGATGTCCTGCTGTCCGAGGTTCACGCTCTGAGCGTATTTCCCTCCCAGGCCGGTGAGGTCGATATAGCCGAGGATGTTCAGGCGGTGGTTGAGATTGACGACGACGATGTCTCCTGCCTCTGCCAGTCCGCGTCCCTCATAACAAGGGAGGTCGTGGCCCGAACCGCCGGCATATCCGCCGCCGTGGATCCATACGAACACAGGACGCTTCTTCTGGTCGCTGATGCTGGGCGTCCAGACGTTGAGCACGAGGCATTCCTTCTCGTCCATCGGCTCGATGACGAACTGGTTGCCGAATCCATAGTCCGTCTGGCTGTTGCGCCCGTTCCATCGGAGCGACTCGCCCTGTGGGGCTTGTGGGCCGTACACCTTGCACTGGCGAAGCTGCGTGAAGCGGTCGGGAGCCTGAGGGGGCATGAACCGCTCGGCCTTGGCGTAGGGGATGCCTTTGAAGGTGAAGATACTGCCGTCCTGATAACCCTCGATGGGGCCGTAGACGGTCTGCACGCGGGTGTGTTCACCCGATGTGATGGGCTGAGCCACGATGTCTGTCATGGACACTGATGACATCAGCAGCAATGCCGAAATCGCAGTTTTTCTCATATTGAAATTAATTAGTTAGAGTATAGTATAGTTCGTAGTACAGTTAGACGCAATCTGAGTGCAAAAGTACGAAAATATTTGCAAAAAAGGATGAAATATATGTTCAAAGGCTTGCACAAATGTAACAAGATGGAATCTATAGCAACTATAGCATCTATAGCAACTATAGAATCTATAGATACTATTCTAAAAAAACGCACGTGGGCATGACTTCTCATGCCCACGTGTTCTCTAAGTGTATAAAGTCTTACATCTTGAATTATTATTGTTTCTGGTGGTCGCGTTTGCGGATTTCTACGCGTCGGATTTTTCCGCTGGTGGTCTTCGGCAGTTCATCCACAAACTCTATCACGCGCGGATATTTATAAGGTGCTGTCTCACGCTTGACGTGGTTCTGAAGCTCGATGATGAGTTCTTCGCTGGCTTTGTCTTTCCATTCCCGTGCAAGGACGATAGTGGCTTTCACCACCTCCCCGCGTATGGGGTCGGGCACACCTGTGATGGCGCATTCCACGACTGACGGGTGGGTCATCAGCGCGCTCTCTACCTCGAACGGACCGATGCGGTAGCCGCTGCTCTTGATCACGTCGTCGGCACGGCCAACAAACCAGTAGTATCCGTCTTCGTCGAAATAGGCAAGGTCGCCTGTGAAGTAGTAGTTGTCGTGCCAGACGGACTTGGTCAGCGCCTCGTTGCGGTAGTAGCCACGAAAGAGTCCGAGCTGACGGCGGCGGTCGGTGCGCAGTGCAATCTGGCCGATTTGTCCTGGTTCGGTGACAGGCTCGAGTGATCCATCGTTCTTGATGAGTGCCACATCGTACTGGGGGTTGGGCACTCCCATCGACCCGGGCTTGGTCTCCATCCAGGGGAAGATGCCCAGGGTGAGGGTGGTCTCGGTCTGACCGAATCCCTCTTTGAGCTTGATCCCGGTCTGCTGGTAGAACTTGTCGAACACGGCGCCGTTGAGTGCCTCGCCGGCAGTTGTGCAGTATTGAAGGCTCGAGAGGTCGTACTTGCTGAGGTCCTCACGGATCAGGAATCTGAATATCGTTGGAGGAGCGCAGAGGCTGGTCACCTTGTATTGCTCGATTTTGTGTAGTATGTCTGCTGGCGTGAATTTCTCGTGGTCGTAGACGAACAGCGTGGCGCCTACGAACCATTGTCCATAGAGTTTTCCCCAGGCCGCTTTTCCCCATCCTGTGTCAGCGATGGTGAGATGCAGGCTGTCGGGGTGGAGGTTATGCCAGAATGCGGCGGTGGCTATGTGTCCTATGGCGTATGTGTTGTCGTGGATCACCATCTTGGGCTCACCGCTGGTGCCGCTGGTGAAGTACATCAGCATGTAGTCGTTGACGTTGCGGTCGGTGTAGTGGTTGACGAAGGCGGGGGCGTTTTGCATTCCCTGATGCAAATCGTGCCATCCTTTGGGGATGAACGGGCCGATGCTGATACGGTGCTTCACAGAGGGGCACTCTGGCATTGCCGCGTTCACGTGGCCGGTGATTTCCTCGTCGCCGCAAGTGACGATGGCCTTGATTGAAGCTTTTCCGCATCGGTAGATGATGTCTTTGGCTGTGAGAAGGAATGTGGCTGGAATGGCTACGGCGCCGATTTTGTTGAGTGCCATCATGCAGGTCCAGAACTCATGTCGACGTTTGAGAATGAGCATGACCATGTCGCCCTTGACGATGCCCAGTTGCTGGAAAAAGGATGCGGCCTTGTCCGACTCCTTCTTGATGTCTGCAAAGGTATAGTGTATCTCCTCGTCCTTGTCGTTTGTCCATAACATGGCAAGTTTGTCGGGAGCCTCCTGGGCCCATGCGTCCATGACGTCGATGGCAAAATTGAAATTCTCCGGTACTCTATATTCCAGGTTCTGCCTGAAATCCTCCATCGACGAAAAGCTTACTTGTTTTAGAAATCTTTCTAACATAAATCTATTTATTTTGCTTTCTCTCTCTATTTTAGTTGTTTCTGAAAATGGGGCGGTGCATGAGGTGTTAGTGATGACTAATATATTTTTGCACACTTTGGCTCGAGATGGGCAATCAGGGGATGCACACTCAAGGCTTTCTGCCTCATTTACGATTCAAAATTAGGCAAAATAAATGATATAATAATCAAAAAAAGTGTTAATTATTAGTAATTTACACAAATATATCTTATTTGTGCAATCATTGCGGATAAAAAATGCACACATTTATTGAAACGTGTGCACACGGGTTTGCACACTTCTACATCAAGTTGACGCTGTAGAGGGTCCACTGTCCGCGGGTGCGTCGGAAATGGTAGTTGGCGTATGCAGCCTCGGTGATGCTCCTGACGAGGAAATTGATGCTGGTGCCCGGATTCACTTTCTGTCCATAGTCCATCAGCACTATCGTCTTGTCGGGCATGGGGGTCTGGGCATGGAACTCTGCCCACTCTCCTGGTTTCAGGTCGTATGTGGCGCCCTCGTTCATTTCGCTTTCGTCCTCATACACAATCTGGACAGGATTAGCGATGGACTGCTCCTGGAATTCCTTGTCGGCCACGAACTGGCAGTAGAAGGTGAGGAAGTCGTTCTGGAAGCGGTCGATGGAGTGGTGGCGGATGATATGGTCGAGAATCCACTTGCCGTCGGTCAGGTGGAACTCATATCGGTCGGAATGTAGCGAGTCGAGGTTCAGCCATTCGAAAGCCACGCAGGTCAGGTCGGGGCTTTTGATCAGCGATTCGTCTTGCTCGCTGGTGTAGATATAGGTGTAGAGATTCTGGTATTTGAACAGGTGCATGTCGTTCCATGACTCTCCTGGCTGAAGGCTGGTGCTGTCGCCAGTCTCTACGGTGATGGTGTCGGCCACGCGGGCCTCGGCGAATTCGTCGTCGGTGAGGAATGCGTAGAGGAAGTCCTCGAAGTTGGCATCGGCCGACGACGG
>OCTX014545399.1_pt1 | contig 10339 bp, 7 predicted proteins | sample 1539691 | NCBI WGS metagenome assembly OCTX01 (sample SAMN02144231, study PRJEB22623) | gut metagenome | biome: sheep rumen | host: Ovis aries | place: New Zealand | reverse complement strand
CCGGTCGCCCAATTGCGCCGGGGTGAGAGCGTGGCTCTGCTTGTTTTTCAACCACATAAATATAGCATGCACCATCAGGAACGTCAAGCATAATTTTAAGAAAATCCGCGTCTTTCGATGAAGGTGATCTTTGCGCCTGGCATGTGACAGTTCAGACGGGCTGCTCTTTCAAGTCGGCTGCGGCAGCAAAGGATCCGTCTTCGTGAGAAAAACATTGCGGGTCCGACCAAGAGATCGAGCGGGGAAGGACCTGTGTCTTTCGATGAAGGTGATCTTTGCGCCTGGCATGTGACAGTTCAGACGGGCTGCTCTTCCAAGTCGGCTGCGGCAGCAAAGGATCCGTCTTCGTGAGAAAAACATTGCGGGTCCGACCGAGAGATCGAGCAAGGGCGGCGTGCCGCCCCTGCTCATGGCTCGCAGGGAAGGACCTGCGTTTTTCGATGAAGATGATCTTTGCGCCGCGATCTAAAACTTCCGGGCAGCCAGTCTGGACTGTCACTCTAGGATCCTCACAGATCTGCCTTCACGTTGAACTCGAAACTGTCCGGATCCTCAAAATTGGCCTTGTAGATCAGTGTCACAGAAGCGTCGCTGTCCTCCGGCAGCATAAATCCTACTGAGCTTTTGAACTGCTCGCCGGAGACGATCGGCATAGGCTGCGGGTGATTTCCGCCCGTCGAATCAAAAATATACGGTGCGCAGGCTATGTTCCGGGAATCCGTGAGCATAAAGGACGTATCACCGACGAGGAGATCCTCATAATTATGAGTATTGGCATAGGTGTATGTGACCTCAACGACACGGTCAGCCCGGATACCCGCCGAACGCTCATCCGTCAGGCGGATCGAATCGATCGTCAGGTCGAAAGAGCCACGATCTGTCTCTACCGTCACGGTCTCGCCGACTTTGATTTCTCTGGAGTTCTGAGAAACAGCGACGACTTCTCCCGGAATAACGTTAAACCCTTCACCGAGCGTGGAATCAGTAGAGACCCCTTCTGCCGGATCCTTCTTGGAGACATCGACCCACTTGTCCGTCTTGGCTGCCGCGCTCTCATCCGGCTTTTCATCCGGCTCGCTGGCGACCGTTCCCGGATTCTCTGCCATCGAATCCATGACCGGGGCTGCTACAGCGCTGCTGTCACTCGGTAATGATACATAAGAATCAGCGGAGACTTTTGAATCTGTTTCAGGTACCGCAGCCTTATTGGTCTGACCGCAGCCAGCGGCGAAAAGACTAACAGCAAGTACACATATTGCGACCTTTCTTCTCATCATATTGTCACCTCCTGTACAATATTTGTTCCTCTTATCAGGCTTCCAACTTCCGGTGCCGGGTTGCAGCGTTACTGCTCATGCCGACATTAACATTCGTTCCGATAACATGCAGTCACGCTGTTCAGTTTTATCGTCGTATGTCTCTCTTAATGATATAACAAACATGCTGCCACAAATGTGGCAGCCTGTTCTAAAATTCCAACTTATTTATTTCGTCCGCAGCACTGCTTATACTTCTTGCCGGATCCACACGGACAGGGATCATTTCTTCCGATCTTTTTCGGTTTTACGATTGTTCCGGACTTCTTCTGTTCCATATAGAGCTCATGCTGTTTTTCCTTGCTGAAAATGGCATTCCACTCCGGAAGACCATAGAGCCAGTCGGCCTTGGCATCTACCATATTCTTATAGAGACGCTCCTTATCAAAACCGAGATTGACTTCGGTATCCTCATCCATCGTCTCGATTGGATTGCGCTCAATAAGAGAATCATTGATACCGTCAAGGAATCCGACCATGACATCGACTGCAACACTGAATCTATCAGCCAGCTCTTTCACTGTGCCTCTGACAACAGTATCCGGCTCTGCGAGCAGAAGGGAATAGATTCTCTTCTCGATTTCAAAATAATCATTCCAGAACCGTCTCAATGTACCTTTGTCCGCGTTCTGATCATATGCTTTTTTTCTCCACTGGCCAAGGAGTGTCTTCGGATCGACTTTGAGCTCCTCATTCAGTGCCTGGTTGGCATTTTCTGACATTTGTTCATCTCCTGCTATAATATTTACCGGCAGTCCGTGCCGTACATTCAAGCATGATAGCACAGGATTTCCGTTTTGACAAGTTACTTAAATTTAGACGGGTTCCAATTAGGGATCTTCGACGTCCAGCTCGTACCCAGATACTTCTTCATATAGGAGGATACGTGTGAGCTGTAGCTCTTTGTATCCATGTACTTGAAGACATCCGCTGACTTCTTGGGCTTTGTGTATGTGTCTTTTCCATCGGCATGATAGAGACCCATCCACCATCCGCCTGCCGTCTCGCCGGACTTATCCATCTCACGATGGTATCCGTACATATCAATGTTGCTGTTGAACTCGGTAAGATAGTATGAATACGCGACCGCGCAAGCCTGCTGGTCCTCCTGATTCACCGAACCGTATTTGGATGACAGTCCCGACTCCGGAAGTATGATGTGAATACCGCTTCCGTAAGTCTTCTTCAGGTACGACGCGAAATAACTCATATTGAGCGGGGTGATCTGTTTTGAAGTACCGCTGTTCGTGACTGCGCTGCTCCTGACCCAGATCTTGCAGTCCTGCTCAGGTGACGGGTACGGATGCATAGCCATATCCCAGTGAATAGCACCCTGGTTCTTCAGGTCCTTGTTAAAGTCCTGTGTCAGATAGAGACCGGGATAGGTCCTATAGTTCGTTGTCCATTCGGCCGTATTCGGGAAACCCCAGTTGTGGTCGAGAGAGATATAGGTGCGTGCGTATCTCCATCTGCTCTTAATTGATGCGTTGAACATTCGGAACGCGTCCGCAAATGCCTCATGATACTGGTCATAGGAAATATTTCCGCTGTAATTATATGTTATATACTGATCAGTCTCATTTCCGAATATCCAGTTGGCTACCATGCAGCCGTCCTTCGTCCACTCGTCCGCAAGGCACGCGAAGAGCGCTTCGAGCTTCTTCCTGTTACTGTTTTCTGTATTGAGAGCAAATATCACGCCATTGCCCGCTCTCGCTCCGCTGACCGCTGACGGCAGGATGTAGTCTGTCATCGTCCGATTGCTCAGGTAGAAGACTCCTGTCACAACGATTCCGGCGCTGCTATAGCTCTTTATAAGATTCTTGTAGCCTGTGACCGATGTGCTGAAATTGTATGTCTTTCCCTCATATTTGTAAGAATATGAACTGCCGGAGAGGAAGACCTCAAGCGGGAAATCGAGGACAACATGACTGCAGTTCAGGGCTTTAGCCTGATTTATATCGGCAGTTCTCAGCGTCGTCTTGAGACCCTTTTTCGTCTTGCGTGCCGGTGTCGGGAATGCCGTCAGTCTGGTCGAAGCCATTTGCGGATTCGTAATATAGTAACTGTTGCTGACGATCCTGTATACGCCCTTATACTTTACAGCCACGTAGAATTTCTTCTGCAGCACGCTGGCGGAAGTGTTCTTATTTAATTTGGTCTTGAACGTCATGCTCGTCTGCAGACTCACAGACGTGAGCGGTGACGCGCCGCTCAGCGTATCCTGGTATGGAGCTACAGCAAAGAGATAGGCCTTTCCATCATCAGATGCCTGTTTTATACCGCTCGATGTGACCGTAACGGTACTGTTGTCGGACGAACTGATGCTGCAGGATTTGATCAGCTGCCCCGCCAGATACCACTTCTGATGCGACTGGCCCTTGTTGGAAGCCAGAATAATGTTGGTCTTATTCTTATCCGTCGCCGATGCGGCTGCCAGACAATACCCGCTTCCGAGCGCGGACCCTATTGTAGTCGTGCCGTCGCTGTTATAAGTGAGGAACCAGATCTGGCCTGCTGCACCCGTCCACGGCATCTGCCGGATATTGGCGCCGGAAGTTGCTTTGCCTCCGCTCACATCGAGCACCTTGCCGTTATTGGTCTCGATTCTATAATAGTAATTCGCCTTGCTTTTATAGGTCACAGGGACGAACTTAAATGAAGTCGCGACATGGCCGGTAAAGTCATACAGCTGAATATTCGCGTTATTTGCGGTACTGTTGTCAAGAAGGTGCACTGTGCGGTCAGTATTGTAGGCAGAGCGTATCCTGCAGGTGAAAGCAGTCGTCTTCTGCGTTGCCTGAGCCGGGACAGCGGTCTGGAACTTCTGAGTCGCCGAGCCCGTATACTTTGCTATGCGCAGTCTCGTCCCCGAGCCGGTCCCACCCGAGTCAAGGACCATCTCGCTGTGAAGACGTGAATAGAATGTGACCGTTCCATCGCTGTTCCTGACCGGCTTCCACAGCTGATACTGCCATGATTTCTTTTCGTACTGGTTGACATATGTTCCGGCAGTCTTGGCCTGTCCTGCCGTTCCGAGGACCATACCGCTGTTCTTATTTATAAGAATATAATAACCGCCCCAGATCCGCTGATATGTGAAGACCTGCGGTGCACTCCCGTTCGAAGTTCCAAGCTTCACTGCTGCCCCGCTCGTCTTTGAACCCGAAGCGACCGCCTCAGCCATCGATGTCTTAGAGGAAGGTCTGAGCGCGATAGAACCCGAGAACTGTCCAAATGAAGCCTCCGCCAGTGTAAATCTCTGGGCTCTGGAATTCGATTTCGTTGTTACCCGAACGTTCACGTGATCGCTGGGTGTTCCGCTGTTCAAAGCGAGCGCGAGATTTTTATTTGCGGCATTCAGGAACGAATATGTGCCGTCAGAGTTGGCGACCGGGATCCATTGCTGATTAGCTGTGCCGACATATTCATACTGATGAACATTATGACCGGAGACCGGAGTAAGGCTGGCTGCGCCGATTGCTTTTGAGCTTTTAAAATTGATAAAGACAAAGTTGCCGTTGCTGAGCTTGAGAAGGGTGAACTTCTGATTGGCTGCCCAGCCGTTTTTACGAATTTCCACATTTGCGTGATTCACAGTGGAAGCGTCTTTAAGACAGACAACGTAATTGGAATTAATGGCGCTTCTCACGTAGACTGTCTTACCGTTCGCAAGAAGAGCGGCAGCTCCGGCAAGCTCATCATCCGTGACATCTGCAGCGGCAATCCCCGATTCATCAGAGGGAAGGGCCGCATCCTCGACGGCAAGTCCCGATTCATCGAGAGCCAGACCTGACTCATCAGACGGGACCTCTGCCACAGACTCGGCCATATCGTCATAAAGATCATAGGGCTGGTCTGTTATGAGTTCATCGTCCGGAACAGGCTGCAGGTCCGATTCCGTTCCTGGCATTTCGTCCTCTCCCGGAAGCGCAGCGTCCGTCTCGGGCACTTCTTCCTCATAGGACTCGCCTATACTGTCGGCGATGTTCGCCGGCAGTTCGTCCGCGGCAGCTAATCCGGTGCCTTCCGACTCAGTACCGGCCGCAGCCACAAGTTCGTCATGGGACGCATCCAGATCATCGGCATACGCGGGGACAAGACAGGAAAGCATCATTGTCAGTGTAATAATTATCGCTGTCAGCTTCTTTTTCATATTTCACCTCTTTCTGTCTATGCTCTGACGCCGATCTCTTCGAGCCGGGCGACAGTTTTTTCGTAAGATTCAAACAGGATACCGCCGATTCCGCATTTGCCCGCGGCGGCGATATTTTCCGGATTATCATCTATAAAAACCGCTCTTTTCGGATCAATTCCAAACTCTTCAAGCAGCGTTCTGTAAATAACTGTATCGGGTTTTCTCTGGTGAACTTTGAAGGACCATAGACAGCCATCTGTCAAACGGATAAAACCAAGTACCCCGTTCTCCGTACATTTCTCGTAGGCGTGTTCTGACCAGTTCGAGAGAATGTATACCCGGTATCCCCTGTTCCTAAGGTTCCGGATCCAGCTCTCTGTAAAAGGATTCACCGTTATGCAGGTGTACATAGTCTCGATAAGTTCACGTATCTCCTCAGCATACTGAGGACCCCGGGCTATAAATTTCTGAACGAGGGTCTCGAAACTCTCATTTCCCAGATCACAATGCGCCCAGATATCACAGTCGATGATGTGCTCTGAAATATACTCCCTGGCTTCGTCGGATATGTCGATCATGTATGGATATCTGCTCCACGGAAAATCGACGAGAACACCTCCGACATCGAAAATAATCGTATCCACGACCGGGGACTTATCGGGACGGACAGCTTTGGCTGCCAGAAGCAGTACATAAAGGAAGACCGGCACTAAGACAGTACAGGCAAGTGACCCCAGGAACAGGGAACGGGCCGCCTCACTCCTGCCCATTGCCGCTATAAAAGTAACTGCGTACATGCCGAAAAGGAGTATGATTCCAATCACGGCTGCTATCTGTCTGACTTTTTTCATAGATGTTCCTTTCCTCATATGAGGCCGCGTATCCGCCGACATATCTGTCCCGGAACAGACCAAAGAGGGCCTGCCCGCTTCTGTTCGAAAAAGGCTGTCGCCAGGACAGCCTTCCGTTTCAATTCTTACTCACATACACAGCGCTTTACTGCTCATGGAACCCGGTTACGATCTCATCAAAAATAGTCTCCGCGGCATCCTTCTGACCTTCCGCAGTCCAGCAGTTGAACTGGAAGTAGCGGTAATTTCCCTGCACCGCGTAGATAAAATACACGATAGGATTATCCTCATAGGAAGCCGTGATCGTGCTCTTTCTGATCACGAAATCATGGACATCGGATTCGATATCGTCGGTCTCAATGAGTTCCGCATTCGAAAAGACCTCGCTGCTGCTCATAGAGTTATAGACCGCCGCGACGATCGCGCTGCTGTACTCGTCAAGTGACATAAAGGGCGAATACCGCCTGCTCTCGCTGTTGGCCATAAAGAACATAGCCTGATCCGGATTTCCGACCTGAACTTTAAAACTCTGGTTGACCTCATCGTCATTAATGATCTGTCCGTTCAGATTCTGCCAGTCGAGAGGTACCGCCAACTGCAGACTGTCGTCTTCACTGTAGAACTCCTGCTTTGTCTCGTCGTCCGAGAGCCATGCTCCGGTGATCAGAACATTCGCCTCACCACTTTCATCAGACTCATCATCTTCTGTCCCGTATTCATAGGGTGCAGCGACTCCGCTGTCATTTTTCCTCGAAGTCTCTGTCGTTGTCGGGATAGAAACGCTCTCCAGAGCATTTAAAAGATCAAGTCTTGCCTGTTCCTCCGGGTCTATGACCTCCTCCGCGACAGATGATTCTGCCGGTATGGATTCATCCTGTGCCTCCTGCTGCCCCGGAAAAATCTGTCCTATTCCGCCGCAGCCTCCGAGCAGGACCGCGCATGCGGTGCCGATCGCCAGTATACTCAAACCGCGTTTACTCATGTCTTCCCCTCTTATATCCGGATCGTTCTTGCCCTTTATCTATATATAATATCCTGTCTGCCCGGACCGTTGGAGACCATTGTAATCGGATAGCCGATTTTCTCCTCAATGAACTCAACGTATCTTCTGCAGTTCTCAGGAAGGTCCTCATACTTGCGGATACCGGTGATCTCGCACTTCCATCCCGGAAGCACCTCATACACAGGCTTTGCTTTCCGAAGGAACGTCGTTGCCGGGAATTCAGTCGTGATTTCTCCGTCGATCTCATATCCGACACACACCGGAATCTCATCCAGATAACCGAGAGCGTCAAGGACGGTAAGGACGACGTCAGTCGCGCCCTGCAGACGGCAGCCGTATTTCGACGCTACACAGTCGTACCAACCCATACGTCTCGGACGGCCTGTAGTCGCGCCGTACTCACCGCCGGAACCGCCGACCCGTCGAAGGGCTTCGGCTTCATCGCCGAAAATCTCGGATACAAATTCTCCGGCGCCTACTGCGGATGAGTAAGCTTTTGTGACCGCGACGACTCTCTTTATCTCGTAAGGGGGCACGCCTGCACCGACTGTGCCATAGCCGGCAAGTGTCGGGGATGAGGTGACCATCGGGTAAATGCCGTGATCCGGATCCTTCATAGTGCCCAGCTGTCCCTCGAGTAGAACGCTCTTGCCCTCTTTAAGCGCATTGTGGAGATAGAGCGACGTGTCGCAGATATACGGGGCAAGCATCTCCTTGTACTCCGCAAGTTCGGCCATGACGTCATCCACGGAGATTTCCGGTTTATTGTAGAGATATTTCAGCATGATGTTCTTCTTAAGAACAATATTCTCCACCTTGACACGGAGCTCATCCATATCAGAAAGCTCACTGACCTGAATACCGATCTTGGCATACTTGTCCGAGTAGAACGGAGCGATGCCCGATTTTGTGGAGCCAAAGGATCTTCCCGCAAGTCGCTCCTCCTCATATGTATCGAAGAGAACATGATAGCTCATGACGATCTGAGCCCTGTCGGAGACGAGGATCTTCGGCATAGGGACATTTCTCTCCACGATGGAGTTTATCTCCTTCATCAGTTTCTTCACATCGAGGGCAACTCCGTTGCCGATAATGCTCGTTGTGTGGTCATAGAAAACTCCGGACGGAAGGGTGTGAAGGGCAAATTTGCCGTAGTCATTTATAATGGTATGACCTGCATTGGCACCGCCCTGAAAACGCACGATGATGTCAGCTTTTTCGGCAAGCATATCCGTGATTTTTCCCTTGCCTTCATCGCCCCAGTTCGCTCCTACTACTGCTGTAACCATATTTTCTCCTCTTGTATCGCTTGTCATTATTTAGTGTCTGCGTCTTATACGTTAATCTCCGAAGTGTAGCCAAGTACTTCTTTATTGGCTTCAAGCATCGGATTTACAACATTTGCCAGATAGGACGTGACCTGCTGCGGCGCGCGGCCGACATACTTCTTCGGATCGAGCGACGCAGTCAGCTCTTCCTTTGTCAGCGGGAACGCCGGGTCGGCATCGATCAGGTCGAAGAGGTTGTTATCCAGACCTTCCACCTTTACGTTCCTGCCCGCTTCCATCGAAAGCTGACGGATCTTCTCGTGCATCTCCTGACGGTCTCCGCCCGCCTTGACGGCATCCATCATAATATTCTCGGTCGCCATGAACGGAAGCTCCGCCATGAGGTGTTTTGTGATGACCTTCGGGTAGACAACAAGGCCGTCCACGACATTCACGACCAGGTCGAGGATGCCGTCGCAGGCCAGGAAGCCTTCCGGAACAGAGAGACGTTTATTTGCCGAATCGTCAAGAGTGCGCTCGAACCACTGCACCGAGGATGTGATCGCCGGGTTCATGGCATCCGCGATGACGTAACGTGAGAGACTGGCGATGCGCTCGGAACGCATTGGGTTCCTCTTATACGCCATGGCCGATGAACCGATCTGGCTCTTTTCAAACGGTTCCTCCACCTCCTTGAGGTGCTGAAGCAGCCTTATGTCATTCGAGAACTTTGTGGCGCTCGCGGCAATTCCTGCCAGGACGTTGATCACTCTCGTATCGACTTTTCTGGAGTAGGTCTGACCGGAGACCGGGTAGCATCCTGCAAATCCCATCTTCTCCGCAATCATCTGATCCGCCTTCTCGCAGGCTGCGTGGTCGCCGTTAAAGAGTTCAAGGAAAGATGCCTGCGTGCCGGTCGTTCCTTTGGACCCCAGCATCTTGAGGGATCCCGATACATAATCCAGGTCCTCAAGATCCATCATGAACTCGTTGATCCAGAGAGAGGCTCTCTTTCCCACAGTGGTCGGCTGAGCCGGCTGGAAATGGGTGAACGCGAGTGTCGGAAGATCCTTGTACTCGTCCGCGAAGCGGGCAAGCTCGGAGATCGCGTTGATCAGTTTTCTTCTGATGATCGCGAGCGCATCCCTCATGAGGATAATGTCCGTATTGTCGCCGACGTAGCAGGATGTTGCGCCGAGGTGAATGATACCTCTGGCTTTGGGGCACTGCAGACCGTAGGCGTACACATGAGACATGACGTCGTGTCGGACTTCCTTTTCACGCGCTTTGGCATCCGCGTAATTGATATCCTCGGCATGAGCCTTGAGCTCCGCGATCTGCTCATCGGTGATATCAAGTCCGAGTTCCTTTTCCGTCTCGGCGAGAGCGATCCACAGCTTTCTCCATGTGCGGAACTTGCGGTCCGGTGAGAATACGGCCTGCATTTCGCGGCTGGCGTAGCGCTCAGAGAGCGGACTCACATACTTATCGTAGGATACGTTCATTTCTTCAGACATTCGTTCTCCTTTATGATCGACAGACATCTGCCGTAGCTGTTGTGTGATGAAATTCCACACTGAAATATACACTATTATTGAAGTCAATACAAGAATGATTCTCGGCGTCGGCGGCAAATTATCTAAGACCGACAGTCTATAAGGCTGCTGCCAGGTTCCATATACCGACAGCAAACATCATCTTCATCGAAAAACGCAGGTCCTTCCCTGCGAGCTATGAGCAGGGGCGGCGTGCCGCCCTTGCTC
>OCTX012268002.1_pt1 | contig 10339 bp, 11 predicted proteins | sample 1539691 | NCBI WGS metagenome assembly OCTX01 (sample SAMN02144231, study PRJEB22623) | gut metagenome | biome: sheep rumen | host: Ovis aries | place: New Zealand | reverse complement strand
ATGATGAACATGGAGCGGAGAAACGGAAAGGATAAGCCCGTCATCCGCAAGGCGCTGGTGGAACTCGACGGCGCTCCCTTCAAATATTTTGCCGAGCACAGGGATGAGTGGGCCGTGAAGACCTCCTTCGTCTATCCCGGCGCGATCCAGTATTTCGGACCGACGGAAGTCTGCGACCTCCCCACCAAAACGCTTCTCCTTGAAAAGGGCCAGAAGCTGTACTGATGCATAAATAAGTTCAGCCCGGTAAGCAGCAAGCTTACCGGGCTGTTTTTATGCTTCACAAAGGGGATCAGGTCTGTCCGCGGCGGATGATGCTGTGGCGTTCCGGGCCGACAGAGATCCATTTGATGACCACGCCAATCGCTTCTTCGATCCGTTTCACATAGTCCTGTGCTTCCACCGGCAGGTCCCACCAGTTCCGCACGCCGGAAATGTCACAGTTCCATCCCTTCATCATCTCATATACCGGTTCGCAGTCGCTGAGGATGGAGGGGAAAGGCATCTCCTCGAATTCCTGGTCCTTATACTTATAGCGGACACATACCGGGATTTCTTCCAGCGTGCCCAGCACGTCCAGCTTGGTCAGCGCGATCTCCGTAGCTGCCTGGATCTTGACGCCGTAGCGGGTTGCCACCAGGTCCATCGGCCCGATCCGGTGGTGCAGCTTTTCCGTTTCGCCGGTAGCTTTGCGCATTTTTTCCGCTTCCTCGCCCTGCAGCTCGCTGACAAAGTGTCCTTTGCCCACACAGGTGGAATAGGCTTTCACCACGCCGATGACACGGTCGATCTCGACGCCGGGCATGCCCGCGCCGACCGGCGCGTAGGAGGCCAGCACATTGGACGAAGTGGTGTAGGGATAGACGCCGAAGTCCAGGTCCCGCAGGGCGCCCATCTGGGCTTCAAACAGAATCCGCTTGTTGTCGTCATTGGCCTGCTGCAGGAAGGACCGCGTATCCGTAATGAAAGGCTTCAGGGGCTCACAGTACTCTTTCACCCAGGCGTCCAGCTCTTCCTCGGTCACCGGATCCGCGCCGTACACCCCGGTGAGCACCAGGTTCTTCCATTTCCGCAGTTCTTCCAGGTCGCGGTGGAAATACTCCGGATAGAACAGGGCGCCGGCCAGAACCGTCTTCTTCTGGTATTTGTCGGAATAGAAAGGAGCGATGCCGAGCTTGGAGGAACCGTACTGCTTGGCTCCGAGACGTGCTTCCTCCAGGGCGTCCTGTTTCCGGTGCCAGGGAAGAAGCAGGGAGGCCCGGTCGGAAATCTTCAGGTTCTCCGGCGTAATGGACACGCCTTTTTCCTGGATCGCCCAGATTTCCCTCATCAGCATTTCCGGGTCCAGCGCCACGCCGTTACCGATGACATTCACAACTTCCTTGCGGAAGACGCCGGAAGGAAGGGCATGGATCTCAAACTCACCGTACTGGTTAATGACGGTATGGCCGGCATTGGCGCCGCCCTGGTACCGGATGACGACATCATAGGCTTCGGTCATCAGGTCGACCATCCGGCCTTTTCCCTCGTCGCCCCAGTTAATACCCACGATTGCGGTACAAGCGTTCATGCATGATCCACCTTTCAGGACAATTTCTTTTGTTTGATTCTTTTCAGGTCACAACGTAAACAGAAAACGAACTCTTTCACCTTCTGATTCTACCCCCGGGAGCCTTCTTTGTCAATGCGGAAGGCCCGGATTCGATCCTTCCGTCCGGGGTCCCGTTTCTTCCCCGGAACCATACAGATCCCGGTACAGCCCAAGCTCCTGCAGTTTTGCCCGCAGGCTCTTCATGTCCTCCCAGGCTTCCGGCTTTTTGGACGCGTCCCGCAGCAGCGCCGAGGGATGATAGGTCGGCATCATCCAGATGCCCTTCCGCTCCGTCCAGATGCCCCGCTCCCGGGTAATCCGGATTTCCGGATTCAGCAGATATTTTGCCGCCGTGCTGCCCAGCAGCACAATCACCTTCGGCCGGACCAGGTAGGTCTGCATCCGCAGGTGAATCCGGCAGGCTTCCGCCTCCTCCGGCGCCGGCACCCGGTTTCCCGGCGGACGGCATTTCACCACGTTGCAGATATAAACCCTGTCCCGCGGCAGTCCGATGGCTTCCAGCATCCGGGTCAGCAGCTGGCCTGCCGGTCCCACAAAGGCCAGGCCCTGCTCGTCTTCCACCTGGCCGGGACCTTCCCCGATCAGCATCAGGGGCGAATTCCGGTCCCCCTGCCCAGGCACCTTGTGGAGGATCCGTTCGCACAGCGGACACAGGCGGCATTCTGCCACCTGCCGGTCAAACAGTTCCCAGGTAATCGGATCCATGGCCATCCTCCGTTATTTTTCCTTTTTCTGCATCTTAGCAGGAATCTCGGAAGAAAGCAACCGGCGTTCGTCCCCCGGTCTTGCCAGTCCGGTGCAGCCGTAGTAAGATGAGCCGGAGAAAAAGCTGTGAAAGAAGGGCGTCTCTTGCTTTATATCATCCGCCATGGAAAAACAGACTGGAACACCCGGCATAAACTTCAGGGCAGGACGGATATTCCGCTGAATGAGGAAGGCCGCCGCATGGCGGAAAAGGCCGCCCTGGAAATCCGGGAAATTCCCTTTGACATCTGTTTCTGTTCCCCCCTGATCCGCGCCAGGGAAACCGCGGAAATCCTGCTGGAAGGCAGGGATATCCCCCTGGAGTTCGACGGGCGCCTGGCGGAAATGAGCTTTGGCAGCTATGAAGGGTTTGAGAACATTTTTTCGAAACCGGACTGCCCCCTCTATGCGTTTTTCAAAGATCCCGGCCGTTATACCGGTACCCCCGGCGGCGCGGAAAGCCTGGACGCCCTGTTTGAGCGGACCGGCGCGTTTCTCCGGGAAAAAGCACTTCCCCTGCATGCGCAGGGGAAAAGCGTCCTGATCGTAGGGCATGGCGCCATGAACTCTTCCATCATCTGCCGGCTGCGGGGACTGGAACGGAAGGATTTCTGGAGCGAGCCCATCGAAAACTGCAGGCTGAAGCGCTTACTGTAAGGATTCCGGTTATTGTGCAAAATCCGTTATTCCCCGTCCGGCCGGATCGCGACGGCCGTAAACTCCCCGGGCAGCTTCTCATTCTCCCAGGAGGGATGCTCATCAAACTGCTTCAGGCAAAAACCATTCCGGATGATCGCGTTGAGGATCTCGCTCACCGTATACCTTCTGTAGCTGCATTTGGGAATCTGTTTCCGGGTTTCTGCATCGTAAAACCGCGCGTGGGCCATTTCCCCCTCATAGATCTCGGTCGAGAAATAACTCATGGTCGGCCTTTCCATCTCCAATGTATCCATGATCTTGGTGAAGGGATGGAAATCGCTGCAGATCATCTTTCCGCCCGGCTTCAGCAGCGAATACATCATCCTCATGAATTCATCGATATCATGGAAATAGTGGAGGATTCCGCCTTCCATGAATACCACGTCAAAGGTTCCGCCGTATTTTGAAAGGTCGATCTCCAGGATATCGCATACTTCAAATCCGATTTTCACATTTGCGGCCTCTGCGGTTTCCATGGCATAGCGTTTGTTGTCCTCGGAGATATCGAAGACCGTGACCTCCGCGCCCAGCAGCGCCAGGGGGATCGCTTTTTTTCCGCAGGATCCGCAGATATTGGCTACCCGGACGCCCTCAAAGCGATCAAAATACGCCGCATGCTGCTTGAGCATCTTCACGGGGGTTTCCGCGTCCTTCGCGGCCCTTTCCTTCGGCGTTCCCGCCTGCCGGACCCAAAAGGCATACGCGTCATATTCCCATGCCTTTTTATGCTGTTTGCTGTATTCCTTCATCGCCCCGGCCTCCAGCCATCAGAATCAGAAAACACTCCGGACCTGCTTTTTCAGACCGTCTGATCCGGATAATCATAGAAGCCTCCCTTGTGGAAGTTTTCATTCCCCAGCGGCGTGGCTGTCAGCCTGAAAATCACGCAGCCGTCCGGACAGACGATGGTTTTCGTGTACCTGCTGTCCCCGCCGAGGTTCTCCAGGTCGCCTCCGCTCCGGACCGCCTCCATCAGCGGATAGAGCATCATCATGGTTTTCGAGCAGATCCCGTATCCGTCCTTGTTCACCGGGCATCCGTATGTGCACGTATACTGGTCGCCGGGTTCCTCGCCGTTGCGGCAGTATCGCTCGGTGTGGTCCCCGTGCAGGAATCCCGTCACATCCACCGTAAACTCATATTCCTCATCATACCATTTTTTCATTCAGATCATCCTCCCGGAACGACAGGGCGTTCCTTTCGTTCCTTTCTTCATTTTGGCGCCGGCTGTATTGGCAGCCTGCCGGTTTTCAAATGGATTACAGGGTTTCCTGCCTCTTCCGGCCGACCCCTGCCGGAAACTCCGTGACGGCGTTGACTTGTTTGGCTTTCTCTTCGGTGGTGCCGGTCTGCGTCCAGTCAATTTCTTTTTCCATCCAGGCATAATCGCTGATCCGGATGCTGATCAGCCGGCCGTCCTCCCCGCGCATATATGCGGCGATGCCGGACATGGCGATCCTGCCCGCTTCCTCCCTGCCCCGGTCCGAGATGACATGAACCCATTCGATCACCCCGGTGATCCCGTCGTCGATCAGGGTTTCATACCGCATTCCGACCTTCGAGGGAATATAGGAAGCCATGCCCGTATAAACCCTGCGCATCGCCTCCAGTCCCTTTTCCGGTTCCTGTCCGCGGTACAACGCGTAGCCGCCGAACTTGCAGTCCGGATGCATGCATCGCAAAATCCGCTCCACATCCACCCGTGGCATATGATGCAATGCCGTGTAGTATTCCTTCACCGCACCTGTCATCAGGCCCGGATCGCCCATTTCCAGATGCGCGGGGGTAAACATAGGTTTCCGGTAAGGCGTCAGATGGGGAACAAAGCTGCTGTGGGTGTACATCCTCACTTCCTCCAGCGTTCCCCGGCTTCCCAGGTCCGCCACCACAAACATCGGCACCTGGTCAATCATCCCGTTCACTTCAAAGTTCAGGATCATTTCCGTCACAGACCGGCCGCCGCTCCGGGTCTGGAACTTCGGAAGAATGCTCAGGCCGTCCGCCTCAAACCGGGAAATGAAGCCCTCCGCGAAAACACGGATCTGTTCCTTTCCTTCAAATCGGCCGTAGGGCGTATCCACTGCCGGCGGGCAATCCGAGAACTGGCGTTTCTCCCGGAACAGCGCCATTGCCTGATCAGTCCGGTTCTCCGCGATATCGTTCATCAGCAGGAGCTCCGGTGAATCATAAAGGATCCCCTCCTGCGCTTCCGGATACAGCACATGCAGTTCTGCCATCTTCCTGATCTCCACAGCTCTCAACCTCCCGTTCAAACGTCTCTTTCATGAATGATGCAATGCGTCCCGTGATTTCGTTTTTTTCTTTCTCTAACCATAAAAACGAATTCATGATTTGTCAATCTGTTTTTTGCAGACAAACACCCCGGGAGCATCGGTTCAATGTCCGGGGTGTTCAGTCTGGGGTGATGCGGTTTTCAGGCCGGGCCTGTCATTCCTGCCAGTGCTTCAGCCGGGACAGCCATCCGTCATACTGGCTGCGCAGGTCTTCAGCGTTCAGCCCTTCCGGATTCGGCATGTGCTCAATCAGGAAGTTCAGCAGCGCGTCCTTGGTGGGATAAACAAACTTTCCGTCTGTATAGCACCATTTGCAGTAATCCTCATTGAAGAATCCGTCCGGTTCCCGGCTGATATTCCCGTCCTCCTCCAGCGGCATTCCGCAGCACTGGCAGTACAGCTTCCTGGGGGATCCCAGCAAAGTGTTGATGGATACGTCATATTCCCGGGACAGAAGCTTCAGGGTCTCGGTATTCGGCTGGGTTTCCCCGGTTTCCCACCGGCTGACCGCCTGCCGGGTCACCAGTACCCGTTCCGCCAGCTCCTCCTGCGTCAGGTTGTGTTTTTCCCTCAGGGTTTTCAGAATCTCGCTCGTTGCCATGTTCAGGCCTCCTTCCGTTGCTTTCACCAGTATGTTAGCAACGGGTTCTCCTCTTCGCAAGCAACCTGTTGTTGCTCCGGCCTTTCCCGTCGTCCGCGTTCCTTTCAGCAGTCCCACAGGTGCTTCTTCAGATCGACGCATCCGTTCGCCCGGAACCCGACGCCTTCCGCTTCCAGCAGGCGTCTCTGATCCCAAAACCCCGGCGCGGTCCTTCCGCTGTGATTCACCACGCGATGGCAGGGATAGTTCCCGTAAAACTCAGCCATGCTCAGGATCTTCCCGATCAGCCGCGCGTTCCGGTCTCTGCCGGTCAGCCGCGCGATCTGCCCGTAAGTGGCCACCCGGCCCTCCGGAATCTCTTCCACAACGGAAAGCACTTCATAGATCAGATCCTTGTCCAGAACGCTCAATAGGGTGATTCTCCTTTCCGGACAGTTCTTTTCCTTATTTAATCACCGGATGGCCTCACGGTTCATCCCATCTGATATTGATTGTACCCAAGAATATCCGGGTGCGCAATGCCCTTTTCAGAGTAAAAAATAGAACCCACCGGATTTCAATTTGGATCCCGGCGGGAAGCCTGATCAGATTAAGTTCTGGCAAGCAGGCTCGCTTTTTTGCGTTTTGCCTGCTGCAGCTCTGTTTCTTCGGTCATTCCCCACTCATTCTCCAGCAGGTCGATGATCCGGTCATAGGTTTCCGCGGCTTTCCGATAATCGCCCCGGATTTCCCAGATATCCGCGATAGCCATCAGTTCATCCTGGAACCGGGGCCGCCTGGTCTCCAGCGCAAAGGAGCGTTCATAGAGGGCGATGGCCTGGTCATAGTTACACTTGCCCGCGTAGTACTGGGCCGCTTCAAAGAGATAGACAAAATCATCCGGATACTTTTTGCCAAGATCCCCGATGATCCGGTCCGCGCCGGGCTCATTAAACCGCGCAAGCTCGATATGTGCCCGGTAAACCTCAACATGGATGGGATTGACGTCCGGCAGGGCCGCGTAACGCGCCAGCACGGCCTCCGCCTCTTCCGCGCGGCGGTCCGCCAGCAGGTTGTCAATCAGATAGACATAGGGCAGCCTGGCTTCCGGGTTCTTTTCAACAAGTTCCCGGTAAAATTCGATCCCCTTGCTGTGATTGGCCATGTTCCAGTCCCATATCGCATGGCCCTCTGTCTTCTGCAGAATCCACTGGCAGTCCTTCTCATTCGGTGCTGCCTGTACAGCCTCCCGGGCATAGCGGCCGGCCCTGCGTGCATAGCTGTCCATTCTGTGCCAGTAGAGGAAAGCCAGCAGGCCCGTCGCCCGTTTTTTATTTTCCTCTGAGCTCAGCTGTCTTTTCAGGAATTCCTCATACTCAATGAACACATCCTGCGGCAGGTCTTCCTCCGTATCGAGGCGGTTTTCGATACGATTCAGGCGCTGCCCGCTGCTCAGGTCAAACAGGTCATCGATGCTGACGCCGAAGATCTCCGCCAGCAAAGGAAGCGTGGTAATATCCGGCATTGCTGCGGCATTCTCCCATTTTGATACAGCCTGTGCACCAAGGCCAAGTTTTTCCGCCAGCTGTTCCTGGGTGAGTCCGGCCTTGAAGCGGAGCTGCCTGATTTTCTTTCCGATTTCCATGATCATTTCCTCCTGCTGGGTATGCTGCTTCGAAGCTGGTTATAGGATAAGGCACATCTTCCCTGGATTCAATAACGCAATCGTCAAGTCATGTTGCCGGTTGGTTGATTTTCGTGAACACCGCGGCCGATGAACGATTATATTGAGATATTGCGCCTGTCCATATATAATGGAATAAAGTCCAGGTTGAAAGTCCCCAGATGAAATTCATCAGGAGCCTGTAAATCATCTGTTTTACTTCCGCGCAGGTCAGTGTCCCTGGTTTTTAAGGGACTCTTTTTCGTACAGCCGCTTTCTCCCCGGCGATACCGGATTCAGGAAAGCTCGATATCCAGCCACTTTCCCTGACGGATTCTGTGATGCAGCAGCCGGTCCCTGACAATGGCGTCAATCAGGAAGGCGATCCAGGGAGACAGCACCGCGATCGGCACAGCGGGCCAGGCGCCGGCCAGCGGATAGCAAAACAGCCAGGTCAGGAAGGGACGAAGAATCGAAACGCTGAGCAGGGCGCAGATGGCCACGAAACGAACATCGCCGGCTCCCCGCAGCACACCGGACTGAACCACCCGCCCGTTCTGGGGAATCATGGCAGCGATGGCCACGAAGAAGGACAGCGTTACGGCATGGATGATTTCCTCATCGTTTGTAAAGAGCATCGCAAGCTGGCGGCTGAAGATAAAAATGACCAGCATCAGCAGCAGCGCGACAATAAAACCGATCCGGGACGCCGCCTGGGCATAGCCCATGGCCAGGTCCTTGCGCCTGGCGCCGAGGCTCTGCCCGACAAGGGAGGTGGCGGCGGTGCTGACCCCGTCCCCCAGGGTAAAGGAAAGGGAGGTAACCTGGCCGACGATCTGGTAAGCGGCAAAGGCGTTGGTCCCGATACCTGCGATCAGGCGGGCGAGGATCAGGAAACCGATTCTGAGGCAGACAGCCTCCACCATCGAACTGGATCCGACCCGGACCAGGCCCCTCATGGTCGAGTGTTCGAACCGGGGAAGCGCCAGGTGGTAATAGCCTTCCTTGCGCAGGGCAAGAACCACACAGATCAAGCTGGCCGACACCGTTCCGCAGGCTGTGGCAATGGCCGCGCCACGGACGCCCAGGGCCGGGAAGCCCAGTTTCCCGTTAATCAGGATATAATTGAGAACCACGTTGATCAGATTCGCCGTGATGTTCGTAAGCATGGTGATGCGGGTTTTGCCGATTGCGCGCATAGCCGCGCAGATGCACAGCTGCCAGCACTGCGGTAAAAAAGCCAGGCTGATAATCCGGAAATAATCTGTGCTCAGCGCAAATGTGTCCTCATTGGCCCCGCCCAGCCGCATCAGCCATTCCGCGCCGAAGTAGCCGATCAGCGTCATCAGGATACCGATGACCGTAATAATGCCCAGGGACTGATTCAGGCAGGCATTGGCTCCGGCTCTGTCCTGCGCGCCTTTGCGGCGGGCGCAAAGCGCCGTGGTGCCGATGCAGAGCGCCTGGGCAAAAATCAGCATGATCATCCGGGGCTGGCCGGTCAGCCCGACCGCGGCGATGGATGCCGCGCCGAGCGTTCCGACCATCATCGTGTCCACAGAACTGATGATGCTCAGCAGTGCGCCTTCCACCGTGGAAGGCCAGGCAATGGAAAGCGTTTTCCGGTAAAGCTCTTTTGTCTGGGAAGGATCAATCAGCTTACCCGTATGGTCTTTGACCCCCAGAAGCTTCTGTATCAACATGAAAACGCCTTCCTCCCGCACCGCTTCATCCCTTCAGCGTGCGCTTCCTGTGCTTCTTCTTTTTCTGTCCGGAGTCATTCCCGTATGATTTCACCGGTTTCCGGATCGGTCATCTCTTTGCGATCCGGATTCAAATCACCCTGATGCTTTTTCGCCATCTGATTGATCTTCGCGATTTGATTCATATGATCCAGGATAAACTGCTGAGCATTCCGGTCGTACAGGACAACTTTATAATCTCCGTACGGACCGGTCCTTTCTTCTGTACTGATCCCCAGTCCGATCCCGCGGTCAGTCGGTTCGCGTTTCGTTCTGCCCTGGGAATCCCTGAATTGAACCAGATACCCTTCCCTCTCCAGGAATGTCATGATGCTCCGGTGGCTTAATCTTCTCATGTTTTCATTCTCTGAAAGGGAATTAATCCGTTCGGTAATCGCGCTGATATAAGCAGGCCGTTCAAACAACTGAAACCTGCTTACCTGTTCTGCCGACAGTTCAAAAGGAATTTTGACTGCTTTCGGAGTCCTTCTCAGGCCGCCCTTATCGATCACCTGGCGTAATACATCTGAAACGAAAAACAGGCAGCGGGATATACGAACCTGGTTAACAACATCCGTTTCCGGAAGCACTTCGTCTGTTAATGGATTGATCCCATTGGCCAGTTTGTCCAGATATGTCTTGGCATGAATCATGATTTCCAGTTCGGTTGCCATTTTTCGTCCTCCGATACTTTTCGTTTGTTTATGCTTTAGCTTATCATAATCTGGACTTGTCATCAATACAGCAGAAATGAACTGCATTCCTTGTGTTCAGCGTATTTTTGAATAGTAAACAAAATCAGCATCCCGCTTCACTTCCGAATAGCCCAGTCTGATGTAGAAGGCATTTGTCCGGGTATTCCAGACCGGGGTGTCAAGCGTAATAATCCTTACATCCGGGAACAGATTCTCGATTTCCCGCATCATCATGAGACCATACCCTTTCCGAAAGTGCTGCGGGTCAATGAATATTCTTCCGATGTTCAGCGTGTCTCCCTGCCGGAAC
>OCTX012288442.1_pt1 | contig 10341 bp, 8 predicted proteins | sample 1539691 | NCBI WGS metagenome assembly OCTX01 (sample SAMN02144231, study PRJEB22623) | gut metagenome | biome: sheep rumen | host: Ovis aries | place: New Zealand | reverse complement strand
AAGAAAAGTTACATAATTAAGTGTTAAATTTACGTTAAAAAGGAAAAATAAAAAGATTTTAAAGAACAACGTATGAAAAAAGTGCGTAACTTTGCATCGTTTTTAAGTAACAATATTGTTTAAACATTTAATTTTTATCAAAAAAAATGAAAAAGTTGGTATTGATGATTGCTGCAGTAGCAGCCATGACTTTTGTTTCTTGTGATCAGAAAAAGCAGGACGCTGCTAACGGTGAGGTTGCAGCAGACAGCGCAGCAGTAGAGGCAACAGCTGACACTACAGCTACAGACAGCGTAGTAGCAGACTCTGCAAACGTAGTTGAAGAGGCAGCAGCAGCTGTAGAGGCAGGTGCTGAGGCAACAGCTGAGAAGGCTGAGGAAGTTGCTGGCGAGGCAGCAGAGGCAGCTGGCGAGGCAGTTGAGGCAGCTAAGGACGCAGCATCTGAGGCAGTAGACGCAGCTAAGGATGCAGCAGCTGACGCAGTAGACGCAGCTAAGGACGCAGCAGCTGACGCAGTAGACGCAGCAGCAGAAGCTGTAAAATAAGTAAGGATAACAAAACACTTACACAAGAAAACAAATCAACCAACGCCAGGGGGAATTAACCCCGACGAGAGAATTGAAACCTGCAAGGCGCAAGCCTAAGCAGGTTTTTTTCTGTCGTTACATGTTAGCAGATTTCTGCAAGCCATCAGCCCCAGCCCGCCCCACCGGCATCGGAACACAGTCTCGGCAGGCACACACATCCAAGATCAAGGCTTGGGCAACCGTCAGCTAAGTCCACCCACAGTAATCTCACCTGCAAGATTCTGCTCCATCAGATGACGAACGTCATCAGCATTCAGATTCTGAGCAAAAAGGAACATAAGTTTTGTGACCGCACACTCAACCGTCATGTCGTGTCCGCTGACCACTCCCGCCTTTCTCAGTTGGTCGCCTGTGGCATACATCCCCATCTGCACCGTGCCCTGTTGGCATTGAGTGATGTTGACGACGACCTTGCCTTTGAGCGTAGCCTTGCGAACTGCATCAAGCAGCCATTGAAGCCTGGGCGCATTACCAGCCCCGAAAGTGCGAAGCACAATCCCTTTTACGTCCTCGGAATCAAAAACATGCTGGATGATTCGCTGACTGATGCCTGGAAAAAGCGTGATGGCGATGACAGAAGCATCCATTTGGAAATGAGGAGTAAAGGGAGCCCCTTTATCTGGGCGTAGAAGAATCGGGAAATTGTATTTGATGTTGATTCCCGTCGTAGCGAGCGGCTCGAGATTATAAGAGGTAAACGCACTGAAATTATCGGCACTGCATTTCGTTGTGCGGTTGCCACGAAGAAGTTTCTGATCGAAATAGACAGCCACCTCCTGGATGAGCGAATTGCCATGTTCGTCAAATTGTGCAGCAAGTTCGATTGCATTAATGATATTCTCCCTGCCGTCAGTCCGAAGCACCCCGATGGGAAGCTGACTCCCCGTGAGGATGACAGGCTTACCGATGTTCTCGAGCATAAAGCTGAGCGCAGATGCCGTATAAGCCATCGTGTCCGTCCCGTGGAGGATGACAAACCCATCGACAAGAGCATGGAAATCAGAAACAACCCTGACTATGTCGCACCAAAGAGCGGGCGACATGTCGGACGAATCGACAGGGGGATTAAACTGATAAGCCTGTATGTCGCAGTCAAACTCGGCCAATTCCGGCAAATGGCGGCTGAGATGCTCGAAATCAAAAGACTCGAGCGCCCCGGAATCAGGATTTTTGATCATTCCAATAGTTCCGCCAGTGTATATCAATAGTATTTTACGTTTATGGACCGTGAAATTGCTGTTCATGACAATTAGATAACGATAGTTTTTGCAAAGTTAATGAAATTTTCATGAAATAAATTCGTAGTTCGTGAATAAATTCGTAAATTTGCATATTAATCTCAAGAACTATGGAAAAGAAACAGACGCAAACTGGAAAAACGACACAAGTGCGGGAGAAAAACCAAGAGCCTCAAGAATACCTGGTCATCTTACACAATGACGAAGTGACGACGATGGACTTTGTCGTGATGGTGCTGAAGAAATTTTTCCGTAAGTCAGAACAAGAGGCAATCCAGATCATGCTTGAAGTCCACATCAAGGGCAAGGGTGTAGCCGGGAAGTATCCCTATGACATAGCGCGCACCAAAGCAGAACAGACGATGCGTCTGGCCCGACAGAACAATTATCCACTTCGTTTAACCGTTGTGGCAGAATAAAGAGACAAGAACAGATAAAAGAACAGAAAATTAAATTACCGAAACGACATGGCAGACGAGACAACCGGAGAAATGATATTATCCAGAGCCAAGGTAATATGCAAGCACATGGGTCACGAGTACGTGACGCCGGAGCATGTCCTTGCCTCCTTTGTACTCACAAAGGATTTTGAAAATACGTTGACATTGTTTAATCTACATGTGAACGACATCGCAAACCTACTAAATGAATATTTTTCAAAACTGGACATTTTGCCAGAAGGCGATGATTCAGAACCAGGAGAGTCATATTTCTTCACAGAGCTACGAGAAAGATACGAGCAAGAGAAACCGAACTACGATCCGGCGTATCACGGGTACCTTCTTCTTATGTTGTTGTTGGAACAGAAAGAGACCCGTGCCTATCAGATTCTCAGTAATGCATTAGGAGGCGAGAAGAACCTGTCACTCCTGCTCTCCTACTATGCCCAAACCATAAGCGATGCAGAAAAAGGCTACATAGATGAAGATTTCGACGAAATGCTGGATCAAATGCAGAATTCCCAGTCCTCCGGAATTGTGGTGTGCATGAATGACCAACTCGAAGGACGTCCACCGCTTGTAGGCAGAACCGATGAACTGCGCAAGACAATAGAAGTGCTTTGCCGCATGGAGAAAAACAACCCCCTCCATGTGGGTGAGCCAGGCGTTGGCAAAACAGCCCTGGTGTGGGGGCTGGTAAAGAAAATAGCAGACGGCGACGTTCCTGAACGATTGAAGAACAGCAAGGTTTACCAGCTGGACGTGAGCACACTTGTGGCCAATGGCCAATTCCGTGGCGAGATGGAGAAAAAGCTACAGGAGACGATGAACAAACTCAGTTCTGAGGAAGGCAGCATAGTGTATATAGACAACATCCACACGATGGTGGGCGCCGGCCGTTCGAACGACTCGAGTCTGGATGCCACCGACGTGCTGAAGCCTTTCCTTGACAGCGGCTCTCTCCGCTTCATCGGAACGACCACCCCCGATGACTTCAAGCGACACCTGGAGCGCAACCAAAGCTTAGTACGGCGATTCCAGCAGATAGAGGTAAAAGAACCCAGCACAGAAGAGGCCATCGAGATTCTGACGCAACTGAAGCCCCGCTTCGAGGAATTTCACAAGGTGAGTTACAGTGACGAAGTCATCAGGTTTGCCGTGACCGCAAGTGAAAAATACCAAAGCGACCGTCGGCTTCCCGACAAAGCATTGGACCTGATTGACGCATCAGGCGCCCGAATGGAAGTGAACGGCGAGCAAGGCAAAGAAGTGAGCAAAGAAATGATAGCCGAGATTTTGTCAGAAGTGAGCAAGATAGGCACAGTGAAGATAGACGAAGAGAGCGAGAACGCCGTAGAGACGCTGAGCGACCGCATATTGAAACAGATATACGGTCAGGACGAGGCTGTCCGTCTGGTATCGGAAGCCATCCAGATGTCGAAAGCCGGCTTGTCGGACGAAGGGAAGCCGTTGGCCAGCCTGTTGTTTGTAGGTCCGACCGGTGTTGGCAAGACAGAAGTGGCCCGCGTGTTGTCCAGGGAATTAGGCGTGGAGTTGCTTCGTTTCGACATGAGTGAATACACAGAGAAGCACACGGTTGCGAAGCTGATAGGCTCGCCCGCTGGCTATGTAGGTTATGAGGACGGAGGCCTGCTGACAGACGCGATCAGGCGGAACCCCAACTGCGTGTTGCTGCTCGACGAGATAGAAAAAGCACACAGCGACATCTACAACATACTGCTGCAGGTGATGGACTATGCTAACCTGACAGACAACCGGGGACAGAAATCTGACTTCCGTAATGTGGTGTTGATCATGACGAGCAATGCCGGCGCCCAGTACGCCAGCCAAGCCAGCATCGGCTTTGGCGGCGGAGTCAGCCGTGGAAGTGCGATGCAGGCCCAAGTGAAGAAGTTGTTCAAGCCCGAGTTCCTGAACCGCCTGTCGTCCGTTGTGACGTTCAATGACATGGACCAGACGATGGCGAGGAAGATACTGGAAAAGAAAATAGGCGAGTTGCGGCATAAGGTTGAGAGCCGCGGGATTCAGTTGGAACTGAGCGACGAGGTATTTGCCCAGCTGCTGAAGGAAGGCTTCAGCAAGGAATACGGTGCCCGTGAGATGGACCGCGTGATTGGCAGTCGTCTGAAGCCGTTGCTGATGCGCGAGATATTATATGGTAAACTGAGAAAAGGCGGAAAGGCCAAAATCATAAAAAACGGCGATGATATTCAAATTAAGTAAGAAGCGAAACGTCTTCCCCAACCCCTATTATGGAGAGCCAGACGGCTTACTGGCCATAGGAGGAGACTTGAGCCCGGAACGGTTGATTGCAGCCTATCAGATGGGTATATTTCCATGGTATTCATTCCGCAACGAATGGGGGCCGAAATGGTATTGCCCACTTGAGCGCTTCGTAATATTTCCGAATGAAATCCATATCTCCCACTCGATGCGCACGTTGATGAACAGCGGCCGTTACCGTGTAAGTGTTGACGAAGACTTCGACGGAGTCATCCGTGGCTGCGGCACAGTAGACGGCCGTTACGACATGGACGGTGCGTGGTTAGGCGATGAGATTATTGAAGCCTACACGAAATTGCATGACATGGGAATCGCGATGAGCATAGACGTGTGGAAAGGCGACCGCCTCGTGGGGGGATTATATGGAGAACGTATAAACAACTGCTTCATAGGCGAGAGTATGTTCTCACTCGTTCCGAACGCAAGCAAGCTGGCACTCATCCACCTGGCCCAACTTCATCAGTCGCTCCCCCATTCCCTTATAGACTGCCAGTTTGAGACTCCCCATCTTCGCAGCATGGGCGGCCGCTTTATCAGTTATGACGAATATATGGAGATATTAAGTCAGGAGGGAGAGGGACTGAAAATTTAGAGGCTTGTTCTAAAAATTAATAAATCCTTAAGAATTATCTTTGCCGTTGTTTGCATCTTTTTGGCAGATTTGCCCTTAATCTCTTGAACCGCAGCTCGCTACGCTTCTGCGGAATTGCGGACAAATCTGCTTAAAAATAGTCTAAACACAGCCTAAAGCTAATTATTAGAACTTACCTAGACTGCGTTGGCAACGCAGTGTACGATACAGCCTGGGATGCCAGGAATACTAAAAAGAAAGGAGACTCCGCTGTGTAGACACACAGGAAAGGATAAGTCGTCAACGAGAAGATTTTTCCTCATAAATTTGGATAATCTTTTTTAAATTGCTATTTTTGCGGAATAAAAGCAAACAACAAAAAATTATCCTACTATGAAAGCAAAGACATTTGAAGCCTCAGAGCTGCTGATTAACGAAGACGGCTCAATATTCCACCTGCATCTGCGTCCCGAGCAGCTGGCAGACAAAGTGATACTGTGCGGTGACCCTGGCCGTGTAACCTTGATTGCGTCTCATTTTGACGAAAAAGAATGTGAAGTTGAAAGTCGCGAGTTCCACAGCGTGACTGGCCAATATAAAGGCAAGCGAATCACCGTGACCTCCACCGGAATCGGATGCGACAACTGCGACATCGTCGTGAACGAGTTGGACGCCCTGAAGAACATTGACTTCGGGACCCGCAGAGAGAAAGAACATCTGACCAGTCTGGAGATCGTGCGCATCGGCACGTGCGGTGGCCTACAACCCAACTGTCCAACAGGCACCTTCATCCTGTCCGAGAAGAGCATTGGGTTTGACGGTCTGTTGAACTTCTACGGTGGCAGAAACGAAGTATGCGACCTGGACTTTGAGCAAGCATTCACAACACACATGAATTGGAACTCCCAATTGCTGTGTGCCCCCTACGTGATAGACAACAGCAAGGAACTGATAGAGCGTCTTTACGACCCATCGAAAGGCATGGTGAAAGGCGTGACGATAGCATGCGGCGGTTTTTATGGTCCACAAGGCCGTGAGCTACGCATTCCCCTGGCCGACCCGGACCAGAACAGCAAAGTAGAGTCCTTTGAATACAAAGGCCATAAAATCACAAATTTCGAGATGGAGTCATCTGCCATAGCTGGTCTGAGTGCCCTGTTGGGTCATAAAGCCGTAACAGTGTGCATGGTGATAGCCAACCGCGTGGCCAAAGTGGCAAACACAGGCTATAAGAATCAGATAGATGACCTGATCAAGATTGTGTTAGACAAGATATGACATCTTTGAAATTTGAGATTTGAGATTTGAAATTTGAGGTTTGACTAGTAATACTAAATTGTTATAAAGACAAATTGAATAATCAAGAGACGATATGCGCCGTATCTACCGCGCAGGGTGGCGCAATAGGCATAGTCAGGGTATCCGGCTCTGACAGTATCACGATTTGTGGCAAGTTGTTTCGTTCACCTCATGGTGAGAAACAACTTGCAGACTACCCGTTCCGCCATGCGATATATGGCACTCTGATTTCACCTGACGAGAACGACGAAATCATTGACGAGGTTGTCGTTTTGAAGTACAAAGGTCCGCACAGCTATACCGGCGAAGACAGTGTGGAAATCATGTGTCATGGCTCTACCTATATATTAGAGAAGGTGATGAGTCTGCTGATAACAGAAGGTTGCAGACTGGCCCGTCCTGGAGAATACACCCAGCGCGCCTTTCTGAACGGGAAGATGGACTTGAGCCAGGCAGAGGCAGTAGCCGACCTGATTTCCTCTTCAACGGCAGCCACTCACCGCCTTGCCATGAGTCAGATGCGCGGCGGTTTCAGCCGGGAGCTGCGCCAGCTTCGCGACAAACTATTGAAACTGACCAGCCTGATGGAGCTGGAGTTGGACTTCAGCGAAGAGGACTTGGAATTCGCCGACCGCCAGGAACTCAAGACCTTATCGAAAGAAATAGAGTCTACCCTCTCCCACCTCATCTCGTCGTTCAAAGTGGGCAACGCGCTGAAAAACGGCGTTCCCGTTGCCATCATCGGTGAAACAAACGTTGGCAAAAGCACACTTCTCAATCAGTTGCTGCATGAAGACCGCGCCATCGTGAGCGAGATTCATGGAACGACCCGCGATACGATAGAAGACACCATCAACATAGAAGGCACCCTGTTCCGCTTCATAGACACCGCCGGCATCCGCGACACGAAAGACACGATAGAGGCCATAGGCATAGACCGTACATTCCAGAAGACGGACAAAGCCGAGATTGTGCTTTGGGTGACTGACGCAACCGAGTTAGGGCAGTCGTTTGAACGTACTTACAAACGTATCATACCCCACATAGGCGAGAAGACCTTGATTCTGGTGGTCAACAAGTGCGACCTCATAGACGACACAGAATTATATACCGAATTATCAAATTTATACGATCACACAGGCATCAATCCCGACGAGACACTCCTCATCAGTGCCAAGACCGGTAAGAACATAGGTGCTCTGGAGTCGAAGTTGCTGGACTACACAAACAATGTGATGAGAAATGAAGGCGATGTGATTGTCACCAACCTACGTCATGTCGAGGCATTAAAATCCGCCCTTGACGCTCTCCGTTCCTCTACCCGTGCAATGGATGAGGGTCTGAGCACAGACCTTGTGGCCGAAGACTTGCGTATGTGCGTGTCCGCATTGGGAGAGATTGTGGGCGAAGTGACCACAGACGAAGTTCTCGGAAACATATTCAAGCATTTCTGCATCGGTAAATAGATTCTGTGTGGATGTTATAGTTCACCTAAGCCCTATGGTTTGGATACTTACTCTGCCTGTAATTAACAAAAATATCCCGATAATTATTATCGGGATAAATATTCTATAAGATATCATCTTATCCACAAATTAAAACCAGCATCCATCTTTGTGCATGTCACGCAGCTTCTGCATTAACGTATCGGCTTCATAATAAGTGGAGTTATCTTTACCAACTTTATTGGGATTATAATCCAATAGACGAACAAGATTCATATACTGGGTAAATACACCCTTTATTTTATCGTCTTCAAAATCGATATATAATGGATTCAGCTTCCATCTAAGGACACCATCCTCTAACTCCATCAACTCTGTAAGACCACAAATGATGGGGTAGAAAAATCCATATGCATACTTGTAATCCGAGTGTTTTGAAAACGAATTGAAGGGACCACTATATGTGGTTTTGGGCTTTTGCAATACAGCACCTTTGATTCTTCCAAACGAACCGCCATTATAGTTGTAAAGCAGAGGGAAGTAGTAATACATCTTATCGCAGAATCTCATAATATCAACCAGAAGATCCAATGCAGACTTCACCGTCGTATTCTGCAAAACATATTTACCTTTCTCTGTCTTAGAGATTTCTTTGTTCATCATGACTGTACCAAAGAACTTTACGCATTTACTCTTCTGGGAGTACACGCTAACCTTACTCAAGGAACCAATCTCGATACCACGCTCTGTGAAGTAATTAAGGGAAACCAGTTTTGTCAAAGGTATACAAGCAAGTGCTGTTATATCTTCGACCTTAGTCAATCCTGCTTCACCATTCTTCCATATTACCTGAAAGTTTGATGGCATAATATCCTTCAAATAATCATAGCAACCACGCTGATTACTTTTAGCGGCATCAGTAAGCTGTACATTTGAGTTTCTAGCCGAGCATATATCAGCAATATTGTCATAAAAGTCCGTAAGAGCCTCCTCAGTTTTATCTGATGGAGTTATTATCTCAATAGGTATAGAGAACTTGAATTCTTCTGGAGATGGATATTCCCTGTATCGCTTTTCCAAATCAGCATAGTTATCTTCGTTATCCCAGAATGCTTTTAATTCTTTCCACTCCTTAAATCTACACTCACCATAGAGCTTCTTGTAAATAAAACGACCAATAGCAAAAGCGTTATGGCCTCCGTCCATTACGCCTTCTGTCTGTGAGTCATTAAATGTCAGCTTAAGCCTGTTACGATCAAGAGTTTCGCAACTTTGGGTTGAGATTAACAAACCTTTGGTCTTGAAGAAGTACAGATCAGGAGAAACTGTAAGCGTCTCTTCAATACTACGGACAACAGGATTAACCGTTGCAGTACGAGGGTTTACCTTATTGTCTGCATTCTTTAGTAAACGAATAAAATCCAAAGGAGTAATAGAAGAAACAATTTTTCTAATTTTTTTACCTTCTAAAGATTCCTGATTCTCAAACTTGTGATTAAGTTTAATAATTACATTATTCTTATTCATTATTAATAGTGGACTGCCGAAAAATGTTTAAAATTTGAATAAGCTAAAATGAAGAAAACAAAACATAGGTACGGCTGTCCTCTAATTAACCTAGATATTTTCCAACATCTCAACCTGCGTTCTATCCAGAACTAAGCATTGAATCCACAATGCACCTTATCCAAGGTTTTTGCAAATATACGTTTTTATTTTCTAACTACCAAATTTTTTCCTCAAATAATGGTGATTTTATAGAAATTTATCTTCAAATTCACATTTTTAGCGAACTTGAAAGCAAAAAGTAAGCATAAAAAACGATAAATAGAGATACGATTGCCTACCAAAAGAAAGAGAAGTCGATAACTCTGATCAATACCTGAGCACGGTTTAGTTTATTCCCATATTATATATCTATAACCTAAACTAAACCTTAATGAAAGAATGTGCAAAAACCTGCGTTAAAAAGTATAAACGTGCAAAGAACTGGAAAATCGTTTTTGCAGATGTTTGCATTTTCTTTTTTTGACAGCAACCATATTTGCAGATTTTTGCCTATTTTGCGTCCCCCCACCGTCCCTCGGAGTCACTTTAGATACCTCAAAACAAAGGTGTTTGCACTGATTATCAGACACTTATATTTGCAGACAGTAACTTCTGCATCAGAAAGTAGATTCTGCGTGGGGAAACAAATTATAACACATTGATTATTAGGTAGTTGTAGTGCTTTGTTAGAGTATTTTAACAAAATACAATAACTATCTAATTATCAGTTATTTGCAAAAATCTGCAAATAAAAATCATCACATTCTGCGGTAGAAAATACGAAAAATAGGGGTAAAAATCTGCAAATATCCGATACTTATTTTGAGGGTAGTTGTCACCTGATATTTGCAGATTTTTGTAGATGTTTGCATTGCGCCATTTTCATTATTTCATTTCTTTACATATTGC
>OCTX012237106.1_pt1 | contig 10344 bp, 13 predicted proteins | sample 1539691 | NCBI WGS metagenome assembly OCTX01 (sample SAMN02144231, study PRJEB22623) | gut metagenome | biome: sheep rumen | host: Ovis aries | place: New Zealand | reverse complement strand
CCGGATTGCCACAGTGTGTTTTTATGTCATGGTAAATTCTGTATGTACGGTTGCATTTACTCTGACAAATATTGCTGAAAGAGCCGGAAAAAAAAATATTTTCTGCGTGGATGTCTCATCGTACCTGCGTATATAAATATGTCCGCAAGATAAGAAATGCGCCGTCGAAAAGGACGGCGGCGGATACAGAAGTTAAAATTCATATAAAAAAGGACCATGCCGTTCACATGATCCTTAAAACCTCTTTATATCGATTTCGAGTTCTTTTTCCCTGTATTTCTCACTTCCTGATAAATCGTTCGTCTGCACCGAGATCTTCGCTCACAAAGCGCTCCACCTTCATGTGCAGATCATATTTCTCCCGCAGTGCCGCCAGCTGTGCCATCATCTGACTGGCATGATGCGCGTCGATCGCCGCCTGGTCCCTCCAGCTGTCGATGAGCAGGATGGTCTCCGGATCATCCAGCGGCTGAAAATACTGATAGCGGAGATTGCCCTCTTCCGCCCGGATTGCCCCGGCGATTCCGGAAGATTCCATCTCCTCGGCAAAAGCCTTCGCAGATCCATCTCTGCCCGTATAATAAAGATTGACTGTGATCATCTGTCGATCCTCCTCTCAGGATTCTCCTCTCAGACCGGAACAGCCCGCAGAAGAGCTGTCAGATTATTTCCCGTCCGGGAAGCTGGTAAATGAGCCTCTCTCAAGTTCCGGATACCCGTATTTCTCTTTTGCGTCAGCAAATGCCTTCATCATAAAGCTCATGCATCTGGCAAGATTTCTCATGGTCTGAAGTCCTTCCAGATCCTTCTTCACATCCTCAGCCGTAAAACCGTGCACCTGGTTCCAGTAAGTGGAAGAGGCCACAGGCATCCCGCTGATTGTAAAATACTTGTTCAGGACATCATAGCTTGCCGTATTGCCGCCCCTTCTGCAGCTGACTACCGCAGCGCCGACCTTCATCTGTTTGGAAAAAGCGGTGCTGTAAAACAGCCTGTCCATAAAGGAAAGAATCGTCCCGTTCGGCGATGCATAGTAAACCGGGCTTCCAACCACAAGTCCGTCGGCTGCCTCAAACTTCGGCGCCACCTCATTTACCAGATCATCGAACACACACTTGCCCAGCTGGCTGCATTTGCCGCAGGCGATACATCCGCGGATATTCTTTGTCCCCACCTGGATCAGTTCCGCCTCCACACCTTCTGCCTCAAATACTTTCATCATCTCTTCAAGCGCGGCTGCGGTACATCCGTGCTGGTGCGCACTGCCGTTCAGCAATATAACCTTACTCATTTTCGCCCTCCAAAAAACAATCGCTCTGTTATAACTTCATTTCCTGTCCGTCAGACATCTTTACTGATCATTCTACAACCAAATGAGAGGGATCCGCCATAAATCTTTGATCTTCCGTCGGAATATTCCCTGTCCCGCGAAAGCGCCTCAGTCCACATAGTGGATCCGGCTCTCATCGAACCTGTCCTGCTGCTTTCTCTCCTCCGCGGGGTAGCCGTAAGGGAATATCGCAAAAGCCCGCACCGTATCCGGCAGATCCAGAATCTTCTCCACCGCCTGCATACGCTTCTCCTGGGGCGCGATCCCAAGCCAGACACCGCCCAGCCCCTGCGCGCAGGTCTCCAGCCAGAGGTTCTCCATCGCGATGGCCAGATCAATCCGATTTCTGTGTACTATTTATCCACCTATTGTCTCTCTGCCATCTTCTACCTTTTTTCTTTCTCCACATACGGAACACTCCTCATAATGCCCGTATACAACCACAGTATTTCCATCTTCTTCATATTCCTCGTCATAAAGTTCATCCGTAGCTGCAAAAGTATGCTTTGATGTCGCGGCAGTTGTTATCTCCTCTGTAAGTCTGCAGCGAAGGCAGGTATGACGGACCAGCCCTGTCGCACAGGTTGCCTCTTTCAATACTTCCTCGTTTCCCCAATCATGACCTAACGCGTCTATGGTTCTGCTGGTCCGGCTGATCTCTTCCCCGCAGCTGCTGCAGTACACGACCTCATCATAACTTCCTGCTGTCAGGCAGGTGGCGGCGACTTCATTCTCCCTGACCGGATCTGACGCCTGATGGGTATGAGTCTGCGGCTCCTCTGTCTCCGGAGTTTCCGTCTGCGGTTCTGAGGTCTCAGGCTGCGGCTCCTCTGTCTCCTGTGTTTCCGTCCGACGCACTATCATCGGCACCCCTGTCTCCGGAGTTTCCGCCTGCGGTTCTGAGGTCTCAGGCTGCGGTTCCGCTGTTTCCTGTGTTTCTGTCTGACGCTCTGTCATCGGCTCCACCAGTTCCGGCACTTCCTGCTGAGGCTTTTCCAGCACCTCCAGCGTTTCCGGGATATCCGTCTGACCTTCCACCCATATCTCCAGTTTCTCCGGGGCTTTCGTCTGAGATCCCGCCGGCTTCACTGATCCCGGGGCCCCGGCGGCAGCCGGAGCTGCGTTCGGGGACGGAGCTGCGCTCGGAGACGGAGCTGCACTCGGAGACGGAGCTGCGCTCGAAGACGGAGCCGCGTTCGGAACCGGTTCCGCTTGCGGAGCCGCCGGATCATCCTCCGCATCATCCTTCAGAAGGTCACTCGCATTTGCAACCTTTTCAAAAAGTTTCGGATTTCCTCTGATAAAATCGACGGTTTCTTCTCCCAGATCGCTTTTTTCTGCCGGCATGACAGCAGCAGCACCGTCTGCTCTGTTATCCTGATTTCTGTCCACCAGAGTGATTTTTTCACCGGCATTTACCAGTATCGTCCGGGAAACCCCATTCTCATCCTGGTAAGTCACCTCCGCTGTCCCCTCCAGAACAACCAGCTGCGATATATTTCCGTCTATATTATCAGGAAGCATTTTAAGAAGCAGTTCCTGGAATGTTGGATTGGCCTCCAGCAGCTGCCGGTTAATATCGTCTTCTGACCCGTCAAAAGATGTTACATGAACAACCGTTCCCCGGATGCCGACCACCATGGTAGATGTCTGAATATCGAGGCTTTCATTTTCATCCAGCTTTTCCTGCACATCCAGAAGCAGTCTGCCGGAGGCAAGCGTCAGCTTCATCTGGTTTTTTACGGTTTCAAACAATACCTGCGTCATTGCGTCCAGCGTAAGAATTTTACTGGAGTCAAGGCCAACCGAAGCCAGACTTTTCCCGCCTGTGGACAGACTCTCTCCATTGTTCAGGCGCATATTTTCCATAAGGAAACCATATTCACCATTCTCATCAACGATACGTACGTCGCCCTCATAATTCAGAAGACGCATGATATTCGCGGTATAGCTTTCCGCCAGCGCACCTGTGCAGAGACTCAGCGTGATGATTGCCGTCATGCCGGCTGCAAGAAACCTGTGCAGATAATTATGCATTTTCATACTCATAATCCGATCCCTTTCTGTGTCCTCCTCTTTCCGGATACAGCTGTTTCTTATTCTGATTACTGGTCATAATCTTTCCAGTCGCCAAAGAAGCCGCGGTCACTGTGCCCTGTTTTTTTCCCTTTTTCATCATAGTGGTTAAGACTGCCGAAGAGCCCCCATCTGCTTTCACCGGTCTTGTGACCGTTCCGGTCATAGTGCTTCATATCCCCGAACAAACCGGGGCGGCTTTCTCCGATCTTGCGGCCTTTTGCGTCATATTCATTATACCCGCCGAACAGGGAAGGGCGGCTTTCTCCGATCTTCCTGCCCTTCTCATCATAATGATTGATCTCTCCGAACAATCCGATTCTGCTGGATCCTTTTTGCTTCATATCCGTCACCCCGTATTCTTATCATACCATAATCAGCAGCTGTCACCCCGCCGCAGCACGGCATTTCTCAAAGGCCAGGCGGGGATAATTGTCCTCCTCCACATAGATCGTGCCGCAATGGACAAATCCCAGCTTTCTGAGAAGATTCTGCATGACGATATTGTCACCGTGCGTATCCATCCGCAGGTGGCCGCACTGCTCATAAGCCCAGTTGATGCAGAAGGCTCCGATCCCTTTTTCGGACCCGTCGCCGGCGATGCGGTGCACGACACCGTAGGGACTGTCATCCAGCCATGCCCCTTCCGTGATTTTCCTGTATGTCGTCTCTATATCCTGCCCCTGAATGAAGTAGAATGTGCCGATGACGGTCCCTTCATCATTCAGGCAGACGTAACTGCTGCCATTCCGGATATCGTCCCGTATCAGCTCCTCCGGCGGCCAGTGGGTAGGTCCCCATTGATTCGGGTTGCCATGCTCTGCCATGAAAGTTCTGGCAAAGCTGTAGATCTCCATGATCCGGTCAAAATCCTCCAGGGAAGAATGCCTGATCTTCATCTGATGCCCCTCTCCTTTTCTGCTGCTTCCCGCCTGAGTCGGATCACCGGGGCCACGCACACCAGATCCTCAATCCCGACAGTATCCTGATACAGTTTCACAATAAGCACCGGCCCGTCAGGCAATTCGTCTGATTTCAGGCGAAGACCCGTACCGGGAAGCTCATATACGCGCTCTTCGTCAGCGCTTTTCAAAGTCATCAGCCATTTTTTCCCGGGTCTGAAGCCGGGTTTATGCACGTCCTCAAGAGAAAAGCACAGGCTTTCTCCCTGTTTCTCCCAGTGAAGGATCATCCCGCGGGACACCCAGGTACGTCCTTTCCGGATGGCTGTCTCCAGTTCCTTTTCCGGATCTCCCTCCGCTTCGCCTTCCAGATAGCTTGCGAACTGCATGCTCATATCCCGCCGGTCATGCAGATCCATGCCGGCGGTGGCCGCCAGCTGTTCTCCATTCAGGCAGAGGGATTCCCACCATCTTAAGGCCGGCTCATTCACCTCCCGCAGCGGTTCCGGGTTGTTCATGATCTCTATAAAATCCACATCCGTAAAATCATGGATTTCCATCTCAAAACGGCAGCCCCTGGCAAAGGGAGCACCGTAAGAAAAAGGATGCGCCACGCCGGTCAGGGCGCCTGCTTTTCTGCAGGCAGAAAAAAGCCTCTCCGGGTGCCGGCGGTCAATATTTTCCCAGGGAACATAGCGGTGAAGATTCAGACACAGGATATGTCCGTAATAAGTAGTATATTCCATGCCGTAAACTGCCTGTACATGAAAGCCGGACTCATGAAGAAGACGCTTCATCTCTTCATGACCGGAAATAGTATTATGATCTGTCAGAGCCAGTACATCCACATGGTCCTTTTCCATATGTTCCGCCAGATCCCGGCAGCTGATCTGCGCGTCTGAATGTGTGGTATGGTTGTGCAGTTCAAATCGTTTCAGCATAGATCGTCTCCCGTTTTCCCAGGCAGTTCTTTCATATGGCGGTCGTCCCGGCCGGCTTGCTTACGGCCGAAGTCACGGGAATGTATCGGCCGGACCTCCATTACCGGTATCCGCAGCCGGCGAAAGCCGGGCGGATTACTCCGCCTGCACCCACAGCCTGTAATGCGTGCCGTCTCTGATCACATTGAAGACCAGGACCACTACCTTCAGAACCCCCGAAAAAGACTCTGTCGGAATGCAGCCCTCCGTCGCATATTCTCCGTCATAGAGCATATGGCGTTCTGTCAGCTGGCGGTGGATGCAGCCGATAAAAGTGTCATTCAGCATGGCCAGCGTGTGAATCTCTGTCTTCATGTCCTGCAGGATGGCCCGCCGCAGCTCCTCGCCGGTCAGTGTTTTTCCGTAACGCTCAACGGTCTCCCGCGCCACATATTCCATAAGCTCCGGCGTAATCTCCTCCGCGGAAAAACGCTGGTGATCAAATGAAAAGCCGATATCCAGCCGGCGGTATGTTTTTTCAAGGCTGACCGTATAGGCGATCTGTCCGACAAAATCGCGGTTTACAGCCCCTTCAACGGAATAGATGGTTTCCATGATTTCTTCTTCACCTCCCGATGAAGCCGAAGCAGGAAATGCATCCGGTATACTTTTCCAGCCGGAAAAGATCAAACTTCTGTACTTTAGCACCTTTCGACTCTGCTCCTCTCACCGCCTCGCTGATCAGCGTATCCGTATTCCAGTTAGCGCGGGGACCGGCATTCACAGCTACAATCGATTTTCCCATTCCATAATTCCTTTCTTTCTGTGGAGCAGGGCTCCGTTTCAGAGCCGGATTCTGCAATCTCTCATGCTTTCTTATCTGTTATCCTTTTTATAATCATAGTCCGGAATCGTATGCCAGCGCTCTTTGAAATAATGCGCGGCAAGCTTCGGCCTGCGGTCTCTGGTAAAAAGTCCTTTTTTGTTGCCCTGTACTCTGTTCAATCCCTGGCCTGTGGCAAAATCCGCAAAATTCCAGGCGTGCTCCCCGACCACAAATGAAAACTCGTCCAAGACACGGTTGTTCATCCGGTAATACTCCAGCTGATACTCTTCCGTGAACATAACAGGTGCAGTATCATGAAGCCCTGCTACCGTATCTGCGCCATATTCGGTGATGATCAGCGGCTTCCCCAGTTTTTCCCACTCTTCCAGCTCTTTTCGCAGCCACCGGGCAGGCTCCCGAAGATCCGGGCCTCCCTCATACCATCCGTAATACCTGTTCAGGCAGATCACGTCGGACAGTCTGGCAGAGACATCTGTATCCGGTCCGCCGGCCATCTGCGCGCTGGCTATACACACCGGCCTCTTCTGAGGGTCCTCGCGGTGAGCAAGCGCAAACAGCGGTTCAAAATATGCAAAAGCACCTTCGCCGCAGCCGTCTGGTTCATTGGCAATATTCCACATCACCACGCAGGCATAGTTTTTGTCTCTCGCGATCAGGTCGCGGATGACCTCCTGATGATGCGGGAAGGTCTGAAGGCCGTACTCCCTGTCAAAGGTTCCTCTCTTTTTTCCTTCGAAATTTGCGCCGCCGCCGAAAGCCAGATTCAGCCCTACGGCCGGCGTCTCGTCGATGACCACAAAGCCTTCCTCGTCCGCAAGCCGCATCATTTCCTCACTGTAAGGATAATGACTGCAGCGGAAGCTGTTGGCTCCCTGCCATTTCATCAGGGAAATATCCTTCACATACATCGGAATGTTTTCACCCCGTCCGTGAGGGAATGTGTCTTCATGCTTTCCATAGCCTTTGAAATAGAAGGCTTTCCCGTTAATCAGGAACTGTGTTCCTCTGACCTCAACGGTCCGGATCCCGTAGGGAAGTTCATATACATCCTGCCCAAAGCGGACTTTCACATGATACAGCCAGGGTTTCAGAGGCTGCCAGAGGATTGCGTTTTCCAGACGAATCTCTCCCGTTTTCCCTTCCGAAAAACCGATACATTTTTCTTCTTTGTCCAGGATCTCCACCCGGCAGGGGCCGTCTTTCCCGCAGGTTTCAATGGAATACCGGATAACGGCATTCCCCTTTCCTTCTCCTGTCAGTTCTACTTCCGGAACCAGGGTAATGTCATCAATATAGCTCTCCGGCATGACGAGAAGCCTGACCGGTCTGGTGATGCCGCAGTAATTGAAAAAGTCAAAATTCGGATAATTTGCTTTTTTCTGAATCTTGTTTTTCCCTCTGGAGCCCCATACATCCTCCAGGTTGCCCACCGGAAGCGTGTGGTAATCAATCCGGTTATCTACGGCGATCGTCAGCAGGTTGTCTGCCCGCAGCTCTTTTCCGATTTCAAGCTCGAATGGGAGGAAGCCTCCGAGATGGCTCCCGATCTCCTTCCCGTTCAGGTAAACTCTTGCAAAATGGGTAACCGCCTCACAGCGCAGAACGATACGCTGATGTTCAAAAAGGTGCTTCGGGAAAGAAAATCTCTTCTGATAAAAAACATATCCGCAGTGATCCCGGAAATCCACATCCTCCTTCAGATCATTGTAAGATGCAGGAACTGGCATCCTGGAAGCATCCGGGAGTGGTTTTTCATACCATTTTTCTGCAAAGCCCGCGCCATTGTCCAGCCTGAAATCCCAGATACCGGACAGATCCATTACACTCCTTGACTCAGACATGATCGGATACAGCATATGATTCCCCCATTCTCTCCTTTTGTTTATTGACCAGAGATCTGTCTTTTTATATATCTCAAAAATAACATTATTTTGAAATCCGGTCTATTGTCAGGTTTGTCTCAAATATTGCAAAATATGTTGTTTTATGTTTTTTACGAAAGCATACCGGCTTGTCCGCACAGGAAAAATCATGATAGATAATCTGCCTGCTGCATTCCTGAACCGTCAGTATATGATTTCCAGGGATTTCGAGATCTACTATTACAAAGACTTGAATTTCCGCAATGTGGAAAAGCATTCTCACAGCTATTATGAGTTTTATTTTTTTCTGGAAGGGGAAGTAACCATGTTTTATTCTGATTCCTCTCACCGGATGAAGAGCGGAGACATGCTGATTATCCCGCCCGGAATGCAGCATTATATACAGGTTCACAACCCCGCCGTTCCTTACCGAAGAGTCGTTTTCTGGATCACAAAGCGCTTCCTTTCCAAACTGAGCGTACATTCGGATGAATTTCTTTTCCTTACGGGAAGTGCGGATGACTGCGGCTTTGTCTGGCATTTCAATGAGGTATCTTTTAATACCGTACAGCGTAAGATCTTTCATGTTATTGAAGAGATTTACTCGGATCGTTTTGGAAGGCGGATGGCTGTCGGACTGGGAGTCAACGAGCTGCTGTTATTTCTCAACCGGACAGTTTATGAAAGTCTGCACCCCGAAAGATATGGAAAAAGTGAAAAGAATCTCGAGCGGAATCTGATCCGCTATATCGAAGAACATATTAACGAAGACCTCAGTCTGGACAGGCTCTCGAACCTGTTTTTTGTCAGCAAATATCATATTTCTCATCTTTTCAAGGATCGGATGGGAATCTCCCTGCATCAGTACATTATCAAAAAAAGGCTGGCTTTGAGCAGAGACGCGCTCGTGAATGGAAAGAAGCCTTCCGAGGTCTTCAAAGAATATGGTTTTTCCGATTATTCTGTGTTTTACAGGGCGTTTGTAAAAGAGTACGGTATGTCTCCGCAGAATCTGATCCGCTGGCAGAACATGCCCTGACCGGACAGGCAGCCGACTGGCAGTCCCTCCATAAGATAAGCCGCAGGTACACCCTTAGTACCTGCGGCTTTTCCGTTCGGCTGATCCCATTAACTCCCTATCTTGTTTTTATAGTATTCGCAAGCTTCAGCGCGCATTTGTAAGTGAACGGATTCGATCTCTTCTTATGAAAAGTACGCATATCTGTAATCAGAATTGCTTTTCTGCCCAGCTGCACATACAGAGAGATTGCATACTGATGACCTTCCCGGGCTTTTCTGTACCCTGTGCTGTAAACTGCTCTCCGGCCATCATTAAAGTTTATAACCTTTGCTGAGCTTACATTCGAGAAGCCGGCTCCGCGCACACCGCGCGACACACTCTGTACTTTAACATCAAAAGATTCTTCATAGGGATACACGCTGTAGTTTAATACATCTATCACCTTTCCCGTCGTTCTGGCATAGGTCATAGACTTGGATGACTTACTGTAGAGACTCATATTCTGAGGCGGCCTGATAATCATGCCGCATGCCGAATATGTGTCGGCATATGCGCTCGTTACAAATAACAGCGCAAGTAAACAGGAAACCAATAATGCCGTTACTCTCTTTTTCATGCAGATCCCTTCCTTTCATAATAAGCTGTTGCAGATTCCCCTTGTGCCAGGCCAGCTCTGACAGAACTTCCCTTTTCGTGATGACAATCAGATGGGTGGTCTGACTGTTGGAGCCGCTTGGCGCGGCACGGCCAGCCTCAATGATATTCTGAATCAGCTCCGGCGGCGGCAGTTCCGCTTTCATCCTGCGCGTACTTCTCCGGGTGAAAATGGCTTCCAGTGCATCCATACATATTCTCCTCTTCCTGTAAGCTTCTTATCCGCTTATATCATAATGGGGATCATGCAAAACTCTGTCATCCATTACCTTTTCTCTGTTCCCGCATACGGAACACTGCTTATAATGTCCGAATTCAGTAACAGTATATCCATCTTCTTCATATTTTTCTTCATAAGGTTCATCCGTTTCTATGTAATTATGCGCTGCTGTCGCGTCAATGATTCTCTCCTCCGTTTTTTCGCAGCGCCGGCAGATCCGGCGTTCCAGACCCGGCTTGCAGGACGCCGCTTCGATTACCTCCCATTCCCCCCAGTCATGGCCTAACGCGGCTGTTGTTCCGGAGGTCCGGCTCAGTTCTTCCTCGCAGGTACTGCAGTACACGACCTCTTCATAGCTTCCTGCTGTCTCGCAGCCGGCGGCAGTTTCATTCTCCCTGACCGGGGCTGACGCTTTATGTTCGCCGGTTGCAGGAATGGATTCCTCTTCCTCCGCTTCGCAGCCTGACCTCTGGCAGGTCCGGTGCCGCACGCCCGGTGCGGAACAGGTGGGG
>OCTX012226031.1_pt1 | contig 10344 bp, 8 predicted proteins | sample 1539691 | NCBI WGS metagenome assembly OCTX01 (sample SAMN02144231, study PRJEB22623) | gut metagenome | biome: sheep rumen | host: Ovis aries | place: New Zealand | reverse complement strand
AAAAATATATTGTAAATCATAATATGGAAGAAGATGTAATACGAAGATTCATGACGGAATATTTTAAAAACTATTCAGCGTTTTATACAGAAAACAAAAGACAAATGGATGAAGATGTACGAAAAGAATTGACATCATTTTTAAGAAAAAAAGTAAAAGATGGCATTGAAACGGAAAAAAACTTAAATACTTTTATAGTAAACTTAGAGTTATCACCTAGAATATATAATTGCTTGAATGAAGCGGGCATTTATACTGTTAGAGGCGTAATAAATAAAACAGAAAGAGAAATGATATATTTATTAGGAGAATATTCGTTCAACAGGCTGAAAGAAAGAATTAATTCATTAGGGTTAAACTTTAAGGAAGAAACAAAAAAAGAAATAAGATTCTATTCTCCAATTGAAGAATTAAAGTTATCTGTAAGATCGTATAATGCCTTGAAAAAGTATGGAATAAGAACAGTTGGTGAGTTGGCTAATAAAGAAGAATCAGAGTTAAAAAAGCTTGATTATTTTGGCGCTAAATCTCTGGCCGAGATAAATAATATATTGAATGCATTAGGATTGGAATTAAAAGGAGATAAAAAACAAAAAAAGAATCAAATAAGAGAAAAACAAGAAATTGAATATGATATAAAGATTGAAGAATTAGGCTTTTCAAGGAGAACATATAATACTTTAAAAAGAGGAAAAGCGAATACATTTGGAGATTTAATAAATACAACAGAAGATGAGTTTTATAACATGGGGGGCCTTGGAAGAAAAACAATGAATGAAATAAAAGAAAAGGTACATTCAATGGGATTTACGCTTATTGATGAGGATAAAGAGCTTGAAAAAACGAAAAACGTAACTGCTCAAAAATTGGGCGAAGCCAGCTTCGAAGTAGGAATAGGCAATATAGATAAATTTGATGAAGCAGAAAGAGTCCTAGAAAATTTGGTAGAAAAGGAAAAAGAAGAAACAAAAGAAGGAGGAAAAAATATAGATGAGTAAATATACAGATGCATTTACACAAGTATATGTAATACTAAATGAATTAGATGATGAAGATTATGATAAAATTCCTCCAGAAGTAGTTGATGCAATAAGAAAAAACAGAAATAAAGAATATCAATTTAAAATAGATAAAAGTATAGATTTAAAAGACAATAACTTACTTCCAGAAGCAAGAGCATTGCTATTTAAAATATACAGAGATTACCTAGCAACACCAGAACAAAAACAAAAGATATTAAAGATGCAAAATGAGGAAAGAAGGAAAAGAGAACTAAAGAAACAACAACAATATAATTCAGATATGTTTGCAAATAAAGAAACAGAATTTATGCAAAAGTCTGAGTTAGAAAATGGAACGGAATTGCAACAACAAGCAATTCATCCTGTTCTATATAAGGAAAGTATCTTTAAGAAAATATTTAATAGAATTAGAGGAGTTTTTAAAAAATAATATTAAATGGGGCTATTTTAAATAGCTCTCTTTTTTGATGTAAAACCCGAACATTTTGTAATAAAAATGTAATAAAAAGTCGAAATCTTAGAGTTGACTTTAAAACCTAAATACTAATTCAAAAATGTTGCATTTGCAACTAGAAATGCTTGAATTCTATCAATATAATCTCTTTAAATTAATATACGGAATAGGGAAAGGAATGTTGAATATGAAAGTAATTAAAAGAGATGGAAGAGCTGTAGAATACAACAAAGACAAGATAAAAATAGCAATTGAAAAAGCAAATCAAGATGTTAGAAAAAGCGAAAGAGCCACAGAAGAAGAGATTGAAGGAATAATAAGATATATAGAAGAATTGAATAAGAAAAGAATGCTTGTTGAAGATATTCAAGACATAATTGAAGAACAATTAATGGATATGAAGCATTTTGAATTAGCTAAAAAATATGTGGTTTATAGATATACAAGAGCATTGGTAAGGAAGCAAAATACAACTGATGAATCAATTTTAGGCTTAATTAGAAATGAAAATAAAGAGCTTGCAGAAGAAAATTCTAACAAAAACACAATGCTTGCTTCAACTCAAAGAGATTACATTGCAGGCGAAGTTTCAAGAGATTTAACAAATAGACTTTTATTGCCTGAGAAAATTGTTCAAGCTCATCAAGACGGAATCTTACACTTCCATGATGCAGATTACTTTGTTCAACCTATATTCAACTGCTGTTTAATCAACATTTCAGACATGTTAGATAATGGAACTGTTATGAATGGAAAACTAATAGAAAGCCCAAAAAGTTTCCATGTTGCATGTATTGTAATGACACAAATAATAGCAACTGTTGCAAGTAACCAATATGGTGGGCAATCTGTTGATATGAAGCACTTAGGAAAATATTTAAGAAAAAGTTATGAAAAATATAGAAAAGAAATGCAAGAAAAATATAAGGGAAGATTAACAAAAGAGGCTATAGAAGAACTTGTAGAAGACAGAGTGAGAGCAGAATTAAAGTCTGGTGTACAAACTATTCAATATCAAATAAATACACTTATGACTACAAATGGCCAAGCGCCTTTCGTTACATTATTCTTGAACTTGGAAAAAGATGATCCATACATAAAAGAAAATGCGATGATAATAGAAGAAATTTTAACACAAAGACTAGAAGGAATTAAAAATGAAAAAGGTGTATATGTTACACCAGCTTTCCCAAAACTTGTTTATGTGCTAGATGACCACAATTGCTTAAAAGGTGGAAAATATGATTATTTAACAAAACTTGCTGTTAAGTGTTCAGCAAAGAGAATGTATCCAGATTACATTTCTGCTAAAAAAATGAGAGAAAATTATGAAGGAAATGTCTTCAGCCCAATGGGATGCAGAAGTTTCTTATCTCCATGGAAAGATGAAAACGGGAACTACAAATTTGAGGGAAGATTTAATCAAGGGGTAGTAAGTATAAACTTACCACAAATTGGAATTATTGCAGACGGAGATGAAGAAAAATTCTGGAAATTATTAGATGAAAGACTAGAAATTTGCAAAGAAGCATTAATGTGTCGTCATTATGCATTATTAGGAACAAAATCAGATATAAGTCCAATTCACTGGCAATATGGAGCAATAGCAAGATTGCCAAAGGGCGAAAAAATAGATAAATTACTTTATGGAGGATATTCAACATTATCTTTAGGATATATTGGAATATATGAAATGACAAAACTTGTAAAAGGGGTGTCACATACTGATCCTGTTGGAAAAGAATTTGCTTTAAAAGTAATGAAATATTTAAAAGATAAAGTTGCAGAGTGGAAGCAAGAAACCAATATAGGATTTGCACTATATGGAACTCCTGCAGAAAGCTTATGCTACAAATTTGCAAGAATAGATAAAGAAAAGTTTGGAAGCATAGAAGATGTTACAGACAAAGGATATTATACAAATTCATACCATGTAGATGTTAGAGAGGAAATAGATGCATTTGAAAAACTTTCATTTGAAAGTGAATTCCAGAAATTATCTACAGGTGGAGCTATTTCATATATTGAAATTCCAAACATGAAAAAGAACCTAGAAGCATTAGAAACAATTGTTAAATTCATTTACGATAATATTCAATATGCTGAAATGAATACTAAATCAGACTATTGCCATGTTTGCGGATTTGATGGAGAAATAATTATTAATGATAAAAATGAATGGGAATGTCCTCAATGTGGTAATAAAGACCATGCAAAGATGAATGTTGTAAGACGTACTTGTGGTTATTTGGGAGAAAATTTCTGGAATGCAGGAAAAACTAAAGAAATAAAAGCTCGTGTTTTACATTTATAAATAGTAATTAGCTTGAGTTATGAGAAGAAATATTTTGTTTTTTGCTCTCACCCAACTGCATAAGAAAGCCTATATAAAAAAGTTCTTCAAAACTTTTTTATAATGCTTTCTAATTTGTCGGTCCCCACAGCGTTCGCAAAGAAACAATATATTTCTTCTCACTACTCTAAAAAAATACTTGATAAATGTAATATTTTAATGTAAAATAAATGTAGAAAACCCAAGAAGAAAGAGGGATGGAAATGTTTGGTAAGAATAAAGAGAAAAAGCCTAAAACACATTCGTATGATGGTGTAGTAAATTTAACAAAAAGTATATTTAAAAACAAGGATTATAAAATTGAAAAAAGAGAGGTAACAAAAGAAGATAAAAAAGCCGCTATTATTACTGCTTGTATCATAATTGGAATTGGCTTGCTTTTGTGGTTTTTACCATTCACTCATAAATTTATAGAAGATGTAATTTTTCTAAGAGTGTAAGTTAAAAGAAGGGAAATACTTAATTATGCTTAGAATAATATATGGAAAAGCAGGAAGCGGTAAAAGTTCATTTTGCTTTTCAGAAATATCAGAATTATTAAAAACACAAGAAAATATATTGATAATAACGCCAGAGCAATTTTCGTTTACAGCAGAGAAAAAGCTAATGCAAGTGACACCTAACAATGCGGTAATAAATGCTGAGGTTATAACACTTAGTAGGATGGCGTATAGGGTAATGCAAGAGGTTGGAAATTTCAATATTTCCAACCTTTCAGTTAATATGCCCGAAAATCATGAAGAAACAGCAAGGCTTACAAAAGCTGGAAAAGCAATGCTTGTGCAGTCGATTATAGAAAAGAACAAAGAAAAACTTAGATTTCTAGGAAAATCAACAGAAAATGTGGATTTAACAATTCAAGCAATTACAGAATTTAAAAAACATAAAATTACAAATGAGCTAATAGAAGAAAAGCTTGAAACAATGCAAGATGAATACTTAAAAACAAAGCTAAATGATATGAAACTCATATACGAAAGTTTTGAAAATCATATAGCTGGAAAGTTCTTAGATGACACGGATTTATTAACATATTTAGAACAAAACATTGAAAAATCTGAACTTGTAAAAGATGCTGTAATTTATATAGATGAATTTATGGGATTTACAAAGCAAGAATATGGAGTTTTGGCAAAACTCATAAAGCTTGCAAAGCAGGTAACGGTAACGCTTTGCATAGATACATTAAAGCCAAGTGCTAATCCAGTTGCAGATATTTTTTATTCTAATAAACAAACATTATCTAAGCTTTTAAATTTATTAGAAGAAAACGACTTAAAACTAGATGAACCAGTAGAAATGAGTAAATCTTACAGATTTAAAAATAATGAATTAAAAGCATTAGAGCAAAATATTTTTAGTGCTAAACCCACAAAATATGAGCAAAATGTGGAAAACATGGAGCTGTTTTTGGCTAAAAATAAGTATTCAGAAGTTGAAAATGTTGCAACAAAAATAACAAATCTTATAAAAAACGAAAATTATAGATATAACGAAATTGCAGTTATAGCTAAAGATTTAGCTGGATATTCAAGCTTAATTCGTACTATTTTTGCCAAATATGAAATCCCAGTTTTTATAGATGAAAAAAGAGATTTAAACCAAAATGTAATTATAAAATATATATTGGCTTTATTGGAGGTTTTAAGCAAAAACTTTTCTTATGAAAGTGTAATAAACTACATTAAATCAGGTTTTTCTGATTTAGATGATGAGGAGATTTTTAAGCTAGAAAATTATTGCACAAAATGGGGCATTAAATATGGCAAATGGAAAAAAGACTTTATTTATGATAAGCAAACTAAGCCAGATGAAATTGAACGTTTAAATGAAATCAGAAAACAAGTAATTGACCCACTTGAAGATTTAAGAAAAAATCTAAAATCTCAAAAACAAGCTTCAAAAATGTGTGAAGAAATTTATTCATTTTTAATGAATCAAAACATAGAAAATAAAGTAATGAAAAAACAGGAAGAGCTCGAAGAACAAGGCTTTATAGATTTATCAAAAGAATATAAAAAGAGTTATGAGATAATAATAAATCTTTTAGATGACATTGCAACAATTTTTGAAAATGAAAGCATGTCAATTGATAAGTTTATTGAAAGTTTTAAAATTGGATTAAGAAATAGTAGTTTAGGAAAAATTCCAGGAACTCAAGACCAAGTTATTGTTGGAGATGTTGAGAGATCAAGAAGTAATAAGGTTAAAGCAATTTTTATAATTGGTATAAACGATGGGATTTTCCCAAGCAATAACAAAGATGAAGGATTTTTTAATGACAGTGACAGAGAAAATCTTAAGGAAAATGGCTTAGAAATTGCAAAAGGAACAATCGAAAATTTATATGAGGAAAACTTCAATATTTATAAAGCGTTTTCAACGGCAGAAGAAAAGTTATTTCTTTCTTATGCTTCAACAGATAGTGATGGGAAATCGCTAAGACCATCAGTAATGATAATGAAAATAAAGAAAATATTCACAAAACTTGAAGAACAGAGTGATGTAATAAACAAAAATTATGAAATTATAAATTCAAAAGTTACATATGAAGAACTTTTAGAAAACATTTATAAATTACAAAATGACGAGAAAATTGAACCAATTTGGTATATGGTTTATAAATATTTCAAACAGCAAAATGACTGGAAAACTAAGTTACAAAACGATTTACAAGGATTGTTATATACAAATAATCCTAAAGACATTTCAAAAGATGTTGTAGAAAAATTATATGGAAATACATTAAACACAAGTGTATCAAGACTTGAAAAATATAGTAATTGTCCTTTTTCTTATTACTTACAATATGGATTAAATTTGAAAGAAAAAGAAGAACTAAAAATTCAAAGTTTTAATACTGGTTCGTTTATGCATGAAACAATTGATACATTTTTCCAATATGTAAAACAAGAAAATATAAAATTGCCGCATTTATTGGAAGACGAAGAATTGATTGAAAAAATAGTTTCTAAAATAATAGAAGAAGAACTTGAATTAGGCAAAAACATTGTGTTTACAGCAACAGCAAAGTACAGAATATTAGTTAGACGTTTGAAAAAAATAGTAACAAAAGCATTAAAATTCATAATTGAAGGCCTAGTTTATAGCGAATTTGATATAACTGGAACAGAAGTTGAATTTGGAAAAAAAGGTGAATATAAGCCAATAATTCTAAATTTGGAAGATGGCAAAAGAGTTGAAATTACGGGTAAAATTGACAGAATAGATACAGCACAAGATGAAAATGGCAAATACCTAAGGATAATAGATTATAAATCTTCAGCAAAAAATATAGATTTAAACCAAGTATATGCGGGAATGCAAATTCAACTTTTAACATATTTAGATGCAGTATGCAAACAAGAAGATTTGATGCCTGCTGGAATATTGTATTTTAGCCTATTAGAACAGATGGTTAAATCAGATAAAAAAATAACTGAAGAAGAAATAGAAGATGAAATTCGTAAAAACTTCAAAATGAAAGGTCTAATTTTAGCTGACGTAAAAATAATAAAATTACATGATAAAACATTGCAAACAGGAACATCTAAAATCGTTCCGGCTGGCTTAACAACTACGGGAGAGGTAAACAAAAGATTTACTTCTGGAGTTGGAAAAGAGGAATTTAAAATTTTACAAGAATATATTTACAAAACAATAAAAGACATATCAAAAGAAATATTCAAGGGGAAAATTGATATTAAACCATATAATAAAAAAGGTAAAACACCATGTGAATACTGCTCATATAAGGCAATTTGTGGTTTCAATACTAAGAATTGTGACAATAGTTACAACTACATTCCGAGCCAATCTTCAGATGATGTAATACGAAAAATGAAAAACGAACTTTTTGGGACACTCCCAAAAAACCAGGTTTAGGCAAACTTTTAGGGGGTGTCCCAAAAAGTTGAATTATGGAGGTAAATAATGAATAGAATAATTCCATCAAGATTAAATAAAGGTGACACAATTGGGGTAATAGCTCCATCTGGCCCAATTATTGGTGAAAAAGTAGAAGAAGTAATGCGTGCAAAAGAAATAGTTGAAAATGATGGATTCAAAGTCAAATTTGGTGAGCATCTATTTAGTAATACATGTGGCTATTCAGCTACAGCAAAGGAAAAAGCAGAAGACATTAATAAAATGTTTGCTGACAAAGATGTAAAAATGATTTGGTGTGCCAAAGGTGGAAACAATTCAAACTCAGTTTTTGAATATTTGGATTATGAATTGATAAAGCAAAATCCTAAGATTATATGTGGTTATAGTGATATAACATCTTTAACAAATATAATAGCTGAAAAGACTGGTTTAATTACTTTTAGTGCTACAAATTTTAAAACAATTGCAACAGATGAAACAGATTTTAGCTATAAAGAGGCGTTAAATAGATTTGTAAATGGAAGCTTAGAATTTGGAATTGGAGAAAATGACAAATATCAAACAATACAAGAAGGTGTAGCAGAAGGAGAGCTTGTTGGTGGAAACATCTTTTTAACAAAAGGTGTTTCTGCAGGAAAATATTCTGTGACTTTTGAAGATAAAATCTTATTTTTAGAAGAATTAGGTTTTGAATCGCCACCAGAAGTTGTAAGCAACAGTTTATATTTTATGAAACAAAATGGAGTTTTTGATAAAATTAAAGGTTTGTGGATTGGAAACTATGAAAGTAGCACAGGAATAACGCTAGAACAAATAATAAAAGATGTTTTAAGTGATGAATACAAATTCCCAATAATAAAATCAAACAACTTTGGACATACAGAAACCAAAACGGCAATACCAATTGGCACAAGAGCTAGAATAGATACAACAAAAAATATAAAAATAGAATTGTTAGAAAATTGTGTTAAATAAGAATTTTCAGGGACGGGTCCGAAAAATTCCGGTTCCTAAAAATAAAAAGTTCTAATATAAAAATCTCTTAATATAATTTCTATAGAAATGAAAATTATATTAGGAGATTTTTATTATGTTAGTGATTAGAAAAAAACAAATTATTCTTGCAACATTGTGCGCATGTTTATCAATCTTTACATTCATGTTTACAACAGCAAAAGAACCGGTAAAAGAAACTGTGTCACTTCCAGTTTCGGGGAAAACTGTAATATTAGATGCAGGCCATGGAGTACCGGATGAGGGAGCTCAAAGTAGCAGAGGAACAACAGAGGCTGAATCAAATTTAAAAATTGCATTAAAAGTTCAAAATCTGCTAGAGCAAAGTGGCTGTACTGCTTTGCTAACTCGTTCAGATGAAAATGCGATTTACGATATAGACAGCAAAACACTAAAACAAAAGAAAATATCAGATATTCATAATAGAGTCAAAATTGGAAACGAAAGTAGTGCAGATGCATTTGTATCAATTCATTTAAACAAAATCCCTCAGAGTCAATATTATGGATGGCAGACATTTTACAAAGAGGGAAATGCGAATGGAAAAAAGCTTGCGGTTGCAATTCAAAACAGTCTTAACAATTCAATTGATAAAGAAAATAATAGAGTATCCAAAACAATAGATAATGTATACATTATAAAACACATTGAAATACCTACAACAATAGTAGAATGCGGATTTTTATCAAATCCAGAAGAAGAAAAACAACTACTGGACGACGATTATCAAAATAGGCTAGCTTGGGGGATTTACAGTGGCATAATAAATTATTTTTGTGAATAAAAAAATCTAAAACCTTCATAATATCATTAGGTGATATTATGAAGGTTTCTTTTATTAAATTTAAAGATGATAAAGATAGGTATAAAATAGCTAAAATGGTTGGTATGGACGTTTTTGAACTGGATTCTCCAGAAGATATTGATAAACAAATTCAAGAGCTTGAGAAAAAAGATTATAGAACTATTTTTATTCCAAATAGTTTAGCAAGTTTTTCAGATGATATTATTAACAAATATAAGTATAATGAGAATTTAAAAATTATTATTACTCCATCTTCAAATAATAATGAATTATAGAAAAATAAATATATTTTTTATAATTATACTGTATATGTTTGGGTTTTCTGGAAATAATTTAAATAATAATTTTAAAATTTTCGGGAGTGATTGGTATGAATGCTAGTAATATGAAAAATATGGTGGTTCTAAAAAACTTGCCATCTAATATTATAGATGAAGCTATTGTTGTTTTGAAGAGTAATAAAAGAGTTAAAAACTTGGAAAAGATAGAGAATTGTAAATCATCAGTTTCAAATAATGATAATAAAAATGATAATCAATATGTTTTAAAAGAAGCGGAAATGCTTGTTTCTGACTATATTGCTAAAATAGATGAAAATAAAAAGCCGGTAAAAAAGGTTAATGTTAAGCGCCTTAAAGCTTTTGCATTTTTTTCTTCTGGAGTGGCTTTTCTTGAATTTTTGCTTCTACTTTAAAAGCATATATATTATTTTTCAATTCCTTGGTGTCGCAATTTCCATATTTTAAAATACTAGTATGTAAATTGCTCCAGTCGCCCTGCGCTTCGCTCCGGTTGGTCGCTTACGCGG
>OCTX012226827.1_pt1 | contig 10346 bp, 6 predicted proteins | sample 1539691 | NCBI WGS metagenome assembly OCTX01 (sample SAMN02144231, study PRJEB22623) | gut metagenome | biome: sheep rumen | host: Ovis aries | place: New Zealand | reverse complement strand
GCAAAAAGCTAAAAGTATGCGAAAAGTGATTGGAATCGGCGAGACGGTGCTCGACATCATCTTCCGTAACGAACAGCCTATCAGTGCAGTACCTGGAGGCTCCACCTTCAATGCCATCATCTCTCTGGGACGATCGGGCATTGAGACGGGCTTTATCAGTGAGACAGGCAACGACCGTGTAGGCCGTAACATCATCCAATTCCTGCGCGACAACGGATGTCAGGCTGATAGCGTCAATGTCTATCCCGACTCTAAGTCACCATTGTCATTGGCGTTTCTTAACGAGCAGAACGATGCGGAATATATCTTCTACAAAGACCATCCCCACGACCGGTTGGACTTCAACTACCCGGAGATACAGCGTAACGATGTGGTGCTCTTTGGTTCCTATTATGCACTGAACGACGTCATCCGTCCGCAGGTCAAGGGTTTCCTCGACTATGCCCATGAACGTGGTGCCATCCTCTACTATGATGTCAACTTCAGAGCATCGCACCAGCATGAGGTCATGAAGATAACACCCAACCTGCTGGAGAATTTCGAGTTGGCAGACATCATCCGTGGCTCGTCAGAAGACTTCCAGGTGCTGTTCAAGAAGAACAATCCCGACGCCATCTACCGTTCGCAGATAGCCTTCTATACCAAGAAGTTCATCTATACCCAGGGGGCTGATACCGTTCACCTCTTTGCAGATGATGCATTCCACAAGGAATATCCTGTAACACCCATGGAGACGGTGAGTACCATTGGTGCTGGTGACAACTTCAATGCCGGCTTCGTCTATGGCCTCATCAAAAACCAGATAACCCGTGACGACTTGGAGAACGGACTCACAGAAGAGCAATGGGACGCACTAATCAGCAGTGCCCAACAGTTCTCTGCCGAGGCCTGCAAGAGTCTCTACAACTATGTGTCGACAGACTTTGGCACTCTGCGCCAACAAGAGTTACAGAAGGCACTCGCTCAAGACCAAGAACTATAAAACAATTATACAATGCAGAAAATTACAGAAAACATCTACTATGTAGGCGTCAACGACCGTAACAAGTCGCTCTTCGAAGGCTTGTGGCCTTTACCCTATGGCGTCAGCTATAACTCGTATCTCATCGATGACGAGAAAGTGTGCCTCATCGATACCGTAGAGGTGGACTTCTTCACGCAATATATAGAACACATCCAGGAGGTCATTGGCGACCGAAAGGTAGACTATCTGGTCATCAACCACATGGAACCCGACCATAGCGGTTCTATTGCCCTCATCAAAAAATACTATCCTGAAATCCAGATTGTAGGCAACAAGAAGACCTTCCAGATGATGGAGGGTTTCTATGGCATCACCGAGGGTACCGTAGAGGTGAAGAATGGCGACACGCTGCCCTTGGGCAAGCAGACATTGAACTTCGTGCTCACACCTATGGTCCACTGGCCCGAGACGATGGTCACACTGTGTGGTACCACCCTCTTCAGCGGCGACGCATTCGGCTGCTTCGGTGCCTTGAACGGTGGCATCATCGATGCCCAAATCAACTGCGACAGTTTCTGGCTGGAGATGGAGCGCTACTACAGTAACATCGTGGGCAAATACGGTACTCCCGTACAGAACGCCCTGAAGAAGTTGGCCGATGTTAAACTCGACTACATTTGTGCTACCCACGGTCCTGTATGGCATGAGTATATCGATAAAGTCATCGCCATCTACGACCGACTGTCGAAGTATGAGACAGAGCCTGGACTGGTTATCTGCTATGGTACTATGTACGGCAACACCGAGCGTGCTGCTGAGGTCATAGCCCGTGCTGCCTCAGAGGCTGGCGTCAAGAATATAGTGGTCTACAACGTTTCAAAGACTCATCACTCGTATATCATCCGCGACGTGTTCCGCTACAAGGGCCTCATCGTGGGTGCTCCCACCTATAACACCGCCCTCTATCACGAGATGGATGTGTTGCTATCTGAACTGGCCGGCAAAGACATCAAGAACCACCTGCTGGGATGGTTTGGCTCCTACGGCTGGGCTTCGAAGGCTGTCAGCGAGATAGCCCGCTGGAACGAAGAGAAACTGCACTACGAGCAGGTTGGTGAACCCGTAGAAATCAAACAGAGTCTGACGCCAGAGACCAAGGCACAGTGCGAGGCACTGGGTCGTGCGATGGCAGAGAAACTGTTGAGTTAAGAGGTAAGAGGTAAGAGTTAAGAATTAAGAGTTAAGAATTAAAAAATAGAAATGTCATTAAAATGTGGTATTGTAGGACTGCCTAACGTGGGCAAGTCCACCCTGTTCAACTGTCTGTCGAGTGCCAAGGCACAGGCAGCCAACTTCCCTTTCTGTACAATAGAACCTAACGTCGGTGTCATCACCGTTCCCGACGAGCGTCTCACCAAACTCGCTGAGCTGGTACATCCGGGACGTATCGTTCCCGCCACCTGCGAAATCGTTGATATTGCAGGCTTGGTAAAAGGTGCCTCCAAAGGTGAGGGCTTGGGCAATAAGTTCTTGGGCAACATCCGTGAGACGGATGCCATCATCCATGTGCTGCGCTGCTTTGAGGATGAGAACATCACCCACGTCGACGGTACCATCGACCCCATCCGCGACAAGGAGATTATTGATACCGAATTGCAGTTGAAAGACCTGGAGACCATCGAGAGTCGTCTTGCCAAGACGGAGAAAGCCGCTGCTGCAGGCAACAAGGAAGCGAAGATAGAGGTTACTGTGCTAAAGGCCTACAAAGAGGTGCTGGAGCAAGGCAAGAATGCCCGTATCGTAGAGTTTGAGAGCAAGGATGAGCAGGACTGCGCCAAGAACCTGTTTCTGCTGACTGCCAAACCTGTGCTGTATGTCTGCAACGTAGGTGAGACTGACGCCAAGAGCGGTAACGACTTCACCAAGAAGGTAGAGGCACTGGCCAAAGAAGAAGGTGCCGAGGCAATGATTATTGCTGCCAAGACTGAAGAGGATATCGCAGAGCTAGAGAGCTACGAAGACAAGCAACTGTTCCTGGAGGAACTGGGCTTGGAGGAGAGTGGTGTCAACCGCCTCATCAAGAAGGCTTACGCGCTGCTGAACCTCGAGACGTTTATCACTGCTGGCGAGATGGAAGTCAAGGCCTGGACCTACAAGAAGGGCTGGAAGGCTCCGCAGTGCGCCGGTGTCATCCATACCGACTTCGAGAAGGGCTTCATCCGTGCTGAGGTTATCAAGTATGACGACTATATCCAGTATGGCTCTGAGGCCGCTGTCCGCGAGGCTGGTAAGATGGGCATTGAGGGCAAGGAGTATGTCGTACAGGATGGCGACATCATGCACTTTAGATTCAACGTATGAACGAGCTAAGCTATATCATTTGGAATCCTGGCCTCAGCATCGGACCTTTCCGCTGGTACTCCCTGTGCTGGCTGATAGGTTTGGCATTGGCCTATTTTGTCGTCAAGCGCCTATATCAGGAACAGAAGATTAAGGACGAGTTGTTCGACCCTCTCTTCTTCTACTGTTTCTTAGGCATACTGATAGGTGCCCGCCTGGGGCATTGCATCTTCTATCAGCCCGACTACTTCCTCACGTCAGGAAAGGGCTTTGTAGAGATGCTGTTGCCCATCCACTTCCTCGCCGATGGCGGCTGGAAGTTTACAGGCTATGAGGGTCTGGCCTCTCATGGTGGTACGTTAGGCTTGATGATAGCCCTCTGGCTCTATGTCCGCAAGACCAAGCTCAGCATCTGGATGGTGCTCGACAACATCGCCATAGCTACGGGTATTACCGCCTGCTTTATCCGTTTGGGCAACCTCATGAACTCAGAGATTATCGGTAAGGTGACTGATGTTCCCTGGGCGTTTATCTTTGAGCGTGTAGACAGTATGCCACGCCACCCGGGACAACTCTACGAAGCTATTGCCTACGCCGTTCTGTTTGTCATCATGTGGAGCATCTACAAGAATAGTCAGAAGTCAACAGCTAAAAGCCAACAGCTAAAAGTAGGCTCCGGCTGGTACTTCGGTTTCTGTCTGACATACATCTTCACGTTCCGCTTCTTCATCGAATACACCAAGGAAATACAGGAAGCCTTCGAGGCCTCTCTCCCACTCGATATGGGACAGATACTCTCCATCCCCTTCGTTATCATCGGTGTTGTCTGCATGATAAGAGCAAAGAACGTGATGTCTAAATGACATTATAAGGTTATAACAAAAATAAAAAATCGTCTCACTTTCCAGAGACGATTTTTTTGATTTCGTTGAGCTTGTTCAGCGCATCCATGGGCGTCAGGTTGTTGATGTCAAGACCCAATATTTCATCGCGAATCTGACTGAGCACAGGGTCGTCGAGTTGGAAGAACGACAGTTGCATACCCTCACGGCTCTGTGCTATCTCTGCCGTCGGCTTGCCAACGGTACCTACTTGGGCGTTTTCTGACTCCAACTGTTTCAGAATGACGTTGGCACGCTTGACGATACTCTTGGGCATACCGGCAATCTCTGCTACATGGATACCAAACGAGTGCTCCGAACCTCCGCGCTCCAGCTTACGCAGGAAGATGACTTTGCCGTCAGCCTCCTTGACACTGACATTATAGTTCTTGATGCGCTTGAAGTTCTTCTCCATCTCGTTCAGTTCGTGATAGTGCGTAGCAAAAAGCGTACGGGCCTGCGCCTTCGGGTGCTCGTGCAGATACTCCACAATGGCCCAGGCAATAGAGATGCCGTCATAGGTTGAGGTGCCGCGGCCCAACTCGTCAAAGAGTACCAGCGAGCGAGGCGTCACATTATTCAGGATGTTTGAAGCCTCCGTCATCTCTACCATAAAGGTCGATTCGCCCAGAGAAATATTGTCTGAAGCACCCACACGGGTGAATATCTTATCCACAAGACCGATTCTGGCGCTTTCTGCGGGCACAAAAGAGCCTATCTGGGCCAACAGTACTATCAGTGCCGTTTGACGCAACAGCGCGGATTTACCGGCCATATTAGGACCCGTGATGACAATGATTTGCTGGCGCTCCTGGTCCAGCAGGATGTCGTTAGGCACATAGCGCTCGCCAACAGGCAGCTGTGTCTCAATGACAGGGTGGCGGCCCTGCTTGATATCTATCACGTCGCTGCTGTCTATGACAGGACGCACATAGTGATTCTCCTCAGCAGTCTTGGCAGCACTCAGCAAGCAGTCCAAAAGGGCAATGACGTTAGCATTCTGCTGTATCTGTGGAATAAATTCCTGGGCAGCAATGATGAGTTCGTTGAATAAGCGTTGCTCCAACGAGAGAATCTTATCTTCAGCACCCAGAATCTTCTCCTCATATTCCTTCAGTTCCTGTGTAATGTAGCGCTCAGCCTGTGCCAGTGTCTGCTTGCGCACCCACTCCTGAGGCACCTTGTCCTTATAGGTGTTGCGCACCTCCAAGTAGTATCCGAAGACGTTATTATAGCCTATCTTCAGCGAGGCAATGCCCGTCTCCTGCGCTTCGCGCTCCTGGATTTGCAGCAAGTAGTCCTTGCCACTATAGGCGATATGGCGCAACTCGTCGAGTTCCGTGCTCACACCATCGCGGATGACGCCACCCTTCTGCACCAACTGCGGCGGGTCGTTCTGTATCTCACGGGCTATGCGGTCACGCAACTGCTCACAGAGACTGAGGCGTTCCCCTACCCGCTTGATGGCGTCGTTATCTGTCTGCAGACAAGCATTCTTGATGGGTTCTATGGCTTGCAGCGCCACCTTCATCTGTACCATCTCACGAGGTGACACACGTCCTGTAGCGACCTTCGAGACGATGCGCTCCAAGTCGCCGATATGATGCAGCTGCTCGTCAATGCACTCACGGAAGTTAGGCTCACGGAAGAAGTAGTCGACAACATCCAAGCGCTGGTTGATGGGCTTCTCATCTTTCAGTGGGAACACCAGCCAACGGCGCAGCAGACGGCTACCCATTGGCGACACTGTGCGGTCTATGACGTCGAGCAACGACTTGCCGTCTTCTTGCATGGTACTTATCAGCTCCAGCGAACGCACGGTAAACTTGTCCAGACGCACGTATTTGTCTTCCTCAATGCGTGCCAGCGTGGTGATATGCGCTATCTGCGAGTGCAGCGTCTGTTCCAAATATTGCAGGATGGCGCCAGCAGCGATGACACCATTTTTCAGGTGGTCTACGCCAAAACCTTTCAGCGACTTCACATTGAAGTGGCGAAAGAGTTTCTGGTGGGCTGTCTGTTCGGTGAATACCCAGTCGTCCATTTCAAAGGTACACAGACGGGTACCGAAGTAGCGCTCAAAGTCGTGGCGGTGCTCACGATTGTATAGCACCTCTTTGGGTTGGAACGAACCAATAAGTTTCTCTACGTAATCGTAGGTTCCCTCGCCCGTCAGGTACTCACCCGTCGAGATGTCCAGAAAGGCCACGCCACAGGCTCCCTTACCAAAGTGTACGGCTGCCAGGAAGTTGTTCTCCTTGTAGTTCAGCACCGTATCGCTCATCGTCACACCAGGCGTCACCAGTTCGGTGATGCCTCGCTTCACGAGCTTCTTCGTCAACTTTGGGTCTTCCAACTGGTCGCAGATGGCTACGCGTTTGCCGGCACGTATCAGTTTGGGCAGATAGGTGTCCAGCGCATGATGCGGGAAACCGGCCATCTCGTCGCCCTTGTTATAGCCGTTATTACGGTGGGTCAGCGTAATGCCCAGAATCTGCGATGCCGTGACAGCATCGTCGCAATAGGTCTCATAGAAGTCACCACAGCGAAACAGCAACAGGGCCTCAGGGTGTTTCGCCTTGAGGTCGAAAAACTGCTTCATCATGGGTGTCAATTCCTTTGCCATCGTGCTTTTTCTTTTTGCTTTGCAAAGGTACACAAAAAAGAGCAAATCCCCAAGGATTCGCTCTTTTTCTTTTATTCTTAAACTGTTAAGATTACTTGTTCAGCATTTTCTTACCGTTCATGATGACAACGCCCTTATAGTCGTTGTTAACCTTCTGACCAGCGAGGTTGTAGCGAACAGCATTCTCAGCCTTAGCAGCAGTTACGTTGTTGATGCCATCGGTAACTTCTTCAACGGTATAAGCACCACCACCCCAGTCGTCGCCTTTGTACTCAGGAAGAATCTCAGTACCATCCTTCTTGATGAAGACAACCTTCTTGATAACTACAGTGTTATTAGCATCGCATGCTTGCAGAGCAAACTGACCAATGGTAGGACATGTGGTAGCAGGATCTCCTGTTGCTACGAATTCTGCGAAATCACCTGTAAATACAGTATGCTTAGAGTCGAAGTTTACATTCTTGTATGCGGTCTTGTTGGGAACCTGAGCGTCAGAACCTGACCAGTCCTTACCAAGATGAGTCTCTGCAGAGTTCACCAGGATGTTGAATGCTGCACCTTCGTTCTTCTCAGTCATGTTAGAATACTCAATGCGGAAACCAACGATGGTTGCTGCCTTGAAGTTTGCCTTATTGAAGGTGTAAGATGCCCACTGACCTTTAGCAGTGAACTTGTAAACAGGCTGTGCTTCAACAACAGGCAGTTCAACCTCAGGAATTACTTCCATAATAGCGATAGGCTGGAACTGAATGTTCTCTTTGTATATGCTGATGACACCAGCGATGTCATAGAGCTTACCCTCTGCAGGAGCAGCTATCTCAAGACCAAACTGGTTATAGCCATTGAGCGTTGTCTCGCCCTTTGTGATGGTGAAGTTCTTGCTTCCTTCCTCAGGAGCAGTATAGGTAACATTGCTAAGGAAAACCACCTGATTCATGTTAGCAGCTATCACGTCTGCAACCTCAGCCTCAGGATAGCTAACAGCTACGGGATCACCTGCTACTGCATTAAGAGTAGCATCAGGAACAGCCTCGAACAAGTTGTTATAAACACTTACCTTACCAGTCCAGTTAGCAGCAACCTTCTTGCCCTTTTCCAGATTAGCCAACTTATCAGCATCATTACTATAGATAAGGCTTGAACCTGTCTCATCCTTAATATAAGCATACTTACCGCTTACATAGACTACCAAAGGCTCACCAGTGAAAGCAAATACACTACCATTCTCCAAAGCATTCAGAGCAGCGATATTATTCACTGAAGAAACTGCTGTGAAAGTCTTACTTGCTACTGAGCTGGATACCTCGTCTTTAATAGCAATAGCCTTTACTGTGGTTGTTTCAGTAATAGTAAATGGAGTTAAATAAGCTGTACTTGAAGCTGTAGGAGTAGTGCCATCAGTTGTGTAATATACTGATGCACCTGCTTCATTGTTAGTGATAGTAACCTGTGTTGAGCCTGCAAAAGGAGTGAGTCCATCAATCGTAGGAGCTGCAACGGTAACAGAAGGAGCACCACCAACAGTAACAACAACCTGAGTAATACGTACCTGACCGACAGAAGCTGTCAGGGTAACGCTGTTAGAAGAACCTGTCCAAGTTCCAGTAAGCTTATCATCAGCTGCAGCATAACCCTCGGCTACAAAACCATCAGCACCAATTTGATTATTAATAACAGCTGTTACCACAATTTTGGAAATTGTTTGTGATGAACTAATAGTGAGAATGGCATTCTTATAAACGCGAATTTGGTTATCCTTGATACCACCAGAAATCGCCGTTGTAGAATTACCCTTTGAATAAGTAATAGTTACACCATCTTGTGTTGCAACATAATCATCACCACTTGCAAGGAATGTAGAACTATTTGCAGCAATAGTCACATCGCCTGCATAGGTGTTCAAACCAAACATAGCCAACAAGGCCACGAAAGAATAGCGTAAAATTTTGTTCATAAGCATATAAATTTAAAGTTAATAATAGTAATATCACTTTATTGCCGCAAAGTTACAAACTAAATTTGAAACTTCCAAATAATTATACATCTTTTTATCTTACCCTTGGAAGAACAGGCTGACACCAATGACAGAGATGATGGCGCCAAGGACGGCCTTCAGTGTAATCTTCTCATGGAACAGCCAGTAGGACGGCAACAGGATGATGATGGGTGTCATGGCCATCAATGTAGAGGCGATACCTGCTGCAGTATACTGCACGGCCATCAGCGAGAAACCTACACCCACAAAAGGACCAAAGATGGTGGTTGCCGTGGCTGCTGTCAGACCTTTCTTGTCGTGCAAAGCCTCACGTAAAGGCGCCATTCCATCGCGGAAATACATCAACAGGGTAAAGCCGATGATGCCTGCCACACAGCGGTAGAAGTTGGCACTGAAGGGCACTAGCCAGTCGGGCATGTCAGCAGACGCCACATAGTGGTCCATACCTATCTTACTCAGCACCAGACCAATGCCCTGACACATAGCGGCACCTATGGCATAGAGCACACCGTTGAGGGGCAGTTTCAGCGAGACCTTATGGTGCTCGCCACGCCCCAACACTGAGATGCCGATGCCTAACAGTGTCACCAGCATGGCAACAATACTCATGGCATTCATCTGCTGACCCAGCGTAATCCACGCCATCAAGGCAGCAGCCAGAGGAGCCAGCGTCATGAAGAGTTGGCCGTAACGCGAACCTATAATGATATAACACTGAAAAAGGCAGAAATCGCCAATAACGTAGCCTACCAATCCTGACAGTAGCATCCATGCTGCAGCCTCAGCAGAAGCTCCTGGCGGCAGAATGTTGCCCGTAACAACACCAAAGAGCACCAGTGAGAACACCAGTGCCATAGCCATACGCAATACGTTCAGTGTGAGATTACCCAGTCGCTTCGAACCAAACTCGCTCAGCAGTGCCGTCGCCGTCCATGAGAAAGCTACACCTATTGATATCAGTTCACCTAAATAAGTCATAGTCCTGTTTTGTTTGCGGCCGCAAAGGTACACATTATTTATCTGATAACGTGCATTTTTTTAGAAAAAAACCTTTCTGCAGGCTTAAATGCCCGACACCACAAAACGGACTCCCTCGGTATATGTCTGATCGAGGTAGAGGTTATACCCCATTGAAATGGCAAGACGACGGGCCAGAGACAGACCAATGCCCAGGCTATGCTCATCAGGCGAAAGACGTACGAAGGGATCGAAGATGCGCTCTGCATCTGAGGCAGGAATTGACGGACCTTCATTGCTGACTGATATGGCATAAGTACCATCAGCATTGGCATAACAACTCATCAGCACTGTACCGCCAGTAGCATACTTGTCAGCATTGTCGAGCAGGCAGTTCAGTAGTTCCTGCAACAAGAGGTTGGTATTCACCATCACGTCGTCAGCCACCTCAGTCTTAAACTCGGTGGTCAGCACGCGCTGTTTCTCTATTGTCGAAGGATGCAGGTCGTAGCTGTTCAAGATGGAACGTACCACTTCGTTGAGCCCTACTCTGTCTTGCTTAGGTGAGGGTATCTCGTCGTT
>OCTX012050988.1_pt1 | contig 10346 bp, 12 predicted proteins | sample 1539691 | NCBI WGS metagenome assembly OCTX01 (sample SAMN02144231, study PRJEB22623) | gut metagenome | biome: sheep rumen | host: Ovis aries | place: New Zealand | reverse complement strand
AGAATCAGAAGGCTGGCAGAGGCTTCTCTATCGTTGAAGTTCTCTCAACTTGCCCTACAAACTGGGGACTCGCTCCTCTTGACGCTATCAAGAGACTTCAGGACGAAATGATCCCTTACTATCCTCTCGGCGTTTATAAGGACGTTACTGAGGGCGTTTTCGATAATCTCAAGGGAGGTAATGAGTAATGACTACTGAAATTCTTCTTGCCGGATTCGGCGGACAGGGCATACTCTTCGCCGGAAAGATACTCGCTTACTGCGGCCTTATGGACAATAAAGAGCTTTCATGGCTCCCTTCTTACGGTCCTGAGATGCGTGGCGGTACCTGCAACTGCTCAGTTACTATTTCCGATGACCCGATCGGTTCTCCGCTCGTACTTACTCCACACCTCCTCATCGCTATGAATCAGCCTTCTTTTGATAAGTTCGTTTCATGCGTAAGACCTGGCGGTAAGGTATTCTTCGACAGCACACTCATCGAGCCTGAGTGCGACAGAACTGATATCGAGCTCTTTGGTATCCCTTCACAGCAGATGGCTGACGATAACAACCTCAAGGGCGGTTCAAATATCATACTCCTCGGCAAGCTCCTCAAAGAGACAAATATCTGCTCTCTTGAGACTATGCAGAAGGCTATTGAGAAGGTTGTTCCTCCTAAAAAGGCTGCTCTTATCCCTAATAACTTCAAGGCTATCGAGCTTGGTATGAATGCCTGATTTTCACAATAAATAACATAGCTCCTGTCCGTTTTTCACGGATAGGAGCTTTTATTTATATGTGCAGCTTTCTTTATTCCGGATTTTTAGGAGAATTTCAAAAGAACTGATATTTTGCGGCGAGAGTTAGGCTATCAAAAGCACGATAATGCATTGACAAAAGCGTAACAATGTGATATCATTTTACAACGTAGGGGATATTAATTTACTATCATTTAAGTACAATTTAAGAACACAAATTTTAGGAGTTGAAAATAATGAAAATAAAAAATTTAGTTTCAGGAATTCTTGCAATGGCTATGGTAGCTGGTTGTAATGCATCTTTAGTTTCAGCTAATGCTGCTAAAGCACCAAAAATCGGCGATTGTATCCCAGCAAATGGCAATTGCCCAAGCTATATCGTTGGCGATATAACAAACGACGGCAAAGTAAATGTTACAGACCTTTCAGTACTTACTGCTTATGTAAAGCAGTACAGACCTTTAGACAAGGCTAAGTATGGTCCTTTCGTTGAATTAAGAGCTGATAACAACCTTGACGGCAAGATCAATCTTACTGATTTAGTAAGAATGATAGCTTACATAAAGAATATTAAGTAATTAAACTTTATTAAATTATCCAAATTTAATATGTACAGCACGGAACGCCCCTACGGTATTGAATTGAACAACAGAATTGTTTCTTTGATCCAATTATCTTTTTTATAATGCTGTAATGTCCTATTATAACAAAACCTCCTATGGTATCTGTTTGCCATGGGAGGTTTTGTTTTTATACTATTTTTTACCGCAGAAAAGTAGGATTATCTGTTCGTTCCAGCAGATAATCGATAGATACTCCAAAATAGTCAGCGATACGGATAAGCGTCTGATAATCGGCTTGACGCTCTCCACTTTCGTATCGGCTTATAGTATTTTGATTTGTATCAAGTTCAATAGCGAGTCTTAACTGGGTCATCCCTTTGTGCTTGCGAAGTTCTTTTAATCTCATAGCAGCTTCACCAAAATCCAAATAATCAATTTGTAACAAAGATATAATTATTCTTATTACTATTGACATAATTATACCAGTTTGGTATAATATAAATATCCCGAAATGGGATATTTATATTATAAGGAGTGGTTGTTATGAAAGATACTTCACCAACAAAATTATGTAAACATTGTAAATCAGAGATGAAAAAAGGAGCTAAGGTATGTCCTACTTGCGGCAAAAGACAGAGAATTAGTTTAGGCTGTCTGATTCCTTTGATAATAGTTGGTGCTGTTTTCTTATTCATAGTACTGTTTATAAGTGCATGTAATAAGGGTGTCGATGAAGTTATAAAGGAAGATAAGCAAAAGAAAGAGGATAAAAAAGTTTCAGTAGAAGAAGTCGTATATGATAATGACGGAATCAAAATAACGTATATGGGTATGGAAGCCGCAACATTAAATGTAAGCACAAATATTAAATTTAAGATTGAAAATTCAACAGATAAGTCTTTAACGATTTCAACTGATGATTTCTCAGTGGATGGGTATTCAATAAATGCAACAATGTATGCGGAAGTTCCAGCTGGTAAAATAGCAAATGATTCTATTGGAGTTCTTGATTCTTATTTAAAAGACAATGGATTGTCTTATGACAGTATCAAAGAAGCTGAATTTAAGATACGGATAACCGATAGTGATCATATATTGAAGAGTGAAAAAAGCGACGTTATAAAAGTAAAACTCAGATAAAAGTCAGCCCCCCTTGCAGCAAGAAAGCTTCAAGGGGGGCAAAACTTTAATACATCTGTTGACTTACAGGTGGAAATGTGATATAATTTAGAAACATTGATATATTTATAACGGAGGATAAAACCATGAATCTTATAAAAAAGACCGCACTTGTACTCACGATGCTCGTAGGACTTATGACATTCGCATCATGCGGAGATAGTGACGATGATGATTCAGCAAGCAAGAGCTCATCAAAAAAGAGCAGCAGTGTATCATCAGTAGATGATGAAGAAGAGGAAGACGCTGAAGAGTCCGACGAGGATGAGGACGAAGATGACGAGGAAGAAGCAACAACAAAAAAGAAGAAGTCCAAGAAAACTGAGGAAGAAGACGAAGGTGAGGAAATAACTACCGAGGCTGAGGAAGAGGAGGAAGTTGAAGAAGCAACAGAGTCCGCAGCAGCTTCCGGTACAAACTTCCAGCCGGGAACAGTTTCCGATAATACTTATGAAAGTGAGTTCTTAGGTGTAAAGTTCACAGCTCCTTCTGACTTTACATATCTGTCACGTACTCAGATAGACCAGAGCATGAATAACGGTTTTGAGATAACTAAAACCGATTCTTCTGTAAATGATATGTTAAAGCTTACGACTATTTATGACGCAGTTGCAAGAAATACATCAGGTGAAACTATTCAGTTTATGTACGAGAATCTTTCAAAGTCTGTTCCTGATCCGGATGCATATGACGAAGAAGCGTACATAAAGGCTGCATCTGAAACTGTTGCGAGAGTAAGTCCGGGTATGGAAATGAAGGTTGAAGATGAAGGCGAGAAGATCAAGCTTGGCGGAAAGGAATTCACTAAATTCACGATAAAAAGTACCTATCCTGATTACAACATAACTGTAGATCAGATAATGTGTGTCAGAAAGGTAGACGAGTTTATGTGTGTAGTAACATATACGTCACTGTCAGGCGGAGATTTCGATAAATATATCGACTGTTTCGAGGCTATAGACTAAATGAGATCAAGATTTGTAAGGGGGATGTATCATGGCATCCCCATTGCTTTGGGATATCTTTCGGTGTCGTTTGGGTTTGGCATCATGGCTGTAAGGGCTGGACTGACTCCTTTAGCAGCTACGCTGATTTCAGCGTCAAACCTGACCTCCGCCGGACAAGCTGCCGGAGTTGATATTATTGCTGCCAGCGGAGCTATCATAGAAATGATACTTGTTCAGCTGACCATAAATATAAGGTACTCGCTCATGGCACTTTCACTTTCGCAGAAGTTGGACAAGAAATTTTCGACACCGCATAGATTTGCAGCATCATTTGGTATAACCGATGAGATATTTGCAGTATGTTCAGCACAGATCGAACCTCTTACACCTGCGTATATGTACGGCATGATACTTGTGGCATTTCTTGGCTGGGTGAGCGGTACTGCTCTCGGAGCTGCCGCCGGACAGCTTCTGCCGGCTGCGGTAAGCAGTGCCCTTGGTATAGTATTATACGGAATGTTTCTTGCGATAATCATACCGCCGTCAAGGAAGCATAAGAGCGTGCTTATAGTTGTTCTTGCGGCAGCAGCCGTAAGCATATTGTTCAGATATGTTATAACAGTAGTAAGCGGAGGTTTTGCAGTAATTATAAGTGCAGTTATTGCTTCAGCAGTGGGAGCGTTATTGTTCCCGGTAAAAGATGAGGAGGCTGAGGAATGACAGTAGCTTTGTATATAATAGTTATGGCTCTGGTGACCTATCTCATACGAATGATACCATTTGTGTTCTTTCGCAAGAAGATAAAGTCACGTTTTTTCAGGAGCTTCCTGTACTATATCCCGTATGCAGTACTGAGTGCAATGACTATTCCGGCTATTTTTTACAGTACCGGAAGCATCATAACTGCTGTAGTTGGAACTGTTGCAGCTGCTGTGCTTGCTTATTTCGGACTGCCTCTTATAGCAGTTGCACTGACAGCCGCCGCTGCCGCTTTTGCCGCAGGGTTCTTTATATAAGTCTGTATTTTAGGAGAGCGTGTATTCTTACGGTTATTATTGAGGGAAACCCTTTTGAAAAAGGGTTCTCCCTCAAACTCCCTTCCTAAAACTTTCGGCTTCATTTTTCCCCAGATATAGTGCTCTTGAAAATATAAAAATCAGTAGTTTGCTTACTACTGGAGCACTATATCTGGGGAAAAATCATTCTGAAAGTCTTTGGAAAGGGGTGTAGCATAATCTTATCGTAGTAAAGAGAAATCAAACTGAATAGGACAAAATAGTCGGTGCTTACTTAAGTACCGACTATTATATTTTCTCACATATCCTTGTCATCAGTGATCAGGAGCACAATCAATACAAAAACCATTTCCACCATCATTTAAGTGTGATATTTCTTTTCCACAATCAGGACAAATTGAATATGGTTGAGAATAATCAGATTCTTTATAGCGACTAATTCTACTGTCGCCACCTAAATAAACATGGAAATTAATCGATGAAATGTCCTTGGTGGTACGATTGATTTCAACACTACACGGAAAGTGTGCTTTGTGATATTCATAATTTGTTATGGTATCTAAGAAAAAGTAATCTTTTTCTTCTGAATCCCAAATAGCATGATCATAGTCATCATAACTACACGCTGCACTTACTGTAACATTGCATCGAAGCGTTGTTGATATTTTTTCTTGATCATAGTAATCAAGTGAGAAAAAAGAAACATCGTTCACTTTGATGTTTGAATATGAAATATCTTCGTATTCAAATCCGCTAACAATTCCCTTCCTATCATAATCCAACCCATTCAATGTTATGTAATTATCTGTTTCATCTTCTAATATACATTGTATTTTTTGGATTACTTCAGGTATCAGCTGGTTAATTGTTTTAATTGCGTTATAATATTCTTCTTCTTTTAGTTTTGAAATATGATCAAACAATTCTTTTAAAGACGAGAAGACAGAGCAGTAGGTGGCAGCTTTTAATGCATCTATTAATCCGGTATCTTTCGTAATTACAATTATAGGATTTTCCGTGCTAAAACTATTCCTAATTTGTGCAGCGATTACAGCATCGGGAAATTCAGACTTTTTCTTTTCTGAGTTTTCAAATGGAGGCCTTTTTTGAAAATAGTCCCCAAAAATATTATCAACATTAACTGAAGCTGAATCTAAAATAGTAATTTTGAGAGATGAAAGGAATCTTTCAAGGTAGCTTAGCGCCGATTCAGAGGCTTTTTCCTTGTCAGGTACTTGAAAAATGTAGGAGTATCCAATTGCTTCAACAAAGCTGTCTGATACTTTATGATACTCTTTTGTTTTATCATTGCTCAATATACCTTGTTGTATTTCACTTCGCGTTCTCCTAATTTTTGAAGAGATCAATCTGGCGTATTCACTACAATGCTGTTGCATCTCTTCACGGACTATATTGCTGAGAAACACATTTACCTCGCCTTGATTTACATATTTTACTAGCTGAGATAATGTTGAGTTCTCGCTCAAATCAAAACTATTTTCATCAAAAATATTGGTATCGAATGTAATGTTTAGCGGTTTCTTCATATTATCGTCCTCTATTCAGGAACATACAAAACTTAACAAAACCCTCGTAGCCGAGTAATTCTTTAATCAAATGCTCTTTTTGCTGAGGCGTGAGCTTTTGAAACGATTTATTTGCTTGAACGAAATCCTTAAGAGCCTTTTGATAATTATCATTTGGTTCAATATCTGCTTTTATTTTATAACCGTCCATTTGTGTCTCCTCCTGTCTTATTTCTTCAACAGCCTATTGATATGATTGAGTATCATCAACTGATCTCCGTCGTCGAGCTGCTTCATGCCCTCAACCGCCTTCCGTATCAGCTCAGGATTTGAAATGCTGTCATCGAAGAACTCGGCAGGTGTGATGCCAAAGTAATCGCATATCGCAAACAGCTCCGAGATCGGCGGGAGGGACTTTCCCGATGAAATGTTGTAGATATATCCACGGCTATGACCGAGATCATAGCTCATCTGGTACTCCGATACACCCTTTTGAAGCCGGAGTTGAGTTATTCTATTCCTTACAAAATCGTCTGTCATAGCTAAATCACCTCTTACTACTATAATACAGCAAAAGAAATCCACTATACTCAAAGGAAATATGTTGTTTTATCTTGAATAGTCTTCAAATATATGTTATAATCAAGATATATTAGATTATTCTTGCGGTAGTATCATTAGTAATACGAATAACAACATTTATAGGTATAAGCTATGGAGATGTATACAGTCAGTTTCTTTGTGCATCGTGAAGTAGAAAGAACGGCAGAGATCGAAAGAAGGCTGGAACAACTCTTGCATGATCTCATCATGCAGAAACTGTATGTAGAGTTTCTGGTCGGTCGGGACGGAGAATTTGATCTCTTGGCGGCATCAGCGATCAAACGAGCTGTCAAGCAATACGGCTGCGGCAATACATCACTGATCCTTGTGCTGCCGTATATGAAAGCCGAGTACCGTGACAACGAGCAGAGCTATCTCAGTTACTATGATGAGGTGGAGATCTGTGCCGAATCATCTGAAGCACACTATAAATCTGCAATACAAGTCCGTAACAGGTGCATGGTTGCTCGTTCTGACCTGGTCGTGTGCTGTATTCAACATAAGAGCGGCGGAGCGTATAAAACGATGCAGTATGCCGAGAAGCATAGAAAAAAGGTTAGGAACTTGGCTGATATGCAACTTTGATTCCAGCATGATTGAAGTTGAGGATCAATCTTTGGAATTCATTTTTATATTGTTTAAACATAGCGAAATGTATTGCTTTTTTACTAAATTTGTGGTATAATACATTATAAAAATTTGTAAATTGTTACGTTTGCAGATTATGAATTGCGATACTAAACTTATGTATTCAGGGGGTAAATATGGAGAACGCATATAAGATGAGGATCACTTGTAATCCCTATACCAAAGAAATTGTCTACGAATGCTATGAAAACGACAGTTTTGTCAATATCAGCGAGCTTTCCGCTGAATACAGCTCAGAACTGATAAATGATAAATTTACAAAAACATCATTCCAGAATCGTGCATATGAGATCGTCGAGCTTTTAAACAAGCATTTTAACCCCGGCAACAAAGGACTTCATATTGATTTCATAGGAAATAAGGACGATTATGATGCTTTAGAAAGTGTCATATCTACATATTTCGCTGATTGTAATATTGTAAGCGAAAAGAATCAGCAGTATTTCAATGAAGCTCCCTATGTAATGCAGCAGATTGAAACTCGCTTTGATGATGTTATTTCCACTCTTGAAGATAGTGAGTATATCAAAGACGAGATCGCTGCTGAGATAAGCAAGTACAGAGATACCATAGATGAATCTATCGCTATCTGCGTTACAGGTCTTTGCAGTGCTGGCAAATCGGCGTTTATCAACAGCCTTATTGGTTATGAGATACTGCCCAGTTCGTCTGATCCGACAACAGCAAAGATGTTCAAAATCACTTGCAGTGATACGTATTCCATATCATTTGAAGCATATGGGCAGACTGTAACAGTATCTTTCAGCAATGATATGTATACTATTTCCGATAACTGTCCGTCTGAAGTCAATGCAGAAATCGGAGCTGTTTTCACCGATCAGAAGGCAGATAACGAAGTAAAGAATATGCATCGTTTCCTTGACTGGCTGAACAAGGGAAAACTGCTTATGGAAATTGGCAGGATAGATATAAGTGTACCTTTCAGACAGGTGACTTACTTCGATAGTCACTATCAGTTTGTTATCTATGACACTCCAGGTTCAAATTCCGATAGTAACAAGAAGCATTTTGATATTCTCAGAGAGTCTCTCAGTAAGCAGACCAATGCCCTGCTCATTCTTCTGACTACTCCTGATACAATGGATTATACCGATAACAATAATCTGCTTGACCTCATTCAGGAGACAGGCGAATCCTTAGATACATCAAATGCGATCATTGTTGTAAATAAGGGAGATATACTTACACCAAGTTCATTGTCTGAAAAACGTGAACGCTATCAGAGCTTAAAGATCACCAAATGGAAGTCTACGAGGATATTCTTCCTTTCGTCTGTAATTGCACTTGCAAGTAAAAAAGATGATCCCGATGATAAATCATCATGGATAGATGAAGACGCTTTTGACGCTTATGATGACAGGTGCCGTAAATTCGCCCGTGGCGATAAGGTTCTGTACAAATATAATATCATTGATAAAAGCAAGGAAGTCGCTCCTGTTGTTGAAGAAGGTGTTGTATCAGATACCACTCTTTTCATCAACAGCGGTCTTGCAAGTATCGAGCATGAAATATCGGATTATGCTCTCAGGTATGCACTTTGTAACAAATGCAGCCGTGCCACTGAATATCTGCAAAGGGCAATACAGCTTTGTGAAGACAACGTCCGTGAAATAGAGCGTAAACGTGACGATGAGCTCATCTCTACACAGACACTATTCGATGAGAAACAGCGCACACTTGCTGAATCCCTTGACAGCAAGCAGAGTTCCACAGCAAGCAATAAATCAGTAGAATTCAGGCAGAGCATCGGTCAGAGCTTTGATGGTTTTAAGGCTCAGAACGGTCTTGTATATAAAAACTTCCTGCAAATCCGCAAGCTCAGCATTTATTCAGAGTTTGAGCAGGAATGGAAGAATATTTCCGCATTGAAAGAACAACAGGGCTTCGATATGGATGAAGCACTTCGCAGAATGGAGAGCAAGGTTAGATACAGATATAACGCACTTCTTAACGCATTTTCTTCTATCGCCAACGCTCTTATCGGATCATTCTGGGAAAATGCTACCGAGACATTCAAGGCTGATTGTAAGGGGATTATTACCGACAGTGATGTTCTTAATGATGAGCAGAAGGCTATTATGAACTCTATATTGCTTAACATGGAGAACATGACAAGAGCTGTTGTTGAATTCGATCTGCGCTCTATCCACGCAGTAAAGCGCACATTCTTCGGCAAGGATAAATATGATAACGGAACTTGCTGTAAAAACCTGGTTCAGACACTTGATGATGTTGTAATGCAGGAAATTGAGCGTGTGAGCGGAAATAACAGCAGATATTTTGAGGAATGGAGCAAAGCTCTTGTCGCAAGCATCAAGACAAAGCTCTGTACATTCAATACCGATCTTCACGATTGGGAGGTAAAGATCGGAGAACTTAATCAGATCATCGAAGAAAAGAAAAAGCATCTTAGATTACTTGAAGAAACAAAAGACTATGTTTGTCGTCTGTTAGAAATACAGGCATAGTAAGCTGTTCATAGAAATGGGGGTACACTATGGCTATATTGGCAACTATCAAGAACGGAGCAGGTAGAATAGCAGGAAAAGTCGCAAACAAGGGCGGCAACGTTGTCGCAAAGGCTTCGGGACTTAGCTCTGCACAGCTTGAAAAGATAGAGGAAAAACGTAATGCTTATCTCATGGAAAAGCCTGAGACTGATCCCGAAAGCATCGAAAGGCTGTTGGGCTCGTATGCCATAGAAGCCTATGAAGCGTATCTCCCTCAGCTTTCAGAGCTTTACAAACCGATGTTTATCGGTGAAGCTGATGATGAGAGAAGTCTTGATAACCGTATCCGCTATTTTGAAGTAACAAAGTGGGTCACCGATCCGACCGAGGACAATCTTGATAAGCTGACGAATATGTATCATGTGCTCTCAGAGGAAAACTGCAATATCGCACTCATCTTTAATCGCCGAGTTAGCGGTACTACGGTTTACTTCGCAGTTGTCAACAATAGCGAAAAGGATACTCCTCATATCGCTGATATGTTCGGAAAGCGACTTGAATCGTCCTTGTTGGGTAACTTTCCTGGCGCAGAGATCAAGAAGTTGCCGCATGACAAGCTGAATGCAGGCGTTATTCCTGTTTTAAAGGACATAA
>OCTX012246958.1_pt1 | contig 10347 bp, 8 predicted proteins | sample 1539691 | NCBI WGS metagenome assembly OCTX01 (sample SAMN02144231, study PRJEB22623) | gut metagenome | biome: sheep rumen | host: Ovis aries | place: New Zealand | reverse complement strand
GCCCGGGAAGCTGCCGGTACGGGAACGGAAATCGTGGCTTTCGGCCGGATCACGGCCCGGCCGATCATGGAGGAGCGATTATGAAAAGAAAGATAGCTTTGAACAGACTGACGGCAGGCCTGGTGGTCTGTGTGCTGACAGCTGCCCTGGCAGCCGGCTGCGGCTCCGGAAAAAAGGAGGGGCAGGCGGAAAAGGCGGACCAGGCCGGAGCGGCGGATACGGTGACGGCAGAGGCTGACGCCGGGAAGGAGGCAGGGCAGACCCGGGAGCCTCCTGCAACCGGCGAGATGGCGGATTCTCAGACGGATGCCCTGGGCAATCCGGTCAATGATGACGGTGTCTACTACGATGAGGACGGCAATATCGTGCCGCCTGAGGAAATGGTGCAGGTGGATGAGGACGGAAATCCGATCTCCGAGGAGGACATGATGGATTCGGAAGGGGATGGGGATGACTGGTCCTCTGTCGAATATTCGGACAGGGAATCCTTTGAGGCGGACATAAAAACCGGCTATGAGGAAGTGACCAGGCTTCCCTTCGAGGCTTCCAACACATTCTACATGCTCTATGCAAACGGGGTCTATGAGATCCAGTATGAGAATGACACTTCCTTCCTCACCTTCACCAAGGGCAGGACGGAGGATGAGGTGAACAGGATCACAGTCGCCTTCGACAAGGAGGAGACGGTGGATATCAAGGGGGCCGCGGTGAAGATCCTGAGCTACGAAAACGACACCTTCCTCGCGACCTGGTCCAGGGGAGACTATTACTATTCGATCTATCTGGATTCCGGCTGCACAAGGGACCAGATGATCGATATGGTCGATTCTGTAAAATAAAAAAAGCGTATAGGTGCGCTGCATATTCCCGCCCAATCCATAACGCTCAGAAGCCGTGTGTACGTATCCGTGCACACGGCTTTTCTTGCATCGCGGACACCTTTAGGTTATATTAAAAGTGACGTATGCAAATGCATTCATCCATCGTTTTACAAGCCGCATCCCGTGTTTTTTACAGGAGACGGATGACGGAATCGGAAACCTGCTTTGCCGGGGTGGTTTTACCGGCGGAGCCTGGAAAAGGATTGAGGACATGGGAAAAAAACCGACCTTACAGATGATCGCGGATCTTGCGGGCGTCTCCCGCGGGACGGTTGACCGCGTGATCAATAACAGATCCTATGTAAAAGCGGAGGTGCGCGAGCGGGTTCTCCGGATCGCGCAGGAGACCGGCTATGTCTCCACCCGGGAGGCCCATCTGCGGGAGCTGGAGGCGGAAAAAAAGGTCCTGAAGCTGGGGGTGCTTCTGCCTGACTGGGGCCACGGCCAGCAGTTCTGGGAGGGCATCAATCAGGGAATCAGGGAGGCCCAGGAGGAGCTGGAGCCCGCCGGCGTGGAGATCCTGGTCCGGCAGTGCAAAACAGACCTGCCCCAGGAGGCTGTCAACCTCCTCCGGGACCTGCACGAGCAGGGGGCGGAGGGCATTTCCGTCTGCGCGCTGCGGGATCCTGTGATCATCGAAGAGCTCAGGGAACTGAAAAATGCCGGCATTCCCCTGGTGACCTACAATTCAGACCTGCCCGAATCGGGGCGCATCCTCTTTGTCGGCCAGGACATCAAACAGTCCGGCCGCCTGGCCGCACAGATGATGAGCAAGTGTATCCGTCCAGGGGAACAGGTCCTGGTGGCGGTCGGAAATCTGAAATTTGACGGACACAGACAGCGCTTTCTGGGCTTTTCCGAGAGGATGAAGGAGCTGGGATTCCCGGAGAAGGACCTGTTTACGGCGGAGACCTTCAATGATTATGGAACGACACTGAAGGCTGTCAGCGACGCGATTCGGTCCTGCTCCGACCTGCGCGGGATCTATATGGCCAATCTGAGTGTGACGGCATGCGCCGAGGCGGTCCGCGCCTACGGGATGGAAAAAAAGATCCATGTGATCTGCCATGACATCAATGACGGGATCCGCCAGCTGCTGCAGGAGGGGAGGGTGGATTTCACCATCCCCCAGGATTTCGTCCGCCAGGGCAGGGATCCCCTGGTCTGGCTGGCGGGATATCTCAGAGGAAAGAGCCTTCAGGACGCGGGCCGTTTCGCTGACCTGAGGATCCTCTGCGCGGAAAATATATAATTTTTTTATCTGTCCAATATTGAAATATATCTGATGCCGTTATCCGGAAGCTGCCTGTTTCTGGATAACGGTTTTTCGTTTGCACAATAAAAGCAAAGTGAATTGCGCCCGGGGAGAGAATATTGTGCAGTTAATATAGAATCTGCCTTTATATGTGATGCGGCTTTAGGCATGTTGACGAATGCTATCAATTTGTCTTATAATTGCCTTTGTAAATCCTGATCGGTTGATGGGCGGAATATGGCATTTTGTTTACGAGCCCGGGATCTTTGTAAAATACATACAAAATCGGAATCACTTTTTTAGTGCTTTTTCCATTTTGATTTGCAGGGTGAAATAGTGTAATATGTGCATAGCACAAAAATGTGCAAAGCACATAGAGCACTGCACGGATGCCGCTCCCATGATCAGTGACCAGAACGGGCAGCGTGCGGAGTTTTTAATTATCAGGATGGAGGTTTTTAATCTATGAAGACATCAGCTTGCATCGATGCTCTGTACGGCGAGATTCCTTTTCTGGACAGATTCCAGGCGGCAAAAGATGACGGTTTTGACGCAGTCGAATTCTGGGGATGGCCCGAGAAGGACCTGAACGCAGTCAAAGAGGCTTCCGAGAAGGCAGGCATCCCGATCTGCGGCTTTAACGGCGACGCGGACCTGTCCCTGATCGATCCCGATCAGACAGAGGCCTATATGGAGTACCTGGAGAAGTCCTGTGAGACTGCCAGATTCCTCGGAGCTCCCTGTGTGACCATCCACTCCAACGGCCTGGGCGACGGCGGCGTTGTCATCAATTCCTATGACAATCTCTCCGATACCGTCAAGACCTGCACCATGTTCCGCAACCTGGAGAAGTGCGCGGCTCTGGCGGAGAAGACCGGGATCCAGATGAACCTGGAGGGCCTCAATATCACGACAGACCATGTCGGCAACTATCTGAAATATACCTCCGATGCCGCCGAGATGATCCGCCTGATCGGGTCTCCCAAGCTCAAGGTTCTCTATGATGTATATCACATGCAGATCAACGAGGGCTGCATCTGCGATACGATCAAAAATTTCGGCGACACCTTCGGCCATGTCCACATCGCGGACGCTCCCGGACGTCACGAGCCCGGCACCGGCGAGATCTATTTCCCCAGGGTGTACAGAGCGCTTGAGGAGATCGGCTATCAGGGCTATGTCGGCTACGAGCTCTTCCCCGCGACAACGACCGCGGAGGCAGTCAAGGCCATTATGACCCTGAGATAATGAGATAAAATGAATGTTTTGCAGGCGGAAAGGGAAAGCCTGCGGGACAGAATAAGACAAAGCTGAAAAAAGCAAAAAGGGAAGGATGTATAATATCTGAGCCGCAGACCGCAGAGGTGCTTAAGGATGGAAATCAAGCTTGACGATAAAGTCATGGCGGCCGTAGAAGCGATTTTAAAACGCGGGAATGACGCAGTGATCCGCAGGAAAGGTGACAGTGTCATTGTCTTAGAAGAAAAACGCAAAATTATATACAGTCCCTCATCCAATCGGGGATGAGGAAGGGCAATCGGAGCCGGTACGCAGACAAAAGGATGGTCTGTGTGCCGGCTCTTTTTGCTGATCTGCTTGCAGGCTGCCGGGAGTAAACGGCGACAGACATCCGGAAAAACCGTGAGCGATTATGCCTGCTCTGTTTTTCCGGGATCGTTTTCATTTTTTAAAGGGGTAACTGATAACAGTTGTTATTCAAGATAGGAGGATGTAACTATGAAGAAAAGGTTATTGGCGGCTCTGCTCGCAGGTGCAGTCGCTGTCTCCATGGTAGCATGCGGCGGCGGCTCTTCCAGCAGCTCCAGCAGCAGTGCTCCCGCGGCTGACGCAGGCTCTACCGGTGAGGCTGCCCCCGCAGGCGGAAGCGGCGAGTACAAGATCGACGTCATCTGCAAGACTCTGTCTTCCGAGTACTGGACCTATATCCAGGCCGGCGCAGAGGCCTATGCAAAGGAGCACCCCGGCGTGACCGTCGATGTCAAGGGACCGCCCTCAGAGACTTCTTATGACGAGCAGATGAACATGATCCAGACCGATCTGGGCTCCGGCGCCTATGACGGCTACATCATCGCTCCCCTGCAGGCTGACACAGTCGCTACCCTGATCAAGGACACTGACAAGCCCATCATGGCTCTGGATTCCAGGATCGAGTCCGACAAGGTCATCTCCTTCATCGGAACCGGTAACGAGGAAGCTGCAAAGGCAGGCGCCGCTGCAGCAGTCCAGGCCGCAAAGGATGCAGGCTGGGAAGAGATCAAGTGCATCGAGATCGCAGGCGTCCAGGGTGACGGCACCAACACAGCCCGTATGAACGGCTACATCGCAGGCGTCAACGAGAACGGCGGCGAGTTCCTCGAGAACGAAGTCCACTATGCTGACGCAGTTGCAGACAAGGCTACCAATGAGATGGAAGGCATCATGTCCACACATCCCGAAGGCGTTGCCATCATCTGCGCAAACAACGACGATATGGCTCTTGCAGCTGCCAACGCAGCCGCAAAGGCAGGTCTTGAGACCTACAAGAACACCATCTTCCTCGGCTTCGACGGCCAGATCCCTGCCGCGCAGGCGATCCTGGAAGGCAAGATGACCATGTCCACTGCCCAGAACCCTTATGACATGGCTTACAAGGCAGTCGAGACCATGGTTGCATATCTGAACGGCGAGCAGGTCGATCCCGTAGTCGACTCCGGTTACACCATCATCACCAAGGATAATGCTCAGGAGCACATCGACAAGCTGAACGGATATGCCGGAAAGTAATCATTGATAAAAACTGTTTCGCCTTCAGGACAGACCGGACTGAAATGGCCGGGAGGTTCTGAGACATAAAGGGGACAGGATCATATTTTTGAAGGAACTGGTTGACGCATCATAAATACAAATGTGTTGACGGACAAGTCCTGAAGAAACATCCTGGATAACAGGAGACGAACGGACTCTTCATCGGACTTTCGGAGCCCGGTGAGGAGTCCGTTTTATTATGAAGGCGCACAAGGGATCATTACAGGATAGAAAGGAAAACTTCCGAATGAGCGAATATGTTGTGGAATTGAAAAATTGCACAAAGATATTTCCCGGTGTCAAGGCACTCGACAAGATGCAGCTCTCGGTCAAGCCCGGCGAGATCCTTGGTCTGATCGGTGAGAACGGCGCAGGAAAATCGACCCTGATCAAGGTCCTTACCGGCGTGCACAAGCCGGACGAGGGTGAGATCTATGTCGACGGCAAGCAGATGACCTTCCATAACCCCAACGATTCGGCGGCGGCGGGTATCGCATGCGTATATCAGGAGCTGAACATCGAGAAGCTTCTGAGCATCACGGACAATATCTTTATCAATAAATGGAAAAAAGGTCCGGGAGGACTCCTGGACTATGGATACATGCACAAGAAGGCCAAGGAAGTCATGGCCTCTTTGGGGCAGGATGTAGATCCGACCAAGCCCGCGGGCACCTTCGGTATGGGTGTCCAGCAGATGATCGAGATCGCGAAGGCAGTCCTGATCGACGCCAAGATGATCATCATGGACGAGCCGACCTCCTCCCTGGGTGAGAAGGAAGTCGAGCAGCTGATGAAGACCTGCCGCGACCTGCGTGACAGGGGCATCGGCATCGTCTTCGTCTCCCACAAGCTGGAGGAGCTCTTCGAGCTCTGTGACCGCGTGGAGGTCATCCGCGACGGCCAGTACATCGACACAAGGGACATCAAGGACTGGGACAACGACTCCCTGATCGCGGCCATGGTCGGCCGGTCCCTGGACAACCTCTTCCCCAAGGAATTCGGCACCAAGGGCGATGTGGCCCTCAAGGTCGAGCACCTGGAGGAGGGCGGCGTCCTGCACGACGTCAGCTTCGAGGCCTACAGGGGCCAGGTCCTGGGCTTTGCCGGACTGGTCGGCGCGGGCCGTACCGAGACCATGCGCGCCATCTTCGGCGCGGACCCCATCGACGGCGGCAAGATCTATATCAACGGCAAGGAGACCACGATCAAGAATCCCAAGCAGGCCATCGCGGCAGGAATCGCCTTCCTGACCGAGGACCGCAAGGGACAGGGCCTTGTCCTGGCGGAGTCCATCCGCAACAACCTGATCCTGGCCAACCTCAAGGGCTTCTGCGACGGTCTCTTCCTCAACCAGAAGCGCATCCTCGAGAAGGGCACCGAGAATATCGAATCCCTCAAGATCAAGACCCCTTCGATCGACGAGATCGTCGGCCAGCTCTCCGGCGGCAACCAGCAGAAGGTCGTCATCGGCAAGTGGGTCAACACCGACGCGGAGATCTACATCTTTGACGAGCCCACCCGAGGCATCGACGTCGGCGCCAAGATCGAGGTCTACAACGTCATGAACCGCCTGGTCAAGGAAGGCAAGTGCGTCATCATGGTCTCCTCCGAAATGCCGGAGATCCTGGGCATGTCCGACCGCGTGGTCGTCATGCGAGAGGGTGTTGTCAAGGCTGTCGTCGACCGCGACAGCAAGCACTTCAACCAGGAGAGCCTCATGAAGGCAGCCTGGGGAGGCACATTAGATGATTGATCTGATGATCAATCATCTAATGGAGAGGTTGACTTCGTCAACCTCTCGGGTTCGAAGAAATCACCTTCGTGAATTTCTCCTTGGGTGGTGACTTTTTTTAACCTCGCATATTTTGCTGACTTCGACCCGTCAGAGTTTTCGTATTCACCACGTTAATACGCGTTCCGATTTGTTGGAGGAATATATTCATGAAAAATAGTAAATTAGGCGGTCTGTCGTCCTATCTGGGCACACTCGGCGCTCTGCTGATCCTCTGCATCGTCCTGACCATTGCCAGCCCGAACTTCCTGACCTACAGCAACATCATGTCTGTCCTCAAGCAGACATCCTTCACGGCCCTGCTGTCCACCGGTATGCTGCTCTGCCTGATCACGGCAGGTATCGACCTTTCCGTCGGCGCCAACGCTACCTTCTGCGCCTGCATCCTGGGTATGCTGGTCAAGGGCGGCATGACCAATCCCGTCATCCTGATCATCATCGCCCTGGTCGCCGGCACCTGCATCGGCCTGATCAACGGAACTCTCCTGACCAGACTCCACCTGCCTCACCCCTTCGTATCCACGCTGGGTATGAAGAACTTCCTCTGGGGCGCTGCCCTTCTGGTCACCGGCTCCCAGATGATCTCCGGCTTCCCGGACGGCGTCATGGCCCTGGGTTCCGCCACCATCGCAGGCTTCCCCGTCAGCTTCATCGTAGTCATCATCATCTATGCCATCATGCACGTCGTGCTGACCCGCACAGCCCTTGGCCGTTCCATCTACTGCGCAGGCGGCAACATGGAAGCGACCCGTCTGTCCGGTATCGACGCAGCCAACGTCCTGACCTTCTGCTATGCCCTGTCCGGCTTCATGGCAGCCATCGCCGGCCTGGTCTCCGTCGGCCGTTCCGGTATCTGTAACGGCGCAAACGCCATCCAGCCCTACGACACAGACGCCATCGCATCCTGCGTCATCGGCGGCGCGTCCTTCATGGGTGGTAAAGGTACCATGTTCGGTACCATCATCGGTGCCCTGGTCATCGCTACCCTGCGTAACGGCTTCACCCTTCTGTCCGTTGACTCCGCAGTCCAGAACATGGTCCTGGGTCTCGTGATCATCGGCGCCGTCCTGCTCGACGTCACTCGTGAGAGCATGGCAGCAAAGGCCCGCAGAAAAGAAGCTGCAGCCAAGACTGCATAAAGCGGCTCCCCTGCGGTACCTTTGACGGAAAGAGAGTCTGTCCACGCCCCTGACAGGCGTGGACAGACCGGGCATACAAAAGGGCAGGATTCCTTATTTTGCCCTATACAGATTTATTGTCAGCTGTTAAGATAATAAAGGCAGGGAACTGTCATGGCTACCTACCGGGAAAAGACGGTTCAGCTGCGACAGTTACTGTTCAATCACCAATTTTTATGCGCACATGCGCGCCTTATTGAATCCTAAGGAGGAAAAAATGGCAAAGAAACTCAGAATCGGCCTTCTTGGCGCTGGTCGTATCGGTAACCTGCATGGCACTAACATCCAGAACTTTGTTCCGGATGCCGAGGTAGTGATCGTAGCGGATCCCTTCATGAACGAGAAGATGGAAGAGTGGGCAAAGAGCATCGGAATCGCCCGCACATCCAAGGATCCTGAGGATGTCTTCTCCGCTGACGATGTGGATGCAGTCTTTATCTGCTCCTCCACAAACACTCATGCAGAGTTCATGATCCGTGCAGCAAAGGCCGGCAAGCACATCTTCTGCGAGAAGCCTATCGATACAGAAGTCGCCAAGATCAAAGAGGCTCTGGCCGAGGTCGAGAAGGCCGGCGTCAAGCTGCAGGTCGGTTTCGTCCGCCGTTTTGACAGAAGCCACAAGGCAGTCCGTGACGTAGTTGCTTCCGGCAAGCTCGGCAAGCCCTATGTCGTCAAGGTCTGCTCCCGCGATCCCGCAGGTCCGCCCATGTCCTATGTCGCTGTTTCCGGCGGTATCTTCACAGACATGATGATCCACGACTTTGATATGGTCCGCTATCTGTCCGGCAGCGATGTCACGGAAGTTTCCGCGACCGGCGCAGTCCTGACCGATCCCGGCTATGCGGAGTACGACGATGTCGACACTGCGATCGTCACCCTGAAGTTCGCGAACGGCGCCATCGGTGTCATCGACAACTGCCGCCAGGCTCCTTACGGCTATGACCAGAGAGTCGAAGTCCTCTGCGAGAAGGGCGCTGTCCAGGACAACAACCACCTCGAGAACGAGGCCTTCATCAGCACTGCCGAGACTGTTGAGTCCGCAAAGCCCACCTACTTCTTCCTCGAGCGCTACAACGATGCGTTCGTCGCAGAGGAGAAGGCATTCGTCGACGCCGTTATCAACGACAAGGAAGTCCCTGTCGGCGGCAAGGATGGTCTTGAGCCCGTCCGTATCGCGATCGCTGCCAAGAAGTCCCTCAAAGAGGGCCGTCCCGTCAAGCTTGATGAGATCGAGGCATAATCGAGGCACTCATAAGTGCTGCTGAGCCGGAGGCAGATCAGGCTGCCGGCAAAGCTGATTAAAAACACAAAGCACCCCGCAGGCGGACCGATCCGTCTGCGGGGTGTTTTTTTGCGGATTCTTTTGCCGGATATTGCGGGCTCCGGCCAATAAAGAGATCCGGCCGCAAGGCTCTCCACAAAGAGGAGAGGGGAGTTCAGACCGCCGCGGACGCGAGGCTTTTTTGTAACGCTTTTGTAACCGGGGCGCAGGCGCAAACATACGCTTTTCCGCAGTAAAATGGGACAGGGCCCTCCGATTGGTGTAAAATAGTAGGGGTCCCGCCCCTGACAGGGCAGGACAAAACGGTGGACAGCAACAGAGCCAGAATATTCTATGGGGGCTGAGTTGAGCGGAAAAGAGGAAAAAAAGCTGCATGTGCAGTGCTTTGTAAAACACGATGCCGAGCACATTTTTGAAGGGGAGAATGTTCCCCGCCTTCTGTATGTCAGCAGACAGGGGCTGGACGCAAGCAGGCATCCCAGGATCATGCACGCTCATGAGGATTACACGGAGGTCGTGCTGATCACGGAGGGCAGCAGTCACTATCTGATCGATCACAGACAGTACGCGGTCAAAAAGGGAGACCTGCTGGTCTACAATCCCGGGATCGTACACGATGAGGTGGCCGGTGAGGGAGCGGAGGTGGCGACCTGGTGCGTCGCGGTCGCCGGTCTCAGGATGCCGCAGACCCCGGAAAATGCCCTGATCCCGGCGGACAGGGGCTGCGTTTTCCGGGCGGACCCTCTTTTCGAAGAGATGCAGGGAGTATGCGAGATCATGTTCCGCCTCCTGTCGGGCAATTTCGCCGGGGCCGCCACCTACTGCCACGGCCTCCTGGTCTCTTTTCTGAGCATGGCCCTGGCGGTCATCGAGCACCAGGACCAGTCCCTGAACGAACTCGACGAGGAGGACTATGTGCTCGGCAACCGGGTCAAACACTATATCGACGTCCATTTCCGGGAGCCGCTGACCCTGCAGGAGATCGCGGACGCCCTGAACGTCAGCACCTACTACATGGCCCACGTCTTCAAGGATATGAGCGGGTATTCACCCATGTCCTATCTGCAGAAGCGCAGGATCGGAGAGGCCCAGACCCAGCTCATCCACACGGACCGGTCGATCTCGGAGATCGCCTGCAGCCTGGGATATGACGC
>OCTX012271276.1_pt1 | contig 10348 bp, 13 predicted proteins | sample 1539691 | NCBI WGS metagenome assembly OCTX01 (sample SAMN02144231, study PRJEB22623) | gut metagenome | biome: sheep rumen | host: Ovis aries | place: New Zealand | reverse complement strand
GGCCCCCTCCCCTTCGGTGGTAACTAATCCCCCTCCTACAGGAGGGGTTAGGGGAGGTCACAACCCGCAACAGACTTTTGGGATTGATCCGAAGATATGCATTCAGTAAGTAAAAATCCCCAGCCAGGAGCGGCCGGGGATGGGGTGGGGGAGTCACGGGCGGTGACAGTCGTGACGTTCTACTTTCGGTCGTCGATGTTGTCGCCGTCGGTGGGTGCTACGTCTTCCTTGAAGTCGGTGATGCCGTTCTCTACGAGGATGTTATACCAGGAGATGAGTTTCTTGATGTCACTGATATGAACGCGCTCGCGGTCCCACTCGGGCAGCACCTTTGTGAAGTATTCGCGGAGTTCGTCGCCCGAGGCTTTCTTCTCGTTGACGGAGGCCTTCTTGCCTTCCTCCAGTTTCTTGAGGTTTTCCAGCACATCCATCAGAGGCACGTCGTCGGTCTCGGTGAACATGGCGATGTCGCCGAGCGACGTGATTCTGTCGTTGGCGAAGGCGGGCATGCGCCTGTGTGTGCTGTCGAGGATCTCGACGATGAGATTGTTCTTACCTCTGGATACCAGTTTGTAAAGGCCGGGCTTGCCGGCGATGGCTAAAATAGTCTGTTGCATTTTCTTAATATTTTGTTTAGTTGTTTATCAATATCCGCCATGCCGTCGTTGACGATCTCAAAGTCGGCTCTTGCCCTGACGATGTCCTGTGGCAGTTGGCGGTCCATCCATTCGAGCACCTTCTGGTGTGAGATGCCGTCGCGCCGCATGACGCGCTCGATGCGTGTCTCGTAGGGTGCGCTGACGACGATGACCTTGTCGACAAGGCGGTAGGCTCCCGACTCGAAGAGTATGGCACTCTCCATCCATTGCAGTCCGCTGTCCAGGAAGTCGCGGAACACGGCGGGATGCACGATGTCGTCGATGGCCCTGGCATTGGCTTCGGAGGTGAGCAGGAACTTGGCGACGACGGCCTTGCAGAGGTTATCGCCCTGATAGGTGTCAGGGCCGATGAGCGCCGTCAGGCGCTGCCGGATGTCAGGTGAGGTGCGTATGAGTCGCTTGGCAGCGGTATCACAGTCGTAGACCTCGATGCCTCTGGCCTGTAGTCTGCTGCACACGTAACTCTTGCCGCTCCCGATGCCGCCTGTAATACCTATCTTCATCGATTAGACGTCGTTTCTTCTTCAATGATGTAATCCACCTGGTTGACTTCAAGCCTAGCGCGTGTGATGTTGGAGGGTGCGTTCAGCAAGTAGATGCGGCACTTCTCGGAGTGGCTGTTCTTCAGTTCCTCGTAGTTGGCCACCACCTCGAAGTCTTCGGGCCTGAGGTGCCGGAAGACGCTGGCGCCAGCCACGAAGTGGACCGTTGTCCTGGCCGGGAAGGTGCGCAGTACCTTGCCTTGCGGCATGTTGATGCCCCGGATGGGTATGCCCGCAACGCTCTCCTCGGTGAGCACGTCGGTATAGAATCCGACCCTGATCTGTTCAGGCACATACTTGACCCCCTTGTGCTTCTGGAGATAGCATTCCACCATCAGCGTGTCGCGGAAGTTGACATAGTTGAGCGGCTCTGTATAGACCAGATTGATGCTGTCGAGCAGTTCTGCCGGTGCATACACGGTGACGCTGTCGGGCCAGTACTGTACGTGTGAGAGGTAGAACAACTGTTCGGGTATGACCCGTCCGCTCCACCTGACGGGGACGCGCTTCTTGTCGCCATAGTTGTAGTAGAAGTCCAGCCTCTCCGTCTTCACCACTATGATCTTTGAGCCGCTGGCCAGTTGCTGTCGTGCCATTTTCTGCATGTCGGCAGCGGGAATGGTGATGATGCCGTCCTTGTGGGCGTAGGTGGCGTAGTCGATCATCAGGTGCGGCATCGCGTTGCCATAGATGTATGTGGCCAGTGTGATGCCCTTGTCGCGTATGGTCATCTTCACCGTGTCCGTGTCGTCGGATGTGAGCATGACGTTCTTGGGTACATTGGTGACGGTGACCGGTATGCTGACGTCGCGCTCGTAGGTCTCGTTGAGTGTCAGGAAGAGCCAGAAGATGCCTGAGAGCATGAGGAAGAACATAAATATCAGGAACTCCTTATTGGCCTTGCCAAAAAGGAAATCCCTGAAGATCACCCAGAGGCTCCGTTCTTCCATCGCAGTCGGTCAGTCTTATTTCTGCAGGCCAGTGCTGGCCATATCCTTGTAGACAGACGTCTTCTCGACGGTGACGACGACGTCGCGGGCAATTTTCACGTCGACGGTGTTCTTTGCCAGGTCGATACTCTTGACGACGCCATGAATGCCGCCTCCGGTGACCACTTCCGTGCCTTCTGTGAGTTCGTTCTGGAATTTCTGGATTTCCTTCTGTCTCTTCTGCTGCGGTTTGATCATGAAGAAATACATGATGGCGAAGATGGCCACCATCATGAGTATCATGCTCATGCCGCCGCCTTGTGCTGCCTGTGCAGCCAATACGATGCTTGTCATATCTATATACCTTATTGTTTATTATTACGATTTCTGTTCTTCTTTCTGTTCTTCTTTCTGTTGCTGCTGAGGTGCCGTTGCCTGCTTTCCGATGCGTGCCCTGGGCGCAGTGCGCTGCTTGGGCTGTTTGGGCTCCTTGGGCTGTTTGGGCACTTTTGGCTCCTTCGTCTCCTTAGGCTCCATAAACTTGGCGAGCCGGTTGGTACTGATGAGGTGGCGGGCAATGGCGTCGAGCATGCCGTTGATGTAGCCGCCGCTCTTGCGTGTGGAGTATAGTTTGGCGAGTTCGACATACTCGTTGATGCTGACGCTTACAGGTATATTGGGGAATGTCATGATCTCAGCGATGGCAATCTGCATGATGACGATGTCCATATATGCCAGTCGTGTGAAGTCCCAATTTCGTGATGCCTCGCTCATATAGTGCTGGTACTCGTCGGCATTGAGTATGGCCGATCGGAAGAGTTTGCGCGCGAACTCCTTCTCGTCCTCGCTGTCCCACTCGTGGAGCAGTTCCTGCTTGGGGCCTTCCTGCTCCTTGAAGCGGTTGAACGTCTTCAGCACGAAGGTGTCGACGATCTCCTTGTCATCGTTCCAGTAGAGGCTGATCTCCTCCAGCAGCAGGTCCAGTTCTTCATTCTTCTGTATGAAGGTGCGATAGATCTTGCGCCACAGTTCTCTGTCGGCGTCGTAATTGTCATCGGTACTCTCCATGTAGTCCTTGTAGAGGTCGCTGCTCTGTATCAGTTCGAGCAGTTTGCCCACGAACTCCGGATTGTCGTCCCAGGTGCGCTTCTGGCTTCCGATGAACTCGTTGAGCATCTTGTTCTCCTCCAACTGCAGTGCGAAGCGGTTGAGCGTGAACTTCTGCGACGGTGCCGTTGTGCCTTCGCGCTTGGCCCTGTTCTGGAGCACCTCCAGCCGGCGTCGCGCCTCCTTGGTGACGGCCACGACCAGTGCCAGCAGATTATTATAAAGGTCATACGCTTTTGACAGACTGAAGAAAAGTTCCTTCTCTGCGGTGTCGATGTTCTTGTTGCCGTTTTGATAGTAGGCGTAGGTTAACTGAACAATCTTTGAACGGATAATCTCTCTGTTAATCATCTCACTTGATGTTTTTGGGGTTTATTATCGATTTTTGTCATTTTACGAATGCAAAGTTACGTAAAAATCCGCGATGTTGCAAGAAAAAGCGGGAAAAAATGGTGTTTTTTTCAAATAATTGTGAATTATGTATTGTGAATTATGAATTATTTCGTACCTTTGCACCGCTTTTTCCGAAAGCACCCGAGTGACAATCGTGTGATGGTGAATTAAGCAAAAGGTATAAAAACTTAATTTTAGAGTAACACAATTATGAAAGAGATTAGTGTAAAAGGTCAGAAGCGCACCGCCACTGGAAAGAAGGCTTCAAAGGAACTCCGCAAGGAAGGTATGGTACCCTGCAACCTGTATGGTGAGAAGAAGGGAGAGAACGGTCTGCCCGAGGCATTTGCCTTCACGGCATCGTTTGCGGAACTCCGCAAGGCTGTGTACACGCCTGAGGTGTACGTGGTCAATCTGGAGATAGACGGCGCCGTTCACAAGGCCGTGATCAAGGAACTCCAGTTCCATCCGACGACAGAGGCTCTGATGCACGCCGACTTTTTCGAGGTGACGGAGTCGAAGCCCATCACTATCGGCATCCCCGTGAAACTGAACGGTCTGGCCCAGGGTGTTCGCGACGGTGGTAAACTGAACCTGGCCGTCCGCAAACTCAATGTGACCGCGCCTTACACCCAGATTCCTGAGGTACTGAATATCGACGTGACCAACCTGCAGTTGGGCAAGGCCATCAAGGTAGGTGCGCTGAGTTTCGAGGGTCTTGAGATTGCTACCTCTCCAGAGGTGGTGGTATGCTCAGTGAAGGCTACCCGTGCTTCGCGTTCTGCTGCTGCCGCTGCTGACGCCGAGGCATAATCATTTCTTCAAGAACTGATAAATGGACAAGTACCTCATTGTTGGCTTGGGTAACATCGGCCCAGAATATGAGCAGACCCGCCACAATACTGGATTCATGGTATTGGATGCTTTCGCAAAGGCATCCAATATTGTTTTTGCCGACAAGCGCTATGGGTTTGTGGCGGAGACATCGCTGAAGGGTCGGAAGGTCATTCTGCTGAAGCCCTCGACATTTATGAACCTGAGTGGCAATGCCGTGCGCTACTGGCTGAATCATGAGCATATCGAGCAGAGCCGCCTACTCGTGGTGAGCGATGAGGTGGCGCTGCCCCTCGGGGCCTTCCGCCTGAAGGCCAGCGGCTCAAACGGCGGTCACAACGGGCTGGGGCATATCCAGCAACTGATCGGTCAGGACTATGCCCGTCTGCGTATGGGCATCGGCAATGACTTCCCGCGCGGGATGCAGATCGACTGGGTGCTGGGCCGCTATAGCGAGGAGGAACTGCAGACGCTCCAGCCTGCCATCGACACGGCTGTGGAGATCATCCGCAGTTTCGTGCTTGCGGGCATTGATGTCACCATGAATCAGTTTAATAAGTTAGGTAAGGGAAAAGTGGACGGAGGAAAGAACAATGGGTGACGTAGCAAGGATAGACAAGTGGCTCTGGGCCGCCAGGATATTCAAGACGCGCTCGATAGCCGCCGATGCCTGCAAGAACGGGCGCGTGACGGTGAAGGGCGTCACCGTGAAGCCGTCGCACACCGTGAAGGCGGGTGAGGTGGTGAGCGTGCGCAAGCCTCCCATCACCTATTCCTTCAAGATCCTGAAGACGATTGAGCAGCGGGTGGGCGCCAAACTGCTGCCCGAGATCTATGAGAACGTGACCGCTCCAGACCAGTATGAACTGCTGGAGATGAGTCGTATCAGCGGTTTTGTGGACCGTGCCCGAGGCACGGGGCGCCCCACTAAGAAAGACCGCCGGGCAATGGACGCCTTTGTCGGGCCTTCTCTGGAAGGCGGATTCGACAGTTTCTTTGATGACTGGGATGACGACGAGGGCGATGAGTAACAGATAGCAAAAGGAAAACGGGAATGACATTCGTAAATATAATACTGATTATCGTCGGTGTGGCACTCGTCATCTGGGGTGCCGACCGTCTGACCGACGGTGCCGCCTCGCTGGCGCGAGGCATGAACGTGTCAGAGATCGTCATCGGCCTGACCATCGTGGCAGCGGGCACGTCGGCTCCTGAACTCTTCGTAAGTATGGTGTCGGCTCTGAAAGGCACCTCCGACCTGGCCGTGGGCAACGTGGTGGGCTCGAACATCTTCAATGCCATGCTGATCGTGGGCTGTTCGGCCATCGTGGCCCCTATGGTCATCAACAAGTCGACGGTCAAGAAGGACATCCCCTTTGCGCTCTGTGCCTCGCTGCTGCTGTTCCTGCTCTGTTTCGACGATATGAGTTCCCCCCACCTCTGGGGCAATGAGATCAGCCGTACTGACGGTCTGATCCTGCTGGCCGTATTCATCATCTTCATGTTTGTCACCTTCAATGAGACAGAGCGTAACGGCGGTTTCGACGAGGTGATAGGCAATAATGACCCGGAGGAGGAGAAGACGGAGCCCCTGCCTACGCGCTCAAAGTGGAAGAACGTGATGTGGATCGTGGTGGGCCTGGCCTGCCTGATCATCGGCAGTAACCTGTTCGTGGATGCCGCCAGTTACATCGCCTACCGCTTCGGGGTCCGTCAGAGCGTGGTGGGCCTGACCATCGTGGCCGGCGGCACGTCGCTGCCCGAACTGGCCACCAGCGTGGTGGCAGCGAGGAAGGGACAGTCGGAACTGGCCATCGGCAATGCCATCGGCTCGAATGTGTTCAACATCCTGCTGATCCTGGGCCTGACGGCTGTGATCCACCCGATGCGCATCATGGGCATCAACATCATCGACCTCTCCATGATGATCATCAGCATGGGTCTGCTATGGATATTTGCCTATACCAAGTACACTGTGTCGCGCAGGGAGGGCCTCCTGCTTGTCGTCGGCTTCGCAGCCTACATGGGATGGCTTTTCTACCTGCTATAAACAAGAGAGATATGGAAGAAAGAGAGAAGGAAGGGCTGCAGGCCCTGGGCCGGAAGACTGACTACAAGACAGACTACGCACCAGAGGTGCTGGAGACCTTTGTGAACAAGCATCCCGACAATGACTACTGGGTGCAGTTCAACTGTCCGGAGTTCACGTCGTTGTGCCCTATCACGGGACAGCCCGATTTCGCTGAGATCAAGATCATGTATATCCCCGGCGAGCGAATGGTGGAGAGCAAGAGTCTGAAACTCTACCTCTTCAGTTTCCGCAATCACGGCGATTTCCATGAGGACTGTGTCAACAAGATCATGAAAGACCTTGTCCGCCTGATGGATCCTAAATATATAGAGGTGGTCGGACTGTTTACGCCCCGTGGCGGCATCTCCATCTATCCCTATGCCAACTACGGCCGTCCTGGAACGAAATATGCAGAACTGGCCGAGCGTCGGCTGATGGAACACGCCGTCATCTAGTACTCTTCTGACTGGAATCCCGCTTGCTGTAATACCCTTGTTCTCTGTCTGCGAAGCGGAGGACGAGGGTATCTCGTCTCAGCATCCTGATGTCTGCCGTATCGGTACTGAGTACTTGCTCGTTGCCTAATGTGTCGCGACGTGTCTCTGCCAAGATCAGGTGGCCGTTGAAGATATGCCACTGGCGATAGCGCTTCGCCTTGGGATATTCCACAGGGGCCTGCGCCTCTCTCTGACTGCGCCGCCACATACCCGTCGACAGTACCACATGGTTGCGCTTGAAGGTAAGGGCGTATTCACGGGGCTGCATCCATCTGCGGCGCAGGGAGTCGGGCAGGGCAGGGGCCTTGGCGGCAGAGTCCGGGTGCTGGAGTCTGAGGCGAAGGCGAGGCTGCACCTGATAGTACCAGGCCTTCTGCAGCGCGTCGATGTTGATGACGAGGTCGGCTGCGGCAGAGTCTTCCCCATTGCGTATGACAGCAATCCTGTCGCCCATCGCCGGGCGTCCCAGCACCCTGCGCGCCAGGCGCGCCTCCAGGATGTCGAACGTGTCAGGGTCGCCTCCCGTGAAGGGGAGGAACACGAGCAGTGAGTCCGTACAGCCCTCGCAGGCGAGGCCGTAGAGCGTGGTGTCGCCAGGGAGCGGCTTCTCTTCGTTGTAGACAGTTGTTGCACTGCCTGTGGCTTCCTGCCGACTACCGCACGAGACGGTCATCAGTGCAGTCAATAATATGAGAAATAATGTCTGTTTCATCTTTTTTTGTCGGTTTGCGGGGCAAAGATAGTCAAAATATCAAAAAAAGTAGAACAAAAATGCATATTTTTGAAATATTTTATCTATTTTTGCGCTCATATAATTACAACTATCAGAATTTCTATGAAGAAAAAGATTCAGTTTAGTCTCGTGTATCGGGATATGTGGCAGTCCTCGGGTAAGTTTCAGCCCCGTAAGGATCAGTTGGAGCGTATAGCCCCTGTAATTATCGATATGGGCTGTTTCAGCCGTGTGGAAACGAATGGCGGTGCCTTCGAGCAGGTGAATCTGATGGCCGGTGAGAACCCCAATGCGGCCGTTCGGGCATTCTGCAAGCCCTTCAACGAGGCGGGCATCAAGACCCACATGCTCGACCGTGGTCTGAATGCCCTGCGTATGTATCCAGTGCCCGACGATGTGCGTGCCCTGATGTATAAGGTGAAGCACGCCCAGGGCGTGGATATCCCCCGTATTTTCTGTGGTCTGAATGATACCCGTAATATCATCCCTTCCATCAAGTGGGCCAAGGAGGCAGGCATGACGCCTCAGGCCACGCTCTGTATCACGACCTCGCCTGTACACACTGTGGAATACTATAGCAAGATTGCCGACGAAGTGATTGCTGCAGGTGCAGAGGAAATCTGCCTGAAGGACATGGCGGGTATCGGACAGCCTGCCATGCTGGGTGCCCTGACGAAGGCCATCAAGACGGCTCATCCCGACATCCTCATCCAGTATCACGGCCATTCTGGCCCTGGACTCTCAATGGCCAGCATCCTGGAGGTATGTAACAATGGTGCCGACATCATCGATACAGCCATCGAGCCGCTGAGTTGGGGTAAGGTGCATCCCGACATCATCAGTGTGCAGTCGATGCTGAAGAATGAGGGCTTCGAGGTGGCAGACATCAATATGAACGCCTATATGCAGGCCCGAACGCTGACGCAAGAGTTCATCGACGAGTGGCTGGGCTACTTCATCAATCCGGCCAACAAGCACATGTCGAGCCTGTTGCTGGGCTGCGGACTGCCTGGCGGCATGATGGGCTCGATGATGGCCGACCTGGGTGGAATCCAGACGATGATCAACAAACTGCGCGAGAAGAAAGGTGAGCCTGTGCTCACGATGGACGATATGCTGGTGAAACTCTTCAACGAAGTGGAGTACGTGTGGCCACGCGTGGGTTATCCCCCATTGGTGACGCCGTTCTCACAGTACACCAAGAACATCGCCCTGATGAACCTGCTCACCATCGAGCAAGGCAAGGGGCGCTTCGTGATGATGGACGATGCCATGTGGGGCATGATCCTCGGCAAGAGCGGCAAGATACCTGGCACCATCGATCCAGAACTGGTGGAACTGGCAAAGGCCCAGAAACGCGAATTTACCGATGTGGATCCCCACACCTTGCTGGCTAATGCACTCGACGACTTCAAGAAGGAGATGGACGAGAACGGCTGGGCGTACGGACAGGATGACGAAGAACTGTTCGAACTGGCCATGCATCCAGAGCAGTATCGCGCCTACAAGAGCGGACAGGCCAAGAAGCAGTTCCTCGCAGATCTGCAGAAAGCAAAGGATGCCAAGTTGGGTGGCGGCAAGAAGATCTCGCAGGAGGAGATAGACCAACTGAAGCACGCCAAGGCCGATGCCGTGAAGGTGCCTCTGGCAGGTCAACTGCTCTGGGGCTTTGGCGGCGAGGGCGTGCCAGCACCATGCGTGGAGCCCTTTATCGGGCAGAAATACAAGGAAGGCGACGCTTTCTGCTACCTGCAGACCAAGTGGGGCGAAATCGTCGAAATCCCTGCTGCATTAGGCGGTAAACTTGTGGACATCAGCGTGAAGCCCGGTCAGCATGTGCGCCAGGGTGACACGATAGCATGGATTGAAAGAGAAGCGTAATGGACTATCAGTCGATTATTGATAAGTATTATCCGTCGGAGAATGAACTCCGGCGGATATTGTTAGTACACAGCCGCCAGGTGGCAGACCGCTGTCTGCTGATAGCGCGTAAGCACCCAGAACTGCGGCTCGACAGCGAATTTCTGGAGGAGGCGGCAATGCTGCACGACATTGGTATCTATCGCTGTGATGCACCCAGTATCCAGTGCTTTGGCAGTGAGCCGTACATCTGTCACGGTGTGATAGGGGGAGAAATCCTCCGGCAGGAGGGCTGGCCGCGCCATGCGCTGGTCTGTGAGCGCCATACGGGAACAGGGCTGTCGCGCCAGCAGATAGCGTCGCAGCACCTGCCGTTGCCGCCCGACGGGCAGTACGAGCCCGTGGCGCTGGAGGAGCAGGTGGTCTGCTATGCCGACAAGTTCTATTCCAAGACCCGCCTTGACAGAGAGCGGACAGTGGTGGAGACGGCACAGAGTCTGGAGAAATTCGGCCAGGAGGGCGTCCAAAAGTTCCTCAAATGGGTTGATATGTTTGAGTGAATTGAGAATTGAGAGTTGAGAATTGAGAGTTGAGAATTATGATTAGACTGCTATTTGTAACTGTGGTTTTAAAGGGGCAGTCCGAAAAGCCGGTTGTTGTGACCTCCCCTAACCCCTCCTGTAGGAGGGGGATTAGTTACACTCTTTGTATTCAATTCCCCTC
>OCTX011830848.1_pt1 | contig 10348 bp, 7 predicted proteins | sample 1539691 | NCBI WGS metagenome assembly OCTX01 (sample SAMN02144231, study PRJEB22623) | gut metagenome | biome: sheep rumen | host: Ovis aries | place: New Zealand | reverse complement strand
GCCTTGATGTTGCGGTCGGCCGAGCAGCTCACGCCCATGCCGATGGGGCAGCTGGCGCCGTGACGCGGCAGGCGGATGACGCGGATGTCGTGGGCCAGGTACTTGCCGCCGAACTGTGCACCGAGACCAATCTTGTGGGCTTCCTCCAAGAGTTTCTTCTCGAGGTCGATGTCGCGGAAAGCACGACCGGTCTCGTCGCCCGTAGTAGGCAAGGAGTCATAATACTTGATGCTCGCCAGCTTGACTGTTAAGAGGTTCTTTTCTGCCGAGGTACCGCCGATGACAAATGCGATGTGGTAAGGCGGGCAGGCTGCCGTGCCGAGGTGCTTCATCTCTTCCACGAGGAAGGGCAGAAGCGTGCCTTCGTTCTGGATGGTTGCTTTCGTCATGGGATAGAAGTAGGTCTTGTTGGCAGAACCACCGCCTTTGGCGACCATCACGAAACGATATTCCGCACCCTCACACGCCTCGATGTCAATCTGAGCAGGCAAGTTGCACTTCGTGTTCACCTCGTCGTACATATTGAGAGGCGCATTCTGGGAATAGCGCAGATTGTCTTGTGTGAAGGTGTTGAAGACGCCACGTGAGAGCGCTTCCTCGTCCTCGAAGCCTGTCCACACCTGTTGACCTTTCTCGCCATGAATGATGGCAGTGCCGGTGTCTTGGCAGAAAGGCAGTATGCCTTTGCATGCCGTCTCTGCATTACGCAGGAACTGCAGGGCGACATACTTGTCGTTCTCGCTTGCATCGGGGTCTTTCAAGATTTGTGCGACCTGCAGATTGTGTTCGCGACGAAGCATGAACTCTACATCATGGAAAGCTTGCTGAGCTAACAGCGTCAGTGCCTCGGGGGAGACTTTTACAATCTCCTTGCCTTCGAACTCGCTAACGGTAACGCCTTCCTTCGTGAGAAGTCGGTATTCCGTCTTGTCCTCGCCCATCTGGAACATTGGGGCATACTTGAAGTCCATAGTTTATAGTTTTAAAGTTTAAAGATTATTCCTCATAATGTTGGAACAGGAAGTCGTTGTACGGGTACTTTTGCACGTGCAACTCCCTTACCTTATTATATAGCACTTGCTTCAAGGTGTCGAGGTTGGTGCGCTCTTGAGCCGAGATGAACAAGCAGTGCCCGCTGAGGCGTGACATCCAGGAGTGGATGAGTTCATCGAGCGAGACGTTGCGACTGGTGGCAGGTGTCAGGTCGTCGTCATCCTTCTCCTCCCAAGTGTAGGCGTCAATCTTGTTGAAGACTATCATCTGCGGTTTCTCACTGCAACCCAAGTCGGCAAGTGTCTTATCGACAACCTTTATCTGGTCCTCGAAGTCGGGATGACTGATGTCAACAATGTGGAGCAGCAGGTCTGCCTCGCGAACCTCATCGAGCGTGCTTTTGAAGGAATCGACGAGGTCTGTAGGAAGCTTGCGGATGAAGCCGACGGTGTCGCTCAGGAGAAAAGGCAGGTTATCGACGATGACCTTTCGGACGGTCGTGTCCAAGGTGGCGAAAAGCTTGTTCTCTGCAAAAACGTCGCTTTTGGAAAGCAGGTTCATCAGCGTGCTCTTGCCGACGTTCGTATAACCTACAAGTGCCACGCGAATCATCCTGCCGCGATTGCCGCGCTGAGTTGTCTTCTGCTTGTCGATTTCGGCCAGTCGTTGCTTGAGCAGGCTCATGCGGTTGAGGATGATACGCCTATCCATCTCAAGCTGTGTCTCACCAGGTCCACGAAGTCCTACAGAGCCTTTGCCGCCGCCGCTTCCACTGCCGCCGCCCTGTCGCTCGAGGTGTGTCCAGAGGCGTTGCAAGCGCGGAAGCATGTAGCGGTATTGTGCCAGCTCGACCTGTGTCTTGGCATTTGCCGTCTGTGCCCTCATGGCGAAGATGTCGAGGATGAGTGTCGTGCGATCCAGTATCTTGACCTTCAGCTCGTTCTCGATGTTACGGAGTTGCTTGGCAGACAGCTCGTCGTCGAAGATGACCATCGAGATTTCCCTTTCCTCATCCTCTTCCGCCTGTATGTATGCGCGGATTTCCTGCAGTTTGCCTATGCCGAGATAGGTGACGCTGTTAGGACCTCCCAGACGTTGTGTGAAGCGTTTCACTGTCTTTGCCCCCGCCGTCTCGGCAAGGAATTCCAGTTCGTCGAGGTACTCCTTGGTCTTGCGCTCGTCCTGATTGGGTGTAATGAGGCCAACCAGCACTGCCGTTTCGGGTGAATCATCGACGACGTTGTGGTACTTGACGCTGGTCATTCCGTCCTCGAAGGGCAGTGACGAGCGCGAAGAGTTATAGTGCTTGCTACGGGATGTTCGCATGTGGTTGTTGAAATCCTCCAGTGAAGTTGCTAAACTTCTCGTGAGAAGTTGTCAAAGATCTGCAGTGAAGTTTGCAAACTTCTCGTGTGAAGTTTTTACTTGACTTGTACGACGAGGTATTTGCTGACGCTCCAGAACTTCTGCGGGTCTGTGATGTGAAGCTCGTACTGACCTTGCTTGTCCTTCGTGAGCTTGTATGAGCCGGCCGGGTGAGTGGAGAGCAGTTGGGCGCTTTTGCTGTAGAACTTGATGTCCTTGTCGTAGCGGATGTCGACCTTTGTGAAGTAGTCCTTGTTGAAGTCACCGCTCTTGAGGACATCGCCCTTGTCCAGAATCTTCTGTTCCTTCAACTCGCTCTTGGTGCCGAAAACAAACCAAGCGGTGTTGAGGTCCTTATCCTGCTGCTGCATCTTCTCGGCCTTCATCTTGTTGTCTTCTGTCAGGGAAGCCACGTTGTTGCTAAGTCCGGCAATTGCTTCGCCTTGCGACTCGATGAGTGCTTCTTTCTCAGCCAGAGCAGCCTCAAGTTCTTGGATGCGAGCTGCTTGGGCATCAATCTGAGCCTGAAGGTTCTTGATGGTTTCCTGCATCTTTGTGTTTTTGATGCTACTGTTCTTGAGTTTCTCCTGCAGTTGTGCAATCATGTCGCGGTTCTGCTGCATAGCCTCCTTGATGAAGTCCATGTTGTCGCGAATCACTTCCTTCGAGCTGGCACTTTCAGGGTTGCCTTCGGCAATCGTGACACGACCTTCTGCCTCATTGATGCGGCGAATGCCTTCCTGTACTTCGTTGAAAGTGGTCAGGATGTCGTCGAGCTCCATGTCCTTTTCATTGATGATGCGCTGCAAGGAGTCGCGTTCCTGCTGGGCAGCTTCCTGCTGTCCGCTAAACTTTTCACATGCGCCCAAACTGAGGGCAAAAGCAACGAAAATAAGAATCTTCTTCATGACGTTTATCGTTTAATCGTTTATGTCTAATCTTTTCCTGCGAGCACTATCACGAACTCACCTCGGGGCTCGGTCTCTGTGAAGTGTTGCAGAACCTCCTGAAGGGAGCCGCGGACACTCTCTTCATGTATCTTGCTTATCTCTCTGCAGACACTCACTTGCCTGTCTGACCCGAAGACCTCGATGAACTGCGTGAGAGCCTTCACGACGCGATGTGGCGACTCGTAGAAGATCATGGTTCGCGTCTCTTCTGCCAACGCTTGAAGCCGTGTCTGCCGACCTTTCTTTTGAGGCAGGAAGCCTTCGAAGCAGAAGCGGTCACAAGGCAAGCCGCTGCTCACCAGTGCCGGCACGAAAGCCGTTGCGCCAGGTAATGTGACGACTTCTATGCCAGCCTTAATGGCTTCGCGAGCCACGAGGAAGCCCGGGTCGCTGATACCTGGCGTGCCAGCATCGCTGATGACAGCTATCGTCTGTCCTGCCAACAAACGCTCCACGATGCTTTCCACCGTCTTGTGCTCATTGAACTTGTGGTACGAGAGCATTGCATTCTTGATGTCGAAGTGCTTCAGCAGGTTGCCGCTCGTTCTGGTGTCTTCGGCAAGGATGAGGTCAGCCTCGCGCAACACTCTCAGTGCCCGCGCCGTGATGTCCTCGAGATTGCCGACAGGAGTCGGCACCAAGTAAAGCGTTCCCATACCTTATTATATAATAATATCGCGGGTACAAAGATACAAATAAAAGGCGAAAGGATGAAAAGGTGAAAAGGGGAAATTAAATGTTTTTAGCATTTTTCTGCCTTTCCTTGTACATATATTGAGGGAATTTAGTATATTTGCCGTTGCAAAACACAATACAAACGATGAAAGACGTTGGTTCAAGCAATGGGGAGATGATGCGGCGAGGCAGAGTGGAAGTCGTGTGTGGCTCAATGTTTTCTGGCAAGACAGAAGAGCTCATACGTCGTCTGCGCCGGGCACAGTTCGCAAAGCAAAGGGTAGAGATATTCAAGCCTGCCATCGATGTGCGCTATAGTGAGGAAGAAGTTGTCAGCCATGAAGGCACAAGCATTCCCTCCACGCCAGTCGATTCCTCTGCAAGCATCCTGCTCATGGGACAGGAGAGCGATGTCGTGGGCATCGATGAAGCGCAGTTCTTCGACGAGCACATCGTGGAGGTTTGCAACGAGTTGGCAGCAAGAGGCATCAGAGTCATTGTGGCAGGTCTTGACCTCGACTTCAAGGGTCAGCCGTTTGGTCCGATGCCACAACTCTGCGCGATTGCCGACGAAGTAACAAAGGTTCATGCCATCTGCGTTCGTTGTGGTGCCCTTGCCTACGTCAGCCATCGTATTGTGGCAGGCGACAAGCAAGTCCTCCTCGGCGAAAAACAGGAGTACGAACCGCTTTGTAGAGAGTGCTATAAATTAGTAGCCCCCTCCGGCTCCCCCTTAGGTGAGTGCCCAAAATAGTAAATAGTGAATTGTCAAATTGTAAAAGAATTGATGTTAGAGAAAGAGATAACCTTCGATCGCGTTGTCAGATGGCTCATTGCGGCAATCATCGCAACGGCACTTGTCTGGCTCATCAACCGCCTCTCCAGCGTGTTGCTGCCGTTCTTCATCGCTTGGATTCTGGCTTACATGATTTATCCTTTCGTCATCTTCCTCGAGAAGAAATGCCGACTGAAATACCGCGTTGTCAGCATCGTGGTGGCTCTGCTCGTCGTGCTTGCAGTGCTTGCTTTGGCAGTCTTTCTCGTCGTGCCTCCCATCATCGAGGAAAGTCTGCGGATGGCAAAGTTGATAACTGTCTATTTTCACGACACTCTTGCCTCTTCCGAATTCTTCGCCAACATTCAGAACATGCTTCAAAGCTATGCCAGCGACAATTCGCTGATGCAGCTGGTTCAGCACAGCAGCGTGATGGATGTGGCAGAGAACCTTGTCATGAAGGCGTGGAACTTCCTCTCTGGAACGCTCAATTTCGCCCTTGGCTTGCTTGGCAGCTTGATAGTAATTCTCTATCTTTTCTTCATTTTAATGGACTACGAAAAGATTTCCGAAGGTTGGATTCGCTATATTCCTGCAGGACAACGAAACTTCGCAAGCATGGTGGCTGGCGACGTCAAGAGCGGCATGAATGCCTATTTCCGCGGACAGTCGCTCATTGCACTCCTTGTCGGCATCCTGTTTAGCATAGGTTTTCTCATCATCGACTTCCCGATGGCAATAGGTCTTGGACTCTTCATCGGCGTTCTCAACCTGATACCTTATCTTCAACTTGTCGGCTTCATACCCACCATCATACTTGCTTTGGTAAAGGCAGCCGACACAGGGCAGAGCTTTTGGCTCATCTTGTTCTGTGCCCTCATGGTTTTCGCTGTTGTACAAACCATTCAAGATGTTGTCCTGACACCCAAAATCATGGGGCATGTCACAGGTCTGAACCCAGCCATCATCCTGTTGAGCCTCTCCATTTGGGGCAGCTTACTAGGCATCATCGGACTTATCATCGCCCTGCCGCTCACGACCTTGCTCATCTCATATTATCGTCGATTTGTCCTCAAAGAAACAGACAAAGACATACAAAAACAGTCCAATAAAGAACAAAAAGCAGAAGTAGAAGAAAAAAAATAAACTTTAAACTTTAAACTTTAAACTTTATTTTGTACCTTTGCAGCCGCAAATGAAAAATTTGCATTTAGGTTGACTCGCTAGCTCAGTTGGTAGAGCATCACACTTTTAATGTGGGGGTCTTGGGTTCGAGCCCCAAGCGGGTTACCAGAAAGAGAGGCTTCGGCCTCTTTTTTCGTTTCCCGCCAGCTGTTCTCATCCAAGGGTTGACATCCGTCGAGCAAAAGCTTTTCCGCCTTCGGCTCAGGCAAGTATGATATTATGATTTTGTTAATAGAGTCTAGTTGTGCTTTAAGAGCAGATTCAGCATCTTGCGATCCAGCTTGTGACCGTGGAAGTCTTCATAATCAACATCTTGGCGGTCGCTGTCCATGATGCCGAACGAGCCGGAAAGATTCCACAGGGCCCATCCCCAGTCGTTCTGCTTGAAAACGGAAAGGTTGTCGTCCAACCAATCAAGAGCCACTTGATGAGGTGTGCGGTTGTGGCTGCCAAATTCACCGATGAAGACACGTCCTCCTTGCTTCAGCAATGGTGTCCACGACTTATGAAGCATCTTTTGCAGCCACGTTTTGTCATAATGCTGGCCGTCCAAGTCTAAAGGCCAAGTCAGTTGTTCTCGAGGAATTTGCATCGGACGATTACCAAAGACCCATGATGCTTCGTAGTGAGAGATAATCATCGGTTGATAACCACGTCCGCACTGAATGATTTGTGGCAGGTCATTAATGCTAAGCAGAGGTCTTCCGCCCCATTGAAGGCCGTCTATCATGATGACGCGCTTCGGACTTACACTGCGTATCTCATTTACCAGGCGTCGCACCACACGTTCGTAATCCGTATCAGGGATGTCGGCCACTTCGTTCAGGAGGTTAAAGCTCAGATGCTTGCTCGAAATGCCTTTGTAACGTTTTGCAAAGACGCTCCACTGATAGGCACAGCCATCCAAAGCACTTTGGTCGTGGAAGATGTTTTCAGGTTCCTCTGGTTTGTTCACACAATATCCAGGAGCACGATGCAGGTTGATGCAGATGTGAATGCCATATTTCTGTCCCCACAGAACGGCATTATCAATGTCGGCAAGCACCTTTTCGTCCATCTTATAGTATTCGCCTGGCTTGCTCCAATTCCAATATGAAAGAGGAAGTCGCACGAAGTTAAATCCCCAATCTCGAATCCATTTGAATTCCTCTTCGTCGAAAGGCTTTGGATAACCTGCCGTGAAGTAGTTCAAAAGATTGAAGCCTCGCCACTTGTTATCTTTCAGTTTTGCCTTTGCCGAAAGTTCCTGAGGCCATCCGCTTATCATGCACGCCGAGGACAAGCCTATCATGGTCTTTAGGAAGTTCCTTCTTTCCATTTTGTATTAATTATATAATGTTCAATCTTTATTCCTTAATCTCCATCTTGAAGTAGTCGAAACGAGCCAAGCCACTGTTGCCGTAACAGAACAGCCCGACACGAATGCCTTTCCAATGGCCGTTGTGCATTGGGAACGGCTCTCCTGCTGGCTGGAAAGTCTTGCCGTCAAGGCTATAAGAGAATTGATGGGTGTGCCTGAGGCAGTCGTTTGTTACACGAAGATGCAGCCGTTTGAAGTGACCTTTCTTGACCAAAGTTCGCTGACCGTCGGACTCAACAAAGATGCCTTCCTGCGTCAAGCCTATGCCACGGAACTCACGTCCTGTGCAAGCAATGCCGGCAAAGCTATTGCCACGTGCCTCGACAAGCGTTGTGCTCTCGCAGACGTACCCCATCACCTTCTGCATCAGCATGTTGTGGCTTTCCTGTAGGTTCTTGGCAGGCAAAGCATGAAGCGTCAGGAACCCCTTTCGTTCTGTTAGGCTCCAAGCCTCGTCCCATGGGTTGTGGTTCCATTGCCATTGCAATCCAAGAGAACAGGAAAAGTCATCGTCCGTCTGAGGCAAAGAGCGACCAGCCGACTTGATAGGCTTTTGCCAAGAGCTGACAGGCTCTCCAATGCCGTTACCGTCTTTGTCAACGCCCATCAGAGGCCATTCGTCCAGCCATCGGGCCGGTTGCAGATGAAGCACTCGTCCGCGCTCGGGTGTGTCCTGGAAATGATAGAACCACCAACTGCCGTCGGGGGCATCCACCAAAGAGCCTTGATGAGGACCGTTGATGTCGGTAGAGCCGCGTTCCAACATGATGCGCCGCTCGTACGGACCATAGATGTTTCTTGCCCTGAGAACCGTTTGCCAGCCACTGCTCACGCCGCCTTCGGGAATGATGAGGAAGTAATAGCCGCCTCGCTTCAACCACTTCGTGCCCTCGGCTACAGGTCCGCGATAGATCGTCTTGCCTTCGTCGAGCAGTTCCCTGCCGTCTGCCGACATCTTGTGCACGATGATAGGACCGGCCCCGTGCTGGCTGCGTCCCAGATAAGCCTGCCCATCATCGTCCCAGAAAGGGCAAGGGTCTTCCCATTTGCCAACACGCTTCACCAGATGCAAAGGCTCCCAAGGCCCGCTGGCACTGGTGGCAGTCGTCATGTAGAGACCTTCGTCGGGCGTACAGAAATAGACATAGAACCGACCGTCGTGGAAACGGATGGCTGGAGCCCACGAACCGCCGCCGTAGTGCTGATTGTCGTTCCATCCGGGCTCGTCTATGCGGTTGTAAATCTGACTGATATAGCGCCAGTTGACCATATCGTCGGATTCCAGCACCTGCATGCCCATGAAGTGGAAATCGGAAGCAACCATGTAGAACTTCTCTCCGACGCGGATGATGTCAGGGTCGGAGAAGTCGGCATTCAGCACAGGATTGGCGAAAGTGCCGTCGTTCTGGTCGCCCCACGAAAGCGAGGTGCTGGCAGTCTGGGCATTTATGTTCTGAGCCAACGAAAAGGCCAACAAAAGGGAGGTAACGGAGGCATTAAAAGCTTTCATGTCTTGTCTGAATTAGTGCGTTCGTAATGATGTTTCGCTACAAAGTTACGCATTTTTCCCTCAACCCGCAAATCTCAGAGAAAATAAAGCGTATTAAACACAATAAGCATTCAAAAAGAGATTAAAACCCTCGTGTGAAGTTTGCGATTTTAACGTGTTAAGTTGCCAAACTCACCATGGTTAAGTTGCAAACTTAACGTGGTGAATTTGAAAACTTAACGTGGAGTGTTTGACATCACGCTGTGGAGTGTTTCCCATCAACCCCAGTTGTCCCGTTCGTTCCATCTTGCCCATAAAAAACACGCAGCCAAAATCAAAAACACTCGTCACTCGTCAGGATTGCCCGCAAAATGTTGATTTTCAGAAGGTAACAGCCTGATGAGTGCCTGACGACTCATCAGGGCACTCATCAGGCTCTATGTCGGTGATTCTCTTTACATTAACCCCAAAACCTGATGAGTGACGAGTGTTTTTGATTTCGTTTGAATTTCTTTGAGTAGTTGTTGGTATCAGTTTATTCCGAGACGGCCAGCAAGTCGCTGCAAGTTTCTTCTGCACGTTTCACCCTGTTCCAAACCGTTTGTTTCTTGGCATCCATCACTTGGGAAATCTGTCCGGGCTTCATGCCAATCTTGAGCAGACATATTGTCTGGAGCAAAGGCACACGCATTTGCCCATTCAATCTTTCCTGAACCGTTTCCAAAAAGTTGGGATACAGCGTTTCTATTGCAGCCATCAGTCCTTCCCACGAACCTTCCTTCAGCTTCGAGCGGCCAGATGCAACTTCGTGGAAGTGAGCAATGATGTTTTCCGCCTTTTCTGTCGCGATGTTCATGAGGGCGATGCGCGTCAGTTCCTTGTTCACCATTGCCTTCTGTTCTAGCAATTTATCTTTGCCGATGAGTTCCTCGGTGAGTTTTTTCTGCTTGTAGTGATAGAAAGCCACAAAACCCATCAAGAGGCTTAAAAGTGCCAGACCTGCTATAACGGAAAAGAAGATGATACGTTCGCCCCTCTGCACGATGGCCCTCTCTGTCTCCTTGTCGCGGAGATAGCGGTACTCGTCTCTTGCCCTTTGTGTCTGCTTGAAAGCCCGCTCTGCAACGATGGTGTCGTTGGTTTCCTGCAAACTCTGGCCCCAAAGTGCCGCTTGCCTGTAGTCTCCCTTTTGCAGATAGCACCTTTGCAGGCCCGCAGAAGCCTCATACCTTCCTGCCACATTATCCGTTTTATTATAGGAAGCCTTGTAGTAAACGATGGCAGAGTCGGTCAGGCTCTTGTTTTCATAGCATTTCGCAAGGCAAAGATCATAGTTTTGTGGACGCAGTTCTTTCGGCAAGCGGTAAACGATGGGCAGCAGACTGTCAATCTTATCATATTGATGATAGTCGGAATACGTAGCCAGCAAGGAAGACAAGATGCGTCCGTGCTTTGACTGAGTGCCTTCTTTCTTGATGACGTCATACGATTGGTTGCAATACAGAAGGCTTTGCGCAGAGTCGTTCAGGTGCTTGTATGCAGAAGCCGCATCCATC
>OCTX012257816.1_pt1 | contig 10349 bp, 9 predicted proteins | sample 1539691 | NCBI WGS metagenome assembly OCTX01 (sample SAMN02144231, study PRJEB22623) | gut metagenome | biome: sheep rumen | host: Ovis aries | place: New Zealand | reverse complement strand
CGTCGTCGGCGGACCTGCCGGAACGAACTACGGCGAAAATATCTCCACTATGGCAATCACAAAGGTCTTCTCAGTTCCTGTTCTGGTTGCAGCGTCTGTCATCGCAATGGTCATCTCCTGCTTCACACCCCTGATCAAAGCAATCTACGGAATTCCGCTTGCCGTTATCGGTGGACTTGAAGTCTATCTGTTCGGAGCGATCGCAGCACAGGGCATCGCCATTATGATCGACAAAAAAGTCGATATGTTTTCCAGCAAAAACATCGCAGTCATTGCTTCCATTATGGTAGTTGGACTTGGCGGTCAGTACAAATTTGGCGGAAACATCCCGTTCTTCGGATTCAGCATCCCCTGCGTAGCCGGTGCATCCATCTTCGGTATCGCGCTCAATGCGCTCCTGTCCATCTGGGATAAAGAGGACTGATCTGTTATTTGTGGTTTACCGGACTGCGGCACTTCAATGCCGCAGTCCTTTATTTGACTGTATTGAGTGGCAGTACGGCGGAAGAAAAGGTATACTGGATTCAAAGATGAATACGGGCAGGACAGTTCAGATACTAATGCCCCGGGACAGAGTCCATTACAGAAAGGAACGCCGGTTTTCGGCGCGCAGGTATTATTCATGAAGATCTTTGTTGCATCTGACATCCACGGATCAGCTACCGGCTGCGACTCGATGATTGAGGCATTTCACAGGGAGAAGGCAGACAGAATGATTCTTTTGGGAGATCTCCTGTACCATGGACCGAGAAACGATCTTCCTGATGGCTACGAGCCAAAAAAAGTGATCGATCTGCTGAACGGACTCAATACTGCGGTATATTGCGTACGGGGAAATTGCGAAGCGGAAGTGGATCAGATGGTTCTGAACTTTCCGGTTATGGCAGATTATGCACTTTTCCCGTATGGAGACAGGATGATTTTTGTTACGCACGGTCATGTGTTCAATACCAACCACCTGCCTCCTCTGAGGAAAGGAGATATTCTGCTCCATGGGCACACGCATATCCCTGCGTGGGAAGAACATGAGGAATACTGGTACCTGAATCCGGGTTCAGTCTCGATCCCCAAGAACGGAACACCGAGAGGATATATGCTTTTTGAAGAGGGAAACGTGGTCTGGAAGACTCTGGAAGGAGAAGAATACCATCGGATCAGCCTTTATGAGTAATGATTTCCGGTTTCGGTCAAATACTGCATAAAAAAGGAGCATGGCATCATGCTCCTTTTTGTGACCGATGTAGAATTCATCCGCGCGCCTTGTCTACGTTTTCTGCTGACTAGTATAATAAAAATGCAGAAACAATTGAAAAAAATAGTATTGAAGAAGAGGGAGAATAGGATTATGAGCAAGGTAAACCAGACCCCGACAAACAGAATTGTGAAGGAAGGACAGGAGTATCTCCGTGTAAACATGAGCGGAAAAGACTATGACCTTCCTTTTAAAGTCCTCGCGGGAAAGAAAGTTGCTTTTCTGGATATTTCCGGTCAGGTCAGCCTGATCGAAGCAGCGGCGGATGACCTTGTTGAGATGCTTCTCGATGCCGGCGTGGAATTTGATACGATTCTCAATCCGGTCTCCAAGAGTAATGCTCTTGCGCACGCTATTGCTCTGCGCTGGTCCAAAGCGAAGGGAAAAGAGATCGATCATACGGTCGTCGCACGCAAAAACGGAGAGGATGCCAAAGTCTCTGCGGTTTACCGTTCTGTGACGACGCCCAGAGATCAGGTCATGAGCCTGACGGATGACGATGTGGATTATATCAAGGGAAAAAGAATCCTTGTTGTAGACGATGTCTATGGCGGCGGCGGTACAACGAAAGGCCTGATGGAACTTGCCAGAAAAGCAGAAGCAATTGTTGCTGCCCATGCGGTGATCGCTGTAGAGGGCGGGATCGAACTTCCGGAAGGAATTTTCTACCTGTTTACTCTTCCCATTAGCGAATAATCCTGTAAAAAAGGGAAGCCGGAACGGCGGAAAAAGTATTTCAGCAATTTGAATCAATAAATGAAGAAAACCAGCAGGAAGCTTTTGGCTCCCTGCTGGTTTATAAATGAGATAAAAACTGTTATTATCTCTTGCTTTAGAATTTATGCCCTGGGGATGTCCGTGCTGGCCGATTGGTGCAGACGCAAAGTCTTCAGAGCGAACTGTCTGGTTCAGGCTGAGGTTCCGGTATAAAATGACCGAATGCTTTGAAGAAAAAGATAGCCGAGAATAGAACGGTCATCAGTTCCGCAACGGTAAGTGATAGCCAGACCCCGGTTATTCCAAGAAGTTTCGGCATGACAAGAATCGTCAGGTTGCAGAACAGAATGTTTTCAAGAAATGAAAGCACCGTAGATGATCTCGGTCTGCTGACTGCCATAAACATCACCTGAACATACACATTGAAGAAAAGGAACGGATAACTGAACGGAGCGTACCAGAGTCCATCAGACAGAAGGGCACGGTATTCCGGTGTCTCATTTCCGGAAAGATAGAGTCCTAAGTACAGGTCTTTTCCAAAATAATACATGCATAGGACCACGAGCAACAGAATGCCAGAGATCAGGAGGATCTGTTTCATGACACGGGACAGTTTATCCGATTTCTTCTCGCCAAAGGCATAACTGACGAGAGGAGAAGTAGCACCCATAAGCCCGAAGAAGCCGTTCGCAAATGAAAACTGCACCCCGTTGGCAATGGATACTGCTGAAACGAGCATCTCTCCACCCATCTCAAGCAAAACCTGGTTGGATACAAAAGCGTTAAGAGCAATGGCAAATGAGGTCATCATATCTGCAAAACCGAACCGAATCGTTGTTCCAATTAGATACAGCACGTTTCCGGCGGGTTTCGCGAAATGCACTTCTGCCCGCTCCGAACTGTAGAAGATCAGACCGAAGATATTGACCGCAATCTGAGCTATCAGGTTTGCAAGAGCGGAGCCTTTGATACCGAGTTGCAGCTGAACCATAAACAGCCAGTCAAAGAAGAAGTTGCAGAAGGCGCTCATCAGCATCGTGACGGTCGTGAATTTCGGTTTTCCCGCAATGACGTAGAAGCGGGAATAGATATAAGACAGCATACTGAGAGGAACGTACCATCTGGAAATCGAGAAGAAAGACCAAGCATAGGGAAACAGTTTGTCTGTTACGCCCAGGAACCGGATCAGGGGCTCAAGGCCTACGAACATTAAAAGTGTGATCGCAACACCGAATCCAAACATGACCAGAGTAATCGTCGTAAACACACTGTTGGCTTCCTTATTCCGTCCTTCTCCCATCTTAGTGGCGCAGTAGGTGGAGATCGAACAAAGCATCATCGCAAAGGCGTCGATCAGCATGAAAATCGGAAAACATAGGTTGAAAGCTGCCAGAGCATCTGCACCCACAAAGCGGGAGAGAAAAAGGCCGTCATCAATGTTCTGAAGAAGGGACATGACGAAATTCGTCGCTACCGGAGATGCGACAAAACGGATCAGTTCCCAGTTGGAGTAATCTTTTCCTATTGTATTTATCGATTTATTCTCTTCCATTTTTTATAGGATCCTTTTTATCTGTTGGGTTAATGCCTCTGTTTCTCGCAGGCAGAGTTCTTGGAGCAGTGTTGCGCTTTCCGATCCAAGTGAAGCATAAGCGCACGTTTCTGCCTGTATTAGAGGTTCGATCAAGTTGCGCATTTGCTGCTGACCGGCTTCAGTAAGAAAGACTCTTTTCTTCTTCCTGTCGGTTGAATCGGTCAGAAAACGGATGACACCCGCTGTTTCCATCTTTTTCAGGGAACTGTTTACGGTCTGTTTTGGAAGGTTCAGAATCTGGCTGATCTCCGCCTGAGTCAGTCCGTCTCCGTCCTCATAAAATACATACATCAGGAACAGAAAAGAATCCGAAACATTGTTTCGGACCGCATACGCATGATAAGCATCTTCCTGCTTTTTTGCTGAGCGCATCTGGCTCACACGGACTTTGTTGAAAAGATCCATTTCTTTATCCTTTCTTCATTTGTCCGAAATCGGACAAATGCCATTGTATCTATATCTGCTTAGTTTGTCAACACATACAAAAAGACTGCTCTTTTTGTAAACCGAGAGCAGCCCTAGTCGATAATGAACCATATTTAATTCGATTCGGATGGAATTTTGCTGAGATTACCGTTCAGGAGAATTGGATTAAAGCCGCGGATCTCATCAAGCAGGAGGGAATCCGGAAGACCGAAAAGAATATAGATTCGCTTGTCCTGCATAAATGCTTCATACATCTCCAGAAAGGTGGAGGCACCGATATAGTTCATTTGAACCTGCGGTCCTTTGGATTTCGGATAGTTCAGGACCAGCACTGCATCCAGTTGCGCAGTTCGGTCCCGACTCATATGATACATCTTTTTGAAAAAAGCAAGATATTCTTCCGTATTCATAGAGTCAGTATCGGCATTCCAGACTGGATCGTCAAAGCAGTTCGGCATGACTGGCTCGTGCCCCTGAAGTCTGAGTTGGCTGGCGATCTCAGGGATTTTTGAATATGCGGAAGTGGAACAGATCAGCCCGATAACCATTATGAACTCCTTATTTCTTTGTGTATATATGATAGAGTATACGATACTTCGGATCCTTATGGAAGAGAATCGAATCATCAGGAACTGAGGGGAAAGGTCTTCGATGTTTTCGTGAAAGCGCAGTACCGGTATGGCGGGCACCTGCTCCACATCCTTGATAAAAAGATGGAGAATTATACAATCTGTAAAATGTCATTGTATTGTGGTGATTATGGAAAATGCCGAATTTTTCAATAAAAAATCGTTAAGTACATAAAATAAAAATTATACAATAAATGATATAATTATATACAGTAGCTGAGAATGAGCGGCTTTCCGTTTCAAGTTTATGGAGGTGTCCATGAAGGGAATCCATGTATACAGTGAGATTGATCCGTTAAAAAAAGTGCTTCTTCATCGTCCTGGACGTGAATTGCTTCACCTGACGCCTGATAAACTGCACGAACTGCTGTTTGACGATATACCTTTCCTCAGAATCGCTCAGGAAGAGCATGACGCTTTCGCTTCGATTCTGAGAGAAAATGGTGTTGAGGTGATATATCTTGAAGATCTGATGGCTGAAGTATTCAGTCTTCACCCGGAACTGGAAAGACCGTTTCTGTATCAGTGGATGGAGGAAGGGAATGTCCGGACGAAACGCTGGCAGGATAAAGTCTATGATTACCTCACCGCAAATTTCCGTGGCAAAGCGCTGGTAGAAAAGACGATGGAGGGCATCGCTCTGCGGGAGATGGGTGGCGCGTCCAGTTATTCTCTTCAGGATATGATTGCACCGGCGGACGATTTGGTTGTTGCTCCGATGCCTAACCTATATTTTACCAGAGATCCTTTCGCGTCTGTCGGTAACGGTATTCTGCTCAACAGGATGCATTATCTGACCCGAAGACGCGAAACAATATACGCAGATTATATTTTTACCTATCATCCTGATTTCCGCGGACTTGTTCCAAGATATTACAGCCGTGATCAGCATGCGAGCATTGAGGGCGGCGATGTCCTGAATCTGACCGAAGACACGCTTGCAATCGGTATTTCGGAAAGAACTTCTCCGGATGCAATCGAGGTTGTGGCGCGTACATTGTTCAATGATCCGGATGCCCGGATCCGCACGATTCTTGCATTTTCGATTCCTTCAGCCAGAGCGTACATGCATCTGGATACGGTCTTTACACAGATCGATGTTGACAAGTATACGGTCCATCCCGGAATCATAGGGCCGCTTACGGTCTTTGAAATTACCCAGAGCCGAAGAGATCCTAGGGAACTGTTTATTAAGCGGATCGATGATCGTCTTGAGAAGATACTTGAGCGATATACGCACGTGGATGGTGTTAGACTTATCCCGTGCGGTGGGGAGGATATGATTGCCGCGGCAAGAGAACAGTGGAACGACGGATCCAATACCCTCTGTATTTCACCGGGAAAAATCGTCGTATACCAGCGGAACGAGACGACAAACGATCTTTTGAGGAAGGCGGGAATGACTGTGCTGGAAATGCCTTCCGCAGAATTGTCGCGCGGTCGGGGCGGTCCCCGGTGCATGTCGATGCCGTTATTCCGTTCCAAGGAATGATCAAAGATACGTAAATAATATATATGGAATAAAGGAGAACGCTCATGGGAATCAGTATCAGCGGAAGAAGTTTTCTGACACTTTTGGATTATACGCCACAGGAGATTAACTATCTTCTCGAGATGGCTGCGGAATTCAAGAGGATGAAACGAAATGGTGTGGAACACAAGTGGCTGACGAATAAGCAGGTCGTGCTTTTGTTCGAGAAAACATCTACAAGGACTCGTTGTGCATTCGAAGTTGGTGCGAGGGATCTGGGGATGGGTGTGACATTCCTTGACCCGGCATCTTCTCAGATGGGAAAGAAGGAATCCTTGGCAGATACCGCCAAAGTGCTTGGTCGTATGTATGACGGAATCGAATACCGCGGATACAAGCAGTCTGTGGTTGAGGATCTGGCAAGATATTCCGGAGTTCCGGTTTGGAACGGCCTTACGGATGATTTTCATCCAACTCAGATGCTGGCTGATATTCTCACTGCCAAAGAGGAATTCGGAGATATCCGTGGACGGAAACTGACCTTTTTTGGTGACGCAAGAAACAATGTCGCGAACTCGCTGATGGTCGTCTGTGCAAAACTTGGCATGCGGTTCTGCGCATGCGGTCCGAAGGAACTCATGCCGAAAGAAGAACTGGTCCGGAAATGCCGAGAAATTGCTGAGGAGACCGGAGCGGAGATTGTATTGACCGATGATGTCAGGATCGGAGCGAGAGACTGTGACATAGTGTATACAGACATCTGGGTATCTATGGGTGAACCTGAGGAGCTTTGGGAAGAAAGGATCCGGTTGCTCCGCCCGTATCAAGTCAATAAGGAAATCATGTCGATGGCGAAACCGACAGCAATCTTCGAACACTGCCTGCCTTCTTTCCATGACCGTGAGACCAAAATCGGTGAGGAAATCTACCAGAAATACGGTCTTGAAGCGATGGAAGTGACAAACGATGTTTTTCTCGGAACACAGGCGCGTCAATTCGATGAAGCAGAGAACCGCATGCATACGATCAAGGCAGTTATGTATGCGACACTGAAATGAGCCGGGACATGAAAAAACAAAGAATTGTTGTTGCGTTAGGTGGAAACGCACTGGGTAAAACACCTGAGGAGCAGTTGTGTCTTGTGAGATCCACAGCAAAACAGATTGCCGATCTCATCGAGAAAGGCTATCAGGTCGTTGTCGGACACGGCAATGGACCGCAGGTGGGAATGATTAATTCGGCGATGGAGTTTTCATCCCAGAATGGTGGCAATACACCGTTCATGCCTTTTGCGGAATGCGGTTCGATGACACAGGGTTATATCGGTTATCATCTTCAGCAGGCGATCCGAGATGAACTCGAAGCCAGAGGGATTCGGAAAGACTGTGCTACGGTCGTTACGCAAGTCGTCGTGGACCCCAAAGATCCCGGTTTCCAACATCCGACCAAGCCCGTTGGTCTGTTCTATTCGAAAGAAGAAGCGGATCGGATTGCAGCCGAGAAAGATGTCCCGTTTGTGGAAGATGCCGGAAGAGGTTATCGCCGTGTTGTGCCGTCTCCGCTCCCGAAAGAAATCGTCGAGATCGGAGTAGTTGAACAACTTGTTCAGGCAGGTGTTACAGTGATCACGGTCGGGGGCGGCGGAATCCCTGTGGTAAGAACAGACCATGGACTGAAGGGGGTTGATGCTGTCATTGATAAAGACAGAGCTTGCGCGCTACTGGCAAAAGAACTGGATGCTGACAGCCTCATTATTCTTACAGCAGTTGAAAAGGTCTGCTTGCATTTCAATAAGCCTGACCAGATAGAACTATCCGAAATGTCTGCGGAAGAGTGCAGAACATATATCGAGGCAGGAGAATTCGCTCCCGGCAGCATGCTACCTAAAGTGGAAGCTTGTATGGATTTTGTTCTGAACAGCAAAAAAAAGAGTACAGCACTGATCACATCGCTATCCAAAGCCGCAGAGGCGCTGGATGGGAGGACAGGAACGCTGATCCGGAGATGAATATCCGCTCCTGAGAATGGGAATATGCAGATTCACTAAATTGGCAAATATAATTAGAAAGAGGAAAAAAATTGTCGGAACAAGCTGTTTTTTTGGAGGATTGGATATCGGAGATCGATCCGGGTTCAATCTGTTCTCTTGATTATGTATCCCTCGATCATCCTACTCGGCCATTGATCAATAAGTCGGCAAGGATGCTGTTCATCAGACAGGGAAAGGCGAAAGTGCTGCTCGACGGGGTCGAATATCAGATCCGTCCCAATATGCTGGTTTCCATTGCTCCATGGTCAGTCTTCAGTTTTCCTGATGTGGAAGAGACGATTCAGATGGAGAAGATTGCCTATGATATCCAGTATATCAACTATACCCTGAAGTACATGCCTCTCTCAGACTGTGAGGGAAGCGAGCTGATTCAAACGGTTTTTACTACACCGGTCATTTATTTGGATGAAGACCAGACTAAAATCGTAGAAGATATCACTGGGCTGCTTCGTAGAGAATTGGGTCTGGAATCTGCCCCGCTCCCCCGTCCCGGTAATCCGATCGGGAGCTTTGTGGTTACGCTCAAAGTAATGGAATTGATGGCTTGCTATTACCGCTTTCTGATTTATTTCAGGGGAGAATATGTCCCAAACAGAATCAGGAACAGCCCGGATTCGATACTGAGTTATATTTATGCGCATTCTTCTGAAAAACTAACCTTGGCTAAGGTCGCTGAAATATTCTTCCTTTCAGAATCCGGTCTCGGAAAAAGGATAGCGGAGACGACCGGTACGACTTTCGTCAAGTTGCTGACCAGCATCCGGATAGATAAAGTATCTGATTATTTGATCTATACTCAACTCACACTGGACGAAATCGCAAAACTGGTTGGATTCGTCGATGCATCGCATCTGTCCAAGCATTTTGTGGACAGAGTCGGGATTACGCCAAACAGATACAGGGCAATCTACGGTAAAGCACATTCAAGGGTGACCAGATCAGAGCGTGAGACTGCATACAAGCTCACGGATTATGTGTATAAAAACTACATGAAAGAAGGGCTGACCGCAGCAATTGTCTCATCAGAATTCGGTGTAAGTGTTCAGGATCTGAACAGGCTTCTGCTTTATTATGCAGAGAAGAATTTTGATGGTCTACTGAACTATGTCAGGATCAACAAAGCGTGTGACCTCCTGCAGTCCACGGATTCCTTTATTACAGATATCGCATATGATGTTGGATACAATAATGTCAAGACTTTCAACCTCAACTTCTACAAGTTCAAAAACATGACACCGACCCAATTCCGGGAATTCTTCACAAATCCGGGCAGGAGTATGGCGGGGGAAGCAAAGGAGAAGAGCAGGAAGAGAGGGAAGAAGACGGTCTGATTTGCTATAAGGATTGACGATTGCAGGCGGCACTTTTGGCGCCGCCTGTTCGCTATAAACAGATGAGAAATGCTTCCCAAATGCTGTTCCTTGCAATAAAACTGCGGAAAGGATACAATTATCACGTCTTTCCCGGAAAAATGACCGGGAACAAATCCGTTTGATTAAACAGCAAACAGATCAAAGGAAAGAAAAGGATCCGATTCTATGAACCGTTTTGAACAAAAGATATTCGATGCATCCCGGCAGACGATTCTTTCGCTGTACGGACTTGACCTTACGGAGAGCGATTACGCTGTAGAAAAACCAAGGGACAGAAATCTTGGCGATTATGCGCTCAGTGTCCCGATGAAACTGGCGAAAACACTGCGGAAGAATCCGTTTGAGATTGCGGAAGCTATTGCGGCTCCGCTCTCTGATCTTGTTCCTGAAGCAGAACAGATCTCCGTAGCGCGTCCGGGATTCATCAACTTCAAAATCAGGCAGAGTGCACTCTCCGAGGTAATCAACGACGTTCTGGATGCCGGAGATAATTATGGGCATAACAATTCCGGAAATGGAAAAAAGATCCTGGTTGAGTGGGTATCCGCAAATCCTACAGGAGACCTTCACTGCGGCCATGCCCGCGGTGCGGCTTGGGGAGACAGCATCTGCCGGCTTCTGGAAGCAAGCGGATGGGATGTGCTCCGTGAGTTTTATGTGAACGATGCCGGAAATCAGATCGTCATGCTGGGAGAATCTCTGACCTCCCGGTACTTTGAGTACTTCGGCAAAGAGTATCCTCTTCCGGAAAACGGCTATCACGCAGAAGATGTACGTCAGATCGCATACGAGATTGCCAGAAGAGACGGTGACAAGTGGCTGACTGCGGATCCTCAG
>OCTX011787872.1_pt1 | contig 10350 bp, 7 predicted proteins | sample 1539691 | NCBI WGS metagenome assembly OCTX01 (sample SAMN02144231, study PRJEB22623) | gut metagenome | biome: sheep rumen | host: Ovis aries | place: New Zealand | reverse complement strand
CATTTACTTTATATTTTATCTTTTTTGTTTTTGTGTAAGCGTTTTTAAAAACAAATTCGTCTTCTCTTTCTAATGTGCTTTGCATTGATAATTCATACAAGGTATCGAAAGCCTCATCGGAAATTTTCTTAAATGTAAGATTATTAATGTGATAGAGCCAATTCGGGTTTAATTTTTTGAGAGAATCTGTAGTCATTTCTGAAATGATAATAGATGTGATTAATTCATAGTCCTGTTCGGTTGCAGTTCCTGTTTCCAATCTATTTCTCAATTCTTTTCTCGTCATATGGTCATATACTTCCTTTCAAGTAAAATATTAATGCACAAAAAGCACGAAGTCAATCATTTTTTTGACGATTTTAAGGTATAATCGTGTGTTTTAAATAGGGTATATTAAAATACTTTTACAGGAAAACAAAAAACCGCATTTCTGCGGTTTTAGAAATCATTTTTATTCCTTTGGGCTCTTATGAATTAAGAGGAGACCGTATACTGTGAATACCACATCAAACAGACAGGTTACAAGCAGAATAATAGACGCGTAATCAACAAATGTTACGAAAGTTTCAACAGTTGTCTGTTTGCGGGCTACAAGAAGCAGCACAATGGCAATTAATACGCCAATAGCCTTAGCGAAGAAGACAACATTGGAAGTATCAAACATCTTATTGATTCTGCGATTCTTTTCTGCAGTAGTGAGTTCAATACGCTTCTGTTCCTGCTCAGCAGCTTCAGCCTCTTCCGGAGTTGGAACTGGTTCACTGATTTTAAGAAGCTTCTTTGCATAACTGATTTCCTTATCCTTCTGCATTGCTGCAAGCGTTTCACCATCATCAAGCAAATTCTGCTTAAGTGAAATCAGAGCCTTATCAGGAGAAGGACCATTACCGACAGTAACCTTTCCATATTCTGGAATTTCTCCTGTCCAATCCTCTGAATCCTCTACCTTCTTAAGAGAAATTGAGTAATTACCCTCAGGCCAAAGCGTACGTGTTCTTGTCTTCTGAATATCCACCAAATCAGCCTTCTTCTTTACTGAGGCCGCCTTCTTTTCAGTGTTCTTAGGCTTACGGGTTTTCTTCTGAGCAACATCCTTTGCAACTGCAGATGCATTATTCATTGCACCGTCAGGGTGTTCTCCGACTACTCCTTCTGAAGCATTTGAAGAAGCCTCTGGAGTAGAAAGTGCCGAGCCAAATTTTGGTGTTAAAAGATGGTTATCCAGTTCTTCCGGACGTTCTGACACAATATCTTCAAGATTAAGTTTTCTTTCACTCATATAAAAAATATCCTCCTATACTTAACTTTTACTAATGCTATTATATAACCATTTGACGATTTTGTAAATAATTTAATTAAAAAAAGCTTAATATGAAAAATCAGGACCCAATTTTTTAAAAACTGCCCAAAATGGCTTTATTATGCAACAATCGGCAACTTTGACAGAAATACCGCCGACTTTTAATAAATGCCTTGATTATTGCACTTTTTGGCTTTTAATTGCTTTTTAGGCCCTGTTAATTCATATTAAGCCATAAAAAAATAGAAAAATAGGCGGAAATACCGCCTTATTCACTATTTAAACTGCAAAAATAGTCTTGGATTTACATCAACATATTCTTCTTCAAAAATATCCTCGTGTAAAACATCCTTGTCGAGTTTTAAACCCATTTCTTCTTCAAAAGAATCAATATAGTCTGCATTAATTGAAATTTGAAAGTGGAGATGAGCTCCAGTTGAAATTCCAGAATTACCAAGCTTTCCAATAGTTTCTCCAACAGTCACTTTATCTCCTTCTTTAACTGTAAGTGTCCCTGGGTCAAGATGAAGGTATGTAAACATTACAGGAACAATTACTCCATCATTGAAAATATAATTTGTTTTTACTCTTACTCTGTTCCCTCCATTTCCGCAGCCCTGCTTCATTCTTGAAACATAACCGCCAACAGCCCTATATTCTCCGTTTGCACATCCATCAAAAATTTCGACAACAGTTCCCTCTGAAACTGAGAAAACATTTGTTCCAATACCACTTACAGATGTCAAATCTATTCCAGCGTGAAAACGATTTGTTGCAAAATGCCTCTCTCCGAATTCTGAACTTATGGCATCAAAAAAAGAATAATCAAATGGAAAAATAAATTTAAACTCTGATTCCTTTTCATTGCTTGAGTTGTTATTTTCATTTGTTGATTCTATTTGAGATACTTCTGTCCGTTGATAATTCACCCCATTACTGTCAATTGCCCCTACAGGAGTGAATAAGGACAATGAAATTAACATTAACTTTTTTAAAATCATAAACTTTGACGCTCCTATTTTTCTTAAATATTCAATGCAACCGCATACAAGTGAAAATATATCAGAAAATCACAAGAGGGAGTTTAAAAAAAACTATTTTTTTCTCCCCATCTCCCTCTTTTCTTTTTTCTTCTCTTTAAGAACCTCTCTCATCCTTTTCATATCTCTCTGCACAGCTCTATATGAACTTCCGGAAGCCTTCAGAAGTTCTTGAGAAACTGTGAAATCAGGATTTTGCTTATTCCAATCTTTAACAATCTCTTTCAGTTCTTTTCTTGATTCTCTGAGCTTCAGCAGTCTTTCTCTTTTCTTTTCTGAATATTCTTCTCTTGTTATAAACTCATTTTTATCTGATTTTAAAACTTCAAGAATTAAATCCGGATATCTTGCCTCAAACATTTTTTCAAGAATAATAAATTCAGGCGTTTCAAATCCTTTGGTATCTTCTACATGAATATTCCCATCAGCATCTTTATACGAAAAATCTGCTTCATAATATACAGGAGACAAATCTTTTGAAATATTATTTACTGTCTTTTTTATTTCATCAAGAACAAGATATTTCGGATGAACAACAAGATTTGAAATCAGCCCTTTCTCTTCTTTCTCTTTCAACTGTTTATAACGATTGCATTCGATATTACTATCAAATTTAATTTCGTCATATTCAGTTATACGTGAATGATATTTAAAGTAATTAGTATTCATAATATGAACCACCGAAAGAATCAAGATGCATACCTGTGCTTGTATTATTAGAACTGTCTGTATTATTTCCAAGCGCATCAGTACTATCAAAAGTCATTGAAAATGTTAGTGTGTGAGTATCATTTGTATATTCTCCATCATTCAGTATTCTTTCTCCGTCGGAATAAATTGAAAATCTGAATTCTATTGTTAAAGTAGGGTCTGAAAGATTTAAAATGCCACTGTCAATATATTTTTCTTTAAATTTACTTACAGTTATATCATATAAAGTTATATTCTCTTCTGATGAATTAAAGACAAGGATACTATCTGCACGATAATTTCCGTATTTTTCAAAAAAGATATTAATATCATCAGCAATTTTCATATCTTTGGATGTTGAAAAGTCATCGAAGTTATCGCTTCTTGAATAAACATATTCATATTCATAATTCTTGTTAATAAACATGTTTCCGTCTGAATCATAGGAAAACCCTTCTGTTTCTCCATTTTCATAGAGGAAGAAATCTTCTGGGGCAAGACGGTCCTCTGAGACTGTATAAGAGTCTTTATCATAAAATTTCCTGCCTTTATCAACATGAACAGGGAAAATAACAGAAGGATTGTCGTTATTGTTCGAAGGAATGTTTGAAGGCACATTCTGTCTGAAAAGAAGCCCAACGTTATATCCAATCAGGCATAGAATTACAGCAAATATTATTACAAAAGGAGAAAACTTTGATTTCTTCTTTTCCTTTTTCTGATAGCCCATGTTTTCATAATAATCATTAATATTATTTCTTAGATTTTCATTTGTATCTTCCTGATTCTCTTGGAATGAATCATAATCATTTTCATAATTTGTATTATACTCGTAAGGAGTTACATTATTATTTTCCTGAGTTTTAATTGAATTGTTCATTATCACACCCTCCTTTTTAATAACAAAAAGAATTATACATTATAATGGCGTCTTACACAAAAAGATGCGGATAGTTTCCGCACTTTTTTTGTCTCTATTCTCCCAATTCCTTTGTTTTCTCAGGGTTCTGCGAGTTGTATACCAGAGAAATGCTGCGCTTAATATTATCATTTATTTTTCCATGACTATTCATTTCGTTATATTTTGTCACCATATTATTCCAGTCAATATGGCCGTTTTCGTCAAGTTTAAACAATTTTAAGAACGCAGAATTTGACATTGAATTATAAGCTCTTAATACTGCAGCAGAATCTTTTGAGGAAAATCCTTTCAGAAATGCCTTTTTATCAGAGCATCCTTCACAATACTTTTTCAATAGTTCGTCACACATTGATTTTTCTGCGGTATCAACGATAAGGTATTTACAAAGATTGATAGAGTCATCAAGGAAACCATCATACAGATTTGAAGTATCAAAAGATTTCATAATATTCATGAAGGCGTACTTGTTCTTATCGATAGTCGCCACATCATGTGCAACTTTAATGAAATATTCTGTGTCATTTAATTTATTTACATAAGTATTGTTATTATTCAGAAAATTCATGAAAAATGTTTTAACTGGCTCCGGATAAGATGCGGCCGATGTTTTCTTTACATAATTGAAATAAGAATCTTTAAATTCGTTTGTCAATGAATCAAAGCGTCTTTCGATTTCAGTTTCTCTATTATTCAAAACTTTCTTATTCAAAATTGTTGAATAGTTGTCAACATATCTTTTAATCATTTCTCTTGAAAGAGGAGAAGGGACTTCGGAAGCAACATAGTCGCTGAAAGCCTCAGCAAAAACTTCTTCAAGAAATGTTTGCTCTTTTCTTGTATTTTCAATCTTTACAGGGTAGCATTCAGCAATTGTTCGTCCCGCATAACTTGTTAAAAATTTTCTGATAGTATATTCATCATCACTAATACCAAGAGCGTTACAAGAATCCTTAATAATTTTACAGTAAAGTTTGTTATTGTAATCCTTTACATGCTGAATATACTTTGTGCGTTCTTCCTGAGTGAAGGACTTATAATTAATTTTATTAAAGACCGTTATTCTGAATACATAATCACTGATGCGATGAAACTGTTCGTGCATAGTTACACGGAAAAGTTCCAGCTTATTCATATTCTTAAAACAAAATACTCGTGTTGGTTTAATATCTGAATCACAAAAATATTTTTTATCATATGTAATCGATGGATTCTCTCCGAAACAGTAAAATGAATCATCTCCAGTTCTTAAACTGACTGGGAATTGGGAGAGCCCAGGGCAAAAGCTGGAAACAATAGCAAAAGAGTGATAAATATAATCCAAAAAATCCTTATTAATATTTTCAATATTACAATTATTAATAATTGCCACTTCAGAAATCTTTTTAATAAAATCTTCATTGCGCATAAAAAAGAACCTCCTTATAATTTAAAACTATTATACACCCATTTGAAGATTAAGAAAATAAAAAAAGCTGCGTTTAGCAGCTTCGAACAGATTCTACAATACAAACCGGAAAACCTCTTCAAGGAATTCCAGATTCTTCTTGTAAAATCGCATGGAGAACTCACGAGCACAGTTTCGCATCTCCCGTTTCAAGTACCCGGCTGTTACATAGCCAATATCTGGCTCCTGAGTACCGCACAGGCGAGCGACGTTCCAGGTCCCACGCATCTTCGTTGGATAAGTCCTCCAGAACACGAAAGTATCCTGGAGAATCTCTTCCTCTTCGACGGTTCTGTAAACACAGATTTCCGCCTCATTTCTGCCAGAGACTTCAGTTTCAATCCGGATGTATCCGTATTCTCCATTGAACATCTCACCAGCAGCGTCGAAGATTCTCCTAACGAGAGACTCTCCGTACTCTCGTCCAGAATCGTGCTCGACCGCCTGATGCTCTTTTTTCCACTTCTTACTCATTGCCTCTACCTTCGGACATAATTAAAACAAACAGTCCACAACTGTTTCAATCTTAATTAGTCCTTCCTTTCCTTATTAATAAAAGAAATATATCGTGAATGAGCTTAAAAGAATCATGAATGGAGAATATAAAAAAAAACAGGCATTTATAGCCTGTTTTTACATCCTGTATGGCGTACTGAAGAGGTAAATCAGGATGAAAATAATGATGATTATGACGAATCTCCATGCCAAAAGCTGAATTTCGCCTTTCTCTTTTTCATTTCCATCAAGTTTTGCCTGGCGGTAATCATACATCAACTTACATATTCCATAAAAGAATACGAAACCGAGGCTGCCAATCATCAAATACACCATTACTTTGAAGAACAATTCCTCAAACACTGCCATTGTTTTTACCTTCGGGCATAATCAAAACAAACAGTTTCCAACTGTTTCAATTTTAATTAACCCTTTTCCTTTCCTTATTAATAAAAGAAATATATCGTGAATGAACTCGCAAGAACTATGAATAGTGAAAACAAAAAAGAACAGGTCTTTCGAACCTGTTCTTTTAAAGAGTTTTCACCAAGTGAATCAACAATGAAATAGCCACTGTAAAAATAATCTCTGTGACCAAAATTTCATTGTACCTCATTTTGTGCACAGTTGCAATTATGTGTACAGTCATACATACAAAAAAACTAATGCAAAGTGATTCAAAGATTGTCATTGCCTTCACCTTAGGACATAACTAAAACAAACAGTTCTCAACTGTTTCAATTTTAATTAGTCCTTCCTTTCTTTCTTAATAAAAGAAAGATATCTAAAATAACAGGGAATAAAAAAGGACAAGCCAGTTACCGGCTTGTCCTTTTTATGAATTTAGATTAGATTAATTCTCTCTTTTTTTGAAAAACACAAGAAAGTAAACAATTGCACACAACACCAGTATCGCGCCAACGATAGCTGTTGTAGTAAAGTTACTGAATATACCTGTAGGAATTGTTCCATCATTAATGTTGAGGAACTCAACCTTTGCTGTATCTTCTTTTACGGTTCCATTGTCATTTTTCTTAATAACTTTGGTGTATCCGATATCAGAATAATCTTTTTCAGCAACCGAATATTTAATTCCCTGAGGAATTCCAGAGAAAGTAACAGTATCACCATGTTTAAGTTTAAATGAAACCATACCGTTTTCATCTGTAGAGATTGTTTTTGCATTACCATCATCAAGCTTAAAGGAAATATTAGCTGTTGGATTCTCTCCATCTTTGAGAGTCATAGTAAATTCAAACTCATCGTTTTCATCACTGAAAGCACCTTGAACGGTCTTAGAAACAGAAATACTTCCAGACTTTCTAGCATCCTTCATGATAACTTTTTCTGTTTCATTACCTGCAATTTCAACCTTACCGTTATTTGTAACAGTAAATGTAATACTTTCGGCAGTTTCGTAATATTGAGGAGCTTGATTTTCTGTAAGAGTATATGTTCCAGGCTTGAGTTTTACTACCTTGTCATTACCATCTGACATCCAGGTAATTTCATTCATTACTTTTCCTTCAGATGTTGTACCAGATAATGATAGTTTTGCACCCTTGAGTTCTTTGTCTCCATTAATATCAACCTTTGAAATATGAATATCAAATGAACTCAAAGTGTTCGTCATTGTGACTACTCCATTCGTCAACTGATTGCAAACAACAGAACCATCTTCTTTTATAGAAAATTTAATATCCTCTGCTTTTGTGTATCCTTCAGGAGCATTATCTTCTACGAGAGTGTATTCTCCAACAGGAATATTTTCAATTAAATGAGGAGATGTGGAAGATTCCCATTGTTCTTCAAACTTCATTGTTCCTTCTTTTCCATCATCAATATGAAGTTTTGCGCCAGAAAGCAGACTTCCATCCTCACGAATCTTCTGTACAGAAACTGACAGCATTCTGTTTGTAAAGGAAACCGTATCATTTTCTTCACTGATTGTACCGGAAGCATTCTTACTTGATGTTACGTAACCTTCTGAAGAGTAATCATCTTCAGTAACAGTATATGCAAGACCCTGTGGAATATTTTGGAATTCAACAGATTCTCCAGCCTTAACGGAGAACTTATATTCACCATTATCGTCTGTTGAAATTGAATCTGTCTTTCCAGCAATGTTGAAACTTATATTTTTAGCAGGGACTCCGTCTTCAGTTAATTTAATTGTGAAATTGAACGGTTCTTCTATTTCAGAAGAGGTTTCGGTTACAGACTTAGAAATTTTCAGATTGCTGTTCTTTCTCTCATCTTTCATCACAACCTTTTCAACTTCAGAGCCATTAACAGTAATTTTTCCGGTTGAATCTACCTGGAATGTTATATCTTCAGCAGTTCTGTAGTTTTCAGGAGCAATATTTTCAACTAATGTATAAGTTCCTTCTTCGAGATTCAATACTTTATCTTTTCCATCAGAAATCCATTTAATTGTTTCAATTTTAGTTCCATTTTTCTTCGTTCCAGATACAGAAAGAGTTGCTCCCTTTAATTCAGTTGTTCCGTTAATATCGGTCTTTGAAATAGATACAGGGAACTTCATTAAAGTATTCTTTACAATAAGTGTGTCACTTGTCTTTCCATCATAGGTAACAGTTCCATTTTCATTTACAACAAATTCGAAACTTTCTATCTTGTCATAACCGTTTGGAGCTCTATCCTCAATTAATGTGTATGTTCCGGCAGGTACTCCATAAATCGTCTTATCTTCTTCTGAAGATGTCCATGCCTCATTGAATTTACCAACAATAGTCTTGTTTTCAATATGCATTGTGGCACCTGACAAAGCAGAATTGGTTTCTGAATCAACTTTTCTTACTTTTATATTATTTGAAGAGTTAAGAAATTTTACATTCTTGTTTTCTTCACCAATAATACCAGTATTATTTTCTTTTTCAGTAATGAATCCTGCAGATGAATAATCTTTTTCTGTGAATTCATATGCTGTTCCATAAGGAATATCAGAAATAGTTGCTTCTTCACCATTTGCCAACGTGAATGAAACAGTTCCCTCATCAGAAGGAGTGAGGTCATCGGTCTGTCCGGATTTTGTAATTTTCACAGTATTTTTCAACGGCTTCTCATTACGAGTCATCTTTAACGTGAATTCAAATGGCTGTTCATAATCAGGATAATTTCTGACTTCTTTAGAAACTTTGATACTTCCAAGCTTTACTTCATCCTGCATATGAACTTTTTCGACATTTTCTCCATTAACTGTTATTGAACCATCAAGATTAACTGTAAAGTCGATACTTTCGGCAGCAACATAATTTTCAGGAGCCTGAGTTTCGGTTAATGTGTAAGAACCGGCCGCTAACTTAACAGATTTATTAGAACCATCAGAAGTCCAGGAGATTTCTTCGATTTCCTCTCCGCCATCTGTCTTACCAGTAATTGATAATTTTGCTCCGACGAGTTCATCTGTTCCGTTGACTTCTGTCTTGGAAATAGAGACATCATATTCCTTTAATTTATTTTCGAAAGAAAGTGTTTCGAAATTTTCATCAAGAATAGTGACAGTTCCGTTGGAGTTTACAGAGAACATAACTGAAGGCGCTTTTTCGTATCCTACAGGAGCTTCATCTTCAACAAGAGTGTATGTTCCGACAGGAATTGCTTCAACAAGATGTGGTTCAGTAGAAGAAATCCACGGAGTTTCATATGTATGAACAGTTGCGGAATTATCTTCTATGTGCAATTTTGCACCCTCAATTGCAACCTTAGAGAAGGCTTCAACTTTAAGAATCTTAATATTAATACTTTCAGACGTGATTCTACCATTTTGGAAACGAAGGAAAGGTGTATCAAAGGCATCTGGAGTCTTTGTTGCTAATTTTCCAAGAACGTCTGCTGACACAGTGTTCCTGATATCCTCTGCTGCAGCGTCAGTTGTTGTTTTGAACATTAATCTTACATAAGGATTTTCCTGAGAAAGATATGTTAAGTTAAATCCTCTGTTATTATCCAGATATTCAACCTTATATTTATCACTGCCCAAAACAACAGTATTAGGTTTATAAGTACCAGTATCATACTTAATCATCTGATAAACCTTTAAAGAGCCTTCCACAAGAGACAGGTAGTCAGCTAATTCCTCAGAAACAGTGAATTCAGACTCAGGTGTCATTTTGAGAAGTTCTTCTGGGGTTAAGAAATCAAGAAGATTGACATCAATTGTCCAATCAAGGATTGGTTTTCCATCCATTGTATAATCACCCTTATGTGCTCCGGTCTTATCAAGACTAGGAGTAATTACAAGATTTCCGCTTGCATTAGAAGTACCAGCGTCAATGTCTCTCACATTAAGAGTAACCTTATTTAATATAGAAATGTTTTTATTATCAACAAGCTTATCCGGGTTGTCATTCTTGTAAGCAATAGAATCAAAGTAAATATCGTAAAGATATTCATAAGGTTCATCTGATAAATCAACACCAGGAGTAACTGTGAAATC
>OCTX012291962.1_pt1 | contig 10351 bp, 9 predicted proteins | sample 1539691 | NCBI WGS metagenome assembly OCTX01 (sample SAMN02144231, study PRJEB22623) | gut metagenome | biome: sheep rumen | host: Ovis aries | place: New Zealand | reverse complement strand
CAATTAAACATTTAAGATTTTATTCTTAAAGCCTTGTCATGTGAGCCATAAGCGATACTGCGTAAGCGTATCGCGTTGGCGAGAGGAATGGCTGTAGAATACGAAACTACTTATTTCTAGCCATTCCGGTCTGATTACTGACCGAGGTACTTACGGCCGATACCGAATTCATCCTTATATTCGATGTAGTCCGGTACGAAGTCCTTGGCATAAGAGAAGCTCACGTTCACAGAGCACTGGAATTCGTTCATCAGCTTGCCCTTGCCCTTGAAGTTCTGCTTCTTCTTTTCGATCTTTTCCTGGCCCTTCTTGCCTACGAGGACTTCAGCTTCGCACCAGCCGGAATTGCCCTTGGCAAAGACTTCCTTGCCGTCGGTAGAGACGAGCTTGATCTTGCTCGGGTCGAGTTCGGTGTTGTTACCCGTAGAAGCCCAGAACTGGAGTTCTGCAGAGAGAGAACCCGGAGCAATCTTGAGGGTCGGCATAGCCATGACGTAGCCCCACTTGTCGACGCGGCGGCTCACCGGTTCACCAATCTGTTCACCGAAGATGAGGAAGTAACCGCGAGTGCCCTTACGGCTCTTGTTGAGGGCGGCCTTGACATCGGCATTTTCCGGAGCCATTTCGGCAATCTTCATAATCTGGTATTCGCTCACCACCGGGTCAGATTCACCCACGGCATCGGAGAGGTTCTTGGCAACGTAAGCATTTTCGGCTTCGGTACGGATAGCCTTAACTGCGGCCTCACCGGCACCCTTAGCCTTAGCCGTTGCAAGGGCAGAATCAATCTTTGCAAAGGCATTCACGATCGTACCGTAATCCATGCCTTCTTGTGCGGCCTGCTGCTTACCAATCGTAGCGAGCTTGGTCACATACTCTTCGACCACTTCGGCGTTCTTGACTTCGGCCATGTTCACAGAAGCCTTGTCAAAGTAACCGTTGATCAGGTCGCTATTCAAGTCCTTCTTGGCTTCAACTTCGGCTGCACGCACCAAGGCCAGCGTAAAGTTGTCATAGAACTCGTCAGACATGCTACCCTTCTTCTTAGCTTCAAGGTAAGAATTGATAGCATTGCGATAACGACCTTCCTGAAGGTGTTCGTCACCGCGCTTTTCGTTGGTTCCCTTACAGCCGACCATCGTGAATGCGACAGCGGCAGCCAAAGAGGCTATAAAGAGTTTTTTCATTTGATTATCCTTCAACTGGTTGTTTTTTTGTAAAATATACCTTTTTACCCCAAAATTAAATTTCGGGTTTTACTTTATAAAAATAATTAAATAAATTTATAGTACTACTTATTAGTAGGTAAAATTTTATTTGGAGAGTACATAGGCATGAATATTCTGGTCGTAAGCCCCGAAGCCGGAAACTGGGTACAAACCAGCCCTCTGGCCACTGCGGTCAATCGTATGACCGACGCTTACGCATGCGCAGGAAGCAAGGTTTTGACCTGTTCTCCGCTCTTCAAGAACCTCATGGTCGACATCGATAGCTACCACTGCGTATACTCCGGCGTCGAAAAGCTCCTGGGCAAGCCTTACGAGATTTGGGTCTCCGAAAAAGACCCCCTGCATACCTACATCTTTAACGAAGAATATTTTGGACGTCCCTATGTATACGGTCCGCCACATAGCGCTCCCTATGCAGACAACCACATCCGGTTCGCCTTTTTGGCATCGGCTACAATCGCCTATGCCGAAGCTAGCGGTTTCGACAGCCAGGCAATCGTCGCCCACGAATGGGGCGGAGCACTTGCAGGCGCTCTCGCTCGCACGACCTACCAGGACTACGCCGGAAAGGTTCCCTTTTTCTTTAACGTCCACAACATCACCTACGACTTTCACATTTCTGCAAGCGAAATCCCCAAGATTGGGCTGCCGGCCAAAGACTACAACATGGACGGCTACGAATTCTGGGGCAAGGTCAGTCTCTTAAAAGTCGGCATCCTTTACGCGACCAAGGTTCTTTTCCCGTCGCCGGGATACCGAGACGCCATGCTCAACACCAATCTGCCTGGCGGCATCAGCGGCTTCTTGAACCGCAACGCCGAAAAACTCATTGGCGTACAGTTTGGCGTAAGTTACCAAGTCTGGGACTTCAACAAAGAGAACCTGCCCATCAAAGAAGCTAAGGCCAGGGCAAGGCAACAGTTGCAACAAAAACTGGAAGTTGATTTTGACGGCAAGATGGTGCTGTACGTACACCTGGACGAAGAAGCCGGCAACACATCCGAGACCCTCGCCACGATTCTTTCGGACATTGCTCGACTAGACATCTTTATTATTGTCGGCATTTCTTCGAACAATAACGAATGGCACTACTATAAGGATTTTGCTCAGCAATACCCCGATGTCATGTGTCTGCAGGATCTCGAATGTGATGGTGGAAACCCAACCTTGCAACTCCGCGACACCTTGGCCGGATCCGACGCCCTTTTCGCCGCCAACCTCCGTGAACCTTCTTCGTCGATTATCCTTAAGGCAATGGCCGCAGGGACACTCCCTCTTACCGGCCGTACCGTAGGTGTATCGACGATGCTCACCAGCTACGCACTCGAAACAGCCGGCGAAGCCAACGCCTTCTTGGTCGATGACGCCAACGCGCCGCACCAGATGCTACGTTGTGCCAAAGATGCGGTAAACGTTTACAAGACAGAAGTTGCAGACTGGGACAAATGCGTAGTGAACGCATACAGCGGTTTTCATTACGAATGGTGTAGAACCATTTCAAAATATTTGCTAATTTTCGGCGAACTGGGACTTTAGCTCAATTGGTTAGAGCAGCGGACTCATAACCCGCGGGTTCCGGGTTCAAGTCCCGGAGGTCCCACGAAAAAAGGTTTCCTACAAGGAAACCTTTTTTGCTTTATAGCTTAAACCGCAAGTGGCAGTACAACCTAATTTTCGAACAAAATAAAAATTTTCCCTGATTAGGAGTCTTTCTTTTGAGCGGCAAGCCAGCGCTCGTACAAGAACAGCGCAATAAAATTCTTTCCGTCAATAAATTCGCGGGCAGCTTCTTCGTATGGCAAAACCACCGTCTTGATCCATTCGATTTCTTCGGTGTACTGTTGATCCTTGCCATCCATAGCGGCAAGCTGTTCGCGGGTTACATCACGTTCAATCGCATACAGGCGGATTCGTTCGTCCAAAAGTCCACAACTTGCAGCAAACCCGTCGCTCTTACCCTTATACCAAAAATCCATCAGGTCAATCAGTTCAGAATCATCGGCCTTGATCTGAGCTTCTTCTTCGAGTTCCGAGAGAGCCACCTTGCGGTAATCGCCCGTCCAATCCAAAATACCCGCCGGAATTTCGAGGGAAGCCTGTTCACTAATAGCAAAGCGTGGCTGGCGGACCAGCAAAAGGTACTTTTTCCCTTCGCAACGGAGCACCACCAAAACACCTACCGCGTTTCCGCGAACAAGGGTAATCCCATGCACAGGGCGACCATCTGGGAGTGTAGCCGTAGCCGCAAGTTTTATGAATAGCGGCTGGCGGCCTTTCGCTAAAAAGTCGACAGACGCAAAATGGACCTTGGTCACTACAAACTTTTCTTGCGTCTTTTTAAGCCATTCCTTATAAATGCGGGATTCAAGAATAACCGAGCGGTCCGCCTCGGCAATTTCTGTAGCATAAGAATATTCAATCATTTTTCTTTCAATGTATCGGGAGCGACAGCAGCGTCCTCCCATATTTTATACAAAGTATCAAGAACGGAAATACTGTCCGAATCTACAACCATGTTGTTGCCCGACAAGTTATAGACCATCCATTTTTTCTGAGAAGCCGGTCCACAGAAGGTTTCCTTAGAATCCGGCGAAAACAGTTCACGAATAAAACGTACCCGCGAGCCTACGCTATAATTGCTCACTGCAAACGAATTGTAGGTTCCACACTCCGGAATCTTTTCGGCATAATACGTGCTATAGTGCCAAATCGTATCAGGGCGTTCTTGCAGTTCACCCAACGAAGTCGAATCGTTTTCCCACTTAGAATTAATGCAATACGACAAAGTCGAATCGGCGCAGGCATAATGAATCGGCACAAGATTCGTATCGTTAATTTTCCAGCTAGTCGGATAAATTGTATCAGGAACAGTTTCTGTACACATGCTAATCCGATAAGTACACGTAGAGCGCATGGTGCGCCAGTAGAATTTACGTGGCGTAAGAGAATCTAGCACACGGAAAATCGTCGGGATGTTTTTTCCGTTTTTAGTATCCTTGGTTCGCAGCGGATAAGCATGGTAATCTGCAAACGAAGAATCCATATAAACAAAGAACGTATCCTTTTGGATATTACCGCGACGAATCAGAATAGAATCCAATAAGGAGTCCGCATCGTTTTTCACCTTAATCATCGCGATGCCTTCAATCTGTTCCTCTTTCAAGATTATCGCCAACAAGGTATCGGGGCGGTAATACGGAGCAGGACAATCTTCTTCGGTCGCCCTAATTCTTAACTTCGGAGCGATCCATAAAACAGAATCTTCTTTATTCCAGTTCAAGTCAATCGATTGAAGCGCACAGTTCGAAAAAGTCCACATGCGTCCCATCATCAAGAACAGGGTATCTTTAGACAGGTGAATAGTCTTGCCAGAGTCAAGCGAAGCAACCGTAAAGTACCCTTCGCCCCTGTAATCAAATTGTTCCTGAGACACAGACAACGGTCCATCACTAGCCTTTTCACAGCCGACCAGCAAAAGCAAGACCAATGTAAACCACAACCACTTCATAAGTCCAAAGGTATTAAAAACCGAGCCCTTTTTCAAAAGAGACCAGCGAATCCATGGCCACAGGATGCGTAGAAGCGTAAAAATCATTCCAGCGAACAAACTGTCCGTTCAACCGGACCGACAAGAAAAATACGGTACTGTCATGTGGTGCAAGACGTCCAAGGATCGTTTCGGTATTGACGGTATCCCCCACTGCCACGCCCTCGTTCAAGCGTCCCATACCCGATGTCTTGCTAGTGACATTGTAGCCATGGTCAATTTCAACAAAGTAACCAGTAGAATCGTGACCCAGTTCCAAGACTTTGCCAGAAAGGACCGGATGCACAGGAGCTTCGCCAATTCCCCTAAACACATCCATCGCAAGTAGGGCTTCTTGCCCCTCAAAGTCAAAGTTTTCGTCAATCGGGAGAGCCGACCATTCCAAAGGGAGGTTGGGGCACACACCGGGGAACTTGCACCCGGTCGATTTCAAGACCCACACGCGACTAGAATCCTTTTTGGGATAATGCAAATAAACCTGCTGCAGACTGTCTTCGAACACAACAAGCGAAGCATTCTCAAAGTCTTCGACGGGCGCCATCCAATGGAGTTTGGATTTAGAATCATGCCGCAACGAAGCCACATAGCGCAAAAAAGCGTTAGGCAGACGGTCAATCCTAGTCGAATCATCTAGAATCCAGGAACATTGAGCCAAGTTCTGCTTAGACATAAACGGCTTTCCGCCATAAGACTTGCAGCGAAAATCCCAAGTATCCAAAGGCTGTTCTTCTTCGTTACCGGGCAGGGGCAGCGCATTGGCAATTACAGAAAACAACCCCGAACAATACGCCAAAAAGGCGGCTACCGCCACCAGCAGTAACCTTATCAGCGGATACTTATGTCGAGGGTTAATTGGCTTACGCTTTCCTCTGTATTCCTGAAACTCAACAGGCATCAGACTAGAAATAGAAGAATGCGAGGGTTCCACCCACCGCGGCAAGCAGCAGCAAGACAACGATAATCACCGTACGAGCAGACGAAGGTTCGTCATCGAACGGGACATCGAGGCCCTTTTTCTTGGAACCCGAATCCTCTTTAGCGATAGCGTTAAAGCTCTTGGTAAAACGACGATGCTGGCCCGTGCGACGATCCAGATGCTGGACCGGAGCAGTTTCGCCCTGAATATTCTGCGAGGCAACCGGCGTAACAGATTCTTCTGCAGATTCAACAGCGGCACCGTTACCTTCGGGAGAACTGGCCTGCAGCGAGAACGACATCATGTCGGCTTCAAAAGCAAATACCCTGATGTTCTTATCGAGACCAGCCTTTTTCAAGCCGTCAACAATCGTCTGGTTATTGGTCAATACCGCAAACAAACCATGACGGTCATCCATTTCTTGTTGGAACTGGATAAAGGCATTGTAGGCATCGCTGTAGACAAAATCAAGTCCGGTCAAATCGACCGCCAAAAACTTTTCGTCTTTCTTTTCTGCAAGGAGAGCGCGAACGTCTTTCTTAAATTGTTCAGCATCAAAAGCCCCAATCGGATTCAACGGGGCTGACATCAAATCAAAAATTCCAACTTCGCGATAGTTCTTTAATTCGGGCATACTAGAAATATAGCCTAATATTTGTCAATGTGTGCGGTTTATCACAAAAAAAAGCGAAAAATCACAGGCGCAAGCCCATTATTCAAGGACTTCATCATCAGTTTCAACGATTGCGTTTCTTGCCGGAGAAACCTCTACCGGAGTTTCCTTAGGAGTTTCTACCGGAGCCTCAACCGTTTTGGATTCCGCAGTCGGAGCAGGTTCTTGGAGCTTGGAGGAATCCTCGTAAGGCTCACGTTCCATTTCTTCGTAAGAGGAATCCTCTTCGGCTTCTTCGGTCAAAATAGAGCTACGGCGAGGAGCCGCTTCAGGGGTCCCTGGTCTAGGTGCATGGGCAAACAGATACGGACTGATGCTGATGCTTACGCGGTGCACCGGAGAAAGCACCGGATGCGATTCAAAGGCGTAGTCAATTTTCGCAAATTTCGCAATTGTCAGACCCGCGCCCGCAGTCACGCTCTGGAACGTGGTAAAACTAGACAAACCTGCACGCAGGCTAAGCCCAAAGTCAAAGGCGAATTCCAAACCGCCACGACCACCCGAAAGCCAGTCTAGCGGATTTTCCCAAATACGCTTTCCGCGGTCTTCATCCGTTTCGTAATTCATGTCGCGGGCTTCGCGGTGCATCAGTTCGGCACCCTGCCAGTAAAGGTTCAACTTACCGTACAGGTAAGGGACTTCTACACCATAGCTTGCAGCAAGGTAAAGTTCCGGTGCCGAGTATTCGAATTCACCCGATTCCCAGGTCGCCGCAGACGAAGTCCACCCCTTGAGCAAGGTTGACACATAAAGTTCATCGACTAGACGGTAACGCAAGCCTGCATCACCACGAAAGCCCCAACCCGTCTGGTCTATTTCACGATACAAGCCATGAAAGCCAATACCCAATTCTAGGCGTTCCGTCAACTTGCGTCCAAAGGTCACCGAGAAAACCCAGTCTGCAATCGAAAGGGTGTTATAGTTAGAGCCTTCGGGGAGCGGTTCACCCTCTTTAATGTAGGGAATGTCATCGGCACCAAACCGGGAGAACGAAAGTCCCAGGCCTTGCCCCGCACCAAGCGGGATTACGGCAGATGCAAAATCATACTTGGTATCTTCGTAGTATTCTGTATGCGAAAAAGACGCCCATGCGTAATTCACGTTCGAAAGCTGGTACGGATTAGACATGAGTCCCAAATAGTCTCCATCTACAGCCATCGTTGCAGAACCCAAGGCGGCCGAACGCGCACCAGGTTCAATATCGAGAGTCGCATTTGCTCCTACCACGCGGTCTGCAGCAAAAGAACTTGCAACAAGCACAGAACAAACGGTCGCTACACCACAAAGGCAGCGACTATAGGCAAAGGCGTTAAAAATTTTCGCAAATGTCATACCTTGACCCTCAAGATAGATTATTTTTGATTCGTAGACCAGTAAAAAAGTGTTTTAGATGAACCTTTCGGAACACATCGAGCAGTATTTACAATACATCGCCGAACGGCGGCGTTTTTCGCCGCGTACCATAGACACTTACCGCAAGTCTCTTACAAAGTTCCTAGAACACCTTGGCGAAGATTCTGCAAGCTTTCCGCTCAACGCCTTTTCTGAATCCAGCGTCAAGACCTTCGTATGGGACTTAAAGATGAAACAGAAACTGGCCCCGACCAGCATCTGCGAGCACCTAGCAGCCTTAAAGAGTTTTGGAAAGTACCTGGTCAAGAGCAAAATAGTCGAGAGCAATCCCGCCGAAAACGTCCCCATGCCCAAACGCCCCAAACGACTGGTGAGTGTACTGAGCCAAAAGGACTTGGCCGAAGAAAAATTCCCCGAACTTCCCGAAAATCCAACCCTTCAGCAAGTGCGCGCCCGTCTTCTGCTCGAACTGATTTACGGCTCGGGACTACGTATCTCGGAATGCCAAAACCTCACCTGGGACCGCATCAACGAAAAAGATTTTTTAGTCCGTGTTCTCGGTAAGGGCAACAAGGAACGCATCGTTCCTTTAACCGAAAGCTTTGTCGGTCGCATCGCAGATTACAAACAAATGCAACTTGAGGCAGGACACCCACCCACAACAACAGGCTATGTTTTCTTGAGCAACGACGGCAAGCCCTTTGGGCTACGCACCTTACGCAATGACATTCAGCACCTGCTCCGCGAAATCGGCTGGGAAGGTAAAGCATCCCCTCACGTGCTACGTCACAGTTTCGCCACGCACCTGCTCGAGAACGGCGCCGAAATTATGAGCGTTAAAGAAATGCTCGGACATTCGAGCATTTCCACCACTCAGGTTTACACTCATGTAAATGCAGAACGCTTGCGTGCCGCTTTCAAGAAAACGCACCCGCGAGCCTAGAAGAAACTCCCCTTGAGGCCGACGGCGATGGTCCACTGCTGGCCAAAGTCGCTCCAATCAGGAGCATCCCACTTGCGCATGGGAGATTCGTCGTATTCATCTTTGGGATCTGCCGCATTGGCCTTGTCATGCAACGGCAAAGAAACGGCTAGGAACACTGGGAAATCCGCATTCGAAAATTCGATGCCATAAGCAAACGCAACGGACCATGCCTGATGATCGGGATCCGGACGCGGGTCATAAGTCCCCGCCTTTTCGGAATTAATCCAAGCGACACCGAGCGGAACCGAGAAGTTTACACCAAAGCTCTGAACGATTCCCGGACGACCACGATAACCATAGGCAATAGAGCCACCAACTGAAGGCGGCGTATAGGCGCCAAGGTCATTTTCGCCATAAGGCTTAAAGCGGTATTCGAAACGGTCCCCTTTATAGTTTTTGCCTTTCCAATACGAATCGTTAAATTCATTCTCACCCGAAATCAGGTGCATGGCAAACGGGTGCGTATAAGACAATCCGTAAAGCCAGATGCCCTTATCGGTATCGCGGCTATAATCCCAGCCGAGTGTGAGCGAATAAAGACCAGAACCTTTCTGGAAACTAGACGGCAAGATTTCTTCAGAAGCATCGGTACCGCGCTTGATATCGTACTGGCCCGTCGGAATGGTAAGACTTGCCGAAAGTGAGGCTGCGCCCCCACTACCGATAGTCTTGCTAAAATCAAACGAGATATCACCCAAACCGCCTGTCGTACGGTCCGTTGGAATCTGGTTGCTACGATACTGCACCTCACCGCTATGGCTCATCCACGGGATAGATACACCCACCTTGGTAGACCATGTCGGTTTGAAAGACAAGTGCGGAGTCATTGTCACGCCAGAAAAATTCTGACCAACGCTGTACTTGGTAAACACTTCGGCTTCAAGATAACCGCCCGAAACGCCCTGGCCAATCCATTTGATTCCGTCACCCGAGCCACCGCCCGAACCGCCTGCACCGCAACCGCCAATAGACTCCCACGGAGTCGCCGGTTCAACAGGCGAATTAAAGCCCATATAAAACGCACCCAATGCGGCAGCCATCACCGCCACACTAGACATAATCCCGTTAAACAAATTCTTTTTCACAGTCTACCTCACGGGATTTGGAGCAAATAGCCATTGTTTGTGCCGCTTGCAACAAAGCGACCATCAGGAGAACGTCCGCCAATCAAAGGTATCGGAGCAAGCTCCGTAACAGACCCCTTCAACGAAACAGAATTTCCTTCTATCGAGACTTCGCGCATGGCCGTGCGACCAGCGCTTCCATCATGAACCGACGAAGAGAACAAATCACTCTTGTTGACGAATTGACTACCCTGGGGGAATTCGGTCCACACAATATAGAGCTTTCCGCGAGAACTAAACCAATGCGGCTGCACCGGTTCCGAAATCATCTTGTCCACCTTTTCTATTTCTACGGGAGTCGAATTATCAGAAAGGGCCTGCACATAGGATTTCCACCCCGTCATCGAAGAATTAAGTGCGTTGTACGTTACAAACTTTCCGTCAGGAGAAATCAAAGGACTATCCAGCATCCAGTCCTTTATATCCGAGGCTTTCTTAAGTGTTTTGGGCACTCCACCATTCGCATAGTCTACAAAGAGAATCTTATTATCCGCACTCACATAAACCAGACGGACCTGCTTTGT
>OCTX012151206.1_pt1 | contig 10351 bp, 9 predicted proteins | sample 1539691 | NCBI WGS metagenome assembly OCTX01 (sample SAMN02144231, study PRJEB22623) | gut metagenome | biome: sheep rumen | host: Ovis aries | place: New Zealand | reverse complement strand
AGCTCGAAATGCCCTTCGAGAAGCGCGCCTGTGTCCTTGAACGCCTTTAGAACTTGTTTCTGTGTCATGTCTTTCCCTTTCGCCTTATATTTTACCATAAATTCCCCGCGAACCCCCACATGCATTTAACCGAAGTGGAGTCCAATGTCAGCATATCTTGCCTAGCAGAATCTGCGGATGCGCCTCGGTTATCGCCACGCGAACCATGTCGCCCGCCTTCGCGGAGACACCGCCCGCATCGTCCCATACCACAATCCTGTTGCCGCTGTCGCGCCCGGACCAACGCGACTTGTTGCGCTTCGAGGGCCCTTCAACGAGCACTTCGCGCACGGTGCCGACAAGCGCGTCGTTCCGCAGCTGACCGCGTTTTTCCTGGTCTGCAAGAAGAACCTGATCGCGCCGCTCCTTCTCGGCCGTCGGCACGTCGTCTGGAAGCGCCGCCGAGCGCGTACCAGGGCGCGGCGAATACTTGAAGACAAAGGAGTTGTCGAAGCCGGCCTCCTCCATAAGCGAACGCGTCTCGCAGAAATCCGCCTCGCTTTCGCCGGGGTACCCGACAATGACGTCCGTAGTGATGGCGAACTCGGGGTCGAACTCGCGCAGTTTTCTGACGGCAGCCAGATACTCCTCGCGCGTGTAGTGGCGCCCCATCTCTGCGAGGACGCGGTCGGAACCGGACTGAACGGGAAGATGCAGATGGCGGCAGACCTGCGGGAACTCGCGATAGGCGCGCAGCAGTTCGTCTGTGCAGCCCTTTGGATGCGCCGAGGTGAAGCGGATGCGCGCAATCCCGGGGATTGCGGCGATCGCCTCGAGTAGCCGGGGAAACGCCTCTGTGTAACCGCCCGGGCTCCGCTCGTCGCTCTCGTCCCACGCCGCATTCCTCTTGCCATAGCGCAGGACGCTCTGCCCCAAAAGACACACTTCGCGCACGCCATGCGCGGCAAGCGCACGCACTTCTGCGATGATTTCCCGCGCCGGGCGCGAATACTCGTGGCCGCGCACATCAGGAACGATGCAGTAGCTGCAGCGGTTGTCGCACCCGACGAGCACCGTTACGAACGCCTGGAAGCCGCCGTTCACATGCGCAGAAAGCGCCGTGGACATCATGTCCTCGCCAAGCTCAAGCCGCGGAAACCGCCCGTCAGCAACGATCTTCGGAATGAGCCCGATCGCACGCGGCCCAACGGCGAAGTCGAGCTTTGGAAGTTTCTTGAACACATCTTCGCCAAGTCGCTTAACGGCACAGCCCATAAGCCCAGTGATCTTCTTCGCGGCTATCAGGTTGCCCGCCTTGCCGACGGCCTTTTCCTCGGCCTTCTGCCTTACCGTGCAGCTGTTGACGATGACGAGTTCTGCGTCTTCCTCGCCGGCGGCCTTCTCGTGCCCCGCCGCCACGAGCATCGACTCGACGGCCTCCGAGTCGCGCACATTCATCTGACAGCCGTATGTATGGATGTGAAACTTCATTCGCGTTTGTGTGTCGTGAGCGAATATTATACCATATCGTGATTTCTCGGCTTACGCCAAGACTCGTCAACCACCGAAATATGGTATAATTTCCACCATGAAAGTTTGCTTCGAGACATTCGGCTGCAAGTTGAACCGCGCGGAGGCGCTTGAACAGGAGGCCGAGTATCTCGCTGGCGGGTGGAAACTTACAAGCAGCCATTCCGATGCCGATGTAATAATAGTGCGTGGATGCTCGGTGACGCGGCGCGCACAGCGCGACTGCGAACAACTCATATCGCACATAAGAAAGAAGTATCCGAACAAGCGGCTTCTGGTCGAGGGCTGTCTTGCCGCCGCCCACACGTCAAAGATCGTGGCGCCTCAACCCCATGTCGCCCCTAAAAATGCGTCAGACAACGCTCCCATTCCCACGAGAACGGCCCGCGCCTATCTCAAGGTGCAAGACGGCTGCGCCGGAAATTGCACCTTCTGCATAGTCCCGAAGTTCAGGGGCAAGTCGTCTTCCGTGGATTTCGACACAGTTCTCGACAAGGCGAAGCGCTTCATAGACGTCGGCTACCACGAAATCGTCGTGACTGGCTGCAACCTCTCGCTCTACGCCGCGGGAGGCAAGCGGCTTCCAGAACTTATGGACGCGCTCGCCGCCCTTTCGCCAGACTGCCGCATCCGGCTCGGCTCCCTTGAACCATCCGAAGTCGCGATGGATGTAGTCGCAGTCATGGCCGGCAAGTCGAACGTCTGCCGCTTCATGCACATTCCGGTGCAGTCCGCGGCAAACAGGATTCTCGTCGCGATGAAAAGGCCCTACACCGCGAAGGAGGTAGAAGAGCTGGTTCGCGCGATACAAAGGCAAGTTCCCGATGCCGGCATAGGATGCGACCTCATGGCAGGATTCCCCAGCGAAAGCGACCTCGACTTCATGGCGACGAGGGGAATGCTCGAGCGCAACCCGTTTTCGCGAGTGCATGTCTTCCCATATTCCGAGCGACCAGGAACTGCCGCCGCGTCGATGCACGGCGCCATCCCTCCCGAGATTCGCAAGGCCCGAGCGAAGAAGCTCTCCTTGATAGCCGACAGCAAGCGAACTTCCTTTGCAAAGCGCTTCATAGGCAAGACAACTGAAATAGTCGTGGAAGACGAAGACACCTGTTCCGGATGGACTTCCGAATACCTCTGGTGCTCGTGTCCGCACGCGCACAAGCCGCGAAAGTCGCTCGTCCGAGTCCGCATAGTCGAGTCGAAAGGCCATACGCTCATCGGGACGGCAATCTGAAATGGCTGGGGAAACGACGAAGACGGAGGCCATCTGCCTCGACATAAGACCCTGGTCCAGGACGAGCCACATCGTACGCTGGATGACTCCAGACGGCCCCGTCACGACAGTAGTCAAGGGTGCAGTGCGACCGAAGAGCGCGTTTCTCGGACAATACGACTTCAACTACACGTGCGAAATCGTCTACTACTCGCGCGCAAGGGGGGAACTCCACGCCCTGCGAGAATGCTCCCCACTCTCGACAAGGGAAAAGCTGCGCTCGAACTACCGCGCCCTCGTCCTCGCAGAGTACATGCGCGCGCAGGCCGAAGCGCTCGCGCCGCACGGAGGCGAATCGGAGGCATGGTACGCAACACTCGCGGACGCGCTCAACTCGCTTTGCGCTGGCGCGGCAGATTCGCCGCGCCGCCTCGTCGCCGCCCTCCTCGGATTTGAGCTCGAAATCCTCTCTCTTTCGGGACTTTCGCCGGAGGTTGAGGCCGAAGCGGGCTCTTTTTCCCTGCGCGGAGAGCGCCAAATGCCAATTTCACAGGAGGTCGCCCACTGCATAGACGATCCGAAATCCGAAAAAAATATGCAGATTCTACTAGACGCGGCGAGGGCAATTGGTGTATTCTATGCATTCCACCTGGATTCTGCCCCGGAAGCGAGGCGGACAGTCCTAAGGATGATTTCCAACAACGAAGAAGGAATAGGAAAACAAGATGGCCAAGATTAAGTTAGCAGGCACGGCGCTTGTCGCCGCGGCGCTTATCGCCGGATGCTCCAAGAACGAAACGACCGACGTTGCCACTGATGTGGCGGCAGCGCCCGCCGAAGACCCGAACGAGGTGATGGTGTCCGTCGGGGAGAAGAACCTCACCCGTGGCGAAATCGACAAGATGGTCAATGCCGCTCTTGCGAAGGACGGCGACAAGATCCCCGCCGAGCAACTCGCCTACCAGAAGCGCATGATCGCAGCACAGATTGCTCAGGGCTTCATCATGGACAACGCGATAGCCGTGAAGGCGACGGAACTCGGCTACAAGATCGACGACAACGACTTCAAGGCCTTCACAGACAAGCTTCTTAAGCAGTTTGAGGGCCGTCCCGATGCGCCAAAGACCATTGAGGAATTCGCAGAGAAGTTCCCGTTCGGCAAGGACTATGTCATGACGCAGCTCAAGAGCCAGGCGCTTATCGAAAAGATGATCGATGGCGAAATCACCTCTAAGAACACAACCGACTACTCCGCTGAAGCAAAGAAGATCATCGACAGCATCAAGGAGAAGAACTCCAAGATCATCTCCGCCGCCGATGCTGAGAAGAAGATCAAGGAACTCAAGGCCACGATAGACGCAACGCCCGACGCCGAGAAGGCCGCGAAGTTCGCCGAACTCGCGAAGGAGAATTCCGATTGCCCTTCCGGGTCCAGGGGCGGCGATCTCGGGTTCTTCACCCATGGCCAGATGGTTCCCGAGTTCGACAAGGCGGCGTTTGAACTGCCAGTCGGGAAGGTCTCGGACATCGTCAAGACAAGCTTCGGCTACCACATCATCCTCGTCACGGAAAAGAAGCCGGCAGTCGAGGCAAAGGGCGAGACTCCCGCCGCGCCTGAGTCGGTCAAGGCGAGCCACATTCTCGTAAAGGTAGGTGAACCTGAGAAGGTCCCGGACGAGGCAGAAGTGGTTGCCTTCCTCAAGAACCGCAACAGCCGTGCGCAGATCGGCGAATTCCTGCAGGGCATTCTCCGCAAGGCCAACATAAAGGCGACAGGCGAATACAAGTCTCTCCTCCCGCCGCCTGAAACGCCGAAGGCCGAACCGGTCCCGGCTGCCGAACCTGAAAAGGCGGCCGAGCCGGAAAATGCCGCTGAGCCCCAAAAGGCGGTTGAAACCGCCGCCGAGAAATGATATACTTTCCCGCAATCGAAAGGAATAGCAGAAAATGAGCCAGCATGCATCTCTTAAGGGTTCCGGCAAGATCGTCTCGAAGCGCAACGTCCTGAAGCGTTTTGAGCGTGTAAACCTCCTCCAGAAGCGCGGGGAATGGAAGGAAGGAAGCCGCGGCCTTGGTCTGAAGAAGACCAAACCCGAGGCCTAAGAATTTTTTCAAGGTCAAAACAAGAAAAGGGGCGCCCGCAATGCGGACGCCTCTCTTCTTTGTAATCACTCCAACTTGGACCAGTTGCAGCCATGTAGAACATGTAGATCATGCAGACTTTCTACATGTTCTACACGTTCTACACGGTTATCTATTCATGATAGACGCTTTGCGCATCAAGTGCCTTTGCAATGTCTGAATAGGCGAGCGAGCGCGGCGTAACGCCCTTCCGCACCGCAAGCCCAGCCGCTATGCCGGCGGCCTGACCAGTCATGAAGCACGGCGCAATGAGACGGAAGGTATCGATCGAGTCGCCCTTCCCGAGGCAACGTCCGGCGCAGAGCAGGTTCTCGACCTTCTTCGGAAGTATCTGCCTATATGGCACGCGGAACGCCTTGTGTGGGCCGTCTGCGCCGCACCAGCCGATGCAATCGGAGAACTTGTCGTTCTCCTCAACGATCTCCTTGCGGCCCATGACGTATTCCGCAGCGATAAGTCGCGACTGGCGAGCGCCGATCTGCGAAGCGGAATTCGACGTGTAGACATTCTCCCAGCCCGGCGTCGAGCGCATCTTCATGACCTGTTTCCAGTTGAGCCGGCGCTGCTCAACCTCTGCAGCCGAGAGGTCTCGCACTGAAAGCCCGTTGCCTGTAATCATGCCCGCCCCGCCCCAGCGCGCATCGGGATTTCCCTCGTTTCCGTGCCGCGGGAAGTTAGACTTGGCGTCCTGCGGCGGATTGATCGTGTCCATGTTCGCCCAGCGGAACACCGTTGAAATAGGGCAAGTCACCTGGCTGTAGTCGCCACCTGCGAGAAAGAGCATGTCGGCATCGCCAGTGCAGTCGACAACCTGTTTCGCAAGAATCGCCTGGCGGCCCTGCTTTGACTCGAACACGACGCCCTTCACCGCATCCCCGTCCTGAATCACGTCGACACCCCAGGAATGGAAGAACATCTCCACCTTGTTCTCGGCAATCATCTCATCCATGATCACCTTGGCGGCCTCGGGATCTATCGTCGGCAGCCACTGCTTCTTAGGACAAGCCAGTTCCGGCGGGTTGCAGAAAATCTTCCCAAGCTTGCCTGCGCGAAGCATGAACTCCTCGCATACGCCGCGCGTGACTAGATTCCACTTGCCACCCCTGTACGCGCTAGTCGCAAGGACAATCAGCACCATGCCATTCGTGAAAAGACCGCCGAGCGATCCATAGCGCTCTACGAGGGCGACTTTCGCGCCGGTCCTCGCGGCCGACACGGCGGCGGCAAATCCCGCAGGACCTCCGCCGACGACAACAACGTCAGTCTCGTGGAAAATCGGCAGTTCGCGCGCCGGCTGAAAGACCTTTCCGTCCTTCAAGAAGGCACTAGGAACATCTGTCATCGTATGGTCGAGCGGGAAGATGTGCTTTCCGAACCAGGCGTTCTGCGGATCGCCGCAGCTGCCCTCGGGGAGCTTGCTATTGTCAGGCACATATTCGTCGCCGAACGCCGCACCTGTCGCAAACGCCGCGCCGCCAAGCCCGAGCTTCTTTAGAAAATCGCGTTTCGTGATTTGCATGTCAATCACCTTCAGCCTTTCAACTTTTTGCGGGCGCGTCGGAGACACGCCCCTACCAACTTCTTCACTTATTTTACCATATCCCATCTTGTGCCACAAGCAGGTCATTTGACTTCGCTTACGATTTCCCCGCTTGCGAGACGCGTGTGCAGCACGTCGCCGCTCGAAACCTGGTCCGCAGACTTCACGACGGCACCATCCTTGTCCGTCGTGAGCGAATAGCCACGGTCGAGTACCGAATACGGCGAAAGCAACGCGAGTTTTTCCCTGGCCCTGTCGAAAGCCGCCTCTCTTCTCGTGAAGCCGAGGACTACGGAAGAGCCGAGAGCGTTCGACAGCGAGTCTATGCGGTGCGCGACATCGGCAGCTCTCGCCTGAAGCGCGGGAACGAGCGCAGAGGAAAGGTGGTCCGTCCTCTGCGCGAACCATTCGTATTTCGCGCGAAGCGCCTTTGCAAGCTGCGAGTCGAACGACGCAAGCTGCGCGCGCAAGTCTGCAAGAACGGGAACAGCGATCTCGGCGGCGATGGACGGAGTTCCGGCGCGGACATCTGCCGCAAAATCGCAGAGAGTGTAGTCTGTCTCGTGCCCGACGGCAGAAATAGTCGGGACCTTCGACGTCGCAACGGCGCGGACAAGCGCTTCATCGTTGAAGCAGAAAAGGTCCTCGAAGCTACCGCCGCCGCGCGCGACGATGAGCACGTCGGGCTTGAAGTCGCAGTCCTCACGGTTGAAATACTCAATGCCGGCGATAATCGTCTTTGGCGCGTCAGCGCCCTGCACCTGAGCTGGAAAAAGCCGTATCTCGAGATTCGGGAACCTTCGCGTCAGGACGGTGCACATGTCGTGTATCACGGCGCCAGCCTCGCTCGTGACGATTCCGATTCGCCTAGGCATCGCAGGGAGCGAGCGCTTTCGCGAAGGGTCGAAGAGCCCTTCGCCCTCGAGCTTCGCCTTGAGCTCAAGATACTTCTGCATCAGGTCGCCAAGCCCCGCAAGCGTCGCGGAAAGGACGACGATCTGATAGTTGCCGCGCGGCGGATAGACGGTAACGTTGCCGAAGACCTTGATCTTGGCGCCGTCCTTGAGCCCGGCGGCAAGTTCGGGATGACGCTTGCAGCTCGATTCGTACTGCCCCGCGAACATCACCGCGGAAATCTGCGCACCCTCGTCCTTGAGCGTGAAGTAGCAATGTCCCGACGGATAGCGCTTCCAACCGCTTACCTCGCCCTCGACGACGACCTTGGAAAAGCCGCTCTCTATCGTGCGCTTAAGGGCAGACGTAAGAGACGAGACTGTGAACTCGGGATGCGCAGACGGCATGGCGTCACCTCATGAGGACGCTTCGCGCGAGAACGCGCTTTTTGTCGCGATAGGAGTGGATGCCGACGGAAAGAATAGTGCCGACGGCGAAACACGCACAAATGAGATTCGTGCCGCCGTAGCTGAAGAACGGCAGCGCCATGCCCTTCGTTGGCAACGCCTCGCAGACAACGCCAAGATTGAACATGGCCTGGAAAAATATGATGAACGCCATGCCAATCACGAGAAAGCGCCCGAACCTGTCGGAGGCATTGCGCGCGATATAAACCGAGATGCAGAAAAACGCAAGAAAGAGAACTATCACGACTATGGAGAAGATAAGCCCGTGTTCCTCGGCGCCAACGGCGAAGATGAAGTCTGTGTGACATTCGGGGAGATAGGCCTGCTTCTGCATCGACTCGCCTGACCCAACCCCCCAGAGACCGCCATTCTTGATTGCAACGAGCGCCATGTGGGCCTGATAGGCGGCTGGATCCATATTCGCAGTAGTAACCTTCTCAACGACCTCCTGTCCTCCGCCAAAGACAGAATGAACAAACGCCATAATCCGCCTCATGCGGTTTTCGTTGAAGCACATGATGACGCCAGCCGCAATGCCGCCAAGAAGCCCCGCCGGTATCAAGTGCCTGAGCCGCACGCCCGCGACTAACATCACGAGCCCGCCTGCAAAACCGATTACCATAACTGACCCGAAGTCCGGCTCCCTGATGACCAGTACTGCGTAGACGGCAATAAGCAAGGATGGTATGAGAAGCCCCTTTACAAAAAGCTCGACACGCCATGCCGCGCGATCAAGCCACACGGCAAGGATGATGACGGTCATGAGCTTTGCGAACTCGCTCGGCTGCATGTTGACTGGGCCGAGCTTTATCCAACGGTACGACCCGTTGATCGCCCGCCCGCCAAGCTGCGGGAACACAAACAACAGGAGAATAGCAACTGCAATGTATGCGAACCAGGCAAGCCCCGGGACGTCGCGCCACCTATGGTAGTCTACGACAGCCGCAACCGCCGCCACGACAATCCCGATGCCAAGGTAGATGGACTGCCTCCTCAGGAAGAAGTAGGCATCCTTGTGATATCGTAAGCCGTACGAATCGCTTGCGCTGAAGAGAACAATTAGCCCCAGCGCCACGAGAGCCGCGACAACCAGGGCAAATGCAATTAACGCGGGCTTGCGCACTTCGCGTTACTGCTGCTGCGCGTCGGCAGGGAGTTTGAGTATCTGCCCAGCAGTGAGCTTGTCGCTCTCGCCGAGATTGTTGAGCTCGCGCACCGCAGCGGCGCTAACGCCAAAGCGAATCGAGACGTCGGTGAGATCGTCACCTTCCTGGACCGTGTAGGTCTGCGTCGGAGCAGCCTCCTCGACAGGAGCCGGGGCAGGAACCTCGACAGGAGCAACAACTGGAGCCTCTACTGGCGCCTCTGCAGGCGCCTTAACCTCGGGCTCGGCGGCCTTCTTCTCGACGGGCTTGGTCTCGACCTTCTTGGCGGCGACAACCTTCTCGGCAGGGATCTTCAACTTCTGGCCGATCTTGAGCGAATCGGACGTGAGGCCGTTGAGCTCCTTGAGCTGGCGGATGTTGATGCCGTTGCCATACGCAATCGCGCCGAGCGTGTCGCCAGACTTGACAACATATTCCTTTGTCGCGCCAGTGTAGGCAGCATATGGCTTCTTGGCAGTTGCCTTAGGATCCTTGGCAAACGCGCCTTCAGGAACCTTCTGCTCGCCGACTTCGATCTTACCGGGAAGCTTGAGCTTCTGACCGATGCGGATGTTGTCGTCCTTGAGGTTGTTGAGACGCTTGATCGAGTTGATCGTCACGTTGTACTTCTTCGAGATCTTAGCGAGATAGTCGCCACGCTGCACAATGTAGATGGTGTACTCGGGCTCCGGCGGAGGAAGCGGCTTGACTTCCGCCTTGACGACAACGCACTGGCAGTCGGGCGCGCCGCACTGGCAGGGCTCGGTGTGCTTCATGCCGGGAGGGCAGGTGCAGTGCTTCTCCTCGACCACGATTTGCGTGTCAGGCTCGGGCTGCTGTTCGACCTGCGTCCCGATGTCCTTCACCTCGTCTTTCGACGCCTTGCGCTGATAGTTGGGATCCTTGCAGCCAGCGATCACAGCGACCGCGGCGATTCCGAGAACGATGCCGAGCTTGTTCATGTTGTTTTTTGTCCTTCTTTTTTTACGAGTGACGCGAAGACATCTCCGCGCTCCCCGAAACTTTGAAACTGATCGAAACTCGCGGTTCCAGGCGAAAGGAGCACCGTATCGCCCTTCTCCGCTTCACGCATCGCCGCCCCCACGGCTCTGTCAAGTGTTTCGCAGACCTCACAGTCGACGGCATCCTTCCAGGCCGAGCAGAACAACTCCGCGCTTTGGCCAATAAGATACACTTTTTTGACCCGTTCTGTCAAGATGGGCAAGGCAATTTTCGGGTCGTCGCCCTTGGGAAGCCCGCCCGCGATCAGGCGGACGTTTCGACTGGAGCTGAAGACCCACGGTTTCGGAACCATCTCCACGCCGGCGACAAGTGCCGCGATCGAAGTCGCCTTGGAGTCGTCGACATACCGGACGCCGTCGATCTCGGCGACGGTCTGCATGCGGTGCGGCAGCGGCTCGAAGGCGAGGAACGCGCG